>OGCI01000389.1_pt1 | contig 53057 bp, 44 predicted proteins | sample 1570021 | NCBI WGS metagenome assembly OGCI01 (sample SAMN06264664, study PRJEB24512) | hot springs metagenome | isolation source: Hot spring water | place: South Africa: Tshipise | collected 2015-06-21
GCGACGGCGGTAGGGCCGACGGGCACGGCGACGGCGGTAGGGCCGACAAACACAGCGACGGCGGTAGGGCCGACGGGTACGGCGACGGCGGTAGGGCCGACGGGCACGGCGACGGCGGTAGGGCCGACGGGCACGGCGACGGCGGTAGGGCCGACAAACACAGCGACGGCAGTGGGGCCGACGGGTACGGCGACGGCGGTAGGGCCGACGGGCACGGTGACACCAGTGGGGCCGACGGGCACGGTGACACCAGTGGTACCAACGAGCACACCAATCGCCACGGCAACGCCGACCCCCCAGCTTCCACCGAATGCGCCGGGTATCATTCCCGATCTGGTGTTGACCAAATCGGTGGCGCCTGAGGTTGCTCAAGTCGGCGATCAGGTGGTGTATACCCTCACGCTTACCAATGCAGGCGGTGCGCCGGCCTTAAATGTAACGATTGCCGATCAGTTGCCGTCCTTCCTGCAACTGATCGATACTCAAGCCTCCAGCGGTGTTGTGCAGATCAACGGCTCAGCGGTAAGCGTAAGCCTGCCGTTGCTTAATGTCGGCGAGACGGTGACTGTCACCATTCAGGCTGAAGTAGTGGCTCTTCCGCTACCGCCCAACAATACAAATGTGGCAATAGCGCGTAGCACCGACACCGAAATCACTACCGATAACAACACAAGCAGTTCAATCCTCCAACCAACATTGCCGGATCTGGTTCTGGCAAAATCGGTTGATCCGGCGGTAGCGCAAGTCGGTGACCGAGTCGTTTACACCCTGGTGATCAGCAACACCGGCTATGCGCCTGCCAGCGATGTGGTGCTCATCGATGATCTGCCCGCATTTCTCACCGTTGCCGGCGCAACCACTACAGCCGGTGAGGTAGAAATTACCGGTAACCAGGTGACGGCAAGGGCTGCGGCGCTCGCTCCCGGTGAGATGATTGTCGTGCAGGTAGCTGCGGTTGTCACGGCTGAGCCTAATGGCGCAAATACGGCTACCGTGCGGTCGAGTAACACCGAAATTACTACCGATAACAACACTGGCAGGTCGGAATTGCGAGCCGTGCTGCCAACTGTTTCACCTGAAACCGCAGGCGATTCAGCGCGACCTTCTATTATGCCTCAAACCGCAGGCGATTCAGCGCGACCTTTGTTCGTTCTTATCGGGCTGGCCATCATTGCGATTGGATTGGGCGGTTTACTGTACCGCCGCTCGCATCGCTGAGTGACATTGTTGTATGCGGCGACTCCTGCTTATCATAACTGCATGTGCCGCTCTGCTCATCACGGCTGCGCCAGCGTCGCTAGCGCAGCCAGAGTCTGCTCTCACGCTGATACCCCTCTCTGACGGGGTGGAAGTGCGCTGGCAGTGGCATGGTTCGTTTGCGGCGCAACGGTTTGCCTTGTACCTTGCCCCAGGGGCAACGGCCAGGCCCGAAATCCGCGCGCTCGATGATCAGGCGTTAGCCACATCACCCGCGCTGTCAGAATTGCCGGCAATGAATCTGGCAGGTGAACTTCGCCCGCCATTGCCCGAATTTACTCCAGACCCGCCGCCGGCGCCGTTGCGACTTGTAAGTGAGGGGTGGCAACGTGGCGCTCGTATAGCCTTGTATGAATTGTCGCCATGGTTCCTGAAGGATGGTGAACCACGACTGACATTGCGTCTGGTTGCCCGCATTGCCAATGCTTCACTGGAACCGCTGCCACTGACTGATTCTCCTGGCCTGAGCAGTGTCCCTGCGCCGCATCCATTGGCTGCGCGTGAGGCGTGGATAATCGATGTGTCCGCTGAGGGAATTCAGCATATCAGTGCCGATATGCTGCGCGCTGTTGGGCTGGATCTGAATGATATCGATCCTGCTCGGCTACGTCTGCAACGCCATGATCAGGTTGTGCTGATTGAACCGATCATTGCCGGCTCGACCGTAACAGCGATTCGCTTCTACGCTCCATCACCCGGTGATCGCTGGTCGGCAATTGACCGCTACTGGTTAACGGTCGAGCCAACCGGCAGCGCTGCCGTGATGTCTACCCGCTCGGCCCAACCCCAAGCTGGCGACGTGACGGGAAATATCCGGGTTGAGGGAGCCGGGTCGCTCATCCCGCCTGGCATCTACGAATCGACGCTGTCCGGTTTTGATGGTGATCACTTCTTCAGCCGTCAGCTCGATGCGGCAGCGGGCGCTCCGGTAACGACCACGATTGCGTTGTCTTCCACGCTGCCATTCGCTGCTAGCGGTTCGATGACAGTTACCCTGGAACTGGCGACCCTGGAGAAACATAGTGGCGCTCATCGGCTCCGGATCCAGGCTGATAGTGGCTGGAGTGCGCTGATCGAGTGGAGTGGCGCCGGTATGTATCGTCCGACACTGACTCTACCGATGCCTGCTCCGGTGTTAACGGTGACTCTCGATCCGGTGACGGTTGTTGACCGCGTGTATCTTGATCGAGTGATGTTTAACGCTCCCGCCATTCCCGCCTTTTCCAATCGCGGCGCGATCTTCATCGGTCAAGCTGGACGGTACTCTTATCCACTGACTGGCGCGCCTGCCGATGTCACAGTGTACGATGTGAGTAATCCCAACCAGCCAGTTCGGCTCGTGTTCAGCGGCACTGCTTTCACCGACGATGTTGCCACGCCGCGTCGATACCTTGTAACCGGTACCGATACTCTGCATACGCCAGTGGTTACGCGCTATCAGCCGGTTGATCTGGCGACTCCGCGCAATGCGCGCGCCGTCTACATCGCGCCGCGCGCATTTCTTGGCGAACTGACACCACTGCTTGCGCATCGCCAGAGCCAGGGTTGGCCGGCAGTAGCAATCGCAGTTGAAGACATTTACGCCGGATGGAGTGGTGGCGAACCCGATCCAGGCGCGATCCGCTCGTTTCTGCGCTATGCCATCGCAACGTGGTCACCGGCTCCGGCAGCAGTCATTCTGGTCGGTGATGGCAGTTCAGATCCACGTGATTATCTGGGTCGTGGTTGGCCAACCTTCATTCCCCCTTATCTGGCAGTGGTGGATCCCTGGTTGGGTGAAACCGCCTGCGAGAACTGTTTTGTTCAACTCGATGGCGATGATCCGCTCGCCGAAACGCTCTTTCTGCCCGACCTGTGGCTGGGTCGATTACCGGTGAAGTCGCCATCCGAATTGCGCGATCTGGTGGCGAAGCTGCTGGCTTACGAGCGCAATAATGGCGCAATCTGGCAACGCCACGCGATGTATCTTGCCGATAATCCCGATGCAAGTGGCGATTTTGCCGCTCTGCTCGATCAAGCCATTGCCCGCCAGCCGGCCAACACCGACACTACCCGCGTCTACTACGATCCGGCAGGGCCTCCTGGTCGCATCGCCAATGCAGTGAGCGCGCGTCAACAGGTTATCGCCACGTTTCAGCAGGGCGCCGGTTTGCTGGTCTACGCCGGTCACGGTCTTCAGTTCCAATGGGCCTTTACCGACGCCAACGTGAGCGAACCATTCCTGCTCAACGTTGATGATGCTACCGATCTGCGAAATGCCCCGGCGCTGCCGGTTGTGCTCAGTATGACGTGTCTGACTGGCGCATTTCAGACCCCCTCTTTCCGCGGCACAACCATTGACGAAGCGCTGCTGCTCAATCCAGCCGGCGGCGCGATTGCTACCTGGAGTTCAAGCGGTTTTGGCGTCGCTTACGGTCATCGCCAACTGCTTCTCGGCTTTGTCGAAGCCTTGTGGGCAGCCGGTTCGCGGCGACCGTTGCTTGGCGAGCTGACCCATGCCGGCTACCGTTCCCTTGCCCTCAGTGGCGCAGCGCCAGAGACGCTGCGCGCGTTCCTTTTGCTCGGCGATCCACTCACACCGGTTACCGCGCAACCACTCTATCGAATTGATTTGCCGTTACTGCAACGCTGAACGGTTCGCCTTACGGATTGGTGGCCGGCGGTTCAGCAGGTTGCGCTGATGGGGTTTCTTCCGGGGTGGCCGGTCTTGTCTGGTCAGCCCGTACCCAACCGATAAATCGTTTGTCGCCAACCCGCACCATGGCTTCATACCAATCATCCTGCTGATTGAACACAAAGACCCGACTATCGGCTGGCGCATTGGCCAATGCGCGCGCTGTGTCTGATGGTCCGGCCCGCACTACAGTTTCGACCCGGGTGTAAAGGATCGGCCATTCGGGGGGCAACAACGCTGCGCCATCATTGGGATCGCGCTGGTTCAGATATTTTAAAATCCCCTCGGCAATTCCTCGCGCTGCCAGATCGGGCCGCGCCACAATAATCTCACGGTCAGCCGCATTGGTTAAAAAGCCGGTTTCGACAATGATTGCCGGTGTGGTGCGCGCGATAGCGTGGGTGTGACGCCGATAGTTGAAGACGTAATACCCGCGCATATTAATCGTGATTCCATTGCGATCCTCTGGCAGACCCGTGATGACGCCGTAAGTTGATGCCACTGCCTCCAGCAACATCCGACTCGCCGCCGAAGTCCGCCACGGCGTGGCAATCTTCCACCCCCGCGCCCCTTCTACCGAACCGTCAGCGTGAATCGCCACGAACGCATCGGCATCATACGAAGGGGGAACGGTTGCCGGTAGCAGATCAACTTCCACTCCAGCCGCTGTCAAAATGTCGCGAACTCGCACTGCTATCGCCTCATTGACCTGCGCCTCGGTAATCCCGTTCCAACGCGCCCCTGTTGATGTGCGGAGATGCGCCTGTTCATCGGGCAACTCATTTGAGCGCAGATGTCCGATCTGCAAGCCTACCCGCGGCGGTGTGCCTGGCAAGCGCGGTGTCGGTGTCGGAATGATGCCGGGAACCGTCATTGGTGTCGGAGTTGGTGATGGAAGAGCCGGTTCGGCAACGACATCGCTCACCGGTAGCGCAGCTTGAGCGACGCGGGCCGGTGATGCTGTCGGTGATGGTTGGTACGTTGGCGAGGGTAACGGTTCCGGAGGCGTGGATGGCGCTGTGGTGGCCGTCGGTAGCAAAGCTTCAGCCGGTTGCAGGTCGGGGGCCGACGCGCAGGCGGACACTATGAATAAGTGGAGTAAAATAATGGCGAGTGACTGTCTCATTGCTTCTAATGACATTCCTTTGCAAACATGCTCGCAGCAAAGCGCGATGGCGCAATGTTAAACAGGCTATTCGGATCATATCAGCAAAATTGCAATCGTTGTTAGAGAAATTGGTGAGAAATCAGTCAAAGGAGCACAGCTATGCTAGTGGTAAAGGTAGGCGGCAGCGCCGGCAACGACTACGACGCGCTCTGTGACGATATTGCCGGGCGCTGGCAGGCCGGCGAGCGAATGGTGCTTGTGCATGGCGGATCGGATCAGACTAACCGTCTGGCCGAGGCGCTTGGCCATCCGCCTCGTTTCGTTACCTCGCCGGGAGGCCACACCAGCCGCTATACCGACCGCCGCTCGCTCGAAATCTTTATGATGGCAACCGCCGGTCTGATCAACAAACAACTGGTCGAACGGTTGCAAATGCGCGGTGTCATGGCGCTTGGCTTGAGCGGTATCGATGGGCGATTGCTGGAAGGAAAGCGAAAATCAACCATCAGAGTGATCGAACAAGGTCGCCAAATGATCTTGCGTGATGACTGGACTGGCACCATCGATCGGGTCAATGTGTCGCTGTTGCGCGCGTTGCTCGATGCCGGCTATCTGCCAGTTGTGGCGCCGCTGGCCTGTTCTACTGTCGGTGAAGCGGTTAATGTCGATGGCGACCGCGCCGCCGCGGCGATTGCTGCCGCGCTGGGCGCTCAGACGTTGGTGTTGCTGTCAAACGTGCCCGGCTTGCTGCGCAACTTTCCTGATGAGGCGTCACTGATCAGCCACATCCCCCGCGCCGACCTTGAATCGTATCTCGATTACGCCGCCGGGCGCATGAAGAAGAAATTGCTTGGCGCTCAGGAGGCCCTGGCTGGTGGCGTGCAGCGGGTTATTCTGGCCGACGCCCGCGTTCCGGCCAGTATTTCACAGGCCCTGGCCGGTGGCGGCACGCATATTGATTGATCTCCTCTTAGAGAATGCTCGATTCGGTTCAGACCGGAAGTCTGGTGATTGTCGTCAGTTGCGATGATGTATCGTAGCGATGTGGCACTACCGTCCATTGATAAACGCCTGCACCAGCGCTGCTACCGCGCCGGGGCGTGGTGTCAAGGCATAGGGGTCGGCTTCGTTTAATCCTTCGTAAACCCCGTCAGGCCCCAGGGCAAATCGCTCGATGGAGCTCAGGTTCACATCGCGCAATGACCACGCCAGCCCGAGCAGATCATCGGCGCTCAGGTCTGTGCGAATGTGGGGGCGGAGCGCAGTGGTCACGTGCGCGGCCAGCTCGATCTGCCGCACCGGATCATGTTCGCGGATACGACGGGCAATCGCCAGGATGATCATCTGCTGGCGCGCTTCGCGCGCATACGCGCTATCGGCGTGGCGCGTGCGGCTCAAAATCAAGGCCTGTTCGCCGTTGAGCCACTGTTTGCCTGCCGGAAAGTAGACCGTAGTGTAACCGTAATCCATTGTTGGGTAGGCCGGGTCGTAAATTGCCTGTTCGAGTTCAATCTCGATCCCACCGATAGCGTCAACCGCAGCGGTAAAACCGGTAAAATCGACCCACACGATATGATCGATCCGCAGCCCCAATAGCGTGCTGACCGTTCGCCGCGCTAGCTCCGCGCCGCCGATGGCCGGGTTCATTTCACCGTAGACTGTTGCGCTATTGATCCGCCCATACCCGTAGCCGGGAATTTCAACAATGAGATCGCGTGGCAGCGAGAGCAACGCTACTCGCTGCCTTCCTGGTTCGATCCGTATCAGCATGATCGCGTCAGCGCGAGTGGCCCAACTCTCGCCAGGTCGCCGATCACTGCCCAGCAACAACATGTGAATGACATCGTTATCGTCTGGCAGACGCGCGCCAACCGTCGGTATCAGGGTTGGTACCGGCGCTCGGCCATCAATAGCCGGCAATCGGATCGGAGTGGACGATGCCGCAACAGACACTGCGAGCGTTGCCGGGGTAGGTGAAGGCAGTGCCGGACTTGCGGCGCTGATGACGGTGGAATCAGCAGGGGGTAAAGCCGGTGAAGGCGATGGCTGCTGAGTTGGTGGCTCTGTGGTTGGCGGCGAAGGCAGGATTGTCGCAATCGTTGGCGGCGTAGCGAGCGATGGTGAAGGCAACTGCATTGCGGCGACATTCTGCTTAATAGTCATCGCTGCCAGCACCACCCGCCCCGTCTGAAAGCCCAACCAGCCGGTGAACAGCGCCAGTAGCATGAGCAGGACATATGATCCATACCGCCGTTGCGGTGATCGGGCCGGCAGCGGCTTCGCCAGCAGAGCAGCTAACAGTGCCCGATCTGACGCTTCTGCCAGCGCGCGGCACCGCGGGCACTGGGCTAAATGATCGCGCAACCGCAGTTCTGTTGTCGATCGGGAACCTGGCCGAATGCCTGCGGCAATCAAGGCGCGCGCTTCACTACAGGTCATAGAAGTGCAATCTGATCACCGGTTGCAATGTCTGATCTGACAATGCCAGTGATCACATCCAGATGCATACCAGAACAATGGCAAATGAAGTAATATGCTGAGTTGTAGTATACCATTCTGCATTTCTATCTGCTATCATAAATCAACGCGGGCTTCAACAGCCTTTCGTCTAAAGCAAGGAGGATTTTTATGCGACTCTCCCGCCAGTTATGGTGGATCGGTGTGCTGGTCGCGATCGTGGGTTTGGTGGCACCGACAGCAGCGGCGCCCGTTCGGAATAATATCGTCAATGTGGATCAGTTTGGTGATGAAGCGGATTTGCCTCCCAATCTCCTCAGTGACGAAGAGATTGAGCGGATCGACCGATTGCAAAATGGCGCTTCTTCACCGCTTGCAATCAGCGAAATGAGCCCGGACGATGCAGCGGTATTCATCAGCTCCAGGGAAGGTTTCGCTTTCCTCTCTATCGAAACCGGTGATACCGTGCCGGTCGATGCGTCCGTGTTCGATGTCGTTGTCCCTCTTCCCTTCCTCGGAGTGGGGAGCTTTAGCTGGCAAGATGACCGCACCCTTGGCGTGCTGGCGATCAACTTTTTCGCCACCGGCCTGCAAGATGCGCTGGTTGCGCTGTTGATTGACCGTTTTACTGGCGAGATAAGCGGGTTTCCGGTTGGCATTCCTGACGAAAATATCGGCATCGTCTCGATCTCGCCCAGTCTGACCACCTGGCTGATTGTGCGTGAGCCGCCGGAAGCTGAGGATGAAGTGGCAGTGGGCAGCGTGACGCCATTCACCAAACGTTATACCTTTGGGTTGCCGGCGCCGATCGCGGCTCGCGCCAATCGGATCGAGCTGCCGGCGCGGGTTCAAGCGCGGGTTGATCGCTTCCGGCAAAGCCATGCCGATCTGCTGGCCCGCTTCCTCTTTCAAGAGCAGACCGATGGCGCTACAGTTGAGGCAACACGCGCGCCGTATGACCTCTTTCTCTACGATGTAACTACAGGTGCAGAGCGTTATATCACCAGTATTCCTTACGCTTCTGCCTTGCTCAACGATACCTGGACTGCCGATTCGTCCCAACTGGCAATCTCATTCTATGGCGTGCCCGATGCTGAGGGGCGCGCCGCCTATTTCGGGGCGCTCTTCTCAGAAGAGATCTATCGCGATGCCAGTGGCAATTTGCCACCGCGCCAGAATCCGTTCATCCAGAATAACAATACCTACGTGATCGATGTTGCCAGCGGGCAAACCCAGGTTATTCGCCCCGATACCGCCGCTGGCGCGCCAATTCTCGAAGCGCACGATTGGGCGCCTGGTGGACAGTCGCTCCTGATCAAAGCTCACCATCCGGCCTATCTCAAAGGCCGGGCGCATCCCGTCTACAATCCGCGCTTTGCCAGCCGCACCAGTTTTCGCTTCTACGACCGCGATAGTGATGGTCAGTTTCGCCAGACCGGCACTTTCGAGCATCCGATGCTGTCGGGTGGTGATGTTCTCTTCGCGAGCATTGCCGATTTTGTTAGCCCTGATGAAATGATTCTGCGCGGTTTTACCGGCAATGATCGCCATCCCTACTACTACAATCGCGTGTCGGGTGAATTGCGCAATCTGGCCGACCGCGCTGGTTCATATTTTAACGTTGTTGCTACCAGTAGCAGCGCGCGCCAGATCGTCTTTACCTATACCTCTTACACCGATCCACCTGACATCTACCGCCTGCGTTGGGATGGCAGCGCGCTTTATCGGTTGACGTGGCAAAATGAGGAATTGCGTATCGAGGCCAATCTGCGCCAGGATCCGGTAAGATTCACGCTCCGCAACGGTCAGGTGCGCGTTGGGACGCTGATCCAATCGGCTGATGCTCCCTTCCCGCCCAAAAATGTGCCGCTGATCGTCTGGCAAGAGGGTGGACCAAATGTGCCGATGCTGAATCAGTGGGCTGCCAATGTCGAAAATCCATATGCGCTCTTGCCCTCGTTCGGCTTTGCGCTCCTGATTACGCCGGTTGCCGGTCGTCATGGCTATACGCCGGCAGTATATAATTCACTGGTTGATAATGCTAATTTCGGTCAGATCGATATTGACGAGCAGGCCGAGATTGTGCGGCAGGCGATTGCTCGTGGCTGGACAAGCGCCGGCAAGGTGGGGATTACCGGTTGTTCGTATGGCGGCTATTTCGTGTTGCAAAGCATCGCGCGTTATCCCGATCTCTACGCGGCAGCCAACCCGCAGTGCGCATTTATCGACGTGATCAGCGAGTGGACGCTCGGCGTGGTTATCCTCCCGCCCTATCTCGAAGGGTTGCCACCCTACAAGGCGTTCAATGAGTACGTGAATGACTCGCCAAGTTATGCTGCTGACAAGGTCAAGGCGGCAGTGCTTACCTTCCACGGCACCGAAGACTTCCTGCCTATCGTCCAGAACGAAAACTTCCATCTGCAACTGGTCAATCGGGGTGTGCCGGCCCGGATGGTACGTTTCATCTTCGAAGGGCATGGGTTAGGGCTGCCGGAAAACCAGCTCTACGCAGCGCAAGAGCAGATTAGCTGGTTCCGTACCTATTTGAAGTAGGCGCAGTATTGGAGGCCGGCAAATTGACACCCCGGCAATCCATGCCGCTCCGACTTCCATCATCGTTTCGGCAAGGGCAGTGCAGTTCATTGCCCTTGCCTGCCTATACAACGCCGACAAATCGAGCGCGCAGTCAATGCTGGCAGGAATGGAGCTGTGGGATCGTTATCCCTGCCGCGACTATCTCCTGATTTGATGGGCATTGTCGTCGCGTACCGCGCCGATTGTGGTACACTTTCATAGCGTAATCGCGCGCTGCGGTCATTTATGCACCGGGATCATCCTATGCGACGCCCCTTCTATTACCGTCTCAGTGAGGGAATGCGAATCAGTGTGCGCCCGCAGTATCTGCCGGGCCACTCATTTCCACCGCTGCAACGCTTTGTGTTCGCGTATGAGGTTCGGATCGAGAATATCGGGCGCCGTACCGCTCAGTTGATGAGCCGACGCTGGACGATTTACGACTCAATCGGCGAGGAACTCGAGGTAGTCGGGGACGGAGTGGTGGGATTGCAGCCGATCTTACACCACGGTGACGTGCATGAGTATCAGAGCTTTTGTGTGCTCAAATCATCCCGGGGCTGGATGGAGGGCGAATACTACTTCCGGACGCTGGAAAATACCTTCTTCACTGCGATTATTCCGCGCTTTGATCTGGTCGCCGATCCCGAATGGATCAGCGACGAGGAGTGATCACTGTTGCCGTAGTCGTTGCCGTTCACGCCGATAGGTACGCGCGAAGATAACGGCCAATAATGGCAACAACCACGGCCAGTCATGCCGTTCTTCGCGCAGCAATCGCCACGTTGCCCGGAGCTGGATTAGAAACGGGAAACGTGCCAGTTGCACTTCGATCACGGCTTGAAGCTGGCGCTGCCAGTCCGGTCGGTTGTCGGGTATCATAGGTGGTTGTTTGGCTCTTAGACCCGGTAACGGGATGCGCAGCGCATCGAGCAAACTGGCGCCGGTTGAGGTTGGTTTTGATCGCGACATGCAGTGCTCCTGGCTGCTGCGGGTTTTTCGGTTGCGATAAGAATGGCGGGCAAGATGAATCTCTTGCCCGCGCATTGTTTGATTACGCTCCAAAGAACTTGCGATTCTTCTCGATGTAGCTGCGCCACTGCTCCGGCACCGAGTCGTCGGCGAAGATTGCCTCGACCGGACACTCCGGCTCGCACGCGCCACAGTCGATGCACTCGTCTGGGTTGATGTAGTATTGATCCTCGCCCTCGTAGATGCAATCGACCGGGCAAACCGCTACGCATGAGGCGTCTTTGGTTCCAATACACGGCTCAGCAATAATGTACGGCACAAACGTCTCCTTCCTGACCTTTGACAGAGAGGAACCTTTACCATGGTTGTTTGTATTCAGATTACTATAACCAGCCCGATGGCGTCTACCACTTTTGTACCACTTCACCGCAAAGTTGTGGCCGCGCTCGTACTGTGCGCTCAGGGTGATAGCTGACCAGTCCAACCGGCCCACCGGGTATCTTGCGCACGGCGCGGCGGCGACAGATGTCTACTTCGACTGCTGCATCATGACGGGCCTGACTGTAATAGGCAGCCAGCGCCGCTGCTTCTGCGATCGTGCGTTCAGGCGGATTATCGGCTCGAATAATGACATGTGCGCCGTGAATGTTGCGCGCATGCAGCCAGAGATCGGTGGGTCGGGCCAGGCGAAACGTGACCTCTTCATTTTGGCGCGCAGTGCGACCAACGTATATTGGCAGGCCCTCGCTTGAGCGTATCTGCAATGGGCGGGCGCGTTGCAGGCGTCGCCGACCGGTTGATGGGCGCAGGTAGCCCGCCTCTTCCGCTTCGGCGGCAATCAGATCGATCTGAGTGGTATCATCAGCGACAGCCAGTAGTGCCAGGAGTTGATCAATCCCGGCCAGCCGGGTCTCCGTTTCGGCCAATCGTTCCGGCAGGATGGAACGGGCACTTTTGGCTTTTTCATACGCCTTAAAGCGCTCTTGGGCTTGCTCGATTGGCGAGCGGCCCGGATCGAGCGCGATCCGTTCACCTTCCACGATCAGTTCGGTAGCGCCGCGTGGAATCTGGTGCAGGAAAGCAAAGATCATCTCCCCTTCCCAGCGCAAGCGGTCGAGTTCGTTGACCCGCGCCAGCTCGGCGGCAATCTGCTCGCGTTGGCGCGCGAGATGTTCGCGACTGTTTTGCAATTGCGCTGCCAGATCGGCCCGTCGCTGATCGCGTCCTGATGGTGGCTGACGAGTGGCGTAAAAGGCATCTAACGCTGCGCTCATGCTCGTGACAGGCGCTGCGCCAGGCAGGTGAAGCGGTCGGTAGGGAGCATAGGCGATAGGGCCGTTCTCGTCGCTTGCCAGATGTGGCGCAGGCGGTTCGGCCACAATCTCGCGCAAACGGGCGGCAATCGTGTAGGCCGGCAAGCCCTGGCCGCTCTTTGGCACGGCGCCACAGGCGCGCATCAATACCTCGCGCGCGGTCTGTGGCGAGATGCCCCGATAAGCTGCGACCAGCGCCTTGACCGGATCGCCATGCCCTAGCGCCGCTTCAATGTCGGCGGCTGTGGCGCGTAGCGGGTCGCGTTTGGGTGGCGCCGGCGGCAGCTCATAGGCGCGTCGCGGTAGAATGACGCGGCTGCTCATCCGCGGCGTCACCCGCTTGATCGCGTCAAGAATGAGATTGTTGTCGTCAACCAGGATGATATTGCTGCGCCGATCCTGTGGCTCGATAATCAGGTCGCAGTGCAACCATTCCTCGACCTGATCCGTCTCATCATCATCCAGATCGTCGATTGTTATTTCGTCGGTGTTGACTGACCGTTTGCGCGACTCCGCTGCTTTCGTTATACTGAACAAAACGACCCGCTCGTAGGGTGGTTGTTCAATATTCACGATACGACCGCCCAATACATACTTACGCAACAAGAGTAAAAAGGGCGGTTCGCCATCAACACCGCGCGTCAGGCGCTGATTAACCAGATGAATCCGCGCTGCCTGAGGGTCGGCTGAAGCAAACAGATAGTGGCGCTGGCTATGGGCGTAAACCTCTAACCCAATGGCGAGTGGGCCAACCAGGACGACACGTTGGATCCGACCTGAGAGCACCGTTGCGCGCAATTCTTCCACAACGGCAGTAAGCGTCAGAGCGTCAAAGTACATCTTTGAACCGCAAGCTGTAAAAAAATACTGCTAGCAGCATACCACAAGATGGGCGCAGGCATGGAACAGCTTCTCAATCCGATATTGCAAGGGCGACCGCCACAACCACTACTTGTCGTCATCTCAGGGCCATCCGGAGTCGGTAAAGACTCGGTGTTGATGCGGATGCGCGAATTGGGTTTTCCCTTTCACTTCGTCGTGACAGCTAATAGCCGACCGCGGCGACCGGGTGAGATCGACGGAGTGGATTACCATTTTGTGACCACCGAGCGCTTTCGCGAAATGATCGACAATGATGAGCTGATCGAGTGGGCCGAGGTGTACGGTCAGTATAAAGGTATTCCCAAATTTGAGATTCGGCAGGCCATGGCGAGCGGGCGTGATGTGATTTTGCGGATTAATGTGGATGGCGCAGCCACGATCAAACGTCTCGCTCCCGAAGCAGTGTTTATCTTTCTCGCCCCGGCATCGCTAGATGAATTGCGCCATCGCCTGTTGTTGCGCCGCACCGAGTCGCCAGACGAGGTTGAGCGTCGTCTGGCGATGGTAGCTGATGAGTTGGCGCAATTGCCTAATTTCGATTATGTGGTTATCAATCATGCCGATCGCCTCGATGAGGCGGTTGGTCAGATTCGAGCGATTATCAGCGCCGAGAAAGCGCGCGTCTATCCGCGCCGGGTGATATTGTAATGATAGCTGGCATCAAAGCTGTGGTCGCGTAACAGGCGCGCGTTCAATGAGCCGGCGTTTTGGAGTTCTCAGGCCGGTTATGGTTATGCAGGAGACGATGATGAGTATTCAAGAACGATTGACCAGCGATCTGAAAGAAGCGATGCGCGCTGGCGATAAAGTGCGCGTGAATGCGATCCGCGCTGCGCGCGCCGCTCTGCAAGCTGCGCAGCTTGAAGCAGCCAAGCAACGGTTTGATGCCGCTGTGGCTGCGATTGAGGCTGAACATGCCGGCGATCCGGCTGCAATTGAAGCGGCTAAAGCTGCGATTGCGATTGACAGCCATGCGCCGCTCAGCGAATCTGAGCAAGAGGCTGTCATTGCCCGTGAGATTAAGCGGCGTCGCGATGCCGCCGACATCTACCATAAAGCCGGTCGGGCCGATCTGGCGGCTGCTGAAGAGGCTGAAATCGCCGTGTTGAGCGAGTATTTGCCCAAGATGCTCGGCCCAGAAGAATTGCGCCCGCTGGTGGCGGCAGTCATTGCTGAGCTGGGTGTCAGCGGCCCGGCGGCAATGGGCAAGGTTATGCCGGTCTTGCTGGAACGCTTCAAGGGCAAGGCGGAAAATCGCCTCCTGAGCCAGGTTGCGCGCGAGTTGTTGAGCGCGTCATGATCTTCTCGCGTCCAAAGATTGCTATGAAAGCCCTTTCGCGCCATCGTTTCGCTCGCTGGTTTGTCAAACCGCGAAAGCTGAACCTTGCCCGGATGCAGTTGCGGTCTCTATTGATGGCGCTGTTGTTGTGGGCTGGGCTCTGGTCGGTGTTGGCTTTTCGTCTCCCCGGCGCCAGTGGTTTGCAGGTCGGCCAGCCCAGCCCATTGAGCATCGCTGCGCCCGCTGAAGTCATCTATACCAGTGAAGTTCTGACTGCTGAACGGCGTAAGCAGGCGGCAAACAGTTCCGAGAATCTCGTCTATTTCAACGACCCCAAGATTCCCATCGAGCAGCGTCGTAATCTCTTCAACTTACTCGATATGATCGGGCGCGCGCGCAATGATCCACTTCTCGATGACGCTGGCCGATTGGCCGCGTTGCGCGACTTGCCGAGTGCCGATATCCGCTTTTCCACCGAACAAGCTCGCCTTATTCTCTCCCTTGACGATGAGTCCTGGTCGTCGTTGCGCACTACTATCTTGAGCCTGTACGATCGCTCAGTTGAGCGCTACGATTACGCTATCGATGAGCGCGCGCTGGAACAATTGCGCGAACGCTGGTTGAGCTTTTGGCTGGCAACCACCTCGCTTGATGCGCCCCAGCGTGAGCTGGCCCATACAATCATCGTTGCATTTTTGCGTGTAAACCGCACGCTCGATGTGCAGGCTACTGAGGAGCGTCGGGCTGAAGCGGCGTCGAAGATTGAACCGGTTGAGGTGAAGGTGCTGGCCGGTGAAATGATTATTCGCGCCGGCGAGATCGTGACCCCGGCTCACATCGAAAAATTGCAGGCTACCGGCGCCATGCCTCGCCCGCTCGGTTGGTCGGAATTAACCGGTTATGGGCTGTTGGCCGCTTTACTCAGCGCCGGTCTCTTCGGCTACCTTAGTGTCTTTCAACCCGCTCTCTCGCAGCAGACGCGATCGCTGATGGTATTGGTAGGTTGCGTCATCATCACGCTGATAATAGCGCGGATTATGTTGCTGGTGATTGATGCCCGTCCAATCTTCTTCCCGCTAGCAGTGCTGGCGGTGGTGGTGACAACTGTCTTTTCCGGACAGATCGGGTTTGCGGTGAGCCTGCTGGCGGCGCTCGCGCTTGGCGTTATGGAGGGCAATGACCTTACGCTGACCGTGACCCTCTTTGCCAGTTGTGTGAGCGCGATTTTGCTGGTGCGTTCCGCTGAACGGTTGCGTTCGTTCGTCATCGCCGGTCTGGGAGTGACGGTGACCATTGTCGCACTCGAGACTACCTTCTGGCTGAGCCAGCAAGCCATCTTTACCCTCTCTGGTTTTGGTGGCTGGATGGTTACCACGATCCTTAATGCGCTGATCAGCGGTGGCCTGACTGGCATCCTTTCGCTCGGTCTGTTCAATGTTGTGGGGCGGATGGCCGGACAGGTAACGGTGTTGCAGTTGATGGAGCTGGCACATCCGTCACGCCCGTTGTTGCGGAAGCTGATCCGTGAAGCGCCAGGGACTTACTACCATAGTGTGGCTGTTGGTAATCTGGCTGAAGCGGCGGCTGAAGCAATCGGCGCCGATGCGCTCTTGTTGCGTGTGGCAGCTTACTACCATGACATCGGCAAGACGATTCGGCCCGCGTTTTTTACCGATAACCAGATGGGACGCGAAAATGTCCACGATGATCTCGATCCCTACGTTAGCGCGCAGATCATCATCGACCACGTGCGCGAGGGTGTCAAAATGGCGCGCGCTGCCGGTCTGCCCGAACAGATCATCGATTTCATCGCTACCCATCACGGAACCGGCCTGGTGCGACACTTTTACCAGCAGGCTCTCCAGCGTTACGATCACGTTGATGAACGCGATTTTCGCTACCCCGGCCCACGTCCGCAAACCCGTGAACAGGCAATTCTGATGCTGGCCGACTCGGTTGAGGCAACCGTGCGCTCCAAGGCCCAACACGGCAAGTTAATCGCGAAACGCAATAACGATATGATGGAACGATCCGTCAATGGCGCTGTCACTCTTGATGAATTGGTGCAGTCGATTCTCGATGCCCGGGTGCGCGAGGGTGAATTGAGCGACGCGCCGCTGACGATGCGCGAATTGGGGCAGATCAAGCAGGTGTTTGTGAATACCTTGCAGTCTATCTATCATCCACGGGTTGATTATGCGCCGACAATCATGCGGACGTGAAGGAGTATGGCAGTGATGTATACCGCCGATAGCCCAATTCTGGGACCGCAAACCGCCGCGATGGATCAGATGAGTCGCTACATGCTCTCGCGTCCACACGGTGAATATACTGAAAAGGATATAGCCGATGTTATCATTCCGGCGTATGTCCGTATTTGTCTGCCGGTGGGAGTTGATCCGGTGCTTGCCGTGGCGCAAATGATTCACGAAACCGGCAATCTAACCAGTTTCTGGAGCCAGCGACCTCAGCGCAATCCCGCCGGAATCGGCGTGACCGGTCAGTGGCAGCCTCACCAGCCGGCCAATCTGACCGGATGGGCATATAATGTCCAGCGTCAGCGGTGGGAAGCAGGAGTAAGTTTCGCAACCTGGGCTGACGATGCCATTCCAGCTCAGATTGGTCGCTTGCTGGCCTATGCGCTGCGCGAAGGGGACGAAACGCCACCGCAACGCGAGCTGATTGCCAAAGCGCTCAGCTATCGGCCATTCCCGCGCGCCTTTCGCGGGAGTGCCCAAACGATCAAACAGTTGGGGCGCGCTCACAATCCACTCGGCGCGCAAGGCGCCGGTTGGGCCAGTCCCGGTCATAATTATGGCGAGGCAATTGCCCGTATCGCCAACCAGATACTGGCAGTGCCGTTGAATTGATAAGGTCGGTATAATCATCCTGGCTATGGCAAATCAGGTAGGGCTGGTTGCAATTGCTTGATTAGCTCTACCCTGCGCCAAGCGGCAGATTGGCCGTTACATCAACGTCCCAGTTGTGTTGCACTCCGGCCTCAAACCGGTAGAAAGCCGCTGCTGCCACCATTGCAGCGTTATCGGTGCAGAGATCAAATGCCGGTATTCGCACCGGAACGCTGGCGCGTCGGATCAGCTCTTCGCGCAAGCGCCGGTTCGCTGCAACTCCGCCGGCCAGTAAGATAGCCTGTGCTTCGTATTTGCGCGCGGCATCAACCGTTTTGCTCACCAGCACATCAACGACCGATTCCTGAAATGCATAGGCCATTTGCGCGACAAACGGCGCATCAAGCTGTGGTGGCTCGTTGGCGCCTTTGCGTCCGCTTAGTCGGGCCGCTTGCGCCAGCCGATCTTGCACGCGGTGCAAGACAGCCGTCTTCAGTCCGCTAAACGAAAAGTCGTAGCTATCGCGGAGCCAGGCCCGCGGCAATACGCCTCCCGGCGTCGCCTGCGCCGCTGCGGCCTGAATCGCCGGTCCTCCTGGGTACCCCAACCCCAGAATCCGCGCTACCTTGTCGAAAGCTTCACCCGCCGCATCATCGCGCGTTTGTCCCAGCAGTTCGTAGCGTCCATGGTCGCGAATCAGGGTCAGCAGAGTATGTCCACCGCTGACCAGCAGCGCCACCAGGGGAAATGGCGGCGGTGGCTCATCACCCAACCAGCCGGCATACAGGTGTGCTTCGAGATGGTTCACTGCCACAAATGGTAATCCGCGTTGCCAGGCCATCGCTTTTGCCGCGTTCAGGCCGGTCAGTAATGCGCCACTCAAACCGGGGCCATGAGTGGCTGCAACCGCATGCACATCGGCCCAGCCTCGTGGCAGCGCCGCCAACGCAGCGCGTACCACTGGCGCCAGACTAAGAATATGCTGACGGGAAGCAATTTCAGGGACGACACCGCCATATCGCTCGTGCGTCGCCATCTGTGATGCCACCACATTGCTGATCACTGTCCGCCCGCCGCGTACTACTGCAGCCGCTGTCTCGTCACACGAGGTCTCGATGGCGAGGATGGTAAAATCGTCTGAAAGCTGATTCATGTTCGTACAATTTCCACCTGTTCTGTCAGTGCCACATCCTGCTGCCCTGGTCACACATACATAAATGTACTTGCACCACTTGCCGATCGGAGTTTGGAGTAACCGTTTTCACCCAATTTGCCGCTCGCCGAAAATTGCTCGCCCGATCCGCACCATTGTAGCGCCTTCAGCAATGGCTGCGGAGAGATCGTCACTCATCCCCATCGAAAGCTCGCGCCAGTTGATCTGTGGGTAGCGACGGGCCAGATCATCACGCAACTGCCGCAGGGCAGCGAAATAGGGACGCGCTTCATCAGCGCGCGCGACGATTGGGGCAATTGTCATCAAACCGCGTACCTCTAGCGTCGGCAAGGCGAGAATGGCTTCGATCTCGCGCAGGAATGAACTATAAGCCACGCTATTTGCTATTCCACCCGGCACCCAGAAGCCTTCTTTACTCTCTTCGCCACTGACGTTAACCTGTAATAAAACTGGCAAACGTCGATCCCGCTCGCGCGCGTGGCGATCAAGGGTTTCAGCCAGCCGTACACTATCGACTGAATGGATGAGATCGAACAATTCAACCGCCAGTTTGGCCTTGTTGCGCTGCAAATGACCGATCAAATGCCAGCGCGGTTTTGGGTGTAGCGACTGCAATGCGCTAATCTTTTGGTGGGCCTCTTGAACCCGATTCTCACCCAGATCGGTCACGCCGGCAGCAACTGCTGCCGCAATCACTTCAGCCGGATGGGTCTTGCTGACTGCGATCAATTGAATCTCGTTCGGGTTGCGTCCGGCAGCTTCGGCAGCGGCGGCAATCTGCTCGTGTACCGCGACCAGGCGTTGGCGTAACTCTGCGTTCATGACGACGTTCCCTGCACATCGATCAGCAACCGTTGTTCGAGCGGCGGATCCGGCGGTAAATTGGTGATCAGCAATAACCCTCGCCCCGGCGGCAAAGGTACGCTCAACTCGAGCGGCGTCGAGCCTCCCGGTGGCAGGCTTGCCATTGTCGAACCCGGCGCTCGATAGCTCTCGCCCGCGCTGTCACGCAATTCAAACGCGCTGATCGGCACAATCAAGTCGGCGTTTGTAAGGTTGGTGACCGTTCCTTTAATTCGAATTCCGTCGCCGGTCGGTTCAAGCGCATTAATCGCGATCCGCAGTCGCTGGTTGCTGGCAATCGGTTCGATCGGTTGACCGGGATTACCGGTAGTAATCTGCTGCCAGAGCGCGCGCGCTACCGCCTGCGCTTCCGGCCCCAGGTTCTGTAATTCCAGTTGCGGCAATGCTGGCAACGCGATTGCCGGCGCAGGCTGGCGGGCAAACTGATCACGCAGTTCAACTGTGCGGAATTGCTGCATCCAGATGCTAATCCCGATCAAAAAGATCGCCCCAAGTAGACCGATGATCCAAAACGGGATAGCCGGCGAATTGTCGTGCATCATAACCATGCGCCTCTGTCGCGACTCACCAGTGTCGCAAGAATCATACACATCTTGCTTATTGTATTCAAGGCGATAATGCTTGACAAACTGGCGCGGATCGCGTATATTCGCCTACTGTCATCCACGTATGGCTAATTGTTCGTAACGCAATGATGCGCAGGGCTGATGCCAGGCGAGCCTGCATGGTTGTGTTACGAGCAACAGCCTGTTGGTGACAGCAGATTACCGGTTTAAAGTTTCAAGGAGAAATCGGTTATGAAGCGTTCGATCAGTCTGTTGTTGCTGGTCGGTATGCTGGCCTCGATGCTCGCCGCTTGTGGCGGCGGCCAGGCCCAGCCGACAGCGACGCCGCAGCCGGCTGCGCAGGCGACGACGGCTCCTGCCCCCACAGCAGCGCCGCAGCCGACAGCTCCGGCAGCAACTCCCGGTCAGGTGATTAAGATTGCGACTCAAAGCCCGTTGTCGGGTGGTCAGGCCGCGCTGGGTACCGGTATCAAGAATGCGGCGGAGCTGGCAGTCAAGCAGCTCTCCGGTCCGCTGGCTGAGCTTGGGTTTACGGTTGTCCTCGAGCCGTTTGACGACCAGGCCCGGCCAGAGGTTGGTTCGGCCAACGCCAAGAATATCGTCTCCGATCAGGACATTCTCTGCGTAGTCGGTCACCTCAATTCGGGTGTGGCGCTGGCGGCGCTACCTGATTACAAGAATGCCCGCCTGGCGATGGTTTCGCCAGCCAACACCAACCCGAACATCACCGAGGGTGGCTATGAAGTGGCCTTCCGCGTGGTCGGTCGCGACGACGTGCAGGGTGCGGTGGCCGAGAAGTTTGCCCGCGAAGAGCTGGGGGTGAAGTCGGTCTACATCATTCACGACACGACAGCCTACGGTCAGGGTGTGGCCGAGTTCTTCCGCCAGAATGCGCTGGCGAACGGGTTGCAGGTGCTGGGCTTTGAGGGCACGGAGGAACGGAGTGATTTCTCGGCCATCCTGACCCCGATCCTGGCAGCCAATCCGGATCTGGTCTTCTTTGGCGGCATCTACGACCAGGCCGGGCCCCTCTTCCGCCAGGCCCGCGACCGCGGTATTACCGCGCAGTTTATGGGTCCTGACGGTCTCGAATCAGAAGAATTGGTGACCCTGGCCGGCGATGCGGTTGATGGGATGTACTACACCACCGTGGCTGCGCCGGTGAGCCAATTCCCCGATGCCGCGAAGTATGCGCAAGACTATCAGGCTGCCTTCGGTGACGCGGCCCCGGCATTCTCGGCCCAGGCCTACGATGCCACCGGCATCTGCTTGACCGCAATTGCTAACGCCGCGAAGGCTGCCGGCGGCAAGCCGACCCGCGAGCAGGTGTTGGCGGCAATCAAGGCGCTGACTTCGTATAAGGGCATCACCGGCACTTACACCTTCAGCCCCAAGGGTGACCCCAATCCGGCAACCTATTTCGTGTTGCAGGTCAATGCGGCCAACTGGAATGAGAACCGGCTGGTGACCCGCCTCGAAATTGCGCCTCCTGGCGAAGCTCCGGCTGGCGGTGCGACGCAATTCGATCTGGCGGCGCTGGCCGCCCAACTCGGTGCGGTTGCTGGCCGGCTCGGCACAATCAAGATCGCGACGCAGGGTCCGCTGTCAGGTGGTCAGGCCGCGCTGGGTACCGGTATGAAGAATGCGGCGGAGCTGGCAGTCGAGCAGCTCAATGCTCAACTGGGCGCACTGGGCATCAAGTTCGAGCTGGTGCCGTTTGACGACCAGGCCCGGCCAGAGGTTGGTTCGGCCAACGCCAAGAATATCGTCTCCGATCAGGACATTCTCTGCGTAGTCGGTCACCTCAATTCGGGTGTGGCGCTGGCGGCGCTACCTGATTACAAGAATGCCCGCCTGGCGATGGTTTCGCCAGCCAACACCAACCCGAACATCACCGAGGGTGGCTATGAAGTGGCCTTCCGCGTGGTCGGTCGCGACGACGTGCAGGGTGCGGTGGCCGAGAAGTTTGCCCGCGAAGAGCTGGGGGTGAAGTCGGTCTACATCATTCACGACACGACAGCCTACGGTCAGGGTGTGGCCGAGTTCTTCCGCCAGAATGCGCTGGCGAACGGGTTGCAGGTGCTGGGCTTTGAGGGCACGGAGGAACGGAGTGATTTCTCGGCCATCCTGACCCCGATCCTGGCAGCCAATCCGGATCTGGTCTTCTTTGGCGGCATCTACGACCAGGCCGGGCCGTTCTTCCGCCAGGCCCGCGACCGTGGTATTACCGCGCAGTTTATGGGTCCCGACGGCCTCGAGTCGGCGGAACTGGTCGATCTGGCTGGCGATGCAGTCGATGGGATGCACTATACCACCGTGGCTGCGCCGGTGAGCCAGTTCCCCAAGGCAGCAAAATATGCTCAGGACTACCAGGCTGCCTTCGGCGATGTTGCGCCCGCCTTCTCAGCGCAGGCCTACGATGCGGCCAATATCTGCGCCGCAGGCATCCTGTCGGCAGCTATTGCTGCCGGCGGCAAGCCGACCCGCGCTCAGGTGGTAGAAGCAATTCGCAACCTGCCACCGTTTCCTGGCATCACCGGTACGTTTGACTTCAATGCGGAGGGTGACCCGACTGTGGCAACCTACTTCGTGTTGAAGGTGAATGCGGCTGATTGGAACCAGAATGAGCTGATTAGCCGCCTGGAGATTGCGCCGCCGCAATAAATAAACGTTCGGTTGTTCTGCACGGCAGTGTGCGAGCGTTATTCACTCTCGCACACTTGCCCTATTCGTTCGGGAGCTTGCATGGCTGTTGATGCAACGGTTGCCCCGGCTGCCGCTCGCCGGTCGCTCGGCGAATTGCTGGGGGTTGTCTTCGGTCCGGTCGGGCAGTTGCTGGCATTTATTGTTGGTAGCGCCGCCAGCCTGAGCCTGATCGTGATTTTGCTCGCCCTCGTCTTTTCACCCGGCCAGCCTGATATTATGCAGCGTGTGGTGATCATCCTGCCACAGGTCATTATCGATGGGCTGGTGCGCGGTTTCCTCTTCGCCACCATCGCGCTTGGTTATACGATGGTCTATGGCGTTCTGGAGTTTATCAATTTCGCCCATGGTGAAGTTTTCATGATCGGTGGCGTTGTTGGCGCAACGGTCAGTTTCTTGCTGGTGAGCGCCGGCGCAATGGATAGTATTCCGCCGCTGGTCTTTGTGTTGCTGGTGGTATTGGTTGCTATGGCGTTCTGCGGGATGCTGGCCGTTACTGTTGAGCGGATTGCGTATCGTCCGCTCCGTGGCGCACCCCGCCTGGTTCCATTGATTTCAGCGATCGGTATGTCGCTGATCCTGCAAGATTTCGCCCGGCTCGTGATGACCAACAGTCCACTTGGTTTCAATGCCCGTTACCAGACTCCTGATTTTGGCCAGCCGATTCAATTATTTTCGATGCAGGTTGGCGAGCGAAGTGTGCCGGTTATTTTAGGCCCGCGTGACCTGATCTTTATTATTACAGCTACGTTAATGTTGATTGTTCTAAACTATATCGTCAATGTGACTAAACTGGGCAAGGCGATTCGAGCGACGGCGCAAGATATGCCGACTGCCAGCTTGATGGGGATCGATGTCAACCGGATCATTGCGCTGACCTTCCTGATTGGCGGTGCGCTTGGCGGCGCCGCTGGAGCGTTGTTCGGTCTGCGCATTGGTACTGTTAATCCATATATGGGTCTCATCCCCGGCCTAAAAGCGTTTACTGCCGCCGTGCTGGGTGGGATTGGTAACATTACCGGCGCAATGGTTGGCGGCGTGGTGCTGGGCTTCCTCGAAGCATTCGTTGCCGCTTATCTGTCGATTTTCACCGGTGGCAACTTCTCAGGCGCGGCGTATGCCGATATTGCCGCTTTCAGCATTCTGATCTTGCTATTGATCTTCCGGCCCTCCGGTCTGCTCGGTGAGGCGACCACACAAAAGGTGTAGCTTATGACTACCGGTGCTTCGTCGCAAAGCCTCTGGCAACGGGTGACTGCTCCGCTCAGCAGCGGGCCAACGGCGTATGCCTTTCTCGCCTTCTATGTGCTGATCTGTTCCTTTCTCCTGTTAACCAATCCGCGCACCGAATTGAGCACAGATATTGTCTTTGTCCTCTTCATGCTGTCAATGCTGGTAGCTTATCGGGCGCGGGTGGCAACCTGGTTTAAGGTAGTGCTCGGAGTGATTGCTTTGGGTATCGTGTTGCCCTATTTCGGCACGCTAAACCCGTTTTATATTGATGTTGCAACCCAGGCTGGTATCTTTACCGCGCTGGCACTGGGTTTGAATGTGGTGGTCGGTTTTGCCGGTCTGCTCGACCTGGGTTACGTTGCCTTTTTCGCTGTCGGCGCATATGCCTGGGGTATCTTCAGCACAACTCAAATCTCGAATATTAACCCGGCCTGGGGGCCGGTCGATCCGGTGATGTTTTATCCCTTCCTCATCATCGGTTTGATCCTTGGTTTAATTACCGGTGTGTTGCTCGGTTTGCCTGTACTGCGGCTGCGTGGTGACTATCTCGCTATCGTGACCCTTGGTTTCGGTGAAGTGATCCGGGTCGTGGCAAATAATCTTGACCGACCGATCAATATCACGAATGGCTCGCAAGGGATCCGCGACATCGAGCGTCCGCCGCTCGTCCTGGTCGATCTGGTGCGCAACCTGGGGGTTGTTGCCGATGATAACCGCCTCTACCAGCTCTTTTTCTATTATCTGGTGCTGATCATTGTGCTGCTGACAGTGATTGTCGTAGCGCGCCTCAAGAACTCGCGGATCGGTCGCGCCTGGGAAGCCATTCGTGAAGATGAAGTGGCCGCAGTGGCGCAAGGCATTCCCCGGGTGCGGATGAAATTGCTCGCCTTCGCTATCGGCGCGTCATTTGCCGGTGTGATGGGAGTCGTCTTTGCTTCAAAACAGCTCTTTATCAATCCACCAACGTTCGACCTGCTGCGCTCGATCAATATTCTGGCAATGGTGATCCTGGGCGGGATGGGATCAATTCCCGGTGCGATGCTGGGCGCTATCATCGTCACAATGCTCGATCTGCAAATCTTGCCGCGATTGGCGTCAGTGCTGCGCGAAGCGCAGGCTGCTGGCGCGCCGATTCCGCGTCAGTTTGATCCGACTCAGTACCAGCGCCTCTTCTTCGGTCTCTTGCTTGTCATTATGATGATTTTCCGTCCTGAAGGGTTGTGGCCCGATGAACGACGGCGCGAAGAGCAGCATGAGGTCGAAATTACCGACGAAGAGCTGGAAGCCGATAAGTTGACGAAACCAACCGGCGCCGAGACGGGGAGATGATCATGGCGCTTTTAGAAGCTACAAACATTACCAAGGTGTTCGGTGGTCTGGTGGCGGTGAATGATGTCACTTTCACCGTCGAGCCGGGCAGTATTGTAAGTGTGATCGGCCCAAATGGCGCCGGAAAAACAACTTTCTTCAATGTGCTGACCGGTATCTATAAGCCAGAGAAAGGTCGGGTTATTTTTGCCGGGCAGGATATTACCGGCTGGCGATCTGATCAGATTGCAGCTCTTGGCATGCGGCGCACTTTCCAGAATATTCGCCTCTTCGGCAATATGACGGTACTGGAAAATGTCCTGGTCGGGATGCACGTCCATTTACAGGCATCGATCTGGGGTATCATTTCCCGAGGCCGCAATATGCTGCGTGAAGAGGCGAAGGCGCGCAATAAGGCGATGGAGTTACTCAATTTCGTCGGTATTGCTGATAAGCGCGATGAATTGGCCAAGAATCTGCCCTACGGCGATCAGCGTCGGCTGGAGATTGCGCGCGCGCTGGCTGGTGAACCCAAGCTCATTCTGCTTGACGAGCCGACTGCCGGTATGAATCCGCACGAAACTGCTGAGGCAACCCAACTGATCCGGCGGTTGCGCGATGATCGCGGAATTACGGTTATCCTGATCGAGCATGATATGCGGCTGGTAATGTCGATCTCCGAGCGGATCTCGGTGCTTGACTACGGTAGCAAGATTGCCGAAGGCGATGTGCAGGCGATCCGCACCAATCCACGGGTGATCGAAGCCTATTTGGGCAAGGGCGCTGCTGACTATGCGGCATGACACCATAGTTCGGCGCGCCAGTCAGCGCCTTGTTGCTGCTGTTCTGGCAAGCGTGCCGTTTGTGAATGCTATCGCGTCGGCGTAACCTCGCTTGCTGAACGCTGGCGTGACAGGTGGCAGAAAGTTAGAGGATTTCCATGGCGCTGCTCGAATTGCAGAATGTCCATACGTATTACGGCAAAATTCATGCCCTTAAGGGTATTTCAATGTCGGTTAATCAGGGTGAGATTGTCACCTTGATCGGATCGAACGGCGCCGGTAAGAGTACAACCCTGCGCACAATTTCCGGTTTGCTCAAACCGCGTCAGGGCCAGGTTTTGTTCAAAGGCCAGCGGATCGATACCCTACCACCTCACGAGATTGTCAGGCTAGGCATTGCTCAGGCGCCGGAAGGTCGTCGAATCTTTCCCCGCCTGACTGTGTTGGAAAATCTAGAGATGGGCGCTTTTCTCTATGACACGCGCTCGCCAGAGTATCAGGCTGATCTCGACCGGGTGTTAACCCTCTTCCCGCGCTTGCGCGAACGGGTCAGTCAGAAGGGTGGTACTCTGTCAGGTGGTGAACAACAGATGCTGGCCATTGGACGGGCCTTGATGACCCGTCCACAGGTGTTGTTGCTCGACGAACCGTCAATGGGGCTGGCGCCGGTCCTGGTTGAGCAGATCTTCGAGATCATTCAAACGATCAATCAACAGGGTACCACCGTCTTGCTGGTGGAGCAGAACGCATTGCAGGCGCTTTCCATCGCCCATCGTGGTTATGTGTTGCAGAGCGGCGAGATCGTGTTGGAAGACACTGCAGCCAATCTGCGCGATAATGCAATGGTTCAGAAAGCGTATCTGGGGTTAGATTGAAGCCAGGGCGGTTGAGTGCAAACTTCCCGGTAACGATGCGCAAAATATTAATCCCCTGACCATTTGGTCAGGGGATTTCGTTGGAGCGGGAGACGGGACTCGAACCCGCGACATTGTGCTTGGGAAGCACACACTCTACCAACTGAGTTACTCCCGCTCTTTTGCGAATGAAAGTATAGCACGTTTGTTGTAAGCTGTCAATCAGGGCAGTAGTCGATAGCCAATCCCCCATTCGGTCAGCAAGAGTTGCGGATTGCGCGGATCAAGCTCGATTTTGCGCCGTAAATGCCAGATATAGACTTTGAGATAATCGTTGTCACGGGCCTGCTGGCTTCCCCAAACCGTGCGCAGAAGCTGTTCGTGGTCAACCACCGCGCCAGCCTGTTCGGCCAGTACGAGCAGTAACTGATACTCGGTAGGGGTTAGATCGATGAGTTCTCCGCGCACTCGCACCTCGCGTTGGCGCGGATCGATACTGATCAGCCCGTTGCCGGCAGTCAGCAGACGATTGACCGCCGGAACGCGCCGCAGAAGGGCGCGAATGCGCGCGAGCAATTCATCGTAGTTAAAGGGCTTGACCAGGTAGTCATCGGCGCCCTGGTCGAGACCGGTGATGACATCGCCTGGCAAGGATTTGGCCGTCAGCATCAGGATGGGTATCGAGGAAAATTCGCGCGCGCGCTGGCAGACGGTTAAGCCATCGAGGTCGGGCAACATAATATCGAGGATGACAAGGTCAGGACGTTGCTTACGTATCAGCGTAAGCGCCTCTACGCCGCTCAACGTTTGAAGTACGCGATAACCTTCTTGCTCGAGACGAACCCGTACCAGTTCTTGCAAACCGGTGTCATCATCGACAACCAGAATCGTTTGCGCTTGCTGCTCCATTGATCTCTTCCCCGCAGTGATGATGTCTTTACGGTTGCGCGCCACTGGCAGGACGTAGTTCGGCAAAGCGGGCCGCAATATCGGTCAATGTCAGCTCACCGATGTGGACGTAGCGAATCTGGCCGTCTGTGGTGATAAAAAAGCTGGTTGGGAGCGGAAAGACCCGGTAGGCCTCGGTGATTTTGCCGTCGAGATCGAGTGCGATTGGGTAGGTCACCCCATATTGGGCCAGAAAAGCAGCCACATCTTCAATTGTTTGCCCTTGCATCTGTTCATCATCGGTGAGATTGACGCCGATGATCATGAGACCCTGATCGGAAAATTGCTCGTAAGCTTGTTGTAACGCCGGCAGTTCACGTTTACACGGTTCACACCAGGTGCCCCAAAAATTGATCAGCACCACTTTGCCGCGATACTGAGCAAGTTCGATAGTGCCGCCACGCAGCTCTTGTGCGCTGAAGTTGGGAGCCGGGCGGTTGATTTCACCCATGGCCTGTCCGCTCAGGGTGTTGCGATTGGTAAACACCCAGACGGCCACAACCAACCCGACGGCAAGCAACGCAAACGTCAATGCGCCAAGCGCTTCGTTACGGCTCAAGCCACGTCGCGCAGGCCGGGACGGTGGCGTGATCAATCCTTGACTGATGTCATACTGTCGGCGCCGTTCTGGATCGCTAAGGATACGAAACGCTCGCTCCAGTTCAGCCAGTCGTTCGCGCGCAACTGCTTGCAGCTCGTGATCGAGATCGACGAGACGTTCAGGCGCGTAGCGCTGGCGCTGTTGTTCGTAGGCAGCCGCAATGGTTGCCTGATCAGCATCAACACTGACCCCAAGCAGATTGTAGTAATTGTGACCGGTCATTTCCGTCATTCTAGCATATCCTTAACGATTTGTTTATACCATCATTGACCGTATTCGTTGATCAATATTTGCGCCTGTAGTTGCAATCCCGGATTCACACCCGGAATTGACAATACCAGTTGCCATTGCTCAATCGCTCGCTCGGTTTGGGGTGGTTCGATAGCGACCAGGCAGATACCGTGCGAAAGGAGCACCCGCGCATTTTGCGGCGCTGCCTGTAAAGCCTTTTCAGCTTCCGCCAGTCCTTCCTGGGCGCGTTGCGGGTTGCCTGTATCGAGACCGTAATAGCAGAGACTGGCGGCAATGTCGGCTCGCACGACATCGTTGTCTGGTTGCAATTCGAGCGCCTTGCGGTAGGCGTCAACGGCTTCAAGCCAGCGTGGCAGTCGTTCCTGATAGATACGCTGAGTTTCGGCGTCGCCGCTGGCGAGTTGTTCGCGCACATAGACCACGCTATCAAACAGGGCGTTGCCGAGATTGATCCAGGCTGCTGGATTATCAGGTACTTGAGCGGTAACTTGCTGGGCCGCAATGACCTGGCCGTCAAACTCGCTCAGAATGTCGCGCAGCGTTGGCGTGGGTTGCGCTATCGGCGCCGTCGGGTTGATCGGCGCGGCTGGCGCTGGCGCCACGACCATCGTGCTGATCAACGTGCCGAGGACGATGCTAAATGTGGCCGCGGCAACAATTAACGATGGCAGCAGCCAGACTGGTTGTGATGGTGGTACCGCTCGACCACGTTGAACCGGAGCCGAAGCTGAGCGCGGATTGAGATACGGTTGTGGATTGAAACCCGGTGGTCGTTCCTGCCGGCGCGCTGGCGGTAGTGGTCGAAAATCGATCAGATCATCATCGGTGGCGGCCTCGGCAAGAGCGGGATCGGATTCGCTATGCACTGCCGGCGGTGTGGGGCGCAGCATGTCTTGCAAACGACGATCGTACTCGGCGCGTCGCTGCGGATCGCTCAACACACTGTAGGCCCGTTCGATTTCATCACGTCGCCGTCGGGCCAATTCAATCAATTCTTCGGCTGCGCCTTCTAGCCGTTCGGGAGCATAGCGTTCGCGCAGGCGCTCATACGCAGCCCTGATCGCCTCAGCGTCAGCTTTGGGGTGAACCTGAAGGATTTCGTAATAGTCGTTCATTACTTTGCCGGTATCAGTCTCACAGTTCGATATTTCTTATGCAATGCATGATCATGCGCCCCTACGGATTACGCGGGGCGCATGATCGGCGAGTGCGCCACTCTGGAGCATTTAGCCGCGATCAGCGACTAGCGCCCGATGCCACGCCAGCCCAGTTGCGCGGCCAGTTCTGGCAATGCTTTGGGCAAGCGCACACGGGCGCCGGCCAGCGCCAGACTTCCTTCGAGGTAACGCCGCACCAGCGCAATGGCGCCGCCAATCACCATCAAGACAACTCCTACCCAGACCAGTATCACCAGCGGTTTGACACTCACCGCAATGACGGCTTTAGCCGGCACGACTGGCAGATCGTCGAGACCTGACCCGCTCCCTTCCAGTAACACCATGCGGTTGGTCGGATCGAGTTCAAGCAAGCGCAGTTCGTGGCCACCAGGGAGCGTAACCGGGATGAATTGCAGCTCGCTCTCATTGGTGGTCGGGTTGATCACCACTTCTACTCGCGGCTCTACCTCGATAGTCTGGCCTTCGTAGATGACTTCAACCCGCGCGCCGACCTTTGCTTCACCGCGCATCATCGCTTCACGGTCGATATTGAAGCCGCGGAAGGTGAGGGTATATGGCCCCATCTGGGCGCTCTGGTCAGCTCCGAGCACTGGACGAGCCGGATTGCGTTCAGGATCGTAGCCAGCCGGAGAGATGTAGAGATCGTGCCAGAAATAACTATGGATGGAAGGAGTCTGCATGGTTGCGCCCATGCGCTGATTGAAATAGAGGTACGGTTTGGCCGAGAAGGTGCTTGATCCATCGCTGACCGTCAAATCGAGCACACCGCGCTGCTGATCATCAAGCTGGTAGCCATTGAAAATAAACTCGTAGCCGAACAGGCGGGCCGACTCGCCGGGGGCCAGGGTCAGGCGCGTGTCAGGCGTGGCATACGCCGACGATGCCACCATCCCGATTGCCATGACGGTAAAGCCGAGGTGGGCCAGATAGCCGCCAATGCGGAGCCAACCACCGCGTAGTGTGCGTACCAGCATGAGCAGATTTGTGCCAAAGGCAAATGCGCCACCTGCTACATAAGCCAGCGCCAGCACATCGCGCACATTGATCAGCATCGCAACGATAGCGGCAACCACTGCCAGCGCTGCCGGCCAGCGCAAAGCTCGCAACAGATGGCTGAAGTTGGCATCACGCCAGCCAAGTAACGGGCCGACAATGAGCAGCACAATTGCAACTACGCCCAACGGTGGCACAGTGCGCTGATAGAAGGAGGGAGCAAGCGAGAAGCGCCCATCCTCAAACGGCTGCGCTTGCGGATTCATCAATGTGCCATCATCAAGCTCAAAGTAGCGCCCCATCCATTCTTGCAGGGTGTGACCAACGCCGGGAATGGCCGAGATGACCGGCATTGAAGTGCCGAGGCCAACCACCAGTGCCACCATCACAATCGTGATAATTGCCAGCACGAAGAAGCTATCGCGTGAGAAGAATTTATCGCTCAGTGGGCGAGCGGGAATGTCGTTCCAGCGGCTGATCAGCGAGATGACGCCGATTGCAAGCAGGACAACCAGAAATCCGACCAGCCCTTCAAAGATGCCTTCGGCTACGAATGAATGCACTGAGAAATTGGCGTAGACTCCACTGCGGGTCATGAAGGTAGCGTAGAAGACAGTAATATAGGTTGTCACCCCCAATACCAGATTGGTTTTTCGCAAACCGCCATGAGTGCGCTGCACCAGCATACCATGGATCAGGGCAGTGAGGATGAGCCAGGGCACCAGTGACGAGTTTTCGACCGGATCCCATCCCCAGTAACCACCCCAGCCCAGGGTCTCATAAGCCCAGTAGCCGCCAAGGAGCAGCGCCAGGCCGAGAAACGACCATGCCGCCAGTGTCCACGGTAGCGCGCGCTTGACCCAGGTATCGTAGTCGCGCCGCCACAAAGCTGCCAATGCAAAGGCGAAGGGGATCGTTGCAAGGGCATAACCGACGAAGAGTACTGGTGGATGGATAATCATCCAGAAGTTGTGCAGGAGTGGATTGAGGCCGCGGCCATCACCGGGGGTGAGCGCTACGCCAGTCGTAGGATCGATGAGGGGCTGGAACGGATTGAGCGCCAGCACAAAGCCGATGATAGCAGCCTGCACAGTCATCACCACCATCAGCACATACGGCTCAAAATGCTTGGTGCGACGCACCAGCAATGCGCTGGCAATAGCGCCCCATAGCAGCCAGATCATGAAGCTGCCTGGTTGTCCGGCCCAGCTTGCGGCGATGGTGAAGAAGAATTCGAGGTCACGCGAACTATAGTTATAGACATAATCGAGATCGAAACGGCGGGCCAGGAAGACGGTAATGAGTAGTGTCCACGACATCAGCACGCCGGCCAGCGCTGCGTAGACGCCAAACCGGCCATAGCTCAGCGCGGCCCGCTGTCCACGGATCACCAATCCGTAGCTAATCGTCGCCAGCAGGGTCATGCCAAGGCTGGCCATCAAAAGGAACGTGCCGAAGAGATACATAGCGACTCTTTCCAGCGGTCGATAGCATCGACCGTGCCTTTAGCAATCGGGTAGCGACATGTGCTCACCGGGCTTACGGTTTAGCCTGATCGATCTCCTGGTACTTCGATGGGCACTTGACCAGCAGATCGTCGGCCATAAATGCCTGCTCTGTGGGATCGTAGCGACCAATGGCTACGATGCTGATGGCCTGCTCGAAGTTGGCCGGACGCGGATCGTCTGAGATGACCTTGATCATCTTGCCGTTTTCATCTTGCAGCATGAACGTGAAGCGGCCTTGCTCGTCCATTTCGCCGGTGCTACCGAGAAAACCGGCCAGTTGGACGCTGCGCGCGCTGCTCATCGCCTCATCGACGCTGGTCGTGTAGGCGCGGAAACCATCTTGAAAGCCGAAGAAGCCGTATACCACAGCCAGCAGAATGATCCCCAGCCCAACGATATGCAGTGGCTTGATGGTCAGACTGCGGCGCACAGGAGTGGTTGCAACAGCCATACACTAATCCTTCAATCTTGTCATAGTATCTATGCAATGAACGAAGCTTCCCGAAGCTGGAGTGTGTCTAACGGCGCCGGAATCTGTCACAGCGTGTCTAGTGACGTTCGACCGGTTCACCCGTATCGCGTACCCGGGTCACCTCGGCAGACGGCGGCAATGATTCCCTGCGTTCACGTTCCAGCTCGCGGCGCAATGCCTGCGCTGTGGCATCGATGCGCCACAGATAAACAAAGATCGCGATCCAGACTGACAACACTGCGGCAGTCGCCACCAAAATTGCTGCATTATCCATTGTTCAGGCCCTCCCGCGTTGCGCAACCGCCCACTGCAAGTTTAAGACCAGTGAACGGATCTGCCACATCCAGAAGAAGAGTGCAGTAAAACCAAGGTTGGCAGCCAAGAAGACGTAGAGTGTTCGCCGGTTTTCCAGCAACTGCGTGCCCGGCGCTTCCATGTTCAGGCGCACAGCGCCGGTGGATTCATCGTATTCTTCTAACCCTAACTGGAAACGCGAACCGGGAAATTCAGGCCGGGCTGCCATGCCACCGTCAACTAGATCAAGACTGGGGTAGAGAATAGCCTCTTGCTGCAAACCTGGTGTGCTTACTTTGACTTCAGCCACGATCAGGTTTCCCTGACGCTCTAGGCCAAGCAATTGCACCTTCTGGTCTCCGATCAAACCGACCTTACCGACTTCGAGCACAATCCCATCGCAATTGCTGCCCTGAATGAATGCGCAATTTGGATGCAGGGTGCTATCGGCAATGCGTGGAGCAACGAAGAAGAGGAAGGGCATAGTAACGAAGGCGAAGAGGGAATAGACGGCGCTCAATTGGCGGCGACGGTCAACATCGTCAATGGCCGCGCGCAGAGCAAAGAGCGCAGCGTAGATCAGCAAGAGCACGAAAATGGATGTCTGGCGTGGATCCCAATTCCAGAAGATACCCCAGGCTACCTGTGAGAAGATCATGCCGGTAACTGTGGCCAGAATGGTGAAGAGAAGACCGGCTTCAGCAGCCGCTACAGCCATGTGATCATCGCGTTCACGCCGTCGCCAGAGGTACAAACCGCTGAAGATGGCCGAGATGGTAAATGCGATCACACTGACCCAGGCCGTTGGCACATGAACGATGACGATCCGGCCCGCTTCTCCTAACCCTTCATACTGCGGCACAATGAGAAAGGTTGCAATGGTAACGCCAGCCATCCACAGGCCAATGCCGATCTTTGCTACTTGTGCCAGTCGTTGCGCCATGGCAATCTGCTTTCTAGCCCTCCGGGTAGTTGATAACGCTTTTTACGCATCATACAACGTTGTTGCCTTAAAAGCAAGGAACGTTGGTCACAGTGTGGAATGCCCACCGACTGATTGGTAATCAGCAGGTGTTCAATCGTTCTTTTCCATTGTATCATGACTGGTTGTTATCACGACGGCAACTCTTGCCAGCGCGGTCAGATCGTGATGCTATGCTGATCATATCAGTTGGGATGCGGCCAGATCGCGTTGCGTTGTCAGGGTTACATTGACCTCTCCGGGCACATTAGCTGATATGTCGCTTCTCCATAATGAAATGATACCATCGCAATGCGACGCTCAGTAGCAGGTATGTGACGGCCAGGCTGCTCATAGCGCGACCGGGAATGCCCTGCCGCCAGAGCCAATCGAGTGCCAGCGCCAGGCAGATCGCAGCTAGCGGTAGCATGAAAAAGACATGTTTAAGGATCATGTCGGCGATCGTCCAGTTGACTATTGAATAAAGGATTAAAATCGCCCACCAACTGATCAGGAGCGCATGCGCTCGCCGTGTCGTCGTCCAGGCCAGCACTGCCCCGCCCAGGATCAGCATGATACCCGGCCAGGTGAGGTGGTTGAGCATAAATGCGCCATCAATCGCCGGGGTTGGCAGAGGCAAGGATTCGCCTCGGGCGGCGCGTTGCGATAGCGCCGAAGCAATGACCGGCAGTGTTTCGCTCACGATCACCGGCACATACCAGATGTGGTAGATCAGGAAAGCTGCCGCTTCAGCAATGATCAGCCCGGCCAGGATCAGCCACCCGCGTTGCTTTGCCGGCGCTTCGCGACGAAAAAGTTCGCAAAGGGCGTAGATGCCCATCATGGTAAATGCCATAATGCCGACTACTGTGTACGTCAGCATTGCCAGTGTGGCGGCGGCGGCTACTCCCCAGAGCGCCCGCCGTTCGTCGGGATGATCGTGGTGCGCCAGCGCCACGGCAATCAGTATCAGCGTGCCCCACAAGCCGAGCTGAGTTGGCCAGTTGCCCCATGAAATCAGAAAATACGGCATTAACAGGAGGTGGTAACAGCCAGCGGCCATCACCGCGACTCCTGGTTGCCCGAAGAGTCGTAGCGCGATGTAGGCTATCAGCAGGCTGCGCGATACGTCGAGCGCAGTGTTGAGCGCATTCGAGGCCAGCCCCAGATCGATCCCCACCAGGCCAAATGGCGCTGTGATCAGATACCAGAGTGGCGAGTAGGGGAAGTGTCCGCCTTCAAAACCGACAGTATCGCCCAGCAGCGTAACGCGACTCGGCACGATCAGTTCGATAAATCGCCCGTCTAACACCATCTGTGTGCGCGGCACGTGCCAGCGTTCGTCGTACACAATCGTTTGCGGGTAGATAACGCCGCCAATCTTGACCAGCGCCGCCAGTACCACGATCCGCCATAACCAGGTTTCGTGCCAATGGGGTAAGGTTTCGCCACCGCGAGCAAAAGCAAAGCGGGTGAACGCGCGGAGTGGACCCAGAGCCAGGTGTAATCCGAGCAGCAGCCCCCACAGATCCGGCGTAAAGATTGCCCACCAGATCCGGTAGGCTGCCAGCAAACCACCCAGTACCACTGAGATCGATCCGACCAGGATCGCTGCCGGCAGTGGCGCAACTTCAACCCGGCGTGCTAGCCAGTAGCCCAATACTCCAATCAGCGCCAGGTGCAATGCCTGCCAGAATGGCCAGCCATACTCTACCTGATGTGCCGTCATCCAATCGATGGCAATGCCGAGCTGACGGGGATCGGTTACAGTGCTGAAGGTTGAACTGGTAAGGTGTAGGCGAAGATGATCGTCTCCGGGTGGTATGAGAACATAATATCGGGCAACGCTATTTCGCAGGTCGATGCGCACCGGCGCCATACCATCGGTCGCGATGGTCAATGTAGCCGGTGATACGTCATCAGGTCGATAGCCACTGGCGCGAAAGGTGACCGTTGTCCAGTTTGATCCAATGCCGGGGAACTCTACCATTGCTTCAGCTTTGGTAAACGAGTACGAAAAGTCTCGATTGCGTTCCAGACTATGAAACCCACTAAGGTAGGGCTGGGCATACGTTGTGCCGATGTCGATGTGGCCTGCAGGAAGGGCCAAGCCGGCCAGGCAGGCGCAGACTCCACTCCAGACTGCAATTAAGAGGCTCATCAATAAGTCGCGTGCCCACTGTGCCTGTTGCAGGTTCATTACTACTCCTTTGGGTGAGGCGATAACATAAATTAAACGGAAGCGACCCGTTTTTACTCGCTTACTGTGCTATACTATCAATGCAGATCAGCGTTGTGATCTGCTCACCCGCCTTGTGGCGGATACGCTAGAGGGACGACAATGAGACTGGAGCGATTCACTGAAAAGGCGCAGAACGCCTTCCATATTGCGCAAGAAATTATGCAGGAGCATCAGCATTCGCAGCTCGATGTTGAGCATCTCTTCCTGGCGATGCTCCGCCAGCGCGACGGTCTGGCGGTTCGGGCGCTTACTCGCCTGAACGTCGATCCACTTGATGTGGAACGACGCATCGAGCGCGAGCTGGAGAAGCTCCCCAGAATGTTAAGCTCGCATGGCATTAGCGGTCAAGTGTATATTACACCGCGCACCCAGCGTCTGGTGAAGCGGGCTGAAGATGAAGCGAACCGGTTGGGCGATCAGTATGTTGGGCTTGATCACCTGTTGATCGGCCTGGCCGGTGAGCGCGACGGCCCGTCGGCGCGGATTTTGCAGAGTTATCAGATCGATCAGGAGCGGATTTATCAAGTGTTGATGGAGATTCGAGGCAGTCAACGCAGCGATGATCCGTCGGCTGAAAGCCGCTATGAGATCCTGGCGAAATACAGCACCGATTTGACCGAATTGGCGCGAGAAGATAAGCTCGATCCGGTGATTGGCCGCGAAGCTGAAATTGCGCGGGTTATTCGGATTCTCTCGCGCCGCACAAAGAATAATCCGGTGCTGGTAGGTGAAACGGGCGTTGGCAAGACGGCCATTGTTGAGGGGCTGGCGCAGCGGATTGCGCGCGGCGATGTGCCGCCAACCCTGCGTGACCGCAAGGTGCTGGCGCTCGATCTGGCCGGCATGGTGGCAGGTTCAAAGTTTCGCGGCGAATTCGAAGAGCGGTTGAAAGCGGTGATGGACGAGGTGCGCAACGCGAAAGGGCGCATCATTCTGTTTATCGATGAGTTGCATACGGTGGTTGGAGCCGGCGCAGCAACCGGCAGCATCGATGCCTCGAATATGCTCAAGCCGGCGCTTTCACGCGGCGAGATTCAGGTGATCGGCGCAACGACCATCGATGAGTATCGCAAACACATCGAGAAAGACGCCGCTCTCGAACGTCGCTTCTCGCCGGTCTTTGTTGAAGAGCCTGATCCCGAAACCACCATCGAGATGCTGCGCGGTTTGCGCAAGCGTTACGAAGAGCATCATCAGTTGACGATCAGCGATGAAGCGCTTCGCGCAGCAGTGCAACTTTCGAGCCGCTACATCAATGACCGGTTTTTGCCCGACAAGGCGATTGATCTGATCGATGAGGCCAGCGCCAAATTGCGCATCGACATCTTCTCAATGCCGCCAGAACTTAAGGCGAAAGAGGAAGAGCTTAAACGTTTGCAGGCCGAAGAGGAAGAGGCCGGCGCTCGCCGCGACTACGAGCGCGCCGCGTTGCTGCGCGCGCGTTATCTGGCTCTGCAAGCCCAGTTTGAGGCCGAGCGCAGCGAATGGCTGGCCCGCAATAACCTTGACGAGGTTGTTGATGACGAAGATGTCGCGCAGATCGTTGCCAGTTGGACGGGTGTGCCGGTCAGCCGAATGCTCGAAACGGAGCGTGAGAAGTTGATTAATATGGAAGAGCGGTTGCACGAGCGGGTGATTGGGCAACATGAAGCCATTGTTGCCCTGAGCGATGCTATCCGCCGCGCTCGTTCCGGCCTGCGCGATCCTCGCCGCCCAATCGGCTCATTCCTCTTCGTTGGCCCAACCGGTGTTGGCAAAACCGAGCTGGCCCGCGCGCTAGCTGAGTTTATGTTCGATAGCGAAGAGGCGATGACGCGCGTCGATATGAGTGAATATCAGGAGCAGCATACCGTTAGTCGCTTGATCGGCGCGCCACCCGGCTATGTGGGCTACGATGAGGGTGGCCAGTTGACCGAGAGTGTTCGCCGGCGCCCCTATCAGGTGGTGCTCTTCGACGAAATTGAGAAAGCGCACCGCGATGTCTTCAACGCCTTGTTGCAGGTGCTTGATGATGGTCGCCTGACCGATGGGCAAGGCCGCACCGTCGATTTCCGCAACACGATCATTATCATGACCAGCAATGCCGGCACTGAGCATTTGCAGGGTGGCGGTATCGGTTTCAATGTTGCCGGCAAGGGCACCCGGACAATTGACATGCGCGAGGCGCGCAAGAAGGTCGATGAGGCGCTTAAGCAGACGTTCCGGCCTGAATTCCTCAATCGGATTGATGAGATTATTCTCTTCCATCCGCTCTCGATGGATGATTTGACCAGGATCGTGGAATTGCAAGTGGCTGAACTGGTCAATCGGTTGCGTGATCAGCAGATCGGGCTGACGCTGACGCAGGCGGCCAAGGAATATGTGATCAAAGAAGGCTATAATCCAGTCTTCGGCGCGCGCCCGCTACGCCGCGCCATCCAGCGCCTGCTGGAAACCCCCATCTCGCGTGAATTGCTGCGCGGAACATTCAGGGCTGGCGACCAGATCGAAGTCGATGTTGAGCACGGCCAGCTTGTTTTTCAGCGAGGGAGTGTACTCACGATGGAAGAACGGCGGCCAGCCGAGCCGCTTGATGCCTGAACTGTAATCTACGACGCCTGGTTTGTCATCTTGCAATCACTGGCATCGTGATATGATCGAGATCGAAACGCATTCACCTTGCTCGTCTTCGTTCAGGAGTGGCCGTGACTGCATCCGATGTCGCTACCCAACTCGTTACCGTTCAGCGGCGCGCTGCTCGTCTGCGCAATGCGTTGATGACGGTGGGATCATTCTTTGCAACCGCTCGCCAGCCCGATCCGTTGCCGATGCTGCGTGACCTGTGCAGTGAATGGCTGTTGGCGGATCGGGTAGAAATTATTATTCCCGCCGGCACCGGTAGTTTGCAATCGCATGCGCCCACTATGCTGGTAGGCCCGATTACAATCGGGCGGCGTGTCATTGGTCGGATTGAAGTTTCGCGAGCAACGCCGCCGTTTGATAGCGATGATCGCGAGTTATTGACTGCATTGGGGCAGATTATTGGCGTCGTTCTCGAGCAATCATCACTACAAGGGCAACTCGATCAGTACCTGAATCAGGCGCGGGCGCATGCCGATACGCTCGATCAGTTATTGCAGTTTGCCCGGCTGGTGGTTAGCGCGACGACCGATCCGCTCCATCTGGGGTTGCAACTGGCCACTCAGGTGCCGGCAATGGTTGGCGGCGAGCGGGCTTCTCTCCTGCTAATCCCACTTGATAAAGATAAAGCGCCGATGCTTTTGCTCAGCAATGGCCATATGTCAACCCCCGATCGCGCGCGTGAGGTGCGCGAACATGGGTTTGCCGGGCTGGTGCTGCGCGAAGGGCAACCATTGATCATTGATGAAACTGACGCAGATCGGCGCTGGTTGTCGTTACGGGTGCATGAGGTCGATGCTCCAACCCGGTGTGCTATGGCAGTGCCGTTGCGATGGGGACAGCGATTGCTGGGAGCGTTGACGGTAACCACAACGCAGAGTCGTCGCTTTGGTAGCTCACACCTTAATCTCCTGGAACTGGTCGCCTGTCACATTTCGCTCGCAATCTATGCGGCTGATCTCGATACGCGCCGCAAGCAAAGTGTTAAGTGGCTGGACGAGATTGAGTCAAAGATGAGCCTCGCTTTGGAAGCTGCGCGGGCCGGTGACATTCAGGCTTTTGCGCAGCTCGAACAGCAGCTTGCTCGTTTGCGCGAGGTTCAACAGTTATTGACTCTGGAAATGAAATCTGCACCCGTCGGTCAAGGAGACCGGCAGATTGATGATGTTCATCATCCGCCAGAGTAAGAGCGGCAGTCTAACAGGCAACGATCTGGCTCTATTGGAGGGGTACGGTCTCACCGTACCCCACATCGCTTCTCTGCGCAGCTCGTTCGTTTGCGCGAAGTTTACCGGTTATTGATGTTGGAAATGCAATCTGCACCTGTTGGGCAGATAGACCGGCAGATTGAGGATGATCATTATCCGCCGGAGAGAGAGCGGCAATCTATCGGCCAACGACGTTGCCGTGTACAGAATGTATGGTGGGGGTACGGCATGCCGTACCCCCACCCCCATACCGCTTATTCGTCAGGATTACCGTATTCGTTGATATTGGTCGGATCTGGGTCGGTGAAGCTCAGATTAGGTGGTGTCGATGGATTGTTGTCTAAACCGACTTGCGGAACCGGTTGTGGATTGGCGATAGTGTCGGCTGTTTGCGTGAGGGTAAAGGTGGCGATCACCAGTTGCTGGCTGACAGCGCCTTGGGCTGTCAACTGGTAGAAACCAACCGGCAAGCGCTCATCGAGAAAGAGTTCTACCATAAACTGACCGGACACTGGATCGGCAAACGTGGAGGGAAAGCCGCGCACCGCGCCATCCGGTAGGGTTAGCCACAGATCGACCCGCTCACCTGGGAAGAAGAGATCGCCGTTCGCATAGAAGATCGACCGTTGCGGCGCCACCGCTCCGGACGGCACCACTACCGACAGTCGCGCTGGGCCGCGTTGCGTCACGGGCCGCGAGATAAGTTCGAAGTGAGCGAAGACCCGGAACCCACTGGTATTTCCTAGCGCCGTTACCGTGTAGCGCCCGACCGGATTCTTGCCTTCAAACTGGAACGAAGTCGAAACAGCGCCGCTGGGTGTGGCCTGCACAACGGCCTGTCCGGGCGGGAAGTCGATGACCGTGCCATCGGGAGCGGTCAACCAGAATGAGACCTGTTCGCCACCGATGAAGCCGCGTCCATCAATTTCCAGAATTTGACCTTGCTGAATGACGCTGGTTTCCTGCCCATTTAAAGTAGCGCGCAGCGTGGCGGTTCCGGTTGGCCCTGGCCGACCACCGGGAATGACGACAAAGAAGGCTGATGCCGTATTGGCGCCACCACTGCTGAGACCGCGCCCGCTCAGGCGGTAGCACCCATAAGGCCAGGTGCCCGGGATTGTGATGTTGAGGGAAAGTTGACCAGCGTTGTTGGAAAAGCGAGCAAATTGAACGTTGGTTGGCATGTCGATAACACCGTCGAGAAATTGAGCGGCACTGATGGTAAAGACGCGCCCATCGGGAAAGGTGATGTCTACTTCGACGGGTTCAGGGCCGAAAGGTGGCTCAAGTACTCGATAGAAGTCAAAACGTGCCAGCAGCGTCTGCGTCTGGAAGATAGCCGGCTCTGGGGTGCGACTGGCTGCGCATGGCGCCACTCCTTGCGGCGTAAAGATTTCGACCCGCGCTCGTGAAGCTGCGGCGCCATACGCAAACCAGGCCAGCGTGAGAGCCAGTGCCGCGCTAAAACCGATAGCGAACAACGAACGTGGCGAAAGGCGTTTCATTGTTACCCCCCGTTTCTGAGACTAACCTGATAACGTAATGAAAATGTATCCCTCGTGGCGAGGAACGAACAAGTTGCATAGATTACACTATCGTTACGAGTAGAATTGTTAAACAAGTTTACAGATCGTTTCATGTGTTTATAATTTATTGATATAACTGGTTTTAAGCGAAAAACTAATACTTATGTTCCTGGTATTAATTAAAAATATATTTATATTGTAATTTGCCGACTGACACAACATAGTACGTATACAGAAGTATTATCAGGCCTTGATAGTCTACTTACCTAACAGGCACAGATAACATTTCCACAGCTAACAACTGTTGGAGCGCGCGCAAACAAACAAGCTGCCCGAATAAGCGGCGGATGGGTACGGTGCTCCGTACCCATCTAATCCATTCCGTGTGTCATTGACCGGCGATAGCATAATGAGCCGGTATCATTTCGCTGCAAGCAGGCTAGCCAGTGATGGAGGTTGAGACAGGAGGATTCGGCGGCGCAGTCGCGCATGCGCCAGCTCGTGACAAGAGTCGAAACAGGTCAGGTATGGGGTGGTAAGCTACTCAGAACGTTGCAGTTCTTCTACTCGTTGGAGCTGGACATACAGTGGTGGCACGCCAAACAGGGCGCGTTCCCAGTCGGTTACGTTGGGATTGACCTCGCCGAGTGACCAGCGCCCACCGATCCGAATGATCTGGGTGCCGAAGTGTTGTGGACGACCTAATTCGATCAATAGTCGGTCCCAGGCCATTGCGCGCAATGTCCATGCCCGTTCATCGCCTAGTTGGGTTGCTCGCCTGGCAAAGCGGTGGGCGTGATGAAAATCGGCGACCGATTCGCCGCAGATCATGACCAATCCGGCCAGAAAGCAGGCGCGCTCATCGTTGACGAATCCTTGCGCCTCTAGTTCTAGCACTCGTTCGCAACGTCGCCGCCGCTCAGCCGAGGTAGCGCCTTTGGCCTGGCCATCAATTGCTTCACTGGCGAGGCGACTGAGTTCATTGATCGGATCTTCGGGTAACAGATCGTCATCAGGATCCATCCCAGGCACTCCTTCCAGTTCAAGCAGACAGGCGGTAATCAATTGATTGCGTATGTCTATCATTAGTAGTGTACCACACTCTGAGATCGGAGCACCGGCGACAGAGAGCGATCCAGCCGAGGCGGTGATCGTCGCGACGGGGACGGCGGTAGACTTCGACGTGCTGGTGGCTGCCACAGTGACTGCAACGACCTCTGCTGCGCAGGTAAGCTGCCCAGATGAACGGTAGCGAGACGTGATCGAGCAAGAGGTGAAGGGTAACGCCGATTGCGAACGGACGCAGGCGCGGCCAGCGTTGGGTTAGCGTCCAAAGCGGTGGCAAGACCAGGAGCGGCTGGTGGAGCCACGAGCGCAGTGAACCGTAGCGCGGTCGATTATCACCGCGCCAGGGCAACCGGTTGCGATAACGGTTGTAGCTCAGCGCGCCGCTGATGCTCCAATCGCCGGTGCGACAGGCGTACAGGATGAGATGATCGAGATCGATAAGTACGCCGCCAGTAATGAGCAGAGCAGCAGCTTGCGGGCGACGGAGGTACAAACCAGCGGCCAGCAGGGTTGAAGTGATGAGGTGTTCACGTAGATTCATGGATTCTCCAGGGGATGCAATGCTTCCAGCACCGGTTGAAAAGTCTGGCGGTGGATTGGCGATGGGCCATGTTGCCTGAGCGCGCGCTGATGAGCGGCAGTGCCATACCCTTTATGCAGCGCAAACCCGTACTGTGGATAGCAAAGGTCGGCGGTTTGCATCAACCGATCGCGCGTAACTTTGGCAATAATAGAAGCGGCAGCAATCGACAATGACCGCGCATCGCCACGCGCCAGCGACTCTTGCGGCAGACTCAGGTTGGATAGCCGTTCGGCATCGATCAGCAGCGCATCAACAGCGCAAGGCAGCGATAGTACTGCCAGGGTCATTGCCAGGCGAGTAGCCGGCAGGATACCGTAAGCGTCGATCAAAAAGGCCGGGACGATACCTACACCGATGCCCTGAGCGCAGGTCTGTATGATGGTGTATACATGCTCGCGAGCGGCGGCGCTCAACTGTTTCGAATCGTTGACCATTGCCAGCAAATCTGGCTGTTCGTACACTATCGGCGCTAACACGACGGCTGCGGCCACCACCGGCCCGGCCCAGCAACCGCGTCCGGCTTCGTCAATCCCGGCCAGCGTCTGGTATCCACGGGCGCGAAGCGCGTATTCAAAGCTCAGATCTGGTTTCATGCGGTCTCCCGACCATCACCAACACACTGCTGTCACCGACAAAAACGCGCTGGACGCGCAGGTGAAATACGCCGATCTTGAACTCTGGAGGAAGATCGCGCGCATTGCGTCCCAACCAGATCAGCCGATAGACGGCGTCAATCAGACGGCCATAACCCCCCTCAATCCGCCCGCCATCAACGATTACCAGTTGGCCGTTAGGGGCCAGCACACGGCGGATTTCGGCGTGAGTCGCCGGATCGAGAATATACTCTGCCGGGAAGGTGGCGCAGACTGTATCGAAACTGGCATCGGCAAATGGCAATTGACGAGCGTCAGCCTGAACAAGTCGCCTGGTAAAGCGCGCTGCGCGACGTAGCATTGCCGGCGATGAGTCAATCCCGACCACATCAGGGCGTTCGGCCAGAGCGCGTTGCAAATAACCGGGACCGCATCCCAGCTCCAGCACTCTTCCGTGCAATGACGGCACAGCAGCCTCAACCCAACGTTGCCAATGTCCGGCAGAGACCAGCCAGGCGATCAAATCGTAACTCCAGGCCAGTTCGTGGTAGAGGCGATGAAACAACCAGCGGATGAGACGTTGATAGAATTTCAGTGCGATGTTCACGTTTGCAGCTTATCTCGTCATAGCGTGACACTCGGATGAAAGAGCAATCTGGCTACATTTCCGTTATACCACACAACTGCCCGGAACTGCGTCACAGTGCGGCTCTACGGTATGACCGCGCCGATGGTATAATTGCGCGTAAGTAAGGTTGGCAATCGCGAGGGAAAGGATATGCTATGACCGGCGAGCGCGCCGCAGACCTGATTCAGGCCGATCACGATTATCTGTTGCAGAGTTATGTGCGCGCCGATTTTGTGATTGAGCGCGGTGAAGGGGTGTATCTCTACGACAGCGAGGGGCGGCGTTACCTTGATTTTGTCGCCGGTATTGCCGTCAATGCGCTCGGCTACGGTGATCGAGATGTGTTGAATGCCATCAATGAGCAGGCAGCTCGCTTGATTCACGTGTCGAATCTTTACCATACCCGTCCGGCAATCGAGCTGGCAGCATTACTGGTGCAGAGCAGCCCCGCTTTCGAGAAAGCGTTCTTTTGCAATAGCGGCGCCGAAGCTATCGAGGGGGCGATTAAATTTGCCCGTCGCTACGCCCGCGCTCATTTTGGCGAAGGCAAGACCACATTTGTTGCCTTTGATGGCAGCTTTCACGGGCGCACGATGGGCGCTGTCGCGATCACTGCCCGCGACAAATACCGTGAACCATTCATGCCGGTCATGCCAGGTGTGCGCTTTGCCCGCTACAACGATCTAGCTTCGCTCGAGGCGGCAATGGGTGACGATGTGTGCGCAGTTGTGCTTGAACCGGTGCAGGGTGAAGGCGGCTTGCGCGCTGCCGATCCCGCTTTTGCGCAAGGCGCGCACGAACTTTGCCAGCGCTACAACGCATTGCTAATCTTTGATGAGATTCAATGTGGGGTTGGCCGCACCGGTACACTCTGGGCGCACGAGCAGCTTGGGGTACAGCCTGACATCATGACAGTTGCCAAGCCGCTGGCCGGTGGATTGCCGATTGGTGCCGTTTTGATGGGTCAACATGTGGCCGACGCGATCCAGCCTGGCGATCACGGCACGACTTTCGGGGGCAATCCTCTGGCGACAGCAGTGGGCGCAGTAGTGTTTCGCAAGATTAGCGATCCGGCCTTCCTGACCCATGTGCAGCAGGTAAGCAATTATCTTGATGAGTCGTTACACGATCTGGCTGCCGAATTGCCCAATACTGTGCTTGAATTGCGCGGACGTGGTCTGATGCGTGGCCTGCGCATTGCCGGCTCGGCAAGCGCCGCGCGTGAAGCGGCCCATCACCACGGATTGCTGGTTGCTACTGCGGGTGAAGATGTGCTGCGTCTCTTGCCGCCGTTGATTATCGAACCGCGCCACGTCGATGAGGCACTGGCCAGTCTGCGGGCGGTCTTGCGAGCATGAAAGCGGTGTGGCGATCAGGTTGATAGCCGACGCAAATGATTGCAGCAGGCTATCGGTCTGAACATTGGGAAGCGGTTTGCTGGCCAGCCATCCCATCGGGGCGAATTGCCGGGATACTTGTATCAATGCGTCAGTACATGGGCACCGTCTCCTGTGACTAAGCAGAGAGTTCAGTCACCGCTCTTGATTCGTCGTGGCGCATGCTACACTCGCAGGGCAGCGGTTGGAGGGAAAGAGCTTTTCGGGTTGTCAGAAGCGTCACTATGCAGACTGCGGTTGCGCAAAGCAAAGGCGTTCAACCGTAGTTCGAGCAATGGGCGCCATCTACAGGGAGAGAGACAATGCCGGTTGTTGCATTAATTGGCGCGCAATGGGGCGATGAAGGCAAAGGCCATCTGGTTGATCTACTGGCGGCCCGCGCCCGTCTGGTCATTCGCTACGGTGGTGGCAATAATGCCGGCCATACCGTTGTGAACTACCTCGGCACGTTCAAGTTACATCTCGTGCCTTCTGGCATTTTTGATCCGGGTATCGTCAACGTGATTGGCCCCGGTGTTGTGATTAATCCCGAGGCCTTGATCAAAGAGATTGAGGAACTCGAATCGCGCGGAGTTTCGACGGCCAAATTGTTTGTCAGCGATCGCGCGCACGTGATCATGCCTTACCACATTCAGCTTGATCAGTTGCAAGAACAATCGCGCGGCGAGGCGCGGATCGGCACCACCGGTCGCGGCATTGGGCCGGCATACGCTGATAAGATGAGCCGTTCCGGCATTCGTATGGGAGATCTGCTGCACGAAGAGACATTGCTCAACCGATTGCGGATTGTGCTGGAAGAGAAGAATCGCGTGTTGACCCGGCTCTACGGCGCGCCTGCCCTCTCGTTGCACGATACCTACATGACCTATTTAGAGTATGGCCGGCGGTTGGCCAATCACATTTCTGATGTGCATCCTATCATTCATCGAGCGCTGGAAAAGGATCTGCCGGTGCTTCTAGAGGGCGCTCAAGGCGCACTTCTCGATATTGACCACGGTACCTACCCGTTTGTGACTTCATCACCGCCCGGCGCTGCTGGCGCTTGCCAGGGTAGTGGTATTGGCCCAACCCGGCTCAATTCGGTGATCGGCGTGGTCAAAGCGTATACGACTCGCGTGGGTGAAGGCCCATTTCCAACAGAGGTTGACGGGCCGATTGCCGATACGTTGCGCCAGATCGGGACGCCGTGGGCCGAGGTAGGCACCACAACCGGGCGGTTGCGCCGGGTGGGGTGGTTTGATGCAGTGATGACACGCTACGCGGCGCAGGTAAACGGGATTGATACTCTGGCGATTACCAAGCTCGATGTGCTGGATGGGATCGAGACGCTGAAAATTTGTACTGGCTATAAACTAAACGATGCTGTGCTGGAATATCCGCCGATGACGACGGCTATTCTGGCTCAGGTAGAGCCGATCTACGAAGAGATGCCTGGCTGGTCAGTGCCAACGCGCCATGCGCGGCGGTTTGCCGATCTGCCAGAAGCGGCGCAGGCGTATGTTGCCCGGATCTGTCAGCTTGTGGGCGCCCGGTTGGGGATTGTTTCGGTTGGGCCAGAGCGTGATCAGGCAATTATGGTTGCGGATGTGTTTTAATGGCGTTGGCTGCTGCCCACCCCGCTGGTGTGCCGATGTCAAGGGCGCTTCCGGCGGGGAAGGTGACGCCTTCAACCCGCAAGCCGCGCCTGATTGCCGCTTGAAAGACCGCGCCGATGTGCAACTCGGCGCGGTTTGGATCATGCAGGCGAGCGGTGCGGTCGCGCTGAACTACTTCAGCCAGGATGTCAGTTACTGCCGGTGACCAGATCGCAGCCATCCACGTCCAGCGCAGGGTAGTGTGCGATGGTTTGATGTCGATGGCTGTGACCTGGTTGTCTGTGGTCAGGGCTACCATGTCGGCGGTGTGTGGTCGTTCACACGGGAAGAGGCCAAGGGTCAGATCGGGCTGGCTGCTGGTGTGGTGCGCCTTTAGGGTTGCAAAGACCTCATCGGGTGTCAGAATCACGTCGGGCAATCCCAGCGCTACTGTCTGATCGCGCAGGAACGGCAATGCGGCGGCCAGCGTATACGCAGCGCCGTGTGGTTCGTGAACGGTCAGGTAGGCAAGCTGTGGCCCAAATGCCTGACCGTCGCCCAGATAGTTGATGATGTCCCATTTCCCTGGCCGCACGACGATCAGAGCACGTTCGATACCGGCGCGTTGCCATTGGGCCAGCAGGTATGTGATAACGGGCCTTGGCCGCAAGCCGTTCGGGTCGATAAAAGCGCCCACAGGTAACAGCTCTTTGCTGCATGGTAATGGGCCAAGACGGGTTGCCATTCCGCCAGCAGGGATAAGACCGATCATAGGCGTATCTCACTGACGCTGGATATTGAGCCGATCATTCTTTTGTCGGTGTGAGGAGGCTGGTTTCATTGTACCGGTTATGGCAAGCACTCGACGATAGTATTGCGCGAGAGGGCCGATCTTGCGGTTGCCGCTGAGCAATTGTTGCCGGCGCTGGAGCCAGATAAAACGGGCGCATTATAGAGCGTATCACTGCGTTAGTAGCAGGCAGTGTGTAGAACGGGAATGGGTGTTGTGCCATCGACGTTAACGCCGTGTCGATCTGACAGCGAGCGCGCTTGCTCAGTCTAGTAAGGCGTATGAAGCCCCTGGAGTCGTTATCCAAAACCAGGTCAGGCGACAGATGGGCTTACAATTGATAGGCGCCGAGCGCAACGTAGAGCAATACTCCCAGACACAGGTAAGCGCCGTAAGGCAAATATTCTGGGGTTTGGCGACCCAGCCGGCGGGCAATCAGGATACCAGCGGCAACAAAGCCGGCCATGAAGACGCCGAAGATCAGGGCCGGGCCGAGGTGACGCAACCCAAGCGCTGCGCCGATGAAGATGGCGAGGTAGACATCGCCCAACCCAAAGGGAGCCGATTTGCCTGGAAAGAGGACCAGGGCGAGCAGGTAAAGGAAGAAGAAGCCGACCCCGCCGACAAGACCGCCCAGGAGCAGATCGCGCCATCCGGCGCCCACCAGCGATCCCCAGCCGAAGGCGATCAAGGCGCTACCCAGAATGACAAAGGTATAGATCCAGCGGTGAAGCCAGTCGATGACGCCGGTAACGATCAAGATGGCGCCAACAAAGGCGAGATAGGCGAAGAGCGGGCTAAGGCCGTAAAGATGGAACAGTCGCCAGAGCCAGAGTGCGCTGGCAATTTCGACCAACGGGTAGATCAAGGGCAAGGGTTGACCATTGGCAGCCCGGCCACGTTGCAGTAACCAGCCCACTACCGGCAGCATCTGCCACCATCGCAATGGCTGGCCAGTGCGAATGCAGCGCGGCCAGCCTAGCAAGCGCTCTTCGCGGGGTAGTCGGATGATGAGCACATTGAGCAGACTACCCAGCGCCAGACCGGCTATGACTATGACCACATCGATCATGGTTTTGGTTCCTCGCCAAATGCAGCCTGCCACATTATCGCTCGCGGCGCTGAACGACCCGTCCAGCGTTCAAAAGCCAGCGCCCCCTGTTCCACCAGCATCCCGCGCCCATCGCGCGCGCGCGCGCCGCGAGCAGCAGCAGCACGGAGCAAAGCGGTTTCGCGGTAGACCATATCGTAGACCAGACAGTGCGGGCCGACCGGTGGATCGGGCAGCGGTATCTCGCCATCGCGCCAGCCGAGAGCAGTCGCATTGATCAGCAGCGTGCAGTTTGCGACAACCTCTGCCACTACCGGATCGGAGAGGGCCAGTGCCCGCGCTTGCAGCGCTGGCTGGTTAGCAGCCACTGCAGCCACCAGATCAACTGCCCGCATCAGGTTTCGGTTAACGATCCAGAGACTGGTGACACCGGCATCGACCAGGGCGAAAGCAGCAGCTCGCGCAGCGCCCGATGCGCCGAGAATAACGACTTCCTGCCTGGTTGCCGTCCAGCCAGCGGCAGCAAGGTCGGCCAGCAGTCCTGGCGCGTCGGTATTGGCGCCTATCAGCCGACCATCGGGCTGGCGCACTATCGTATTGACGGCGCCAATGCGGGCCGCCGTCGGTTCTAGTTCATCGAGGAGTGGGATGACGGCTTCTTTATGAGGCAAAGTCACATTTGCGCCCAGAAATGTCGGTTGACGTAGCGCGGTGATGCGGTCTGGCAATTCAGCGGCGGTTGTCTGCACGGCGCGGTAGTGAGCTGCAATGCCGAGCGCTGCCAGGGCAGCATTGTGCATCGCCGGCGAGCGAGAATGAGAGACCGGATCGCCGATCAAGATAATCTCTGGTGTCATGGTTGATTCGATTGGCATGCCAGCCACTCTGCTTCGTAGACGCGGAATTCCTCGATTGTGGTTGCAAATTTGTGCGAGCCATCGAGCGCGCAACTGGCAACAAAGAAGAGATATGGCACCGACTCATCGGGCTGGGCCGCCGCAGTGAGCGCCGCCAGGCCGGGAGCGGCGATTGGGCCGGGTGGTAGACCGGGTGTCACTCGCGTGTTGTAAGGGCTTTGAATGGCAAGTTCATCGAGGGTTAGTTCGCGTTGCCACCAGGTGCCTTCGCTGGCATCAAAACCCAGCGCGTACTGCACCGTAGCATCGGCGCCGAGCAGACCGCCACCAAAAATGGGTGCGTATTGGGGTTTGAGCCGATTCCAGAACACGGCGCTAATCTGCGGCATTTCGCTGAGCAGAGCCGCCTCGCGCTGAATGATCGAAGCCATCGTAACGATCTGATGCACGGTTACTCCGGGCACGCGCACTGAGCGTTCGATGGTACTGTACTGCTCGACAAAGCGATCGAGCAACTTGCGAACGATAGTTTCGGCGTTGGCCGAGGGAGCAAAGCGGTAGGTATCAGGGAAGAGATAGCCTTCCAGGGTGGAGCCGGGTGGCAGGCTGCTAAGCAGGAAATAGTCGGCGCGGAAACGTTCACCATCGCGAGCTACGGCGAGAAACTCCTCTTCGCTGACGAGACCGGCAGCGGCAATGATCGTGGCAATCTCTTCAAGGCGAAGACCTTCGGGAATCGTGACCTGCACATCGTTGACCACTCGACCGCTCTGCAAAACGATCAAGATGTCGCTCATCGTCATAGTCGGACTCAGCACATAGCGTCCAGCCTGGATTTGTTGATCAAGCCCGCGCCACCGCACCAGCGCTCGAAACAGGGCTGGCTGGCGGATCAGGCCGGCTTCGCCCAGGCGGGTAGCAATAGCGTCAGCAGTCTCGCCGGGAGCAACGATAAACTCAACCGGATCGCCAGCGGTGGCGGGTGTGGCGCGCAATTCACTCAGCAAAACGTAGCCGGCGCACGATATGACCAGCGCAATGAGTGAGAGACCAAGCAAGAGTGCGCGGACATGCCGCATTGTGCAAACCTCCCTCACGCCGAACGGCGCAATGTGAATTGTCGTAGTCAGACGGTTGGCGTCTGTCAATTGCCATTGTACACTGATATGGGCAACGCCGCGCGAGAGCGCAGGCATGCCACTACCACATTTGAGATGATCGGGCCGGCAGCGGTGTTATCTGGAACCGAAGACAAGCGGCACAATCTGCGCATCGATGACAAGGTGGCGCGGGTGCGGTACAATACGAGCTGTCCAAGGGTGGGCATGGTTTTACCGCTTAAAAACCTCTTTCATTCCCGCGCGCAGGGTGAGCGGGCATTGTTGGCAGGAGCGAGTGACGATGTATCACGCATGGTTTGCCGCGCAAGATGATCCCAACGAGCGATACCCATTGACCGAAGTCGTTTACTACAGTCGGTCGGGTGGATTGCTTGAAGTGCAGCACGATATGGCCGCGCTGGCCCGGCGTAGCGCTGAAGAGTGGAAACGCCTCTTCGATGAGCGCTGGATGCGCACAACGTGGCCGTATGGCAGCGGTGTGTGGGGAAAAAAAGAGTGGGTGTGCCCGATCGTGTCTGATGATAACGTTGTCAGCATGTTTGAAGGTGGCACAAACCTCTTCTGGGCCGAGCGGTTTGGGCGCGAGATCGGGCTTGATGACCTCTGGATCAAGATGTGCGGCAATTCACACACCGGTTCGTTTAAAGACCTTGGGATGACGGTGTTGGTCAGCGTCGTCAAACAGATGATCAGTGAGGGCAAACCGATCCGGGCAATTGCCTGCGCCTCTACCGGCGATACTTCGGCGGCGCTCGCAGCCTATGGCGCGGCAGCCGGCATTCCAACCATTGTGTTCCTGCCCAAGGGGAAAGTGAGCATCGCGCAGTTGGTGCAACCGGTAGCGCATGGCGCCCTCGTGCTGGCGCTCGATACCGATTTTGATGGCTGTATGCGGATCGTGCGCGAGATTACTGCTAATCCTGATAATGGCATTTACCTGGCCAATTCGCTCAATTCGTTGCGCATTGAGGGGCAGAAGACGGTTGGCATCGAGATTGTGCAACAATTTGATTGGGAAGTGCCGGACTGGATCATTATCCCCGGCGGGAACCTGGGCAACACTTTTGCGTTAGGCAAGGGTTTGTTGATGATGCATGAACTCGGCCTAATCGATCGTCTACCCCGGATTGTCACCGCTCAGGCGGCCAATGCCAATCCGCTTTACCGCTCATACCTGACCGGTTTTCGCGAGTATCAGCCAATCAAAGCGCAGCCGACGGCGGCCAGCGCCATTCAGATCGGCGATCCGGTGAGCATTAACCGCGCGATCAGCATATTGCGTCGCTTCAACGGGATTGTTGAGCAGGCCACCGAGCAGGAGCTGGCCGATGCGGCGGCCCGCGCCGACCGCACCGGCGCGTATGCCTGTCCGCACACTGGCGTGGCGCTGGCTGCGCTGATTAAGCTGGCGCAACGCGGCGAGATCAAACGCAGTGATCGGGTCGTTGTCATTTCAACTGCGCACGGTTTGAAATTCAGCCGATTCAAAGTCGAATACCATGAAGGAACGTTGCGTGATGTAGTTGGGCAGTATACCAATCCGCCGATTGAGTTGCCTCCGGACATAGACGCTGTGCGGCGCGTGATTGATCAGCGGTTCGGCTAAATATGCATAATGAGGAGGGCTTTGTGCGCATCGATCAACGCCGGTTGGCCTTCATCCTTATGGGGGATGGCTGCATACACGTTAGGGCGCGGCTTGCTGAATATCATTTTTGGCGATCCGCTGTTGACCATAATACTG
>OGCI01000391.1_pt1 | contig 52983 bp, 54 predicted proteins | sample 1570021 | NCBI WGS metagenome assembly OGCI01 (sample SAMN06264664, study PRJEB24512) | hot springs metagenome | isolation source: Hot spring water | place: South Africa: Tshipise | collected 2015-06-21
AACAGGGATATAAATTTTAAAAGTTGTGCCCCTTCCGAGTTCACTTTCAACCTGAATTGTGCCACCTAATTTTTCTAAAATATTCTTAACAATGCTCAATCCAAGTCCTTTGCCCTCTCTCTTCAAAGTAAAAAAGGGATCAAAAATTTTATCTAAAAATTCAGGAGGAATGCCAGGTCCATTATCCTTTAATATTACTTGGAGATACTTACCCTGAAAAATTCCCTTAATGTCTCCTTTATTAAAAATCTCCTTTATTGAAATCTCTATCTCTCCTTCATTTTTCATAGCCTGTTTTGCATTAACAACTAAGTTCTGGAAGATGCGATAAATCTGTCCACTATTAGCATAAATCTTTGGTAAAGGATCATCATAGGAGACTCTAAATTTTATATTTGTGCCATCTAAAATAAACTCAAGACAATTATTTATTATTCGCACTATATCCACATATTCCCTTTTTGTTACATAATCAGCGCTTAAATCTCTAAGTTCTTCAATGATATTAGCCATGGATTTTGTAGATTCAAGCATTCTTTCAATTATTTTTTTATTTTTTTCTTCAACTATTGTTTCTCTTAAAAGTGAAAGATTCCCTGTTAAAACAAAAAGATAGTTATTGAAGTCATGAACGATTCCTGAAGAAATCCTCGTAATTAAATCCATTCTCTCAACTTTCTTAGCAAGCTCTTGTCTTTGAATTATCTCAGAGGCATCCTTTATGGTAATCACATCTCCAAATTTTACATTATTTAAAATTATCGGATGTTCCACATATATAACAGGTATTTCTTTTTTTCCTGTTGTTAAAATCTTATATTCTGGATTTGGATGATCTTTAAGGCTGATAATGTCAGTCAATCTTCTTCCAAAAGCTTCTTCTTCAGATATTTCAAGAAGTTTTAATGCCTCTTTATTTATGTGTTTTATCTTACCTTGCACATCTACATAAAATAATCCCATATCTAAAGCATTAAAAGCGATTCTTCTTTCCTCAGCTTCCTCTGCAATGGATATAAAAAGTCTTCTTATGTTTTCTAAACTTCTTACTGTAACAGTGTGAAAAATAAAGGAAAGAACAATTACTGCCAGGTATAAAATATACTTATAGTTATCGAATAAATTTAGAGATACAAAAGACGCAAGATACCATTCTTCAGATAAGATACTTTCCTTTATGAGTTCCAATCTTTCGCCATTAAATTCAAAGGTATTATTACCAATCTGTTTGAAAGGAGATAGCCTGACCGCATCATTACCGAAAACTTTTTCACTTTGAAGTCTTTCAATCTGGGTTTGAGAAGGATTTAGAATAAACCTATCCTTTAAATCTTCCCTACCTATAAGCACTGCTCCTGATGAGTGCATTAAAAAGGCATTTTCGCTTGCTATCTGATTTTTAAAATTTTTGCTTATATCAAATTGAGCTACTATAACTCCTAAGATTTCATTTTTATCATAAACAGGAGAAGCAATTCTTATATCATCTCTTTTTGTAAAAACGCCTCTACCAATGAAAACTGAAAGATTACCCTCTATTGCTTCTCGAAAATATTCTCGGTAATTTAATTTTTGATTTAACATAATGTCTCGATATTCATAGGAACAACCCTTTACAGTCCCGAATTTATCAATAAAAAATATCACCTCCGTATCAAGAATTTGATTAAGAAAAGTAAGATATGCGTTTAATTCATCCTTACCTTTTATTATTTTTTCCTTCAAATCCTTTGAGGAAGAAATAACCTTTACGAAATCACCGTAAAAATATATCTTATCTTTTACCTCAAGAGCTAATCTTTGAAGGGTTAGCTTTTTCTGCTCAACACTAATCTCATAGGTTTTTTTTATGTAGCTAAAACCAATTAAAAAGATAAAATACACAACAAGAAAATAGGCTAAAATGTAAAGTATATATGCCTTTATCCTTTGTTCATAGAGCACCTTGATTCTTATAGTAAGACCTAAAAAAACAAAAAAGAATGAAAGAATGTTAAAAATTAAGGCATTAGTAAGCATATACAAAGAAAGAGAAAATAAATAAAAACCAAACAGAACAAAGGGCAGAAAAATATCTTTTCTTATAAAAAAAGGAACTACTATGAAGGACTTGCTATTATTAGATTTTTCCGCATAGGAAGCATAAAAAAAGAAAATTCCAATGAAAAAAAGGCCAGCAGGAATCAAAAAATTATAATGACCTAAAAAACTAAAAATAGCAAAAATAACTGGAAGATGGAGATAATATAAACGCTTTCCAGAATGCTTTTTATAAGTCCAAAAAATGACTTCTCCAATAATAGCAACAATAATTGCACTAATGTACAAATAAATTCCAACCAGAAAATCTCTGAAAAGTATAGTAAGATTAAGAGAGAAGTTGAGAAGAAGAATTATAAAAAAATATAAGGAAATTCTCCTTATAATCTGCGGTTCTACTGTTAAACGCCAGAAATATATGTAATAAAAAACAATTGCATAAAAAAGAAGAAAAGAGGCTCTAAAAAGATTAAAAAAATCATCGAAAATCTCGATTGTCATCTTATGACCCTATCAAAAAGCAAAAGATTTTCTTCAGATACTTTTATACTAAGAGATTTGGCTCTTTTTAAGTTTATAGTTTTAATAAATATATCCGATTCTTCCACTTCAAGATTGGGAAAATTAGTAACCCCCTTAAGTAAATATGATGCCATCTCGCCTGCTCTATATCCCATATAATAGAAATCTACCGATACACCACCTAAAAAACCCTCCTCTGCAAATCTTTCATTAATAGAAATATCAGGTTTTTTTATTTTTTCAAGCAATAGAGATTTTAGATCTCTTAATGTGTATATCTTTTCATCCTTTATGGACATTAAAAATGGAAAATAGGCAGTTATATCACTTCTATGGTTTATCTCTTTTGCAGCATTTTCAATTTCACTAATATTTTTTACAGGATAGAAAACGATTTTTTTCTCAAAAGCTGTTCCTTTTGTTTCATAGATTACCTGCTCCTTTAATATCTCTCCTATCATATCATTAGAATAAAGAACTGCTATTTTTTCCACTTTATATCCAAGAATTTCAAGAAATTCAAACTGTTTTTTTACAAAAATTTTTTCGTAAATTCCTGTGAAGTTCTTAATCGGTTTTCTACCTTTCAGGAAATTAAACTTTTCGTTATACTTATCTGGAGATACATTTATACCTGAAAATATAACAGGAATCTTTCCTCCCATAAAATGCTTTGCCACACACTGAAAAGCAGCATCGTCATTTACAATTATAAGAGATGGTTGTAAGGTTTTAACCTTGGAGTTAAAGGCATCACATCTTTTAGAGAGCTCTTCTGATGAGACCCTGCGAGAATCCAGATAAGTAATGTCTATTTTTACATCTTTTAAATTATTTTTTAATGCATCCAAAACACCCTCAAGCTGTGGTTTTCCACAAACATCCTCTGGATCATAGCTTGAGAGAATAGCCACACTTTTCTGCTCAGAACAGGCAAATGTCAAAAAAAATAGAGAAAGAATTAATAGAAAAATTAACTTCCCCATTTGTCTATTTTTACCAAATTTTACAAAGTCTGTAAACTATAATTAAAGCTTAAAGTTTTATTTGTCTGCTGTAAAATTATTGGAGCTTGCCCTTTACATAAATTTTGCCACTTAAGCACTTCAAAACCTATTGTAAAATGCCTGGTAATTTTTACATAATAAATACACTTTCAATTTTTATTGTGGAGGAGAAAATGTTAATAGTTCAAAAATATGGAGGCACTTCCGTTGCAAACATTGAACGAATAAAAGCTGTAGCTGAGAGAGTATCAAAAACTGCAAAAGAAGGACACAAGGTTGTGGTTGTAGTATCAGCCATGGCAGGAGAAACAGACAAGCTCATTGGTCTTGCACACCAAGTATGCCCTGATCCACCTGAAAGAGAGATGGACTTGCTTCTTTCCTCAGGAGAAAGAGTTACCTCTGCCCTCACTGCAATGGCACTCCATGGCATGGGACACAAAGCTGTTGCTCTCACTGGAAGACAAATGGGCATAATAACCGATGCAGTTCACACAAAAGCGAAAATAGAAAGAATCATAGCAACAAGGGCAGTAAAAGCCTTGGAGGATGGTAACATTGTGGTAGTTGCTGGCTTTCAGGGGATTACAGAATCAGAGGATGTTACAACCCTTGGAAGAGGTGGTTCAGATTTAACAGCTGTTGCAATTGCAGCTGCTCTTAATGCTGACCTTTGCGAAATATACACCGATGTGGACGGTGTTTATACTGCAGACCCTAACATTGTTCCAAATGCAAAAAAACTGGAAAAAATCTCCTATGAAGAAATGCTTGAACTTGCCTCACTTGGAGCAAAGGTTTTACAGACTCGCTCTGTTGAATTTGCAATGAAATACAATGTGCCAGTAGTTGTTCGTTCAAGCTTTAATTATAACCCAGGAACATTAGTTACAAAGGAGGATAAAGATATGGAAAAAGTTGTAGTCTCTGGCATAGCCCACGACAAAAATCAGGCAAAAATAACTATTCTAAAAGTTCCTGACAAACCGGGAATTGCAGCTAAGCTCTTTAGAACCATTGCTGATGCGAATATAGTAGTGGATATGATAGTACAAAACATAAGTAGCGATGGAAAAGCCACGGATATATCCTTTACAGTTCCAAAAACAGATGCTAAGAAAGCTTTGGATATTACAGAGAAACTATGCAAGGAATTAGGCGCAAAAAAAGTTCTACTAAACGAGGGAATTGCTAAGGTGTCCATTGTAGGAGTTGGTATGAGAACCCACTCAGGAGTAGCTGCTCAAATGTTTGAAGCCCTTGCCAATCATGGAATAAACATAATGGCAATTAGCACTTCAGAAATAAAAATTTCCTGTTTGATTGATGCTAAATACACTGAGCTTTCTGTAAGAGTGCTTCATGACACCTTTAAATTAGGAGAACAGTAGTGGATATTCCAACTCCAAAAGGTTTCCTATTTTCTGCTATAGAGGCTGGCATAAAGTATGCTAATAGATATGATTTAGCTCTTATCCACTCAAAAAAACAGGCTCAGGTTGCAGGAGTTTTTACAACAAATCAAATAAAGGCTGCACCAGTAAAAATTTGCATGAAAAGGATAAAGGGAGGTTTAGCTCAAAGTATTATATTAAATAGCGGAAATGCCAATGCCTGCACTGGAAAAAGGGGAATGGAAGATGCTTTAGAAATAACCGAAAAATTAGCAGCAAAATTAGAGATTAAAAAAGAGCATGTTTTACCTCTTTCCACAGGTGTTATTGGAATGCCATTGCCAATGGAAAAAATCCTTCCTGCTTTAGATAAGCTTGTTGCCCAATTAGGCAAGGCAGACGCTTTATTGGTTGCAAAGGCAATTATGACAACCGATACATTTCCAAAGATTAGTTACAGACAAATTGAATGGAATGGAAGAGTAATAACCCTGCTTGGAATTTGTAAAGGTGCGGGAATGATATCTCCAAATATGGCCACAATGTTAGGAGTAATACTTACTGATGCAAAAATTGATTCTTTTTCCTTGCAAGAACTATTAAGAAATGCGGTTTCAAATTCCTTTAATTCAATCACTGTAGATGGTGACATGTCTACCAATGACACAGTCTTAATGCTTGCAAACGGTCAATCTGAAAGCGAAAAGATAGATAAAAAAAGCTTACTCTATAAAGAGTTTAAGGCATCCCTTAATGACCTCTGTCTTGAACTTGCCAAGATGATTGTAAGAGATGGAGAGGGTGCTACAAAAGTTATCACTATTAATGTGGTTGGTGCAAAAACAGCTGGTGATGCAAAAAGAATAGCCAAAGCAGTAGCACATTCTCCCCTCGTAAAAACAGCCTTTTACGGAGAGGATCCCAATTGGGGAAGAATAATAGCTGCCGTTGGATATGCAGGAGTTCCCATAAAAGAGGAAAATATTGAGATTCTTATTAATGGAATTTGCCTCTTTGAAAAAGGCTTGCCTACTATGAGAGAGGACGAATTAAAGGATTCTTTACGACAAAAAGAAATCGAGGTGTTTATAAATCTTAATTTAGGAAAATCGAAGGCAAAAATTTATACTACCGATTTATCAGAGGAATACATTCGAATTAACTCTGCCTATAGAACTTAATATTAGCAAAAGATGGCTATAATAATTAATCAGCATCTATGCCTCAATTATTGTAAAGAGATTAATTCGAGAATTAACACTTTAAATGGCTGTTCAAATTATTTCTTTTTATTATCTCTACAAGGAGTATTAGCAAGTCGAAGTAATCTTATTAGCATTGGCGTTTCTCAGCGGTTTCTTCGCCTCATCGAGAGGCTCGCAGTGACACCTCTTTTTGTCATTACGAGTTCGAGCATTAGCAAGATGAAAGCCTTGTTTTAAGGACTCTGTACTCCCAGAATATTTCAATCACTCAAGTAAAGGTTAGCAGTGCTTGAGAGACGTTCCTTTTTTGAATTAAATTAGAATTATGGATGAAAAAATATACATAGAGCAGAAAGATGAAATATCAATAGATGAACCTTCACTATACAGAGTATATCTACTAAACGATGATTATACCACAATGGATTTTGTTGTATATGTGTTAATGACCATCTTTGAAAAATCAAAGGTTGAAGCAACAGCTCTCATGTTACATGTTCACCGGCACGGCAAAGGATTGGCCGGTATCTATCCTAAAGAAATAGCTGAAACAAAAGCCTATGAGGTTGAGAAGCTTGCAAGAAGTCATGGTTTCCCTTTAAAATGCATTATAGAGAGAAATGATTGAAAAAGATTTACAAATAATAATCACAGCCACTGTGGAAGATGCCATAGAAAAAGGTCACCAGTATATTACTGTTGAACATCTGGCTTACGCAATACTTCATGATGAGTATGGCGTTGAAATTATTAGAAACTGTGGAGGGAATCCGGAAAAAATTAAACTAAGCCTTGAGACTTTCTTAGATCAAAATATACCAAAGAAAAAAGGTAAAGGCCAGGCAAATCCAACAATAGCATTTCAGAGGGTAATGGAAAGAACCCTTAATCACATAAAAGCTGCAGAAAAAAAAGAAGCTGATGCAGGAGATTTTCTTGCATCAATTTTTCTTGAAGAGGAAACTTATGCAGTAAGCCTGCTTAAATCTTATGGAATAACTCGACTGGACATTTTAAATTACATTTCCCATGGCTTACCTAAAAAGGAAATTGAAGAAACAACCATAAAAAAAGAACAGAGGACAGATCCACTTACTGCCTTTACTATTGAGTTAACTGAAAAGGCAAAAAAGGGTGAGATTGATCCAATAATTGGAAGAAAGATGGAAATCGAAAGGATAATTCAGGTTTTAACAAGAAGGAGAAAAAATAATATAATCCTTGTAGGAGAACCTGGAGTTGGTAAAACTGCTTTAGTAGAAGGTCTTGCCCTCAAGATTGCAAATGGAGAAATTCCACCTCACCTAAAAAATTTTAAAATTTACGCTCTTGATATGGGTTCAATCCTGGCAGGAACAAAATACAGGGGTGATTTTGAGGGTAGAATGAAAATGCTTATAAATTCTCTCTATCGAATAAAAAATTGCATTCTTTTTATAGATGAAATACACACCATAGTTGGTGCTGGTTCGGCAAGTGGTAGTACCGTTGATGCGGCCAATCTTCTCAAACCTGTTCTCATAGAAGGAAAAATTAGATGTATTGGAGCAACCACATATGAAGAATATCGAAATTATTTTGAAAAGGATAAAGCCCTATCAAGGAGATTTCAAAAAATAGATGTAACTGAGCCTACAGAAGAAGAAACGTTTGAAATCCTAAAAGGGCTTAAAAACTACTACGAAGAATATCATGGAGTAACTTATACAGAAGAATCCCTTAAATCTGCAGCATATCTTTCAACAAAATACATTAATGAAAGGTTTTTGCCAGATAAAGCAATAGATGTTATTGATGAAGCTGGTGCAATTGTAAGACTTTACCATGAAGACAAGGTGGTAGATGAAAAAGTAATTGAGCAGACAGTGGCAAAAATTGCACGAATTCCTTCTCAGGAGATTACCTCAAACGACATTAATAGGCTTAAAAACTTAGAGGAAAGAATCAAAGCACGTATTTTTGGTCAAGATGAAGCAGTTGAGTCAATTGTAAGGGTTATAAAGCTTGCTAAAGCAGGTCTCAAGGATATCCATAAACCAATAGGATGCTTCCTTTTTACAGGTCCAACAGGAGTTGGCAAAACAGAACTTGCAAAAGAAATTGCCAGACAGCTTGATATTGGTTTTTTAAGATATGACATGAGTGAGTACATGGAAAAGCACTCTGTAGCAAAATTAATTGGAGCACCACCTGGTTATATTGGATTTGAACAAGGAGGACTCTTAACTGAACAGATAAGAAAAACACCCCATTCAGTTCTTCTTCTCGATGAAATCGAAAAAGCACATGATGATATATTTAATATTCTTCTTCAAATAATGGACTATGGAACGCTCACTGATAACACCGGAAGAAAGGCTGATTTTAGAAACGTTATACTAATTATGACATCTAATATTGGCGCAAGAGAAATGGAAAAGCCTGTTATTGGATTCGGAGACAGAAGCAGTGATCAGGTGAAAAAAGGTATTGAAGCCATTGAAAGGCTCTTTAATCCTGAATTTAGGAATCGTCTTGACGGCATAATTGCCTTTAATCCTCTTAGCGAAGAAATCGTTTTAAGAATTGTCGACAAATTTATAGAAGAACTGAACGAACAGTTATCGGAAAAGGATATAAAATTATCTTTTACAGAGAGAGCTAAAAGGTGGTTTGCAAATAGAGGATTTGACTCAAAATTTGGAGCAAGACCCCTTAAAAGACTTATTGAAAAAGAAATTAAGGCCCCTCTGGTGGAAGAAATTCTATTTGGAAGGCTTAAAGAGGGTGGACAGGTAACCGTTAAGGTTTTCAAAGATAGGATTCACTTCGAAATAGATGACTATATTTCTGCTCAATGAGGAAATCGTTTTCCCTGATCCAGAACTTGCAGATCCAGATGGTTTACTCGCCATAGGGGGAGATTTAAGTGCAGAAAGACTTCTTCATGCTTATTCCTTAGGAATTTTTCCGTGGTATAATGATTTTCCAATTCTTTGGTGGACACCACCTAAAAGACCCGTAATTTTCCCACGACTGTTTAGACTCGCTCGAAGTCTTTATCAAACCTTGAAGAAAGGAGTCTTTGATGTAACCTTTGATGATGATTTTGTCTCAATAATTGAGGGTTGTGCATCAGCACCGAGAAGAGATTCATCTGGTACATGGATTGATTCTCATATGAAGAAAGCCTATACTGAACTGCATAGACTCGGCTTTGCCCATTCTGTTGAGGTATGGAAAGATGGAAATTTGGTTGGTGGTCTTTATGGAGTATCGCTTGGTAGGGCTTTTTTTGGTGAGTCAATGTTTTCTCTTGTAAGTGATGCATCCAAGGTAGCTCTTTCCTGTCTTGTAGAGTTTATGATTAAAAAGGACTTCTACTTTATTGACTGTCAGGTATCTAACGAACATCTATTAAAAATGGGAGCATTTGAGCTTCCCAGAAAAGTCTTTTTAAAAATACTTGATGAAGCATTAAGAAGGGATACTATAATAGGAAGATGGAGCCGGCCAGATAGATCAACAAAAGTGGCTGCCCTATTTCTTGAGGAAAAACTTATCAAAAGAAGAGGAGTTATATGAAGCTTATATTATTTGACATTGATGGTACCTTGATTAGTACAGGTGGTGCTGGCAAGAGAGCCTTAAACCTTGCCTTTGAGAAAGTTATTGGAATCAAGGAAGTTTTTAAAAACTTTGAAATGGCTGGAAAAACGGATATTCAAATTATTAAAGAAGGTTTGGGTCTCGCGAGAGTAAATCCTTCTTATGAAATTGTTAATGATATCATTGAAAATTATTTGTATTATCTAATGAGCGAGATAAACAATAATTCAAAACATGTAAAACCAGGAGTATTGGAATTTATTGGATTTGTTACTGCTAAATATAATTATCCCTTAGGACTGCTTACTGGAAATCTTGAAAAAGGAGCAAGAATAAAACTTGAACCATTTGGTCTTAATCCCTTGTTTCCTTTTGGTGCTTTTGGTAGTGACCATGAAGACAGAAATCGTCTGCTTCCATTTGCAAGAGATAGATTTTCAAAAAAATTCAATAGCTCGGTAGACTTTAGCCAATGCATAGTTATAGGAGATACTCCAAGAGATGTTGCTTGCGCAAAGCCTTATGGCGCTAAGGTTATTGCAGTTGCAACAGGTCCATATACTGTTGATGAACTGAGGAATACAGATGCAGATGTGGTCGTTGAGACTCTATCGGAATTTGAAAAAGTCCTACCTCTTCTTGAATAAATGGGTAAGTTCCCTGTTACAGAGAAAAAAGAGATGGAACTGCTTAGAGATATGGAGTTTTTAGGGATTCGAGAGATTGATATAGAGGAAAAATTCATAAGATGTTCTGGTCATGGTGGGCAAAAGGTGAACAAAACAAGCACAGGAGTATATTTAAAGCACATTCCAACTGGAATTGAGATTAAATACACGAAGGAGCGTTCTCAAGGGCTTAATAGATTTTTCGCTCGGCGGCTTCTAATAGATAAGGTTAAAGAATTATTAAACATCCCTACTGAAAAATCAAAAGAAATAGAGCGAATAAGAAAAAGAAAACAAAGAAGCAGAAAAAGATTAAAAAGTGAAAGAGAGGGGTAATATCCCCTCTCCTTGTTATCTTGGTATAAGTTTAGTTGCTAACTGAATTCTTATTGTAGCTCTCTCAAGAGCTGCCTGTGCACGAGCATAATCAATATCTGCTTCGCCAGCCTGTGCCTTACGAAGTCTCTCCTCAGCTCTTGCCAGTGCTGCTTTTGCTCTCTCCACATCTATTTCTTCAATTCTTTCAGCACTGCCTACCAGAACAAGCACCCTATCATTTAAAACTTCACAGTAACCACGATTGGTGAACAAATAGTGTATTTGTCCATCCTTTTTATATGATAATGAGCCAATTCTGAGGGCTGTCATAAAGGCACAGTGACCTGGAAAAACGCCAAAATCTCCTTCAGCCCCTGTAGCATAGACTTCATCTACCTCTTCGTTTATTACTTCTCCATAGGGAGTTATAACCTCTAACTTCAACTTGTTCTCCATCACTCACTCCTTTAATTAGACCTGTCTTGTATAACCAAGCTTCTTAGCCTTCTCCTCCACCTCTTCAATTGGACCAACCATATAGAATGCCTGTTCTGGTAGATCGTCATATTTACCTTCAAGTATGGCCTTAAAGCCCTTTATTGTCTCATCAAGCTTAACATATCTACCAGGTGTTCCAGTAAATGTCTCTGCAACATGGAATGGCTGGCTTAGGAACCTCTGAAGCTTTCTTGCTCTAGCAACGGTAAGTTTATCATCCTCAGAGAGTTCCTCAATACCAAGGATTGCAATAATGTCCTGCAATTCTTTATATCTCTGAAGTACTGACTGAACACCACGGGCCACTTGATAGTGCTCATCGCCAACTACTCTTGGATCAAGAATTCGGCTTGTTGAGTCAAGTGGGTCCACTGCAGGATAAATACCAAGCTCTGCAATTTGACGGGAAAGAACGACAGTTCCATCAAGATGTGCAAAAACTGCTGCAACTGCAGGGTCTGTAAGGTCGTCAGCAGGAACGTAAATAGCCTGCATGGATGTAATGGAACCTTTTGCTGTTGTCGTAATTCTCTCTTGTAAGGCTCCCATTTCAGTGGATAGTGTTGGCTGATAACCGACTGCTGATGGCATTCTTCCAAGAAGTGCTGAAACCTCAGAACCTGCAAGAGTATATCTGAAAATATTGTCTATAAAGATAAGAACATCCTGTCCTTGATCTCTAAAGTACTCTGCAACGGTAAGTGCTGTAAGGGCAATTCTTGCTCTAACGCCAGGTGGCTCGTTCATCTGTCCATAAACAAGAGCAACCTGCGGCAAAACACCAGAATGCTTCATTTCAAGATACAGGTCATTTCCTTCGCGGGTTCTCTCTCCAACACCAGCAAAAACTGACACACCACCGTGTTTCATAGCAATATTGTGAATCATCTCCATGATAACGACAGTCTTACCAACTCCAGCACCACCAAACATTCCCATCTTTCCACCTCTAACAAATGGGACAAGTAAATCGAAAACTTTAACACCTGTTTCAAACTGCTGGGTGGTAGGGGACTGTTCGGTAAATTCAGGAGCTATTCTGTGAATAGGATATTTATCTTGGGCCTGAATTGGTCCCTGCTCATCAACTGGCTCTCCGATAACATTTACTATTCTTCCAAGAACTGGTTTGCCAACAGGAACTGTAATAGGTGCTCCTGTGTCAACAACTTTCATACCTCTTACCAGTCCATCGGTTGAACCCATTGCAATTGTTCTAACCCTGTTCTCACCCAAGTGCATCGCAACTTCTAATGTAAGATGAAGCTCTGGTATGCCCTTTGCAGGATCTCCAGGTTCATCTATTTTTAATGCATTCAAAACCTCAGGCAACTGTCCTTCAAATTCACAGTCCACAACTGTTCCTATAACCTGTACAACTTTACCTACGTTCATAATTTAAAACCTCCTTTATTCTTTTTTAAAATTTTATCCTTCACTTTGCTTCAAAGCCTCAACACCGCCAACAATATCCATGAGTTCCTTTGTAATAGATGCTTGCCTGACCTTATTAGCCATGAGTGTGGTCTTTCTGATTAGCTCATCGCAGTTTTTAGTGGCATTATCCATTGCTGTCATTCTGGCTGCTTCCTCTGCTGCCTGAGATTCAAGAAGAGCTCTGTAAATTTGTATTTCAATGTAAATGGGTAACAACATTGCAAAAAGTTCAGGGGCTCTCGGCTCATAGGTGAATGGAATAAAAGTTGGCTGTTCAGTAGGCTCAGAATCTATTCTACCAATAGGTAGTAATCTATTGATTACAACTTTCTGAGCAATAACTGACTTAAACTCATTATATATTATAACTACCTCATCAACAGCCTCAGTAACATATGCATTTATCATTTCCTTGGCAATAACTTGTGCATGAGTATATTGAAGCTTTCCGGAGATTCCTGTCCAAACATTTTTGAATGTCATATCTCTTCTTTTGAAATAATCCCTTGCCTTTCTTCCTACAACAGAGAGAACTACATTTAATCCCTGTTCTTTAAGCCTGTTAATCTCTTTATGAGCTGCCCTTAAAATATTTGCATTAAAAGCACCGCAAAGGCCCTTATCAGAGGTGATTACAAGAACCTCTACTGTTTTAACCGGCCTTCTCAATAGAATTGGAGGTACATCACCTCTGGTTTCAGCTGCTCCTGAGAGATCTGCAAGAACTTGCTGCATTTTTACAGCATAGGGTCTGTAACGGAGCATGCTGTCCTGAACTTTACGGAGCTTTGCCGCTGCCACCATCTTCATGGCAGAGGTAATCTTTTTTGTTCCCTGTATCGCCTTTATTTTCTTTCTTATATCTCTTAATGTTGGCATTTAACAGCTCCTACCTTCAAATTTTTATTCATTACGGCTGGAATGTTTTCTTAAACTCTAAGATAGCATCGTTTATCTTCTGCTTGAGAGAGTCATCAAGCTCTTTTTTCTCTCTAATTTCTTTTCTTAAATCCTCTTTCTGGCTTCTGATAAAGCTTAGAAAACCGCTCTCAAAGGCCTTGATAGCAGAAACAGGAAGATCATCAAGATGTCCCTGCGTACCAGCAAAGATTAGCATGATCTGATCTTCAACTGGCATTGGAACGTATTGATCCTGCTTTAGAAGCTCAACCATTCTCTGACCTCTTTCGAGCAAGGATCTCGTTGCTTTATCAAGATCTGCAGCAAACTGTGCAAATGCTGCAAGCTCTCTATACTGAGCAAGGTCAAGTCTAAGCATTCCTGCAACCTGCTTCATTGCTTTGATCTGAGCTGCACCACCAACACGGCTGACGGACAATCCGACGTTAATAGCTGGACGAACACCTGCATAGAACAACTCTGGCTCAAGATATATCTGACCGTCTGTAATTGAGATAACATTCGTAGGAATATAACCAGAAACATCACCTGCCTGTGTTTCAATTACTGGTAATGCGGTAAGTGAACCACCACCTTCGGCATCGGAAAGTTTTGCTGCTCTTTCAAGAAGCCTTGAATGGAGATAGAAAACATCACCGGGATAAGCTTCTCTTCCAGGTGGACGTCTAAGAATCAATGAAACCTGTCTATATGCATAAGCTTGTTTTGTAAGGTCATCGTAACATACAAGAGCATGCATTCCTTTATCCCTAAAGTACTCACCCATTGCGCAGCCTACATATGGAGCAAGATATTGCATGGATGCTGGTTCAGATGCAGTGGCTGCAACTACAATGGTGTGGTCCATAGCACCGTATTTCTTAAGTGTTTCTACAACCTGAACAACGCTCTGTCTTCTCTGTCCGCATGCAACATATATACATATACAGTTTTGACCTTTCTGGTTGATAATAGTATCAAGAAGAATTGCTGTTTTACCTGTCTGACGGTCACCAATAACTAGCTCTCTCTGCCCTCTTCCTATTGGAATCATTGCATCTATTGCTTTAATACCTGTCTGAAGAGGTTCCTTAACAGGTTGACGCTTAATAATTCCAGGTGCAATAACATCAACCTTTCTACTGGCTTTTGCGTTAATTGGACCTTTTCCATCTATTGGAATACCAATTGCATTAACGACTCTTCCAATTAATTCCTCTCCAACAGGTGTTTCCATAACTTTTCCTGTTCTCTTAACAATGTCACCTTCTTTGACAAGTCTGTCATCGCCAAAGAGGATTGCACCTACATTGTCCTCTTCAAGATTAAGAGCCATACCATAAACGCCATTAGGAAGCTCAAGCATCTCAGAGGCCATGCAGTTGTCCAATCCATAAATTCTTGCAACGCCGTCACCGATAGAGGTAACAATTCCTACTTCGCTTACGTCTGCCTTCTTCTCAAAGTCAGCAATCTGCTTTTTAAGGTACTCACTAATTTCTTCCATCTTAAGTTCCATAGTTTCTCACCCCTTTATAAGCTTATCTCTTAAAAGACCCAACTGGCCTTTTATACTCAAATCATACATTGTGCTTCCTATTTTAACCCTTACTCCACCTATCAAAGAAGGATCAATCTCGTACTGTAATTCCACATCTCTTCCCGTGATTGTTTTAAGGGACTCCACGATTTTGCCCTTTATAGCCTCAGGAAGTTCAACTGCAGATGTAACCACACCCTTTACCTTTCTCTTAGCCTCAAGATAAAGCGCATTAATATACCTTACAATTTCACCCAATCCAATAAGCACACCTTCCACACTAAGGAAGCTGAGAAATTTCTTAACCTCTTCGGAGAGTCCTAATTTTTCACAAAGATAGCTAATTACTCCGACTCTCTCTTCGTCTTTGAAAGATGGAGAGGTAAGCATATTTCTAAACCTCTTTTCCCTTTGCATGAGTAATGCGACTGTCTCAAGCTTGGAAAGGATTTCTGGCACCTGGTCAATGTTTACCAGGCTCAAAAATTGTTTTGCATACTTTTTTGCCTTAGCGCCTCTGACCTTTCTCAATTTTTCCGCCCCTCTATTATTTTTATTGATTCCTGAAGAAGCTTTTCTTGCTCTTCAGGTGTGATTTTCTCTTTCAACTTCTGCTCACTAAGCTGAATTGCAAGTTCAGCAGCTTCCAGCCTGAGGCTATCCTTTGCCATCTTCACTTCAAACTCTATATTTGTTTTTGCCTGCTCAAGAATTTTTTCCTTAATTCTATCGGTCTCCTGAATTATCTGCTGTTTTTCCTGCTCTCCAATTTTCTTAGCTGACTCTATGATATCCTGAACGTCTTTGTCTTTTAGCTTAAGCTTCTCCTCCACTTCCTGAAGGGCTTTCTGAGCAAGCTCCTTTGCTTCCTGCGATTCCTTTATGCTTTTTTCTATTAATTCTTTTCTCTGGGCAAGGTAATTTTTAATTGGTTTTCCAAGAAATTTAACTATTATAAATACCAATATAGCAAAGTTAATTGTCTTAAAAGCCCAATCCTTCAGGGAGCCTCCCCCATGATCAGCACCCTCTGCTGCAAAAGCAGCTACTGCACTTACTGAGAGAAACACTACAGTTAAAATTATCCATTTCTTCATATCGCCTCCATTACGCCTTAACCAATTTGTTAACAATTTCTTCTGAGAGCCTTTCAACTTCCTGCTTGAGCATTGCTCTTACTTTTTCAGTTTCTGCCTTAATCTCTCCTCTTGCTTTCTCAATCATCTGCACCGCCTCTTTTTCTGTTGCTGATACTACCTCTCTCTGATAAGCCAAAGCTTCTTCCCTGAGGGAGGTGATGATCTGCTTTGCTTGAGCTTTTGCATTAGCTAAGTCCGCATTCATCTGGGCAAGGGCCTGTTCTTTCTTCTCATTCATGATTTGCGCTTCTTCAAGTGCACCCTTAATCATCTGCTCCCGCTGCCTGAAAAGCTCCATCATTGGTTTGAAGAGAATGGCATTGAGGATAAACATAAGTACAAAAAATTGAACCATTAAGACAAAAAACCAGTTGTTAAACTCTAACATACCCCACCTTCTTTCTGTTAGATTTTTTGATGCTTAAAATCAACTGCAAAACAAGATACCATATACAGATTTTTTTGTCAAGAAAATGGCAATTTTAAATTTTTATGGTTTCATTAAAAATTTCTTATAAATCCCTATGAATGACCTTAGGATTGAAAGAAAGATTTTTTAAAAAATTTGCTATTTCCTCTGCTAATACAACTGAACGATGCATCCCTCCTGTGCATCCAATTGCTATGGTAATATAAGCTCTCCCTTCTTTTTTATAGCCCTCCATGGCGAATTTGAGAAGGTCCTTAATATGTTCCAAAAAATCTTCTGTTTCCTTATGTTTTAATACAAAATCTTTAACCTCCTTGTCTTTTCCTGTTAAATGTGTAAGGGACGGAACAAAATATGGATTTGGCAAAAATCTTGCATCAAATACAATATCAGCACTTGTAGGAATTCCTTTTTTAAATCCAAAGGAAATAATGTTTATTGATGGTGGTCTCTTTTCAGCTCCGTAAACAGAAGTGATTAAAAACTTAAGTTCATGAGGATTTAAATTAGAGGTATCAATTATTCGGTCTGCAAAGTTTCTAATTGAATTGAGCAAAATCCGTTCCTGTTTGATTGACTCATTTAAATCTTCGTATAGGCAGGAAAGGGGATGGGGTCTTCGCGTTTCTTTATATCTTCTCAAAATTGTGTCATCATCAGCTTCAAGAAAAATCACCTCAGCGCCATATTTTTTCTTAATCTTCTCTATAATCTCAACAGTTTTCTCAAAAAACTGACAGGACCTTATGTCAATTCCAACAGCTATTTTTGATAGATTTGAGTATTTCTTTAGAATTCTCAAAATGTCTGGAAGGGCAGGAGGAGGAAGATTGTCAATACAAAAATAACCTATGTCTTCAAGTGTTCTAAGTGTTACAGTTTTTCCTCCTCCAGAAAGTCCAGTTACTATTGCTATGTTAGGCTTAGAATCCAAAAATTTTTACCTTACTACTTTACAGGCTCAATCAAGCCAAAGTTTCCATCCTTTCTTTTGTAAACAACATTTACATCACCACTAAAGGAGTTGATAAAGATAAAGAAATCTTTGTCAAGAAGCTCCATCTGATCAACTGCTTCTTCAGGAGTCATAGGTCTTAAATCAAACTTTTTATACTTAACAATTCTTTTTGCAACTTCTGTAGAGGCTTCGGGAGAGGAAAATTTAGTTGCCTCTTTTTTGTTTTTATGTTGCACCTTTTCTTTATATTTCAGAACCTGTTTTTCAAGTTTTTCAACCACTTGGTCAACAGCAGAATAAAGATCCTCGGTTTTACCTTCAGCTTGAATCAAATGGCCATTTACCTTCAATAATACATCTATTTTGTGGGTAAACTTTTCTGTGCTTATTGTAACAATTGCTTCTGATGCTTCATTTAAAAACTTTTCAAATTTTACTACTCTCTTTTCGATATACTGCCTTAGAGCCTCGGTAACATCAATATTTTTGCCTCTGATTGTGATTTTCATATTGTCCTCCTTAATATTTTTTAGACCTTCTTAAAGGTTTTGGTGGTATTTTAAGTTCCTCTCTATATTTTGCAACAGTTCGCCTTGCAATATCTATTCCCTGTTTTTGAAGGATTTCCGAAATATCCTTATCTGATAAAGGTTTTTGAGGATTTTCCTCATTTATAATTTTCTGTATTAAATCCTTCACCTGTTTTGTTGAAATTCCACCACCAGTAGAAGATAAGGAATTGCTGAAGAAAAATTTAAAACTGAACATGCCGTGTTCACAGAAAAGATATTTGTTCGATGTAACTCTGCTTATGGTACTTTCGTGTAAACTTAGATCATTTGCAATGTCTCTTAAATTTAGAGGTTTAAGATAATTCACTCCTTTATCGAAAAAATCCCTCTGAAACTTAAGAAGACTTTCTGTGACTCTGTATATGGTTTTCTTCCTTTGCTCTATACCTCTTAATAGCTCTACAGCGTTTTTTAATTTTTCCTTAAAGTATTTTCTTTCATTTTCCTGTAAATTCTTCTCATTAATTAGCTCCCGGTATATTCGGCTTAATCTTAACTTAGGAATTCCTTCGTCATTAACAATTATCTGATATTCTCCTTCTACTTTCTGCACATATACATCTGGAACAGGGGTATTAACAATGGTTCTTGCAAAATTCCTACCTGGACGAGGCTCAAGTTTTTCAATTATTCTTATACCATCAAATACCTCTTCAACGGAGATATTAAATCTTTTTGCTATTTTCTCATACTTTTTCTTTTGGATATCCTCAAGATGCTCTTCAATGAGCGTTTGAAGTAGGGTATTTGCTAATCCAAGGGACTTTATCTGTAAAATAAGGCATTCTTTTAAATCTCTCGCACCAACTCCGGCAGGATCAAACTCTTGAACAAGTCCTATTGCCTCTTTAACTTTTTCTAAATCTCTCTTTGTAAGGGCTGCTATTTCTTCTTCTGAAGCTTTAAGATAGCCATCTTCGTCAATATTTCCTATAACTACCTCTGCAATCTCTCTTATTTCATCTGGTGCCTTACTTAACCTCAACTGCCAAAGAAGATGTTCCGAAAGGTCTGAAGAGGTCGAGTAAAAAAGTTCAAAGGATGGCGTTTCCTCTGTGCCTAAATTGAAATAGCCAAGGTCTCTTCCATCGTCTGCTCTCTCTGCAAAATACTCATCAATTACTATTTTGCCTATGTTCTCAATTAAAGGAACTTCTTCAGTTTCCTCTTCGGATGACTCTAATTCCTGCTCAGGTAAAGTATCCTCTTCTACTTCAAGCATTGGATTTTCCATTAACTCAAGTTGAATGTACTGATTAAGTTCAAGCTGAGGTAACTGTAACAATTTAAGTTGAAGTTGTAATTGGGGTGTCAGGGCAAGTTTTTGTGTTAATCGTAAATCTGTTCTTTGTTCAAGTGCCATTATAACCTAAACTCCTCTCCTAAGTAAGCCTCTCTTACTGCGGGATCATTAATTAAAATATCTGGAGTCCCTTCAGCAAGCAAATTACCACTGTGAATTATAAAGGCTCTATCTGTGATTGAAAGAGTCTCTCTCACATTGTGGTCAGTAATTATTACTCCTATGCCTTTATCTTTAAGCCGTTTTATTGTTTTTTTTAGTTCAACCACAGCAAGAGGATCGATCCCAGCAAAAGGTTCATCAAAAAGCATAAAAATCGGCTTAAGAGCAATGGCTCTTGCAATCTCTGCCCTTCTTCTTTCGCCACCTGAAAGTTTAAAACCCTCTCTATCTGCAAACTCCGTTAGATTAAACTCATCGAGAATTGCCTTAACCTCTTCGTCAATATCAGAGGAGGAGGCTTTGTTATTTTCGTATTTAATTTCAAGTACAGCTCTTAAATTATCTCTTACCGTAAGTTTTCGAAATATAGATGGCTCCTGAGGAAGATAACCAAGACCAAGTCTTGCTCTTTCAAAAATTGGCATTGATGTAATGTTTCTCGTGTCTAAAAAAATACTTCCGCTGTCAGGTTTAACAATTCCTATAATCATGTAAAAGGTTGTAGTTTTTCCTGCACCATTTGGTCCTAAAAGCCCCACAACCTCTCCACTCCTTACATTAAAACTTATCCCTTTTACAGCTTCTTTTTTCCCGAAACTTTTCTTTAGATTTTCAATTTTTAAAGTATGGCTCATTTTCCTGTTTTCTTCTCTTTGAGATAAACCTTACTTTTTTCCACCAAAGCTCTGTCATCTTTCATGAAATAGGTAATTTTTTCTCCTGTAATTAAATTTTTACCCTCAGTTGCTCTTGGCTCTCCTGTGAAAATCACTCTTTCCTCAGGATCTGGGTAATAGGTGGCTTTATGAGAAGTTATGGTTCTATCTCCTTTCACAAGTCTTACATTTCCAATGGCTTCAATCATTTTTATATTTCCACCCTTTTCATTATCATCATAATAAACAATCATTTTATTCGAATAAAGAGTAAGAGCTGCCCTTTTTGCAATTACATTTCCTTCAAAGGTAGCTGTTTTTGTGCGGTTATCATTTATAAGACTCTGAGAGGTAATCACAATCGGCTCCGGAGAATCTTTTTTTTCTTCGGCAAAAACGGATAAACAAATAAATATAAATGCCACTGCTAATAGGCTAATTCTTTGAATAGACAACTGCAGTCACCCCCTTTTTTAATTCTATCAAATCTGCCCGAGCAATACCTGCATTACCTTCTATAACAAATCTTTCATTTTTAATTTTAAGAGGCTTGTCAGAGTATAGAGTCTTATCCTTTCCAATCCATGTGGCTTCTGTGCCTAAGATAGTGTAATCCTTCGAAAATCCCTCTATTTCCTCTTTCAACACAATATCGCCAGTTTCAATGTAATAGGTTCCCTTTTTAGCCTTAACAGTAAACTCTCTCTCTGGAAAGAACATGGTAATATATCCTAATTCAAGAATTTTCCCATCTTCTAACATTTTAGCTTCCTGAGAGTAAAGCTTTAGCTTTAAATTCCCTTCCCTTTTCTGAATAAATTCAATCTCCCGAAAAAAAGAACTTTCCATTGAAATTTTTGTCTTCAAGGGCGATTCTTTGTCCATATAATCGAGAATAAAATTAAGAATCACTAAACATATAAGTATAACTGATATAAATATGGCTTTTTTCATTTCCTGTTTAAATATACCACAAAAAAAGACATGTTTGCGATTTGGCTAATTTTCTGCTTTATCATAGTAAAAATTTTTATAATAAAGGTTATTAATAGTACAAAGTTGTCCATATTTAATTTTCTCCTCCCATACACATTTTGTCGATTAAAAGCATATTTAGGAGAGAAAAAGCAGGCACAGCTTGACTATACAAAAAAGAAGAGGCTTATTTTTAGGCGTGAACTTTTTCCTCCATTCTTTGAATTCTTTTGTGTTAACATATCAATGGTTTACTGTGAAATATGAAGCTGAAATAAAGAGAATGCTTTATGATATCCAGAACTTCTATTTAATCTGTATTAATTCTCTAGTCAAAATCTTTAAGAGACCTTTATATATTAACGATATCATTGAACAGATGGAGTATGCTGGTGCATCCTCTGTTTTCATTGTATCTCTTGTGTGTCTATTCGTTGGAATGGCACTAAGTCTACAGCTTAGCGCCGAACTTAGCAGTCTTGGCTTAAAGATGTACACTGGGAAAATAGTGGGAATAGCCGTTATTAGAGAAATAGGTCCTCTCGTGACAGCGCTGGTTTTTATTGGTAGAGTTGGTGCAGGCCAGGCTGCGGAAATTGGCTCTATGATCTTAGGGCATCAAATAGATACTTTGCGGGTATATGGGATTGATCCTATAAAAAAAGTTGTAATCCCTCGCGTGGTTGCATCGGTATTCATGCTTCCTTGCCTTACCATAATTGGCGACTTGGTTTGTCTTTTTGGAGGTTACTATATTGCTGTTTTTGTGAGCAATCAAAGTGGTTCCTTTTATTGGTCAAGTATTATAGAGGAGCTTACTTTTGAAAATGTATTCTCAGGCTCAATAAAACCCTTTATTTTTGGCTATCTTATTTCTTGTATAAGCTGTTTTTATGGACTAACTACACGGGGGGGAGCAAAGGGTCTTAGAACATCAACTACCAAAGCAGTGGTCACATCTATTGTTGTTGTTATTGCCATGGATTTTGTGCTTACAAGAATTCTCCTTTATGCACTCGGGTTTAGCCTATGATAATATTTGATGATGTGTGGTTTTCATACGGAGACAGAGAGGTTCTCAAAGGTGTAAGCTTTCAAGCGGATTTTCACGAAAGAATAGCTGTGCTTGGTGAAAGTGGAGGCGGAAAAACAACGATTTTAAAGCTTATTTTAGGCCTTATATCCCCAGACAAAGGGAAGATTATTATTGATGGAGTTAACATTAACAATCTTTCAGAGGAAGAACTTATTCCAATAAGAAGAAAATTTAGCATCGTATTTCAAGAGGGTGCTCTTTTCGATTCCCTCCCTGTAAAAGAAAATGTGGCCTTTCTTATGAGGGAAATACTTAGGTTACCAGATGAGGAAATCTACTTAAAAGTAAGAGAACTGTTGCAACGAGTTGGGGTGTCAGATGCTGAAGAACTTATGCCAGAGGAGCTAAGCGGAGGAATGCACAGAAGGGTTGCAATTGCAAGGGCTCTTGCTATAGGAAAAACTAAGATGTTTCTCTATGATGAACCCACAGCAGGATTAGATCCTGTGAACTCTGAAAGGATTGTGGCGCTAATTAGGGATCTTGCAGAAAGAGAAAGTATAGGATTTATGATAATAACCCATGTGGTCTATGTGGCATGGCAGTTATGCGACCGTTTCATTTTTCTAAAGGATGGTCAGATAATTTTTGACGGAGACAAAAGAGAACTCCTTTCAACTAATATTCAACCAGTAAAAGATTTCATAAAAGAACTTCTTTTCCGAGTAAGCGAATAAAAATATTAGCCATACATATTATTTTTAATTTAAAATAAAAAACGTACTCTTTTTTCAATAAGGAGGTTGGAGATGAAATATGTAAAAGGACTTAAATGCAGGGAATGTGGTAGAGAATACCCTGTTGAGCCTATATATGTTTGTGAATTTTGTTTTGGACCTCTTGAAGTGATCTATGACTATGCAAAAATAAAAAAGGCTCTTTCGAGAAGAATAATTGAAAAAAGACCAAAAAATCTATGGAGATATAAGGAATTATTACCCATTGATGGTGAGCCATCGGCAGGACTTAATTCAGGATTTACTCCTCTTGTTAAAACTGAAAGACTTGCAAAATATCTGGGTGTAAAGGAACTTTATATAAAAGATGATACTGTTGCTCATCCGACCCTTTCTTTTAAAGATAGAGTTGTTGCAGTTGCACTTACAAAAGCAAAGGAATTTGGATTTGACACAGTTGCCTGCGCATCCACAGGAAATCTTGCCCATGCTGTATCTGCTCATGGAGCAAAGGCGGGATTTAATCGATTTATTTTCATTCCTGCCACCTTGGAGCAAAGCAAGATACTGGCCTCAATTGTCTATGAGCCAAACTTAGTTGCTGTGGATGGTAATTACGACGACGTAAATAGACTTTGTAGTGAAATTGCAAACAAATACAGATGGGCTTTTGTAAACATAAACATACGTCCCTTCTATGCGGAAGGCTCGAAAACTATGGGCTTTGAGATAGTTGAACAACTTGGATGGGAAGCACCTGATAGCATAGTTGTGCCCTGTGCAAGTGGCTCACTTCTTACCAAAGTTTGGAAAGCCCTTAAAGAGTTTCAGCAAATTGGAATTTTAAAAGAAGTCGAAACTAAAATTTATGGTTCCCAGGCAACAGGATGCTCACCTATCTCAACAGCCTTTAAGAATGGAACAGATGTAATAAGGCCTATAAAACCTAATACAATTGCTAAATCCCTTGCAATAGGTAATCCAGCTGATGGTTTTTATGCTCTGCAGGCAGTAAAAGAAAGTGGAGGTGCAATGGAAGATGTTTCTGATGAAGAGATAATCGATGCAATAAAAATACTTGCAAGAACTGAAGGTATTTTTGCAGAAACAGCTGGTGGGGTTACTCTTGCAACTTATATTAAACTTTTGAAGGATGGAAAAATTGATAAACGAGATAGCACAGTACTGTGTATTACTGGAAATGGTCTAAAAACTGCTGAAGTTTTAAATGGACAAACTGCTGAAGTTTATCAGATTAAACCCAATCTATCTTCCTTTGAAGAGATTTTAAAAAGAATAAGACAAAAGGAGGGGAAATAGAATGGCAGTAAAAGTTTTAATACCAACACCACTTCAGAAACTAACGGGTGGAAAAGATATTGTAGAGGCTGCGCCTGGAAAAATAATAGATATAATCTTTGCTCTTGATAAAAATTATCCAGGACTTGCAGAGCGACTCTGTCAAGATGGTAAGATAAGAAGGTTCATTAACATCTATCTTAATGAAGAGGATATAAGATTTCTTCAAGGTGAAGAAACTATAGTAAAAGATGGAGACGAAGTTTCAATTGTTCCTGCAATTGCAGGAGGTAGCTTTTAAAGGAGGCTATTATGTCTGAAGTAAAAAAATTGAGGGTAAGGCTTACGTTTCCTCAGGAACTAATCAAAGAACCTGTTCTATTTAGAATGGCAAAGAAATACGATGTAATGCCAAATATTCGCAGAGCAAGAGTCACAGATACATTTGGAGAGATGATTCTTGAATTAGAAGGGCTTGAAGAAAATTTAGATAAGGGCATAAACTCTTTGCGGGAGCAGGGAGTGGTGGTTGAACTAATAGAAGGAGATATAATTGAATAGCTATGGATGCAAAATCTGAATGGCAGGGAATTATTAAAAAATACTTCGATTTTTTTCCTGTATCTGAAAAAACACCAATTGTAACACTGTTAGAAGGAAACACGCCTCTTCTGAAGGTAAACAATCTTACAAAAACCTTATCGATGGATTTGCAATTATATCTTAAATTTGACGGTGCTAATCCAACAGGTTCCTTTAAAGACAGGGGAATGACTCTTGCAATCTCAAAAGCAGTTGAACAGGGTTCTCGAGCAGTAATATGCGCATCCACAGGAAACACTTCAGCCTCTGCTTCTGCATATGCAGCAAGGGCAGGAATCAAAGCTATTGTTTTAATTCCTGAGGGAAAGATTGCCACGGGAAAACTCGTTCAAGCAATGATTCACGGTGCTGTAGTAATTCAGGTTAAAGGAAACTTTGATCAAGCGCTAAGCATTGTAAGAGCAATTGTAGAGGAATATCCTGTTACTCTTGTAAATTCAATAAATCCATTTAGAATAGAAGGACAGAAATCTGCTGCCTTTGAGATATGCGACCAGCTTGGTTTTGTTCCCGATTATCATGCACTTCCTGTAGGAAATGCAGGAAATATCTCGGCATACTGGAAGGGTTATAAAGAATACAAAGAAAAAGGGCTAATATCAAAACTTCCGAAGATGCTTGGATTTCAAGCAGCAGGAGCTGCACCAATTGTGCTCGGTCATCCTGTAGAAAAACCCGAAACAGTGGCTACTGCAATTAGAATTGGCAATCCTGCAAGTTGGAACACAGCTATTCAGGCAAGAGATGAATCCGGTGGAACAATAGATATGGTTACTGATGAAGAAATTCTCAATGCTTACAAATTGATAGCCTCCTGTGAGGGAATCTTCTGTGAGCCAGCCTCTGCAGCATCTGTTGCTGGTGTAATAAAACTTTACAGACAGGGATATTTTCCAAAAGGAAGCACTGTTGTATGCACACTTACAGGAAATGGACTTAAGGACCCAGACATAGTATTTAGGGTAACTGAAACGCCTACTCTTCTTCCAGCTGATGTTAATGTAATAAAATCCTTTGTGGAGAAGATGTTATGAAATACATTGTAATTGTCCCGGATGGTGCTGCTGATCATCCCATAGAAGAACTTGGAGGTAAAACTCCCTTACAGGTAGCTAACACTCCTAATATGGATTTTCTCGCCTCTGAGGGTTTAACAGGCTCAGTGAGAAATATTCCTCAGGGCTTTCCACCAGGTAGTGATGTGGCAAATCTTAGCATCCTTGGCTATGATCCCCGTATATACTACACAGGAAGAGCTCCATTAGAAGCAGTAAGCATGGGATTATCCCTTGCAAGTGAAGACATTGCATACAGATGTAATCTTGTAACTCTTAATTTTTCTAATAAAAAACAAATTCTTATGGAGGACTATTCCTCTGGACATATAACTTCTGAGGAGGCTAAGATTCTAATTGAAGAGATTAACAGTAAACTCGGAAATGACTCCCTTAGATTTTACCCAGGAGTAAGCTATAGGCATATAATGCTTTGGAAAGGTGGAACAGAAGATGTAGAATGCACTCCTCCTCACGACATAACTGGAAGGGAAATCTCTAGCTATTTGCCAATTGGCAAAAATTCGAACTTTTTAAAAGATCTTATTTTTAAATCATGGGATATACTTAAAAACCATCCCATAAATAAAAAAAGAATTTCAGAGGGTAAAAAACCAGCAAACAGCATATGGCTTTGGGGACAGGGTCGGACACCAAATCTTCCCACATACAAAGAAAAATACAATATCACAGGTGCTCTTATTTCCGCTGTTGACCTTACCAAAGGGCTTGGAATTCTTGCAGGTTTTCATATAATAAATGTTCCTGGAGCTACTGGATGGATAGATACCAATTATTTAGGTAAGGCTGAATATGCTTTAAATGCCCTTGAAAGGGTTGACTTTGTCTATCTTCACATAGAGGCTCCTGATGAAGCAGGGCATCAGGGAGATTATAAGATTAAAATTAAAGCAATAGAAGACATAGATAAAATAGTAATCGGTAAAATTCTTGAAGAAGCACCAAAAAGATTTAAAAATTATAAAATCTTGCTTCTACCCGATCATCCCACGCCAGTGAAATTAAAGACCCATACGGCTGAACCAGTACCCTTTGTAATTTATGAAAGTGGTAAAGGAGTAAAAAAACAAAGAAAATTCTCTGAAGAGATCTTACTCAGCCCAGATATAAAAATAGATGAAGGATTTAAGCTTATGGACAGATTTATTAAGGCAAATGACTGAATTACTTCAAATTCTTCTTCATATTGATGTCTATTTAGAAACTCTCTTTACTCAAATAGGTTCATGGATATATGTGGTGCTTTTTATTATCGTTTTTTCAGAAACAGGACTTGTTATTGCGCCCTTTCTGCCAGGAGATTCTCTGCTCTTTGCTGTAGGGGCCCTTTCATCAAGAGAATTTATATGTCCATGGATTTCTTTTGTTACTTTAAGCATCGCAGCCACGCTTGGAAATACAGTTAATTATCACATCGGTAAATTTGTAGGACCAAAGGTATTTTCTAAAGAAAAATCCATTTTTTTTAACAAAAAGCATCTTCAGACCACTGCTTCTTTCTATGAGAAACATGGTTCAAAAACAATTGTTATTGCGAGATTTTTACCAATAATTAGAACATTTGCACCCTTTGTAGCTGGCATTGGAAAAATGAAATACTTCAAGTTTCAAACGTATAATATTATAAGCAGCATCATTTGGAGCGGTTCTTTTATATGGGCTGGTTATTTTTTCGGAAATTTACCTATTGTAAAGAACAATTTTTCCCTTTTTATACTCGCAATCATCGTTCTCTCTTTTATGCCAACTTTAATAAAAGCCATTTCAATGAAAAGGAGTAAAAAAGGTTGATTCCTATTAGAGATTGCTTACCACGAAGATACACTCCCTACATGACATGGATAATCATATCTATTAATTGCTTAATCTTTATTTTTGAGTTAATGTTTTCAAAGGAAGATTTAGATTTGATTTTTCACCTATTTGGCATTATTCCAGCAAAATACATGATGGTAGAAAAATTACCTCTTGATCCATTCTTTTATCTACCCTTTTTAACAAGTATGTTTCTTCACGGAGGATGGTTTCATCTTATAAGTAACATGTGGATAATGTGGATTTTTGCGGACAATGTGGAAGATAAAATGGGCTCCTTTCGATTTCTTATATTTTATCTTCTATGCGGACTTGGAGCAGGATGGATTCACTGCTTGGTATATCCATTGTCAACTATTCCTACGGTGGGAGCCTCTGGAGCTATTTCAGGAGTATTAGGCGCCTATATGGTAATGTTTCCCCAAGCAAGAGTTATTACACTCTTTCCAATTCTTTTCTTCCCCTTCTTTTTTGCCCTTCCAGCCATTGTTTACATACTTATGTGGTTTTTTATTCAGCTTTTCTCTGGTCTGGGTTCCCTTCTTTCTCCTGCTGATGTGGGAGGAGTAGCTTGGTGGGCTCATATAGGAGGATTTGTTGTGGGAATTTTAATTCACCGATTATTTGTAATTAAAAGACGCCTTAAAATTTATGACGACAACTTTGATTATTATTGTGCCTGGGGTAGATTTCTTTAATTATGAAGAAAAAATTGGAAAAAATTATCGAATGGATTCTTTGGAAAAGCAGATTATTTGTAATTTTTGCAGTATTGGCAAGTGTTTTTTCTTCATTAGTCTTAATTATCTTAGCAACCTATGACATTTTTCTGATGATATTCGATATTGCATCTGCCTTAGGACAAAAGACTGTAATTTACGAACTTCAAAAGACAGTAATAGCTCGAATAATAGGCGCCGTTGACCTATATCTTATTGCCACAGTTCTTTTAATCTTTGGAATCGGGCTATATGAACTTTTCATAAGCAAAATTGTTCACATTGAAGAGGATAAAAAATCTGCTGGTATTCTTGTAGTTCATTCATTAGACCAACTTAAAGAAAAACTTGCGAAAGTCATTATCATGGTTCTAATAGTCTCTTTTTTTAAAAATGCTATCGAGATGAAATATGAAGACATACTTCAGATACTTTATCTGGGACTTGGAATATTTCTTATTTCTCTCTCTCTTTATCTAACTCACAAGAAGCATTAAATTGAGAAAAAGGGGAAGGCATGGACCTTCCCCTGCGGAAGTTTTAAAGGATAGGTAAGTATCTATCAAGCTCGTAAGGGAAAATTCTTATTCTGTAGTCATCCCACTCTTTCCTTTTACTCTCTAAAAGATTTGTAAAAATATGGTCACCAACAGTTGATCTTAAGAGTTCGCTTTTCTCTGCATGCTCAATTGCTTCTATAAGGCTACCTGGAAGACTATCAATTCCTAAGGCTTTTCTTTCCTCAGGATCAAGATGGTAAACATCCTTTTCAACTGGGTCTGTAAGCTTATATTTCTTCTCAATTCCTGTTAATCCAGCATTTAACATGCATGCAAAAGCAAGATAGGGATTGCATGCTGGATCAGGACTTCTAAGCTCAATTCTTGTTGCTTTTTCTTTACCAGGCTTGTAAAGAGGTACTCTGATTAGAGCAGACCTGTTTCTTCTTGCCCAGCAGATATAAACAGGAGCTTCATAACCTGGCACTAATCTTTTATAAGAATTAACCCACTGATTAAGCACAAGGGTTATTTCCTTTATGTGCTTGAGCAACCCAGCTATATAGCTTTTTGCAATATCTGACAGATAATAGGGATCCTTAGGATCAAAGAAAGCATTTTTATCACCCTTAAATAATGACTGGTGGGTATGCATTCCACTTCCATTTTCTCCAAAAAGTGGTTTTGGCATAAATGTGGCATATACACCATGTCTTTTTGCAATCTCTTTAACAACAACCCTGTAGGTCATGACAATATCAGCCATGTTTAAAGCTTCTGCGTATCTAAGGTCTATCTCATGCTGAGATGGAGCAACCTCATGATGAGAATACTCAACCTTAATACCCATCTGCTCAAGGGCCAGTATAGTATCTCTTCTTAAATCCTCGGCTGCGTCAAGAGGATAGTCGAAATATCCTCCTTCATCAAGAATTTCTGGGCATTTATCAGATTTGAAATAGAAAAATTCAAGTTCTGGTCCAAGATAAAAGGTAAAACCTTTTTTGGCTGCCTTTTCAAGGTTTGTTTTTAAAATATAACGAGGATCACCCTTATATGGTGTACCATCTGGCTCGTAAATATCGCAAAACATTCTTGCTACAGGACTTTCCTTTGGTCTCCAAGGAAGAACTGCAAAGGTTGTTGGATCAGGTCTTGCTATCATATCAGATTCATCAATTCTTGCAAAACCATGAATGGATGAACCATCAAAACCCATTCCTTCGGAAAAGGCAACATCAAGTTCTTCCACAGGAACGGCAAAACTTTTTAGTTGACCAAGAATATCGGTAAACCACAACCTAACAAACTTCACATTCAACTCTTTTACTAGCTTCATTACATCCTTTTCATCTCTTGGCTTTGAGTGAGTCATAAGTTCCTCCATATTTTTTATTTTTTGAGGCAATGCCTCAAATTAAAAGCCAGACTTTGGCAGTTCTATAAAATCTGCTAAATATACTTTAACAAACTTTACCATTTATCTCCTAATCATTAAAGCATTTTTATATTCAACGGCTAACGGTTGCCATATAGCATATAATAGCAATTAATAACTTTTTTGTCAACAATTTTGTATATATCTACGATTAATATATCAAATTAATCCATAACAAGCATTTTGATGCAAAAACTCAATTTGACCGATAACAATACCGCTAATGCTTTCAATTAAGATAACAAATCATTTGATCTCAGAGGTACAATAGGGACAGCGAGTTGCCTTTAGAGGAATTTGGCTAAAGCAAAAGGGGCATTCCTTGGTAGTCAAAGGAGCAGGTTGTGACTCCTGCTTTCTTCTAAAACGATTCACCTGTTTGATTACAACAAAAATAGCAAAAGTGATAATAATAAAATCTAAAATATTATTTATAAAGGCTCCATATTTAATTAGGACCGATTCTGCAGGTTCCTTGCCTTCCTTTAAAGTAATAGCCAGTTTGGAGAAATCAATATTTCCCACTAAAAGACCAATTGGGGGCATTATGACATCATTTACAAAGGAGCTAACAACTTTACCAAAGGCTCCACCTATTATAATTCCAATTGCCATATCTAAAACATTGCCCCGCATGGCAAACTCTTTAAATTCATTTAGCATAGACATGTGTTCCTCCTTTATTAAATTTTTATAAATTATATACTAAATAACTCAAAAAGTAATCTCACAACCCTCGGCAAATTCAACCTCTGAAGTCCTCCAAAAGTGTAGTTCTCCTGCATATACGAAGAAATTTGCCTATACCAGAACTCCATGAATTTAAGTAAGCAGCATATTTAGAAAAGCTTGTTTTTTCAGAAGTACAACTTTCACTCAATTAATTTCAGAATATTGCAAATATTTTAAATATTAAAATTTATCACAAAATTTTTTGCCTTAAGTTTTTTATTTTAACTATAGATTGACAAAATTGTTACTTTGTTAATATGCTATGAATATGGTAACCATTTGCCGAAGGGAGAATTTGAATGTGTAGATTAGCTGCTATAACTTCAGCAAAGTATTTTTCGCCCATGGAAAACATACTTGCCCTTGAGACTATGAAAGAAGGGCATGACGGTTCCGGGCTTGGACTTACCCTTAAAGATTTAGGTGGTGAGTTCAAAGATTTAAAAGAATATCCCATTCTTTCTGGAATATGCTCAAGAAAGGGAAGAGAAATACTTGAGTCATACATGGAAGAGATGGGATTTAAAATGATTTATCATTGGAAACCTAAAATTAAGCAAGTTAAAGGCATCATAAGAAGGGATCATTACTTTGCCTATGTATTTGATTATCCAGATGGATGGAAAGATAAATCCTGGAGGGAAAAGGAAGATCTTCTCATGAATACACGGCTAACCTTAAGGAAAATGGGCGAAGCCGATGAGTCAATCTTTGTTTTCTCCTTTTATCCTGATGTGATAACCCTCAAAGAAGTAGGAGACCCTCTTGAGGTTGGAGAATTTTTTGGTCTTGATAAAGATATTTTAAAAGCAAAGATTATCTTTGCTCAGGGAAGACAAAATACGAACTATCAAATTTATCTATATGCCTGTCATCCTTTTTTTATTCAAGGATATTGCACAATGACAAATGGAGAAAATACGGCCTTTGTTCCAATAAGAGAGTTCCTGATGAGTCGGGGGTTTCCAGGCTACATGGGCTATAATTCTGATAGCGAAGTTTTTGCCCATATTCTTCATTATGTATCACGGCAACTTAATTTTCCTCTTACCTACTATAAAGATGTTTTGACCCCTCTAAAGTGGGACGAGATTGAACAAAGAAAGGATAAAGAGGCTCTTTTCCTCATAAAACAATCTATGAGGCCTCTTTGCATTGATGGACCAAACATGGTAATAGGCTTTATCCCTGATGGAACTTGCTTCATGGTCCAGGATGCTAAAAAATTAAGGCCCGGAGTAGTCGGAGGTATAGAAGGAAAATATGCTCTCATGTCAGAATTATGCGGACTTGATAAGGTTATTCCAAACAGAGATAGGTCAAAGGATATATTTCCGATGAAGTATGACATGGTGATAGTATCACCAGATGCAAAGGAGGTAAAGGTATGGAACCAGCTAATGGCTTAAAATTAGACTACAATCATGCTCTTACAATAAAGGAATTTCCCTACATAATAAGATGGCGAGAGGACCGTTGTAAGCGTTGTGGTCAATGCACAGCCGTATGTCCAAATGGAGCAATAAAGCCAACTGTGAAATATATGCGAGTAATTGAATCGGGTGGAGACACACCAAAACCAAAGCCAGTAAGAAGAATAATACATGTTATTGAACAGGTGAACAATATAGAGAACTATTGTACTGGTTGTGCGGTTTGTGCTCTTGTATGCCCAAACAATGCTATTGAACCTGAGTATAATCCTCAAAATAAGTTTCTTTTCTACAAAAATCTAGGTGGAGAAGGATACAAAAGAGGTGGAAGACGAAATGACCCAGGAGTTTCTACACTTGATAGAATAAAGTTTACAAGAATCTCAATGCTTACAGATCCAGCTCTTGATGCAGGAAGGCACGAGTTTAGAGTGCGTTCATATATTGGAAGAATTCTTCCACCAGAAGAATTACCATTAAAAGTTGAAGATGGCAGACTTGTTGTTGATAAAACAAGAGGTAAATTTATTCCACCTGTAAGAGAAATATTTCCAATAATGATTGGAAGCATGTCCATAGGAGCACTCTCTCCATACATGTGGGAAGGTCTCGCAATGGGCGTTGCCTATCTTAATGAAGTCGAGGGAATACCTGTTGTTATGTGTTCAGGTGAGGGAGGTTTCCCACCCAGACTTCTTAAGTCTCGCTATGTAAAATATTTTATCCTGCAAATTGCCTCTGGATATTTTGGATGGGATAGTATCATTCATACCCTTCCCTATATGACAGAAGATCCTGCAGCCATAGAGATAAAATACGGTCAAGGAGCCAAGCCAGGAGACGGAGGACTTCTCATGGCGCCAAAAGTAATTAAGCTTATTGCAGAAATAAGGGGTGTGCCAATGTATGTTGATTTACCATCTCCTCCCACCCACCAAACAAAGTACTCTATTGAAGAGGCTGTTATGAAAATGATCCAATCAATGTCAATGGCCTTTGGATTCAGAGTGCCCGTTTATCCAAAAATTTCGGGAACAAGAACTTCAAAGGCAGTGCTTAATAATCTTGCGAGAAATCCCTATGCAGCAGCCCTTTGCATAGATGGAGAAGACGGCGGAACAGGAGCAGCCTATAATGTATCTTTAGATAAAATGGGACATCCTATAGCATCAAACATAAGAGAATGTTATTTGGATCTTGTCAAGCAGGGCAAACAAAATGAACTTCCACTAATTGCTGCAGGTGGAATTGGTAAAAAAGGTAACCTTGCAGCAAACACAGCAGCCCTCATAATGCTGGGAGCATCGGCAGTTGCCATCGGAAAATACATAATGCAGGCAACAGCTGACTGTCTTGGCGATGAGTGGAATCGCTGTAATCTATGTAATACAGGAAAATGTCCAAGGGGAATAACAACTCAAGACCCAAAACTATACAGACGACTTAACCCTGATAAAATAGCTGAAAGGGTAGTAGAAATATTTAAAGCTGCTGATGTTGAACTTCGTAAAATCTTTGCTCCAATGGGAAGAAGCACCGAATTACCAATTGGTATGTCTGATGGTTTAAGCATAGATGATAAAGCAATGGCAGAAAGGTTGGAGATAAGCTATGCCTGCTAAAAAAACTCAAAAGGAAACTTTAAAAACAGCCTTACATGAAAGCCTAATCTCTTTCGATGATGCTGTAGTGTGGAAAGATGAAAAGAGTGTCCTAATCTATGGAAATTTGAAAGGAAAAAGAGTTCCCTCAAGAATTCTTGAGGAGTTCATTCAAGAATCAGTTCGCAAAGGTGCAAGGGACATACAAATAATTGCTGATGGACAGCACGGGATTGGTGGCCGTATTTATCCGCAGGGTGAAACTGTAAGATTTACCATTGAAGGACCTGTTGGACAAAGATGCGGATCTATGGGAATGTTTGGGACTGAAATTCTTGTTAAAGGTGGTGTATCTGATGATGTTGGTTGGCTTAACTGCGGAGCTAAAATAACAGTTCTTGGAGATGTCACAAATGGCGCTTGGAACGCTGCTGCTCAGGGCATTCTTTATGTGCAGGGAAGTGGAGGAGCTCGTTGTGACACCATGACAAAACACAATCCACGCTTTGATCCTCCTCAATCGTGGTATTTTAGAGATGTGGGAGATTCTTTTGCAGAATTTAAAGCTGGCGGAATTGCAGTTATATGTGGCATAAATCCAAGAAATAGAAGAAGTGTGCTTGGATATAGACCATGCGTTGGTATGGTTGGTGGAATTATCTATTTTCGAGGGAAAATAGACGGCTATTCTGAAAGGGATGTAAAACTTCTCGACATTAGTGAACAGGACTGGCAGTGGCTTTCCTTAAACCTTGAGACCTTTCTTAAAGCCATCGATAGAATGGACTATTACCATGAACTTACTAAAAACCCCATAGAATGGCATAAACTTGTTCCCTATACACCGCAGGAGCGTAGGCAGAAGAGATGGTTTAAAATATCCATGGAGGATTTTAGAAAAAACTACTGGGAAGAAAATGTGGGAAAAGGAGGAATATTTGCCGAATACCTTGACCATGAATTAACTGTTATACCATACATTGTAACTGGTGAATATCGTCGTTTTAAACCAGTTTGGGCAAATGAAAAATATGCACCTCCCTGTGCTTACAGTTGTCCAACCCATATACCAACTCATAAAAGAACTGCTTTAATTAGGCTTGGGAAGATAAAAGAGGCAATTGAACTCGTTCTTGAGTACAGTCCACTTCCAGCAACCGTATGCGGAATGATTTGTCCGAATCTCTGCATGCAGGCATGCACTCGTGGAAGAATTGATGAACCTATATCAGTAAAGGAACTCGGAAAAGTTACTGCTCAATTACCTCCACCTAAAAAAGCAAAACCAACGGGCAACAAGGTAGCAGTAATCGGTGCAGGTCCAGCAGGCATGTCTGTAGCGTGGCAACTATCTCTCAAAGGACATGATGTAACCATATATGAAGCAACAGATAAAATTGGGGGGAAAATTGAACTTTGCATTCCTGAACACAGGCTCAATAAAGAAATACTCCACTTAGAAATAGAAAGATTTAAAGAAGTTGTGCCTGATATAAGGCTAAACACAAAAGTTACGGTAGAAATGTTTGAAAAGATCTATAAAGAAAATGCCTTTGTTGTTATAGCTGTTGGTGCTCATAAGCCAAGAAAAATTCCTTTCCCAGGTTCAGAACACACTATCTCAGCCTATGAATTTTTACGAGCAATAAATGAAGGAAAGTCTTTTGACTTAAAAGATAAAAAAGTGGTTATCATAGGAGCTGGTAATGTGGGAATGGACGCAGCAGTAGAGGCATTTCTATTAGGTGCAACCTCTGTAACTGCTGTGGATATTCAAAAGCCGGCTGCCTTTGGAGCTGAACTTAATTATGCAAAGCAAAAGGGAGTAGAAATTATCTGGCCAAAGTTTACAGAAAAATATGTTCCTGAAGAAAAAAAGATTTACTTCAAAGATGGAACAAATTTTGATGCTGATTTTGTAATAATGGCAATTGGAGACATGCCTGATTTAGATTTTATTCCTCCTCAGATTCATACAGAAAAAGGCTGGGTTGTAATCAATGAGTTTTTCCAAACATCCAATCCAAAAGTTTTTGCTATAGGAGATGTAACAGCACTTGGACTTGTTACTCATGCAATTGGTCATGGAAGACTTCTTGCAGAGTATCTACATGGTGAATTAATGCATGCTCCAATTACACGAGATCTCCGTCAAAGAATACCATATGAAAAAATAAAGCTTGACTACTACGAAAGATGTAGAGCAACTTCATCTCTTGAGCAGGAAGCTGAGCGATGTCTATCCTGCGGCTCATGCAGAGATTGCCACATGTGTGAAATTACTTGTTACTGGGGAGCAATTAAGAGAATAGAAAAACCCGATGGCAGATATGAATATGTGGTTGACGAGAATAAATGCATTGCCTGTGGTTTCTGTGTGGGAATTTGTCCTTGCGGTGTATGGGAGATGGTTGAGAATATTTAAAAGTTAAAGAAGTTTCGATAAAAGTTTTTTGCTCGTTCAGTATACTCGGGTAAAATTTTATCTGTTTCAGAAAGCAATTTCTCCTTGAGGGGATTATTTTCAAACCATTCCTCAAGGAGTTCCTTAGTTACTTCAATGTGAAACTGAAAACCATAGACTCTGCCCTTGTAGCTGAAAGCCTGATAATTATATAAATCAGACTTTGCAAGATGCACTGCACCAATTGGAAGCTCAAAGGTGTCTCCATGCCAGTGAAAAACCTTAAACTTTTTCCAAATATCACCAACTGAAGGATGCCTTGCAAGTGAGAGCATCAAAGGATCTCTAAGTCCATCACCAGTAAGCTCTATGTCAAACCAACCAATCTCTTCTACATCTCCCTTATAAACCCTTGCTCCTAAAGTATGGGCAATTAACTGACAGCCAAGACAGATACCTAAGATTTTTATGTTTCTATTTATTCCTTCCCTTATTAAACGGGAAATTGCCTTTAAGTAGGGATACTGTTCCATTTCATAAACTCCCATAGGACCTCCCATTATGACAAGTCCATCAAATTTTTCAAGAGTAGAGGGAAAATCACCATTTTCTGCCTCAAAAATCTTATAAGGAATAGCATTTTCATAAAGATACTGTTCAATGCTTCCAGGCCCTTCATTTACTACATTTTTAATTATTGCTATCATGGAGATTCACATCCTTTTTAATTATTATCCCATATTTTCTTATACGATAGTTAAGCTGTCTCTCAGTGAGTCCTAAAGCATTAGCAGTTTTTCGAATATTAAAATTATATCTGGGAAGGGTATTCATAATTCTAATTCTTTCTAATTCTTCAACCTCTGTAGGAAGCTTTAACTCTCCTTCATATCCTCTTTTTACCCTTAAGACTCCTCTAACTGTATCAGGAAGATCATGAACCTTTATTTTATTTCCTTCGGTCATCACCACAAGTCTCTCAATGGTATTGGAAAGTTCTCGCACATTTCCAGGCCATTCATAGGATATGAGCACTTTAATTGCTTCTTCATCGATTGAAACAGTTTTTTTATATATATCACAAAAGCTTTTAAGATAATACTCAATAAGCAAAGGGATGTCCTCCTTTCTTTCTCTAAGCGGAGGAATATAAATTGGAATAACATTTAAACGCCAAAAAAGGTCTTCCCTAAAATTTCCTTTTTTAATCTCTTCAGAGAGGTCTTTATTTGTTGCTGAAATTATCCTAACATCTACCTTAACTGCTTTTGATGAACCAAGAGGCTCTATTATTCTTTCCTGAAGCACTCTCAAAAGCTTAGGCTGTAAAGACAGCGGAAGCTCACCTATTTCATCCAGAAAAATCGTTCCACCATTTGCCTGCTCAAACTTACCAACTCTTTTTACAGCACCGGTAAATGCTCCTTTTTCAGAACCAAAAAGCTCTGCCTCAAGAAGATTTTCAGGAATTGCAGCACAATTTATAGCTACAAAGGGACCTTTTGCTCTTTTGCTTTGAAAGTGAATGGTCTTTGCGATAAGTTCCTTCCCAGTGCCTGATTCTCCGAAAAGCAAAACTGTTGCGTCTGTTCCAGCAACCTTCATCACTGTCTTTAAAACTGCCTGAAAAGAGGTAGACTGCCCAACTAAGTTAGGAAAATTGTATCTATCCTTTAGCTGGGCTCTTAAAATTAAATTTTCATCTTCAATAATTTTATAGGTCTCCCATAGCTTTAAGAATTGAGCAATTAGCGATGCTACAATTGAAAGAACCCTTAAGTCATCGTCCACATCTCCTTGTTCTTCCCTGTAAATTCTATCTGCAGATATAACACCTAGGATTTCATCTTCTATTTTTATTGGCACACAAAGAAAGGAAATCCCCTTTTTATTAGGTCTGCTTCCGGTTTTGTTTAAAAACTGGGGTTCCTTTTCTATGTCAGGAATAAACATTGGAAGACCACTCTCAATAACCCTTCCCACTATGCCTTCACCTATACGATATTTCCCCCTATTTATCTCTTCCTCTGTAAGCCCATATGCTGCAACAATTCTTATCTCCTCTGTTTTTTTATCAAGAAGAAAAATGCTTCCCCTTCTCATATCAAGCTCTTTTGACAAAATTTCAAAAACACTATATAGATTTCTCTCAAGATCAAAAGAAGATGTGAGAACTTTGCTTACATCAAAAATGGCTTTAAGTTCTATGTTTTCATATTTTTTCATATATTAAACGGCAAACATTTGCCGATGAATTATTATAACATTTGTGTTGCTAACAGTCAACTTAACGCTATCTCAAAAACAGGTCAGAAAAAAGTGATAATTCTCGCTAACTTTCTGAATTCCAACATTATCTTAAAGACCTCTAAAAATCCCAAAACATTATTTTCCAATCAGTTGACATGCCTTTTATGCATTTTAATAAAGAAGAAAGACAAACACCCTCGATTTTAATATATTCATTATTCTTCTATGCAATATACTTAGTTCATTAGCATAACCTCACAAGAAGCATCAGTTTTGTCATTGCGAGACTCCAAATTCCTGACTTTGCTCGGAACAGCCTCCGAAGCAATTTCATCTTTCTTCTCTTTAGCATAGAGTCTTTATTATCCATCGAGAGATTTATTGCCATTTCGTTAATTTTTAAAAACTAAAATGATTACAGATTAACCAATAATGTTATAATTACTGTATGTTTTATGCTGACTTACATTTACACTCTCCTTTTTCTCGAGCTACAAGCAAGGACATGAATCTTGAGACCATTGAACAGTGGGCTCAGATAAAGGGAATTAAAGTAATAGGGACAGGCGATTTTACCCATCCTGCATGGTTTAGAGAAATTGAAGAAAAGCTCTTTGAGGAAGATTGCGGTCTTCTCTCTTTAAGAAAACAGTATAAACTTCCTGTACCTGAAAATTGCATAAATGAAGTTTTCTTTATACTTTCTTCTGAAATAAGCTGTATCTATCAAAAAAATGGTAAATTAAGAAAAATTCATCTTGTCCTTTTAGCTCCATCCCTGAAGGATGTGTTAAAAATAAATCATGCTTTGGCTCAAATAGGAAATATAGTATCAGATGGAAGACCAATTCTTGGCATTGATGCAAAAGAGTTGATGAAGATAATTTTAGACTTATCAAGCGAATCAATAATAATACCAGCTCATGCCTGGACTCCTCATTTTTCAATTTTTGGCTCTCAGTCAGGATTTGATAGCATTGAAGAATGCTTTGAAGAACTAACATCACATATCTATGCTATTGAAACCGGGTTAAGCTCTGACCCACCAATGAATTGGCGATTGAGCAATCTTGATAGAATCACTCTTGTATCAAATTCTGATGCCCATTCGCCGGCAAAAATTGGAAGAGAAGCCAATATATTGGATACTGAGATATCCTATAAAGGAATATTTAAGGCCATAAAAACAGGTGAGGGATTTATAGGTACTGTTGAGTTTTTTCCAGAGGAGGGAAAGTATCATTTTGATGGTCACAGGGTTTGTAAAGTAAGGCTTTCTCCTAAGGAGACAATAAGGAGAAACTACCTTTGTCCTGTTTGCGGAAAGAAAGTTACTGTAGGTGTCAGTCACAGAGTTGAAATCTTATCTGACCGAGAAGAAGGAATAATTCCATCACAGGCACGTACCTATAAATCTATAATTCCTTTGCCAGAGATAATTTCTGAAATCAAAAATTCCTCATTACAGAGCAAGGCAGTACACGATTTTTATATGAAAGCTATAAGTAAACTTGGTAATGAATACGATATATTATTAAACATCCCTCTCAAAGAGATTGAAGGATTTGACAGTGTTCTTGCAGAGGCAATTGATAGAATGAGAAGGGGAGAAGTGATTGTAGAGCCTGGATACGACGGAGAATATGGTAAGATTAAAATATTTGGAAAGAGGAAGGATTCATCCTTTAAAGGGCAGGAATTACTTTTTCGATGAATCTTAATAAAAATCAAAGATTAGCAGTTGAAAGTTCTAATCGATATCTTTGCGTTTTAGCAGGTCCAGGTACAGGAAAAACTTTCACCATAACTGCAAAAATAATTCATCTCCTTGATGAAGGATTAGCTCCCAAAGAGATCGCAGCTCTCACTTTTACTCAAAAAGCTGCCCTTGAGATGAGGCAGAGGGTTTCAAAAAAGTTAAAAGATGAAAGCAAGATTCCTTTTATTGGAACATTCCATCTTCTATGCTTGAGACTTTTGCGTCAGTTTCTACCTGAAAAGGAAAGAAGATTTCGTCTTTGTAATCGGAAACAACAAAGAGAGCTAATTACCCTGTTAGGCGAGAAAGGCACAGATAAAATTATTGAGAAGATTTCAAGATTTAAAAATAAAATTGATACTTTAGATGACTCCATTCGTCCAATTTATGAAAAGTATGAAGAGAAGAAAAAGGAGCTTAACTGTTTTGATTTTGACGATTTACTCCTTAAAACCTTAGAGATGATAAAGAGAAAAGAAATTCCTCCTATTTTTAGCCATATTATTGTTGATGAGTTTCAAGACATTAATAAAATTCAATACGAAATAACTAAAGGACTTGTCAAGAAAGAAGGCTTTATTTCAGTATTTGGTGATCCCGATCAAGCAATTTATTCCTTTAGAGGTTCAGAGATAGACCTTTTTTTAAATTTACCGACAGATTTTAAGGATCTTACTCTTGTAAATCTATGCCTAAATTATCGTTCGCAGGCAAATATTATTGTTGCCTCAAACAAATTTATTACAGCCAATGTGAAGAGATTTTCTAAAAGAATCGAGGCTACTAAAACTGCTGGTAAGCCTTTGTTTTTAATAGAAGTAGAGGATGAATACGAAGAGGCAAAGCTTATTTTAAAAGAGATAAAATCAAGGCTTGGAGCTATTGACTTTACTGATTTGTATGCCAATAAAGAAGAAACTGAATACACTTTTGGTAGTTTTGCTGTGCTTGCAAGAACGAATAGACAGCTTAGACTTATCAAAGAACAATTTCTAAATGAGGGAGTTCCTGTAAAAACAATTCAGCGAGATGCGGAAACGTGGGTTGAGTCTTTCATTAAAAAAATCTCAGAATATTTGCTTAAGAAAGATTATTCAAAAAAACTTATTGAAAATATTGCTCTTGATGAATTCTTTAAGTCGTCAAAACTTCTTGAAGGCCTCAATGAAAATGAGGCATACCTTATTGAGCACATTGCTAAATTTTATAGGAAAGGTCCACTGATTGAAAATCTTGAGGTTTTTATTGACGAACTCTCAGGGGTTACATCATTGGATCTTTTCCCTGAAAATCTCAATGCAGTGAGTTTACTTACTCTTCATGCTGCAAAAGGACTTGAATTCCCTGTGGTTTTCATTGCTGGTTTTGAGGAAGGACTAATTCCCTATACTTTGTCTTCCGATGTGGATATAGAAGAAGAAAGAAGGCTTTTTTATGTGGGAATGACAAGGGCTATGGATGAATTAATTATTCTTCATGCGAGAAATAGAGTTATAAATGGCAAAAAAATGTCTCTTCCAGTATCTTCTTTTCTAAGTGAAATACCCTCTGAATTTATTGAAAGAAAAAAGGTCCAGCCAAAAAGGACCGGACCTTTGCAAAAGGGACTATTTTAAGCCGTTATTTTAGTACCGAGAAGATCAAGGAACTTTCTAATCCATTCAGGATGGGCTGGCCATGCAGGGGCTGTAACAATATTTCCATCAACACAAGCATTTGAGAAGGTTGCATTTACATCGCACCATTTTCCACCAGCAAGTAAAATTTCGGCTTTTACAGCAGGATAAGCTGTAAGAGTTTTCCCACTCACCACATTTGCAGCAGTAAGAAGCTGAATTCCATGGCAGATGGCTGCAACAGGTTTTCCAGCCTCTACAAAGTGTTTTACTATTTCTAAGACTTTATCGTTTAGTCGTAAATACTCAGGGGCTCTTCCTCCTGGTATTACAAGAGCATCATAATCTTCGGGCTTAATTTTTTCAAAATTAGCATTAATCATAAAATTGTGACCTCTTTTTTCAGTATAGGTCTGATCTCCTTCAAAGTCATGTACAGCGGTTTTTACTGTCTCTCCTGCTTTTTTACCTGGACAAACAGCATGAACCGTATGACCGACCATTTTTAACATTTGAAATGGCACCATTGCCTCATAGTCTTCAACAAAATCACCGACAAGCATTAAAATTTTTTTTGACATTAGACACCTCCATTTGAGAAATTTTAAATCTCTATTTTTATTGATTATACATCAAAGCCTTCAGAGTTTAATAGAAGATTTTTTTGACTTGAAATAGGCATTTAGTATAAACTTTTGAATGCGGTATTTAAATGTATTATCTTTTCTGTGTGTGGCATTTTTCATAATATTTTCTTCTTCTGAGGCTTTCTCAAGTCCTTTTCAAAAATTTAAGGATGAATTGGTATCTTACTTCCCAATTATTAATGGCAGAGTTTTAAATCAGGACAATCAGGAAATAACCTTAGACAAAGGACTAAAGGATGGTTTAAAGAATGGCCAGAGAATTACTCTTTTTGAAGAGGGTGCTCCTTTAGTTCATCCAGTTACAAAACAAGTAATAGGAAAGTCAGAAAAAATAATAGGCTCTGCAGAGATAGTAAAAGCTGAGGAAACCTCTGCAAAAGCTGTTATTTTGGATGGTGAGATAAAAGTAAAAAATAATCAGGTGTTTTTCAAAATACCTCGGTCAAAAATTAAAGTTTTGTATGCTCAAACTAATACAGAATGGGCTGTTGGAGAAGCATATTATAGAGAACTTAAGCTGACTGATAGATTTGAATTGATAGATGCTCCCTCTAAGATTGATGATAAGGACTTACTTTTTAAAGAGGCTAAGGGCGCTGATGTCTTACTTATGCTTAAACCTACTAAAAAGGATGGAAATCTTTTGCTTTCTCAGGAACTTTACTGGATAAAAGATAAAAAACTATTAACATCATCTCAATTAGAGCTTACTGTGGCTGCATTAAGTGAATTAAGAAAAAAATATGCATCTCTTATTGTGCCAGAAGGGCATACCTTACTTTCATTCAGACTCTCAAGGAGTACAAATAGAATATCGACTGGTAATTTTGATGGTATTTCTCCTAATCAGATCCTTATAGCCAATGATAATGAAATAAGTCTTTATACGATAGATGTTGATTTAAAACTTAAAACTACCTATTCTATTCCGTTTAGCGGTGATATTCTCTGGTTTGATACAGGTGATTTTGATAAAGATGGTAAAGATGAGATAGTTATAACAATGAAAAGGGAAAACAGGGTGATTTCGTCAATTATAAAATGGTCTGCCGGTGAACTTTCAGAAATAGCAAGACTTGAGGATGTATTTCTTAGAATTTACGAAGGAAAACTAATTGGACAGGCCTTTTCTCCGTCTGAAGGATTTGATGGTGAGATTTTTTATCTGAGGGTAGAAAAATCTAAATACGAAAAAGGAGAGGCATTTAAATTACCAGTAAAATCAAATATTTATGATTTTTATGCCTTTGGAAGCATTCTGTTCAAATGGGAAGAAGATGGTTTTCTTGGCGTATATAATGAAAAAGGAATACCCCTATGGCGTTCTACTGAACCGTTGGGATACGGAACGCAGTATGAGAAACAAACAGGTATTTCCGTGTTGAGCCTTGGAAAGTGGGGGGTGCAAAGTAGAATAAAAGCTTTTGGTAATGGTGTTATAGTTATTGAAAAGAAACCCCTTTTGGGTCTTGTTAATGTCTCTACCTTAGGTTACAGAAGTTCACGACTTCAACTACTTCAATGGACAGGAATAGGTATTGATCAAGTAGATATTACAGAAGAGATGAGTGGAGAGATTCTTGATTATGCTGTTTCATCGGATAAACTTTTTGTTTTGGTGAAGCCACCCTTTGGATTTAATCCTAAGAGGCTTCTTCAGGGAGAAAGCCCTTTCGAAACGCTACTTCATATTTTATCCTTTAAATATTAAAAATTATGATCTGTTTTTTAAAGCATGTTGGAATAATCATGGATGGCAATGGAAGATGGGCTCAATTGCGAGGACTACCTCGTTATGAAGGTCACAAAAGAGGAGTGGAAAAGGTAAAGGAAATAATTCGTGCTGCTTTGCGATTAAAAATTTCGGTGGTTACCTTTTATGCTTTTTCCATTGAAAACTGGCAAAGACCTAAAAAAGAAGTAGAGATAATAATGGAACTTCTCGAGAATACTCTTAAGAAAGAGAAAAAAAACTTTATTTCTCAGGGTGTGAGATTTAAAATGATAGGGAATCGCTATCTAATGCCAGAAAATATTCTCTCTGTTATCGAAGAGACCGAGCAAGAAACTTCCAATTGCAAAGAACTTATAGCTCAATTCGCAATTAGCTACAGTGGAAGGGATGAAATTATAAGAGCTGTAAAGAGACTAATAAAGGAGGGAATTACACCTGATATAATAGATGAATCTCTAATAAACTCCTTTCTTGATACATCAGGAGTAGCTGAGCCTGATTTAATAATAAGAACATCTGGAGAACAAAGACTGAGTAATTTTCTTATATGGCAGTCTGCCTACTCTGAGTTTTATTTTACCCAAACTCTTTGGCCAGATTTTACAGAAGATGAGTTTACTGAGGCAATACTCGATTTTCAGAAAAGACAAAGGAGATTCGGAAAGGTAAGTGAGTTTACGAGGGCATACTAAAAGAATTCTTATTGCCTTAATAGTACTTCCAATTTTAGCATTCATTATTATTAAGCTACCACCACAGTATTTTTTTGGCTTAATTATCTTGGTAAATATCATAGGGACTTGGGAGTTTTTGAGAATATATAGATTATCCAATTTTTGGATTTACATAGGAGTATTGTTTTCTATTTTAATCTTTTTACTAAACTGTTTTTATTACACCTATGCTCTCTATTACTATGCCTTATCCTTTATGGCAATTACTCTATTCAGGCTTTTTTTTAAAAGACAGCCACAAGGTGCACTTAATGACATATCTCCTATAATAATCGCTTTAATGTATATTCCCACACTTCTCTCCTTTCAGTGGTTTTTAAGAGCAGAGGGATGGCAGTGGTTAATTTATCTCTATGCTGTTGTTTGGACAGCAGATTCTTTTGCTTACTATTTTGGCAAAGGATTTGGTAAAAAGAAGCTTTATCCAGAGATAAGCCCTAAAAAAACATGGGCTGGTGCATATGGATCAATAATAGGAGGATTGTTTTCATCTTCTTTGTTAGGCTATTTTCTTTTTAACTTACATCTTTTCAGCTTTGTTCTTATGGGCTTATTTATCGGCTTTGCTTCCATATTGGGCGATTTAGTTGAATCGATGTTTAAAAGAGATGGTGGAGTTAAGGATTCGGGATTTTTATTTTCAGAACATGGCGGTGTGCTTGATAAAATCGATGCTATTCTTTATGCGGGAGTTATACTTTATTTTGGAATGAAACTTATGTAGGAGCAAAAGGTGAAAAAGGTAGTTATTTTAGGAAGTACTGGTTCAATTGGTAAAAGTGCCCTTGAAGTAATAAGAAAATTTCCTGATAAATACAGTGTGCTTGGACTTGCAGCAAAGAGTAGTATTCATGTTTTAGAGGAACAAATTAAAGAATTTAAACCCAAATATGTAGCAGTTTATGAAAAAAGAGCATTTGACGAGATTAGAGACAAAATGAAGGGTGTTGAAATTTTATTCGGAGAAAAGGGAATTTGCCAGATTGCAAAACTCGAAGAAGCAGATGTAATACTTTCTGCAATAGTTGGAGCTGCTGGGCTTCTTCCAACTTTTGAAGCAGTTAAAGCAGGGAAAACTATAGGCCTTGCAAACAAAGAAAGCCTTGTAATGGCCGGTGAATTAATAAAAAAGGAAATGAAAAATACAGGCGCAAAGATAATTCCTGTAGACAGCGAACACAGCGCTGTATTCCAGTGCATTAATGGCTGTAACAAACCGTACATAAAGAAAATATGGCTAACAGCATCAGGAGGTCCTTTCAAAGGATTTAAAAAAGAACAAATTAAAAATGTAACACCCGAGGAAGCATTAAACCATCCTAAATGGAAGATGGGCCGTCGAATCACTGTTGACTCTGCTACTCTTATGAATAAGGGTTTTGAGGTGATTGAAGCCCATTACCTATTTAATATACCGATAGAAAATATAGGTGTTCTTATACATCCACAGAGTATTGTCCATTGCCTTGTTGAATTTATTGATGGAACCTATCTTGCTCAGATGAGTAATCCTGACATGAAGGCACCTATTGCTTTAGCGCTATCTTTACCTGAAAGACTTCCGAGTATTGTTAAGCCTATAGACTGGACTTTAACATCCCAATTAGAATTTGAGCTTCCTAATACAGATGTATTTCCTTGTCTTAAACTTGCCTATGAAGCTGTTCACATTGGAGGGACAATGCCTACAGTTTTAAATGCTGCTGATGAAGTGTCTGTTGAAGCTTTTCTTTCAGGAAAGTTAAAATTTAATGAGATATACGAAATAATAAAAAAAGTAATGGACAGCCATGTAGCATTTCAGATAAACACTATAGAAGATGTTCTTGAAGCTGACAGTTGGGCTAGAAAAATGGCAAGAAAGGAGATAGGAGAATGACATTTATTTATGCCATAATTCTTTTTGGTTTTTTAATATTTATTCATGAACTTGGACATTTTTTATTTGCAAAATGGTGCGGTGTTAGAGTACTTAAGTTCTCAATAGGTTTTGGGCCTAAAATATTGGGAAGAAAAATAGGAGAAACTGAGTATTTATTGAGCGCAATTCCATTAGGTGGATATGTAAAAATGTATGGAGAGGATACAGGAGAAGAAGTTATTGATAAAAAAAGATCCTTTAAACATCAGCCTGTTTATAAAAAAATAATAATCGTTCTTGCGGGTCCACTTTTTAATATTTTAGGTGCTGTTTTATTATTTTGGGTTATTTTTGTCCATGGAATTCCTGTGCTTAAGCCGGTTATTGGTGAGGTCATGGTAAAGTCTCCAGCACAAATTGCAGGGCTTGAAAAAGGTGACAGGGTTTTAGAAATTAATGGTCAAAAAATAACTAACTGGTTTGATATGGCTCAATTAATTCAACAGAATCCTGAAAATTCTCTTAAATTTAAGATACAAAGAGGTGAAGAATTTAAAATTATTGAAATAAAACCTGAGTTAAAGATAACAAAAAACCTTTTTGGAGAACAAATAAGGATTGGGCAAATTGGAGTCAAACCAGCAGAAGAGTTTTTTATTCAAAAAGAAGACCCTCTGACTGCTTTGAACAAATCAATTGCCAAGTGCTATGAAATTGTAGAACTGACCTACCTTACAATAGTGAAGATATTTCAGAGGGTTGTTTCTACTGAGGTTATAGGTGGTCCTATATTAATATTTCAGGCTGCTGGAAAAACAGCAGAACAAGGGCTTATAAGTTTTTTAAGTTTTGCAGCCATAATAAGCATAAATCTTGGAGTGCTTAATCTTCTGCCAATTCCTGTTCTCGATGGTGGACACATAGTGTTCTTTATAATTGAGGCAATAAGAAGAAAACCTTTAAATGAAAAATTTATTGCTATCTCTCAGCGAATTGGAATAGCTTTTTTATTAGGGCTTATGTTACTTGCTTTTTATAATGATATTTTCAGGCTTCTAAACCCAGATAAGATGCCTTTTGGAAAATGAAAAGACTTTTCTCAGCTGGTGGAGTAGTGTATAAATTTGAAGGAGATAAACTAAAAATTCTCTTAATTGCCACTAAAAACAAAAAAGTATGGAGCTTTCCAAAAGGACATATAGAAAAAGGTGAAAAACCAACAGATACAGCATTGAGAGAGATAAAAGAAGAAACAGGAATCGAGGGAAAGATAACAGATGATTTAGGAGAGGTATCCTATTGGTTTGAAGAAAAGGGAGAAAAAATTTTGAAGACTGTAAAATACTTCCTTGTTGAATATGTTGCAGGACAAATAAATCCCAACTGGGAAATAGATGATACTAATTGGTTTAGTGTAGATGAGTCCTTTGAGAGAATAACATACAAAACTGACAGGGATGTACTAAAGAAAGCTTTGGAGAAGCTATATGGGAAAGGTTTTAGACAGGGAAGCCTTAAAAGTTGAAATAGAAAAACTTAAAAAAAGAAGAAAAAAAATTATATTCACCAATGGGTGTTTTGATATTATCCATGCAGGTCATGTTAAATACTTAAGGGATGCGAAGAAATTAGGCCACATTCTGGTAGTAGGGCTTAATTCTGACAATTCAGTAAAAAAAATAAAACCCTTAAGACCTATTAACTCACAAGAGGAAAGAGCAGAAGTCCTGGCATCCCTTGAGATGGTTGATTTTGTAACCCTATTTGATGAAGAGACCCCCTATGAGCTTATAAAATTTATTCAGCCTGATGTGCTTGTAAAAGGAGGAGATTGGAGTCTTGAAAAAATTGTAGGCGCAGACTTAGTAAGAGAGGTTTATAGTCTTCCATATATAGAGGGAAAATCAACAACAGGGATAATAGAGAAGATTTTGGAAAGATACACCAAAAGGAATCTTTCACCACAAATTTTTGAAAAGGCAAAAGGAGTAAAGTTGTTAGTGCTTGATGTTGATGGAGTGCTTACATCAGGAGGAATAATTTTTGATAATGAAAGCAATGAATTAAAAGTGTTTAATGTAAGAGATGGTCATGGAATTGTTATGCTACAAAAAATAGGAGTAAAGGTGGCAGTGATTACTGGTAGGCATTCTAAGGCTTTGGAAAGAAGAATAAAAGAACTTGGCATAGAAGAGGTTCATCAAGGTACAAGAGAAAAACTAAAAAGCTTTAATCAACTCGTGGAGAAATATGGATATAAAAAGGAAGAAATTGCTGCAATGGGAGATGACATTATTGATCTTTCTATTCTTAAAAGGGTTGGTTTTTCAGCATCACCCTCAGATGCCCACGAAGAAGTGTTAAAGCGAGTTGATTATGTTACGGAGAAGAGAGCAGGAGAGGGTTCTGTAAGAGAGATATGCGACATTATTATCCGTTCCAAGGGATTTATGGATAAATATATCGATGAATATTCGAACCTTTAATCTTCCCACTACATTAACAGTTATAAGAATATTGTTAATACCCCTTTTTTTAATTGAAGCACCCTCTAATCCCCAATTGGGAGCTTTTTTATTTTTCATAGCAGCAGTTACTGATTTTTTTGATGGTTATTTGGCAAGAAAATTTAAACAAATAACTAAATTAGGCATAATTTTGGATCCAATAGCAGATAAACTTCTTGTTATAACAGCGCTCATTGTTCTTGTTGATCTCGTTAGGGTGCCAGTCTGGATAGCAGCTGTTATAATTCTTAGAGAGTTTATTATTACAACCATGCGTTTTTATGCACTTTCAAGGGGGGTAGTTATTCCTGCTGAGTCTGCAGGAAAGATTAAGACAGTTTTACAGATGATAGCCATTTTGTTCTTACTTGTAGCTGATGAAATTTATGGTGTAGATTTATATGACATAGGCACTGTTTTAATTTATTTTGCAACCCTCCTGGCCATATATTCAGCTATGATGTATATTTTCCATTTCTGGAGGAACATCAGATGATACTTTTTGTGTGCCTATTGTCCTTCATTATTGGTTCCATACCTTGGGGATATCTAATTGGTAAAGCTAAAGGAATTGACCTTCGAAAAACAGGAAGTGGAAATATTGGAGCAACTAATGTAATGCGTATAATCGGGAAAAAAGAAGCTTTAATTACTCTTTTACTTGATATATCAAAGGGATTTATACCTGTATGGCTAATATCTCTAATATATCCAAAAAATTTTACACTTATGGGTTTAGCAGGCATTTTTGCAATTTTAGGACATTGTTTTACTCCCTTTCTTAAGTTTAAAGGTGGGAAAGGAGTTGCCACATCAATTGGAGTGCTTTTAGCTTATACACCCTTATCGGCGCTGATAACTATAATGATCTGGATTTTTGTATTTAAAGCATCAAAAATTTCCTCTCTTGCAGCTTTAATATCCTTTGCCTTATTACCTGTAACTGTTTATATTATCAACTATCCAAATGATGCCTTAATCTTTGCTTCTTTAGTGACTGCTATTATATACTTAAGGCACATTCCCAATATAAAAAGATTATTAAAGGGTACTGAACTGAAAGTTGGTGAAAAATAATGAAAAAAGCAGTGGTTCTCTTAAGTGGCGGAATTGATTCATCTACGACCCTTGCTATAGCTAAAGAACAGGGATTTGATTGTTACGCTATTTCCTTTGATTATGGGCAAAGGCACAGGATAGAACTAATTAGTGCTCAAAGAGTTGCAAAACAAATGGGAGTAAAGGATCATTTAATAGTCTCTTTTGATTTGAGAAAAATTGGAGGCTCTGCTCTTACTTCCCAATTAGAAGTTCCTAAGGCTGATGTTCAAGGAATTCCTGTAACCTATGTTCCTGCAAGAAACACAATCTTTTTAAGTTTTGCTCTTTCTTGGGCAGAAGTTCTTGAGTGTGACAAAATTTTCATAGGTGCAAATATAATGGACTACTCAGGTTATCCTGACTGTAGACCTGAATACTTGGAAGCGTTTGAAAAAATGGCGAATCTGGCAACAAAGATTTCCGTTGAGGGTAGATTAAAATTTAAAATCGAAGCACCTCTTTTATATTTAACAAAAGCTCAGATAATCAAGAAAGGAATTTCAATTGGTTTAGATTATTCTCTTACCTGGAGTTGTTATGACCCTCAGGGTGATACTGAAAATCCAGCTCCCTGTCTTAAATGTCCAAGCTGCATGTATAGATTAAAAGGCTTTGAAGAAGCAGGTATAAAGGACCCATTAATCAAATGATAACTTTAAAATTACATGCAAATGTTTTAAAAAAGATATTTTTAAGTGCTAAAAAAGCAAGACAGGGAAAGTATTCCTATGAAGAACTTGTTATTGACGGCTTAAAGATACTTGATATGATGAGAAATGTAGGATGTAAAGTAATTATAAAGGGCTTTGAAAATTTAAATGGATTAAATCCTCCTTGCGTTTTTATAGCCAACCACATGAGTACTCTTGAAACCCTTGTTTTACCTGGCGTTATTGGAAAAGATTTTAAAGTTACCTTTGTGGTAAAAAAGTCTCTCTTAAATTATCCCTTTTTTGGAAAGGTTTTATCTGCCCTAAACCCTATCCCAGTTAATAGAAAAAATCCAAAAGAAGACTACAAAGTAGTAATGGAAGAGGGATTGAAAAGACTAAAAGAAGGAGTTTCGGTAATTGTATTTCCTCAGGCAACAAGGCAGCTTGTTTTTGATCCAAATAAATTTAATACTCTTGGGATAAAACTTGCAAAAAAGGGAGAAGTTCCCATAGTTCCTATTGCTCTCAAAACAGATGCTTGGGGTATTGGAAAAATAATCAAAGATTTTGGCAAAATTGATCCTACCAAGACTATTTGCTTTTTTATCGGAAGACCTATGGAGATAAAATCGAAGGGTATTGATGAGCACATAGAAACAATAAACTTTATTGCCCAATCTCTTCAAAAATGTAAATAATCTTCTATTTGTTAGAAAAATTAATTATGCATATTAATACAAACCTTTGTTGGGCCTTGTAGCCTTTTGGGCAGGTCGTCTTTCCTCCCAACTTCATCACTAGGAACTTAAAAACCACTTTAAATCAATGAGTTATCATCTACAAATTAGCCTACATGCCCTTTAAGCTAATTTTTAAACCATCCGATTTTCCTCTAACTGTCTATATTTTTCCTGCCTTGTTATCTCATTTGCGAATCTGATCATCTTTCTTTGTTCCTCTCCATTCTTGCAATTAGAACCTCTTCCCCTTTCTGTAATTGCGAGGATTTTCTTTTGTTGTCATTGCGAGGAGCGGGATTCCTCACTACGTTCGGAACAGGCTCCGCAATCTTGTCTCTACCCTTTCTGTCATTGCGAGCGTAGCGAAGCAATCTCAATCCGTTGGTCTTTGAAACCGCCTCTGCCACTTCGTGGCCTCGCAGTGACACCTCTTCCGTCATTGCGAGCGTAGCGAAGGGATCTCCAGACTGCTCGTCTTGGTGAGAGACTGCTTCGGGACATCCAGTCCCTCGCAGTGACAAAGGTAAGTATCATTGCGAGGATTTTCTTTTGTTGTCATTGCGAGGAGCATAAGCGACGAAGCAATCCTGTCGTTAAGCCCAACTTCATCACAAAAACTAAAAAATCCCTTATAAATCAATGAGACATACTTTTTAAATTAGTCTACAGCCTTCT
>OGCI01000393.1_pt1 | contig 52673 bp, 42 predicted proteins | sample 1570021 | NCBI WGS metagenome assembly OGCI01 (sample SAMN06264664, study PRJEB24512) | hot springs metagenome | isolation source: Hot spring water | place: South Africa: Tshipise | collected 2015-06-21
TAAAAAAGATCACCCCCATACTCAGTATAGCAATTCCCCAAAAAACGGGGATATGAAAGATTTGCGCAACCAAAGCCATCAATCCAAGCACAAGGAATCCTGCGCCATTTATCTTTTCCCAAACTGGACGGTTGGAAATTTCTGCTCTTACCTGATCTTTAAATTCACTCATCATAAACCATAAACTCATAAATAGAGCATATTGAATATTCAGCGATTTCAAATGTGCCTGAAGTAATACTTTATGACACATTTATCGTAAGATGCCCACTTCTCTGGCACGGATAACTGCCTGCAGACGATCTTTAGCCCCTAATTTGCTCAAAATACTGGATAGATGATTCTTGACAGTGCCTTCAGTAATGACCAGTTGTTCAGCAATTTCTCGATTGCTTTTGCCTTCTGCCACCAGAAAGAGCACCTCAATTTCCCGTGGCGATAATGGTTCAGCCAGATCGGACACTTTTGTACCAGGGGATTTTGGGGAACGAGCAAATTCTGCTACCACCTTTGCCGTAATGGAAGGCTGAAGGAAATACTCTCCCCGATACGCCGCGCGAACAGCCTCAAACAAATTTTCGGACGAAACATCTTTCAGTAAATAACCAATGGCTCCTGCTCTCAGCCCGTCAAACACCAGATCATCATCATCAAAAGTAGTAAGGATAATCACCCTTACATCAGGATACAACTCGCGAATTCTCCTGGTGGCTTGGACACCATCCAGTACAGGCATCCTTAAGTCCATCAAGACAACGTGAGGACGATGACTGGCGATGAACCGTAAAGCTTCCTCCCCGTTAGAGGCTTCTCCAGTCACCTCAAAATCTTTCTGGGCAGAAAGCAATGTTCTCAACCCTTCACGAAACAAGGATTGATCGTCAACAATCAAGACTCGAATAGCCATTTTTACCCCGGAAGGACAATTTTTATGGAAAAGCCAGCCCCAGGGGCCGTTGAGATTTCCATTTTACCTTTTAGCAAAGCAACACGTTCTTGCATTCCAATAATACCAAATCCTCCCTTTAAACACTCTCCATCTACTCCGACTCCATTATCATAAATTTCCAGGACAATACAATCTGGTTGAAAGTCCAAAACCAATTGATAGATAGTCGCCCGGGAATGTTTCAGAGTGTTACTGATGCTTTCTTGAACAAGGCGAATCAATGCTGCTTTTAATTCCTGATCAATTTTTCGAGATGTCCCCTTAACCTCCATCCTGGTTTGAATCCCCGAATGCTCGCATTCTTGAAGCAAATCTCTGATAACTTCTTCAATATTTTTTATTGGCAAACCCGGATCCCTCAGTGCCCTCACAGATTGCCGAATATCCAGCAAGGCTTTGTGTGTTACACCTTCTGCTTTTGACAATAATTGATGGGCAGATTCAAGATCAGTATCCATAACTGCTTTTATGGCTTTAATTTGCATATTTAACGTTGTCAGGTAATGCCCTAACCCATCATGGATTTCTCTCGCTAAGCGGTTACGTTCTTTTACAACCGCTAACTCTTCCGCCTGGAGAGCAAATTCTCTTAATCGCTCATTGGCTTCCTTGAGTTGTACAACCAGCGTTTCAATTTCCCGACGAGCATTCTCCTCATTCAACATCATTTGAGTAAAAACGAGGATAAAAACCTGCCCTGCTCCAAAAACAGGAAGACTGGACCATACTACATCCCATGAGGAGGTGATGATATGAACAATTAATCCATAGGATATAGCAATCAGAAAATTAATGCCGTATTTCCACAAATCTGGAAGCAAAAAAACACTATGGCCAACTAAGGGCAACAAAATGATGGCGTTAAAACCTGCCTGCCTTGAAAAAATGATGGATGCAGAGCCAAGAACAATCTGAACACCAAAGTAAACCAATCTCACTAAAAGTCGGGAGTCTTTTGCGGCGCGGGCATAACCATATACCCCCATGGTCAAATAGGCAATACCCAATAAAATCATCAGGATAAGCCATTCAAAAGACAAATCGCGAACCAGGGTGAATGTAGTAAAATATCCTGCCAGGACCATCACAGCAAATGCAAGGTCTACTCCTGTCCCGGTTCTGACGAATGGGGTTTCCGTTTTCATCACGGGTTATTATAATGGGGAATGATTGTTTGTATTCAAGGAGAGAATAGCCATGCCTTTGTACGAATATCAATGTAAAGATTGTGGAAAACGATTTGATGCTCTCCGATCTTTGAAGGAGGCAGACAATCCCATTTCATGTAAGTACTGTCAAAGTCAAAACACAAACAGAGTATTATCAGTATTTTTTGCGCAATCGGACGGTCGTCAGGTTACAGGGTCTTCCGGATGCAGTAACTGCGGTGGCGGTTCGTGTTCTTCTTGTGGTCACCATTAAGTTTCCAGTATGGACACAAAAACAAATAAAAGTCATTTTGTTTTAATAACAGGCGGATCAAGTGGAATTGGGCTTGCGTTGGCAAAGGCATTCGCCCAACAGGGTTCTAACCTCGTGATCGTTGGTAGAAACCAAGAAAAATTAAACCAGGCAGTCAATGAAATTTCAAAAAAATGTATTTCTACCAGCCAAACTATTAACCCCATCCAGGCAGATGTCAGTCAGTATGAGGTTTACATTCCTTTGCTTGAACAAGCGATAGAGTCTTTCGGAGTTCCAGATATTGTCGTCAATTCGGCTGGAATTACAAAGCCGGCGTTTTTTAATGACATCAGCATGGAGGAATTTGAAAAAATTGCTCGCGTTAATTATTTGGGGACTGTAGCCACTATTAAAGCAGTACTCCCTCACATGTTGAAACGAAAATCGGGATATATTGTAAACATTTCATCTGTTGCCGGTTTCATTGGAACACCCGGATATACGGCATATGGAGCCAGCAAATTCGCCATTAAAGGCTTATCGGATGCTCTAAGGCTCGAATTGAAGAACACCGGCGTTAATATCTCGATTGTTTATCCTCCAGATACTGAGACCCCCATGCTGGAAGAAGAAAATAAAATCAAGCCGCCGGTGGTCAAAGCAATTTCCGAGGCAGCAGCCCCGGTAAGCCCAGAAGAGGTTGCCAAAGCCATTATTCAAGGTATTGGAAAGAAACGCTATGTCATCACCCCAGGGAAAGACACTGCGCTTTTGCACTTCCTGGCAGGTTTTTTAGGTTGGGGTCCCGTTTATCCAATTATGGATTGGACGCTCCGTGATGCGGAGAGAAAAGTCGCTTCCAACCCAGCAAAATATTCCCACGATAACGTATCCAATCCAGATCAGAGTGGTTAACAGCAAGTGAATCAGTTGTATCCCTACAGGAGCAAGGGTAATCACATTGACAATCCCTAAGAGCCATTGCCCGATAATTAAAGCAATGACACCATAACCGATCTTTGTAAATTGAGCGCTTCGGAAAGATTTAATTAGAAACCGAATCAAAATAATTACATATCCTCCAACGATTATGGCAATCGCAGGATGAAAAACTCTTAACCTGATCAAAAAATGGGCTAAAGGATCAAAATCCATCATAATTCCTTCCATTAACGAACTGGAAGGGAATAATGTATCGCCAAGTGCAGCAATTGCCCCAGAGGCTCCCAGTGCCAGCATGCCCAGTGCCCCAACAAGCCATCCTCCCCTTTTTTTGTAATTTTTCTCACTCATTGTGGTATGAAAAGTTGCAAACCAGGCAACACATGTCAGACTTGCCAGCAATAAGAATGTGTTCACCAGATGAGCCATCATAGAAATGGCTCTGCCAACCGATGCATTATCTCCCACCAAGCCAAAAAGAACCAAGCCAGCCCCAATCAGTGACTCAGTAAAAATGAAAAACATAGAAGCAAGGACAGCATAACGTAAGTTTTTCTCTTGCCAGACATTTCTCCAAACCCAAAACACCAACATCAAAATGAAAATTACCGAAATTCCGCTAGTCAAGCGGTGGGTCCACTCAATTAACGTCTCAACCTGAGGAGCGCGAGGGACAACTTCCCCATTGCAAAGAGGCCAATGCGAACCACAACCAGCACCTGAGCCTGTTGCTCGCACAAAAGCCCCAAACACAATGACTAACACATTGTAAAAAAGAACCCCCCATGCAAATCGTTGAAATTTCCGCATTATTCCTCCAGAAAACAGGTAATATGACATACCTACCCGCATATATTACCTCAAATGCTACTTCTTTCACCAGTATAAAAGGTGTTACAGAGTTAACCTGATAGGGAGAAAAGGAGAAGATTATATGAATGCCTTGCTGGTGTATCCAGAGTTTCCTGAAACTTTTTGGAGTTTCAAACACGCATTGAAATTCATTCATAAAAAAGCCTCATCCCCTCCTTTAGGTCTGGCCACAATAGCGGCTTTATTGCCTTCAGACTGGAAAATCCGAATACTGGATTTAAACATTTCCCCCCTAACCATACAGGACATTCAATGGGCAGATATTGTCATGGTCAGCGCCATGGTGGTGCAAAAGAAATCTGCCCACGAGGTCATTCAACGTTGTAAAAATCTCGGGAAAATCATTGTTGCAGGTGGACCTCTCTTCCTCGGAGAATGGCAACAATTTCCTCTGGTAGATCATTTTGTTTTAAACGAAGGAGAAATTACCCTGCCTCTTTTTTTGGAAGATTTTCTTTCCGGAAATGCCAGGCGAATTTATCAAACAGCCGACTTTGCAGAAATGGCATTATCTCCTGTACCCAAATGGGAATTAATTGAACTCAAAGCGTACGACTCTCTCAGTATCCAGTATTCGAGAGGATGTCCATTCAATTGCGAATTTTGCAATGTAACAGCCATGCTGGGGCACAAACCCAGGACAAAAAGTGCCTCACAAATACTTGCAGAACTGGACAAAATGTACGAACTGGGATGGCGAAGGAACATTTTTTTTGTGGACGACAATTTTATTGGAAATCGAAAACACCTTAAAGAAGAAATCCTTCCAGCATTGATTCAATGGCGTAAGGACAAAAAGGGTTGCCATTTCATTACCGAGGCATCCATAAACCTTGCCGACGACCCGGAATTAATGAATTTAATGCGAGAGGCAGGATTTGTTTCTGTTTTCGTTGGTATCGAGACACCCGTAGAAGATAGTCTAAACGAGTGTAATAAAAAACAGAACCTGAAGAGAGATTTGCTTACAGCCATTCATACGCTTCAGAAAAACGGGCTTCAGGTGATGGGAGGATTCATTGTAGGATTTGATAACGACCCTCCTAATATTTTCCAAAAGCAAATTGAGTTCATTCAGAAAAGCGGAATCGTCACAGCGATGGTGGGATTACTACAGGCCCCTTATGGCACAAAACTTTATGAACGCATGGAAAAGCAAGGCAGAATCGTCAAGGATCTCTCCGGTGACAATACTAACGGCACGACGAATATTATTCCCAAAATGGGACTGAATGCACTTCAATCTGGATACCGGAGTCTTCTGGAAGAATTGTATAAACCTGAAGGGTTTTATATGCGAGTACGAACGTTTCTGGAAAACTATAGTCTTCCCGAAGCAGGTTCCACTCAAATTCATCTAGAAGAAATCCTTGCATTCTTTCGATCTATTTGGGAACTGGGTATTATGGGAAAAGAGCGGAAAGAATTCTGGAAGTTGTTTTTCTGGACATTGCTAAAATATCCCCGAAAATTCCCTCTCGCCATTACTTTCTCAATTTACGGGTATCATTTCCGTCAGATTTTCGAGAAAAACGTATTACAAGACCAATCCATGATCTAACAGGCTCTGAATTTTCTCTGGAGATTTCAACCCATGGCCGGTGAATGCAGTAAGGACTGTTTCGGATTGACCGTATTCTCTGAAGTACCTCAAAGCGCCTGCTAACCCGACTATGCCCGTTGGTTCTACAAAGAAACCATGATTCACCGCTATCTGCAATGCCCCAACGATCTCCTCCTCTTCGACTGTAATGATTAATCCATTGGTTTCATGAACTGCCTCAAGAATTTGCTTTCCTCGAACTGGCTTTACAATGGCTATCCCTTCTGCAATTGTTGGTCCTTTTATAATCTCTTCCGAAACCATGTGTTCATCCCAGTGAAATAGTGGAGCACAACGACTGGCTTGCACCCCAACCAGGCGAGGAATTTTTTGAATCAACCCCATGCTTAATAATTCCCAAAATCCAAAATATGCTCCTAAGAACAATGTCCCATTTCCAACCGGTAAAATAATCACATCGGGAACATTTCCTTCCGTTTGTTCCCAAATTTCATAGGCAAAAGTTTTTGTCCCCTGGAAAAAGAACGGATTCCATGAATGACTGGCATAATAAGCGGTTTGAGCCGCTTCCCAGGCCGCTCGAGCAGTATCTTCCCTGGTCCCATCAACCTTGACAATCCTGGCACCATAAGAAGCAATTTGCATGAGTTTTGCGGGAGAAGTAGATGAGGGAACGTAAATTGAACATTCTACCTTTGCCCTTGCACAATACGCTGCAATGGCGCAACCTGCATTTCCTGAAGAGTCTTCTACGACAGAATCAATGCCCAGGGCTTTAATGGCAGAAACCATCACAGCCGCTCCCCGATCTTTATATGATCCTGTAGGGAATAATTGTTCTTGTTTTATCAATATGTCATAATTTTTATCAGAGAAGTGGGTAATCGGTGTTAACCCTTCTCCAAGAGTAACAATGCACTCGTTATCAGGAAGGGGTATCAAAGGCAGATACCTCCACAAACCTGGCAATTTCGATGTCTTCCATTGATTTTTGTCAGTCAGTTCCATGGAAATATCGAGCATTCCACCGCAATTACATTTCCAAATAGGGAAGTCAAGAGGAAATTTCGTTTTACACTGACCACATATCAAAACCGGTTTCATCATAACTCCTGGAACAGTTATAATATAGAAAACTGGCAAGGAGGAACATTGTGACTTTTCCAAAACCATTTTACCGCTGGCGTCCTCATCCCTGGCATGGACTTGAAATTGGGCCAAACCCTCCCCAGATTGTTCATGCTTATATTGAAATTACCCCTTTTGACCTGGTTAAATACGAGGTTGATAAGGTCACAGGGTACCTTCGGGTGGATCGCCCACAACGTTCCTCCTCACAGCCACCTACTCTATATGGGTTTATTCCACGAACCTACTGTGGCACTACAGTTGGATCTATTTTTCCCAATAAATATAAAGGCGATGGTGACCCTCTGGATATTTGCGTCATCAGCGAACGCCCTATTACCAAATCAGAGGTCGTCTTGAACGCTCGGGTGGTTGGTGGCTTGCGCATGATTGATAATGATGAAGCCGACGATAAAATCATTGCCATTCTTGCAAATGACAGTTATTGGGAAAACGTTAATGACATTTCACAATTACCACCGGTCCTTGTTGAAAGATTGAGACATTATTTCAGTACGTATAAACTTGTTCCCGGCAAAGAAAACTTAACTTACATTGAAGACGTTTACAACAACGAAAAAGCCATGCAAATCGTCCAGGCAGCCATTGAAGATTACACACAAATGTATGGCTGAACCACTTTGACCCTTATCCCTGTTATTCTGGTTGCCACTCAAAACCTGCTGTTAACGCCTGGAGATTCAGCTCCCGGTACTGGGGCTGAATCACTTTTTCTAAGGCTTTAATTCCGTACTCAAAATCGATTTCTAACGTCTTTAATACCGCCCCGATCATAACACTGTTGGCAACCCGGATATTGCCAATTTTTTCTGCAATTTCATTGGCTGGAATCCAGAGAATCATTGACGCACGCTGTCTGAGAGCATTTTCAATGACAGTGTCTCCCGGATAAACCTGTTTTCCGGAGGATACTGTTATTGGTTCAATTTTATGACAATTGATAAACACTCGTCCAGATAGTTTCAACAAAGGCAAATATCGAAGGGCTTCCAGTTTTTCAAAGGCAATTAAGGTGTCCGCTTCACCCTGTCCAATTACAGGAGAATAAACAGGATTACCCCAAACCACATTGGAAACCACACTTCCACCTCGTTGGGACATACCATGAATCTCTGCTTTTTTCACATCCAGCCCCAGAAGCAAACCAATTTCTGCGAGTAGATTACTCGCCAGAATCGTCCCCTGGCCGCCAACCCCAACCAGTACAAACCGGTGATTTTCCATGCTTGTGCACCTTTTTCTATTAGACTTCTGCTTTTGGAAGAACCTGATTCCGGAATAAGATAGCATCCCTTGGACAAACCTGAGCACAAATTTCACAACCTGTGCATAAAGCAGGATCAATAACTGCCAGGGGACGCTGGTATTGAGGATCCAATTTTTCAGACTTTGAAATAGCAGGGCATCCTACCCGAAAACACATGGTGCAACCATTACATTTTTCCTCAATAACCTCTAAAGGTACATATTTCATTCTGGCTTCAGGCAATAAAGCGCATTCTTCACGGGTGATTAGCACTGCCGGTTCAGTCATTTTCATCCATTCCTTTAAAGTTTTTTCGATGTTCTCAACATCATAGCCATTCACAGTTTTTACATGGGTAAAACCAAGCGCCTTAACTACCTTCTCAATATCTACTTCAACCGTCTCTTTTCCCTGTAAGGTTTTTCCCGTACCGGGATTATCTTGATGCCCGGTCATACCCGTAACCCGATTATCCATGATAATGGTGATCACGTTACTGCGGTTGTAAAGCACATTGATAAGTGCCGGAATGCCTGTATGGAAAAAAGTCGAATCCCCAACGACTGCCACATGCCGTTCCTGATCGCCCGCTACAGCAGCCCCATGGGCAACTCCTATACTTGCTCCCATGCAACCACAGGTATGAATCGCGTTTAGCGGCTCGGTAAGCCCCAGGGTATAACAACCAATATCCCCATTGACAGGAACTTTTAATTTGCTCAAAACAAAAAAAGCCCCTCTGTGAGGACAACCGGGACACAATACGGGAGGACGTTGAGGCAATTCCACACCAGAGATTTGGAAACCTTCATGGTCATGAATATCTTGAATCAATCCTGCCTCAATAGCAGAAACGCGGACAATTTGTGCATTCAATTCTCCAACGACCGGAAAAATACTCTTCGACGAATCCAAGTCCTGATTTCCGCGATATACATCAATCCCCAATAAACGCACCTGATGCTCAATAAAAGGATCCAGTTCTTCCAATACAATTAATCGCTCCACCATAGACGCAAATTGTTTAATCATCTTGGAAGGTACTGGATAAACCATACCCAACTTCAAGATGCTGGCATCTGGAAAGACTTCTCTGGCATACTGGTAAGCAATCCCACCGGTGATGATTCCCAACCTGGGAGATCGCATCTCCATTCGATTGTGGGGAAAGGTTTCTGCATACTGAGAGACTTCCTGAATACGGTGCTCAATTACACCATGCCGCCGGCGCGCATTTGCCGGAACCATGACGTATTTTGCAATATTCCGGGGGTATTTGATACGTTCTGAAGGGGTAAAACGCTGTTCTGTTATTTCTACTGTGGTGCTGGTATGGCAAACTCGGGTAGTCAATCTCAACAAAACCGGGGTATCAAATTGCTCACTCAAGTTGAATGCAGAAATAGTAAAATCATGCGCCTCCTGGCTATCTGCAGGGTCTAAACACGGAATGCGAGCAAATTTAGCGTACTGACGATTATCCTGTTCATTTTGAGAAGAATGCATGGAGGGATCGTCCGCAGAGACAATGACTAACCCCGCTTCAATCCCCGTCATCGCAGCATAAAAAAGGGAATCTGCAGCCACGTTCAAACCAACATGTTTCATGGTCGCAAAGGCTCTGCGCCCGGCATAAGCCGCACCGATGGCTACATCCAGAGCAACTTTCTCGTTCGGAGCCCATTCCGCATATACACCAGGATACAGAGCAAAAGTCTCCAGAATCTCTGTACTGGGAGTGCCTGGATAACCTGACCCCACAACTGCCCCTGCAGTCCAAGCCCCCCTTGCCACTGCTTCATTACCGGATAATAATCGCTTCATTTGCTACTCCTTAGCCAGCACGATTCGCCCGTCCAATGCCAGAACACCATGCCCTTTCGGTAAAACCAGACAGGGATTAATTTCTACTTCTGCTATTTGCGGAAAATCTAAAGCCAATTGTCCCAACTTTTGAATACAACTGACGATCGAATCTACATCGAATTCAGGAAGATTGCGATATCCCTGGAGCAGTTTCCCTGATTTTGTTTCAAAAATCATATCTTTAGCATCCTGTAAATCCATGGGAGCAACCCGAAAGGCTACATCTTGAAACACCTCAACAAAAATACCTCCAAAGCCAAACATCATCAAAGGACCAAATACTGGATCACGCTTCATTCCAATAATAATCTCCTGTCCTTTGGGAGCCATTTTTTCAATCAGAACACCCATAATTTGGGCTTCAGGACATTTCTTTCTTACATCTTCCATCATACTGGAAAATGCGCTTTCCAGTTCCGCTACACTGTTAATACCTACACGAATTCCCCCAACATCAGATTTGTGCAGGATTTGAGGAGAAACAACTTTGATGACAACGGAAGGTCCAATCTGCCGATACAACAACTTCGCTTCTTCCAATGAGGCAGCGAAACCACCTTCCACAACGGGAATCCCATAAGCCTCAAGAACTGGCCGAGTATCTATCTCCCCAATGGATAAAAGATCTCTATAACTTTCTAAAATTTTTTCTACGACTTTCTGATCCCGGGAGATTTCTATGTTCACTTTTTTACCGGACTTTTCGATCCATTGAGAATAAAACCTCATGGAAGCCAACACCCGTCCTATAGAATCGGGAAAGGTAAACATCGGAATACCGTTTCCATGCAGGACACGACGAGCTTCCTGCACAGCCTCATCCCCCATGAAGCAGCAAAGGACTGGTTTGTTTACCCCTCTGCTGGCATTGACAATAGCCTCTGCCACTTTTTCAGCCTTTATCAAAGCCTGTGGAACCAGGATCGGTATTAGAATATCGACATTTGGGTCTCCAGCAATCTCTCGAAATGACCGCTCATAATCTTCGGGTTCTGCACCTCCCAGCATATCCACCGGATTTGCCACCTGAGCGCTGGGATTCAGGAATTTCCGCAAATTATTCTGCGTCTCTTGAGCCAGAGTCGCCAGAGCGAACCCATGCAGTCCCAGACTATCAGAGGCTAATGCCGCAGGACCTCCGGAATTTGTGAGAATCACTGCACGGTTTCCCCGAGGTAACATCTGACAGGTAAGCGCATGGGCAATATCAAAGAGGTCAATCACAGTGTCAACTTCAATGACGCCAGATTGCTTAAAGGCCGTTTTGTATGCTGTGATCGCGCCTGCAATGGAACCTGTATGGGATGAGACTGCTTTTGCACCAGCCTGAGTTTTTCCTGCTTTTAACAGGACAACAGGCTTGGTTTTTCCCACCTCTTCACATACTCTCATGAAACGGGCTCCGTCCTTAATGGCTTCTACATAAAGGGCGATTACTCGCGTGTCCGGATCTTCTGCCAGGTATTCAATCATATCTGTTTCTGTGACATCCGCTTCATTCCCTAAACTGACAAAGTTGGAGAAGCCAATGTGTTTTCCTCTCACATAGTCCACAATCCCCCCGCAGATGGCACCGGACTGAGAAAGGAATCCTATATGCCCTTTCTCAGGAACTCCATGAATGAAGGTAGTATTTAAACCTGAGTACAAATCCATCGTTCCCACACAATTGGGACCAACCAAACGCATCCCATACTTGCCGGCAATTTCCAAGCACTGCCTTTCTAACTTTTCCCCTTCCGGACCAATTTCACGAAATCCGCCAGAGATAATCGTAACCGCTTTTATCCCCCGCTGACCGCACGCCTCAACAACGGAAGGCGTCAAGTGAGACGCTACAACAGAGACTGCCAAATCAACAGGATCAGGAACACTGTGAATATCCGGGTAGCAAGTTAACCCTAAAATCTCACTGGCATTTGGGTTTACAGGATAGATTTTTCCCTGATAGCCATATTGAAGCAAATTTCTGAATATCCCAAAACTGAGTTTCGTTGGATTAGAAGACGCTCCAATAATTGCCACGCCTTGGGGTTTAAAAAAAGGAAGAAGGGGATGCATAATTCTCCTCTTAAAAGGGTGATTTGTCTATTTTATACAGGTTTCTATTCTTCAAGTCTATTCGTCTTCATCACTTCCTGAATAGTAAAGTGTCATATTGAGCATGAACTTCAATCCTTCAAAGGGAGTATTATCGCTGTAGTTCATAGCCGATAATTAATTGAAGGTTTTTTTTAGAATTTTGAAGTAAAAGCAGGGAGTAAAAAAAACCTGCATGTTATAATAATAAAAATCTACCACAGACGAATGTTTTCCATGAAACTTATCACAATTCTCACAGATTTTGGCCTACAAGATGGATATCCAGGTATCATGAAGGGGGTGATTTATCGAATCGCCCCTGAGGTAAAAATTGTTGATATTACCCATCTTATCCCACCCCAAGATATTTACCGGGGGGCGCGAATTCTCGAACGATCTTATCCTTACTTTCCACAAGGCACTATTCACATTGCAGTTGTTGACCCTGGAGTAGGCACCAGGCGTCGTCCAGTTGCGGCTAAAATTGGAGAACATTATTTTGTGGGTCCTGATAACGGACTCTTCACTTTTCCTTTGTTAGCAGTTATAGAAAAGGGCATCCCCTTCGAGTGTGTGGAATTAAATCAACCACAATACTGGTTAGAAAATGTAAGTCATGTGTTCCACGGCAGAGATATTTTCGCACCGGTTGCTGCGCACCTCGCAAACGGAGTGCCTCTTTCTGAACTGGGTAGTTATATCGAAAACCCGGTTATGTTAGATCTTCCTCAACCCCAGGTACTGGCAGATCAAATCGTTGGCGAAATTATTGACATTGACCATTTTGGGAATTTGAGCACCAATATTCCAGGTGAATGGCTCTTACAATACCCACCCCATCAATTAACCTTTTCGTTTAAGGATATCACCATCAAAGGACTGAATAAGACCTTTGGCGAACGACAACCAGGAGAATGGGTTGCTTTCATTGATTCTGACCATTATCTCGCTATTGCTATTGTCAATGGGAATGCCGCATCCAGAGCGCAATGCAATACGCGCACCCCGATTAAAGTTATCCTTTCGTCATAGGTTGACAATCTATGCAGACACCTCATTCACCTCTTCCCCTTGTTGTCGAAAACCTGACTTTCCGTTATGAAAGGCGGGAATTACCTGCAATTAAAAATATCTCTTTTTCTATACAACCTGGACAGATCATTTTACTTGCCGGCTCAAGTGGTTGCGGTAAAACTACCCTTATGCGTTGTATTAACGGTTTAGCCCCCACAATTTACAAAGGGGAAATGTCTGGCAAGATCAGTGTTTTTGGTCATGATGTAACTCAACTCTCATTGCTTCAACTCTCTCAGCATGTAGGAACATTGTTACAGGATCCTGAAAGGCAAATCGTCGCAAGCCACGTTCTTAATGAAGTGGCATTCGGATTAGAAAATCTTGGTGTACCGCGCCTCCGCATTCTTCAACGAGTGGACAAAACTTTAGAATATTTGGGAATTGACCATCTCAAGTACAAGGAAACTTTTAAATTATCAGGCGGCGAAAAGCAAAAAGTCGCCCTTGCAGGTGTTCTTGTGATGGAACCCAAATTACTATTGCTGGATGAACCTCTGGCGAGCCTCGATCCCGCCTCTGCTGCAGAAGCATTGAAGTTATTTAAACGCCTTGCCGAAGATGGGATTTCAATATTACTGGTTGAACACCGTGTTGAAGACGTCCTCGCTATTGAACCAGATTTAATCATGTTCATGGAAGACGGTGAAATCACATACCAGGGAGATGTGAAAGGATTTCTGGAAATTGCGGATTTTTCAAAGGTAAAACTCCCTGCAGAAATTGTCGCTCAGAGAGCAAAATCAATCCAATTTCCTCAAAGGACTCGGAGTTTTGAACCAGATACTTCTTCAGAACTCCTCCGCTTTGAAAATGTTTCTTTCCAATATCGCCAGGATTTACCTTTGACACTAAAAAATATCAATTTTTCAATTCATAAGGGAGAAATCACCGCTATACTTGGGCATAACGGCGCTGGCAAAACCACTTTGGTGAAACACGCGCTGGGATTGTTAAAACCTACCAGTGGAACGGTTTATCTGGACGGAAAAGATACGAGAAAAATGACTATTGCTGAGGCGGCTCATACAATAGGGTATGTTTTTCAAAGCCCAACCCAGATGCTATTTGCCCCAACGGTCGAGCAGGAATTAACCTTTGGTCCACAAAATCTGGGATTCTCCAAGGAAGAAATCCAAAAAAATGTAGATTGGGCAATCCAAACCGTCCATCTTGAAGGAGAAAAACAAACTCCCCCTCTGGCATTGTCTTTTGGACAGCAGAAACGAGTCAGCATTGCCTCTGTTCTTTCTATGAAATCACGCATCCTTATGATGGATGAACCTACTGCCGGTCAGGATTACTGGAATTACCACTCTTTCATGTCTTCCATCCTTGATATGCCCGGATATGATGCCATTCTCTTCATCACCCATGATCTGGATCTGGCAATTGCTTACGCAAACAGAGTGATCTTGATGGCGAATGGGCAAATTATTCGCGACGGTGCCCCGGAAGAGGTGTTAAAAGATATCAGTACCTTAGAGAAAGCCCATGTGCTACCCACATCTCTTTTATCTCTCAATCTGAAACTGCTACCTAAAACGAAGAAATTTTTGCGGGCAGAATTGCTTGCAAATTTCATATAATATTCATTGAAAGGAGTAGGAAGATGAAAAAATCTTTGTGGAGTTTTGGGACTCGTGAAGTTGTCTTTGCCGCCATTGGCGCGGCGTTGTACGGGGTTCTGTCCTACGCAACAAACATGCTTCAAATTCCCGGAGCAGGAAATGTTGCAATCCGCCCTGCCGTAGCAATTCCAATGTTTTTTGGTGTTGCCTTCGGGCCTATCGTGGGATTCATTTCCGGAATCTTGGGGAACATCATTGGCGACCTGCTCTCGGGTTACGGCTTTTGGCCCTGGTGGGATTTAGCCAATGGCCTAATGGGCTTCTTCCCCGGTTTGATTTACCTGGGAATTAAAAACTTCAAAGATACTTCAGATATTCTGAAAGCCGAAGGAATGGTAATTGTTGGTGTGCTGGTCGGTATCGGTGTCGCGGCGATCTCCGAATTGTGGGTTTCCGGCGTAGATTTTGCCACAACCGTCTCCATGAATTTCATTCCTTCAGTGACCACTAACCTGGTGAATGGTTTGATCCTTGTCCCCATTCTTATGGTTGCCTACAGTGCAATCCAGGCCCGCTCAGGAAGATAATTTATTCTTGAGGGGAGAGTAAAACTCTCCCCTCAAGACCTTACAAAACCTATGATTGCTAATTTCGGTTACCGTCCACATCAAAGCATTCTTGAGAAAATAGACCCAAGGGCAAGATGGATTTTTGCCTTTTGTATGCTATTTTCAATTGTGTTGTTTTGGGATTTACGTATATTATCCGTTTTCTTTGTAATCACTCTTATCCAATTTTTTGTCAGTAAAGTGACCTGGCAGGAGACCAAAAGAGCCTGGATTTTTATCCTGGTACTCTCTAGCATTATGATTTTTATCAACACCATCATCACAGGAGTAGAGACTGTAGGCGGGACAATCCGTGGCGGAACGCCCTTATTCTCCCTGAAAATTCCTCTATTTGAAACTTTTTATGTGCTTACAGTTGAACGTCTGTGGTTTGCCCTTACTCAGTATCTTCGCATTATTTCCATTGCCAGTTTGTTCATCATTCTCCCATTCACAATGGATCCTCGATTATATGGCGTTACTTTCAAAGGGTTGGGCTTTCCGGATAAACTTGCTTATACGATGGACCTTGCATTCCGGTTTATCCCCACAATTGCTCGAGATTTCAACGTCACTCTTGACGCACAACGAGCGCGAGGTTTTGAGATTGACAAAGGGAAAATGAACATCTTTCAGAGAATTCGCCGAATGGCTCCGTTGATGGTGCCGGTAACCATGAATTCCATCCTCGCTGGAGAAGACATTGCTAATGCAATGGATTTGAGGTGTTTTGGATTGAAAAAACGATCCTGGATTGAAAATTTACATTTCAAGACAGGCGATTTTGTGCTGATCGGTTTTTCTATCCTGATCCTGGTCGTTTCTCTTTATCTTCGCTTTGGATTAAACCTTGGCGATTTCTGGATGCCGGGAATGTCATAAGGAGCGGTCCATGTCGGAAATTGATGCACAAGAAAAAAGGGAATCTCCCGCAATCGAAATTCAAGGGGTTGAGAAGCGAGTTATCGGAGATCGTGTGGTTGTCAAACAGGGAGCCGTAACATCCCTTGAAGCCAATGAGGTGGTTATTCGTCAGGGCGGAGTTGTTTTTTCAAAAACATCAACCCTTTCAACACAAAACAGCGGTATTGTGTTTTCTCAGGCTCAACAAGCCAGTTTTTCCAGTTCTGCTACCAATCTGGCAATCATCAACGGAAATGCCAGTCTGGATCAAAGTGGGGCTAAAGTGCTTATCGTAAATGGGAACACAACTCTGGATCAATCTGGCAGTGTGGTATTAGCGGGAAAAGAAATTCGTGGAGAAAACATAAATACAGTCTTTCTGTTTGGGCAACATGTTCATGGGAATGTCCAATCGGCTTTTGGCACGAAAGAATCCATCCTGTTTGGAATAGTTGCCGGGATTGTCAGTGGTATTATCTTTTCTTTTTCAAGAATATTCTTTAGAAGAAAAAAATAAAACCGTTCTCCCAATGTTCATCAAACCATAGAATTTATGTCAACAATAGAACAAATTTCATTGGGTTCGCTCATTATTGCATCTACGCTATTATTTATTTTATGGACAAAAATTGAGAAAAGGAAAGAGCGAATCACGAAAGTTTTCTATCTGTTCTCCCCCATCCTCTTAATGGGACTACTAGAAATTTTTTCAGAATACTTAAACGGTGAAATATTATCAAGTATTCCTCCGTTTTTATTCTTTTGGAGCGCACTTGCTATTGTAAGGTTATCCCGTTATGCTTACCCACGTTATCATGAAAATGTTTTTTGGTATCTTGCAGGATACCTGACAGGTATTGTTCTGTTATTGTTTTACACTGCCTCATTGAAAGGTGTAATTGCTCTCCCTCCACTTCTCCCCCAGGCGATAATAATTCTACTTTGGGTTCTGCCTTTTCTTCTGTTGGGAGTTTCTTTCGTCTATCTTGCTACCCTATATAAGAAAAACCCCACAGCCTTATACAGAAATCGCATTCTTTTTTGGTTTGCTGTAAATCTTCTTTTTGGTTTATCCATTCCATGTTTTTTGCTGAATTATCCTCTCCTGTCCATTGTTTTTCTTACCCTGACTTTTACTTGCGTAATTTACATTCAATGGAGAACCGATCTTCCCGATTTAATCCTGCTTGTCCGTAGAGGTTTATCCTTAGTTCTTGAAACCCTTGTGGTTTATTTACTGTTCACTCTTGCGCTGGGTTTCTTTCTCCTGATCAGCCTTAACTCTGGCTTGAGCCAAATTATTGTGATACTTCTGGGTGGAGGGTTGTTATTTTCTGTCCTGATTTACCCATTGATTGGTACAACTCGAAAATACATTCGCAGACGCTTATGGCAAAGTAAAAAAAATTACACTTCACTATTATCCAATTATTCAAGAACAATTGCCTCATTAAGTAATCTGGAAACCCTTTTCAATCACCTCTCAGAATTACTTCATCAGACCTTTTCAATTGATCATATTTTGTTGCTTACCGCCAGCGATAAAGAGGATACTATCGAATTTCAAAACAATCTGAATCCACTCAGTACTCCTCTGATCGTTTCAAAACAAAGTCCATTTTTAATTCATTTGCAAGAACATAAAAGCCCAATCCTCCAGTATGTTCTTGATTTTTCCGATATTTTTGCAGAGGTGCCCGAAGAAGAAAAAAACACCATACGTTCCTATAAGGGAGATGTTATTATTCCCATCCTGTTTCAATCTGAATGGCTTGGTTTATTGATTATCGGTGCCAAACCCTCTGGAGATCGATTTTTCGAGGAAGAAATATTATTCCTTCAAGCCATCGCTGATCAAACTGCAGTGGCCCTGAAGAATGCCCTTTTATATGAAGATTTATTGAAACGAAATCGAGAAAACGAAAGACTGAACCTGGAATTAACTCTGGCTAACAAAGAGTTATCCAGACTGGATAAAGCAAAAACTGATTTTATCAACATTGCATCCCATGAGTTGAGAACGCCTCTTACCCAAATCATGGGGTTTAACGATTTTCTTGGGGAAATGTTACAAAGTGGACCTTTGCCGCAAAGTTCATTAGAACACATGGTAGGGGGGATAAAAAAAGCAGCCAGGCGGCTTGAAGAAATTATCGGTATAATGCTGGATATTTCCAAATTGGAGACCCAGATCTTTGAAATTCACCCCACTCCAGTCAAACCGGCGACTATTATTCGCGCTGCAGTGGATAAATGGCGCAATGCATTGGACGAAAGAAATCTAACCCTCCATGTTGCAGATCTTAGTAATTTACCTCTAATTCAGGCTGATAGCCAGAGAATGGTACAGGTATTTTCTGAGCTCCTTCAAAATGCTATTAAGTCAACCCCAGATCACCGAGAGATTTTTATTACTGGGAAAACAATTCAAGATCCAGTTTCCCAGCAAACTTTTGTTCAAATTACTGTGGCAGATACAGGCATAGGAATCGCACCTGAAGATACAGAGAAAATTTTTGAGAAATTTTATCGCATTGGAGATGTCCTGCTTCACAGCACAGGAGATATAAAATTCAAGGGCGCTGGGCCAGGATTGGGCTTGACAATTGCTAAAGGGATTGTTGAAGCCCATCATGGACGTATTTGGGCAGAAAGCGCGGGACGTGATGAAACTTCTTTGCCAGGAAGTAAATTCCACGTATTGCTTCCAGCGGTTCAAACGTCTCCGCAAGAAAATTGATAATAAATAGTGTCGTATAATCAAAATCATGGAGAGTGGAAATCTCACATCATCCACTAAAAAAGATAGCACTTTATCGAACAGCATTTCCCGGTATCTGGAAAACGTATCATTATCTCGTAGTGCTCATACCTTTCGGACCTACAAAAATGCCCTTAACGCATTTATTCTATGTATCATTGAACATGGACTTAATCCAACCACCTTGCCAATCAAAGAATTCGACGAAACACCGGTAGCATGGTTTGCGACGTACCTGAAATATCATAGCCCGGCGACAGAGGCCTTGTATCTTGCGGCTTTGAAAAATTTTTACGAATTCCTCGCTGCCGAGAAACTGGCTGATATCAATTTGCCGAGAGTCAAACTTTTAATCAGACAAAGAAGCCGTAAACCAGGACAAAGGCTACCACAATTTCCAAAAGATTACATTGAAGTGTTGATAGAAAAAATTAACGCGCTCCCCTCTGATACACCTCTTGAAGAAATTGAGAGACTCCGTTTTTTACGAGATCGGGCTTTTTTATTGACTCTAGCGGATACAGGATTGCGTGTCCATGAAGCATGCAATTTACGACGCGGAGATATTGATTGGAATGAAGGCAAAGCAGTAATTATTGGAAAAGGTAACCGGGAGGCTGTAGTACGTTTTTCTACTCGCGCCATTGAAGCCATTAAGGAATATTTATCAAAGAGAGCCTTTTTAGACTCGAATAGTGGCAAACCTTTGTCCTCTCTTCCCATCTTTGCACGTCACGATAAAGGAAGCGGCAAAAAAGTAAAACCCATTACTACTACAACCGGAAGGAATATTGTCAAGGAGCGGGTTAAGGAATTCCTTGATGAAAACATTGCACTCGAAATAACACCTCACTCTTTTCGCCACTATTTTGTCACCCGCGTGCTTACTTCGTCTGGAAATTTAAAATTGGCACAGGAACTCGCCCGCCATCGTAATATTGCTGTTACTCAACGATACGCCCACTTAAGTGATGATGAATTAGATCGTGGCTACTGGCAAGCCATTGAAGAAAAATCCTGAACCTAGCATATTTTTTGCATCACTTTTTATTAAGTGTAAAATGGACTTTATACATCATAACAATTGAGGACAAAGGACATGAAACAATCCATCTGGGACTTTCTATCAATTATCCTGCTCATTGGTATTGTGTTGGTGGCTATTGTGGTCCTTTTGTTATTCCAAAATCCATACCTTTTCATGAATCCGTTTCCCCCACCCCCTCCTGTACCTACAATTTTTGTCCCAACTTTCACCTCTACCCCCAAAGCACTACCACCAACATGGACACCAACCGCACAGCCCACGGCTCTCAGTGAGATTACCAGGCGCCCCACCTTTACCCCTTCACCGACAAATACTCCTTTTGTCTTACCATCACCCACACCCATGCTAAAGACAGTCTATCCCACCAACGCACGTTTACCATTGGAAGGTAAATGTAAATTGCTTGCACAGAGTCCAGAAGATGGGAAAACCATTAAGGCAGGCGAAACATTTAGAGTTTCGTGGACTTTACAGAACACCAGCACGGAACCATGGCGTTCAGACAGCATTGATGTACGATTTAAGGGTGGCGTACCAATGCATACAAGCAACGATATTATCGATTTGCCCAAGTCCGTTCCCCCTGACGGTACAATTGACATAACCATTACCATGAAAGCGCCGGAAAAAGCCGGCTATCAGATCACATATTGGACACTATCGGCCGGGTCAACGGTAAAATGCACTTTCTACATTGAAATTTTTGTAGAAAAATAACGTCCTTTTTTTTCCCTTACTTTCAAACCCCGGATAAATCCGGGGTTTATTTTTGACAAAATTATGACATTTTAAACTTGAACCGGTATCATAATCAATGCTATAAACTGTCTTAGGAGAAAATGCAAATGAGAACAATAGGCTATATTGTCGCAAGCATATTGATTTTCTTTGGCGTGTTGTTCATATGGGGGGCTTTTGGCGCTCAAGGACAGCCAGGATGGATCGTCATTGGAATCATTACAGTTAGTATAGGACTGGTTCTTTTTTACTTTACATCTAAAAAGCCCAAGACCACAGCAGATTCAAATATCACCTTAAAGTTAGACTTGCCAGCAAATGTCAATCTTGACACAATAAAGTGTCGATCGTGTGGCGGAACCCTTTCCGCAGAGAATATCAAGGTGATTAATGGGGCGCCAGTTGTCACCTGTCCTTACTGTTCAACCGTATATCAATTGACCGAAGACCCAAAATGGTAAAAAGAGAATGCCAAAGGATGAAAATATGAAAAGACTTTTCTATCGTGCGAGTCTTTTATTCCTTCTATTTTTACTTTTTCTTAATACTCAAGGAAATGCACAATCTTTGCAGTTTGAGGTAACAGAAAACATTGTTGATTTATATGTCTCTCCAAACGGGGTTGTTTCAATACAATATGTGATTGTATTTAAGAATTCGCCTTTTGGAGCGCCTATTGATGCAATAGATATCGGCCTTCCCACAAATGATTACGCATTGTCTAACATTACAGCGCAGATCAATGGTGCTCCTATTTTTCGAATTGTGGAATCTCCCTATGTGTCTCCAGGAATCGCACTGGAATTAAGTCCTGAACAAATCATCCAACCCGGGGAAAGTGGCACAGTACAGGTATGGATTCCCGAAATCTATAACATGTTGTATAAAACCAATCGGGTAAAAGATGTGGGCGAAGCCTATGCCAGTTTTCAATTTTCGCCGAACTCCTTTGGTAAAGAGTACGTTATTGGCAGCACCAATTTCAGCGTTACTCTGCATCTGCCCCCAGGATTGAAGCCTGAAGAACCAAGATGGTTTACTCCAAAGGGATGGCCCGACAATCCTCAACCTGAAAGCGGATTTGATCAAAATGGAAACGTCTTCTACCGCTGGAAATCCTCTCAAGCCAACAGTTATACCCAATATATTTTTGGGGCAGCATTTCCAGCCAGGCTGGTTGATAGTACCGCGCTGGTATCTGAGCCTGTCATTAGCGAGGAGGCTGGAGGAGCAATCTGCTTTTCTATCATTTTAATTACTTTCATCGGGTTCTTTGTACTCGTCATTTGGGGAGTTTCTCAAGCAGAAAAGAAACGAAAATTGCAATACCTTCCTCCCAAGATCTCTATTGAAGGGAACGGAATTAAGCGCGGCCTCACGGCTGTTGAAGCAGCAATTGTGATGGAACAGCCTCTGGAAAAGGTCCTTACCATGATCCTCTTCTCGGTTGTTCGCAAAGGAGCCGCTGAGGTCATTTCCAGAAATCCCTTAAAAATTAAGGTCCTACCAGTTCCTGAAAACGTAGAACTGCGCAGTTATGAGAAAGATTTCCTTGAAGCAATGAAACAAGAAAAATTAAGCACCAAAAGAAAAATGCTTCAAGATTTGATGGTTAATCTCGTCAAAGAAGTCAGCGAGAAGATGAGAGGTTTCAGCAGAAAAGAAACCATCGAATACTACCAGGACATCATTCGACGAGCCTGGGAACAGGTGGAAGCCGCAGACACTCCTGAAGTCCAAAGCGATTTATTCGAAAAAGCCATGGATTGGACCATGCTCGATCGAAGATTTGAAGACCGTTCTCGCGAGGTCTTTACAAACCGGCCAGTTATCGTTCCTTCATGGTGGGGAAGATACGATCCGGGGTTTGGAAAGGCTTCAACAGTTTCACCTAAACCCTCTCAGGTTGGGCAGGCACCTGGAAGATCCTCTCTCCCTTCACTTCCTGGAGCAGATTTTGCGGCTTCAATTGTGGGCGGGGTACAATCCTTTGCTTCCTCAGTAATTGGGGATGTGACATCATTCACCTCCGGGATTACAGAAAAAACCAATCCTGTTCCCAAATCCACAACTTCATCATCATCGGGAGGTAGAAGTGGCGGCGGGGGAAGTTCTTGTGCCTGCGCCTGTGCCTGTGCATGTGCAGGCTGCGCCTGCGCCTGTGCTGGTGGAGGAAGGTAATTGATGGCTATTCCCGGTTTATTGAAACGAATATTTGCTGGTAAGGTTACCTCACCCCTGCCAGATCCTGGACTTTATCATTATCAAAAAAACGATGGGAATTCCAGGATCCGCATACACCTGCGGATAAATCCGGACAGGAGTGGTATTTTAGTGGTAAACGCCAACCGAATCTTTCATCTCAATTCAAGCGCCACACTGATGTGTTATCTGACACTGGAAGGCAATTCTTCAGAAAAGGCTATTGAGATACTTGCAGACTGGTACTCAATGGACAAAGTGACTGTAGAGAAAGATTACAAAGAAATCGCTTCACAAATCCAGGTTCTGACCAGTCCTTTAAGCCATTGTCCAATATGTGAGTTGGAACTAGAGCCAATTTTACCTTTTCGTTCTGTACCCCTTGCTCCCTATCGTATGGATCTGGCAATAACCTACCGGTGCAATAACCAGTGCGCACATTGCTATAATGCGCGTCCTCGGGATTTTCAGGAACTATCAACAGAAAAATGGAAATCTATCATTCAAAAATTATGGGATATTGGTATTCCTCATCTGGTGTTTACCGGTGGAGAACCCACCCTCAGGAACGATTTGCCAGAATTAATAGAATTTGCCGAGAAGACCGGTATGATCACCGGGTTAAACACAAACGGCATGCGCCTTGCTAACCCCGATTATCTCAAACAGTTGGTTGATGCTGGATTAGATCATGTTCAAATTACTCTTGAGTCTCACATTGAATTCATCCATGATGAAATGGTTGCTCATCGAGGGGCGTGGCGGCTGACAGTAGAAGGTATTCGTAATGCTTTGAAGTCTTCTTTATACGTAATGACCAATACAACTTTATTACAGCAAAATTCCCCTTTCATTCTGGATACAATCCAGTTCCTGCATGAGTTAGGAGTTCCAACTATCGGAATGAACGCTCTCATATACTCGGGACATGGAAAATCTGCCCGGACAGGACTACCCGAATCCAGACTGCCTGAACTTCTGGAACATGTCAACCAGGCGATTCAACAAACGGGGCAAAAGTTGATCTGGTACACTCCTACCCATTATTGTGATTTCAACCCCTTAGAGATGGGACTGGGAATTAAAGGCTGTACTGCTGCACTGTATGCAATGGCGATAGAGCCCAATGGCGATGTCATCCCATGTCAATCTTATTATTCTCCACTGGGGAACTTATTATCCCAGTCATGGGAATCCATCTGGAACCATCCTCTTGCCGTTTCCATTCGAAATCGTCAAATAATTTCAGAAGAATGCAAACAATGCCAAATTCTGGATGTTTGCGGTGGAGGATGTCCTTTAGCAAGGGGACTCGACCCTTCTTTCAAACCTTCGCCAATCCTTGATGAAATAACCAGAATCTCCTGTTCTGAGAGGACATCATATGAACTTTCCTGAAATTTTCAACCGATTTTTTCCTGCCTATCAGCCCATCCCCGCAGGGAATTACAGTGGGACTCTCAGATTACAATCTTCCATTCCCAACAAGGTCCACCTCAGGGTAGAAAAAAATGGGACTGGAATCATGATCCTGAATGGAAGCATTGTTTTACACTTAAATCAAACCGCGACAGAACTGACTTACCATTTACTTGAAAATCGGACAGACGATCAAATCATTAAAACGATACAAAAGCGATATGGGATTTCCAGAGAACAAGCAGCGGCTGATCTTAATGCCTTTACCGGTCAACTAGAAAATCTTTTAAATCTTCCCGATGTGGATCCTGTTGCTTATCTGGGGATTGAAAGAGTAGAAGTAAACACCGGAGCAATGTCTGCTCCTTATCGGCTAGATTGTGCATTGACCTATCGTCATCCCGATCTTTCTTATCTTCGTTCTGCGCCGGTGGAACGGGTTAAGACTGATCTTCGTGCCGAAGAATGGAAAACTATTCTGAAAAAAGCATGGGATGCAGGAATACCTCATGTCATTTTTACCGGTGGTGAACCTTTGCTGCGAGAAGAATGCCCGGAATTGATCCTGTATGCCAGTAAATTAGGAATGGTGACGGGTTTGCTCTCTACAGGTTACTCTCTGACAGAGCAAACCGCTCAACACCTGATTAATGATTGCGGATTGGATCACATCATGATCATTTTCCAGGAAGGTGATCAAGAGATCTGGGAAAAACTGGATATCCTGATCAGGCAGGATATTTCCATAGCTGTCCACATTACTATTACTCATCAGAAACGCCATGAATACATAGACTTGTTCGAACATCTTCAACAGAAAGGCATCCGAAACTTATCTCTATCCACAAATTCCCTGGATTTCAGGGACGAAGTCTTTTGGGCGAGAGATAAAATTGCTGAAATGGGAATTTCCCTGATTTGGGATATCCCTGTCCCTTATTCTCGTCTCCATCCGGTTGCACTGGAGATTGCGCTATCTGAAGAGAACAAAGAAACGATCACCGGATATTCATCGCTTTACGTAGAACCGGACGGAGATGTATTGCTTTCACAAGGCGAATTTCAAGTTTTAGGAAACTTTCTAAAAGACTCCTGGGAAACCATTTGGAATGCCGCCATTGAGAGACGAAAAATCGTCAATAGAATATCTTGACCGTTTGTTCCAGCGTCAATCGAAATGGACGCGTCCTTTCCGGGATTTCTTTTTCCGTCATCGTTTTCCAGAACATTTTCGTATTCTGGATGCCGGCTGTGGAACTGGGGTCCTGAGTGAAGATATAACCATTTCCTATGGGGCTCAAGTTCACTCTATAGATATTGACTTTGATATGGTACGTTATAGCCATTATCAGCATCCTGCTGTTTATTTTCACGCTCAGGCAGATATATATCATCTCCCATTCCCTTCAAAGTATTTCCACTGCGTAATGACTCACTTTGTCTTTCTCTGGTTAAAATCCCCTGAAGACGCATTGAAGGAAATGATTCGAGTCACCATGCCTTCAGGGTGGATTGTTGCCATTGCAGAACCTGATTACGAAGCAAGGATTGACTTTCCACAAGATACGGCTGACATCGGAAAGATGCAGACACAATCACTGGTTCAAAGAGGTATTATCCCAACCATGGGAAGGCAATTATCGGCATTGTTTAGCAAATGTGGACTTACACACATCACTACAGGAGTGTACAGCGGCGAGTGGAATTTTCCACAAGAACCAACACAATTTGAGCAAGAATGGGAAACGATTGAGAAGGATCTTCTTTATTACCTTTCAATGGACGAGGTTCAGTCTTATCGCCAACGTGACTTCCGGCATTTCATATCCGGTCGGCGCATTTCATTTGTGCCCACTTTTTATGCATACGGTCAGGTTCCAGATTAAAACCTGTATTGCAATTACTCTCCTATTATGATATCTTCACACCAATGATTCCGGTCAGTATTTATATTCATATCCCCTTTTGCGTCCATCGTTGCGCTTACTGCGATTTCAACACATACGCCGGGATGGAAAAGTGGATTCCATCATATGTAGATGCCTTGTGCAAAGAAATTACCCTGGTCGGTAATGCCGCTCCACAAATGTTCCCAGTTCATACTATTTTTTTTGGTGGAGGCACACCCTCTTTTATTCCGGCAATTTTTATTCAAAAAATTCTGACCGCCATAAGATCCCAATTTCTCATTCTGGAAGAAGCGGAAATTACGCTGGAAGCCAATCCAGGGAGTGTAGAGCCAGAATTATTGGAAACGTTAAGGCTGGCAGGGGTAAACCGGCTATCGATTGGGATGCAAAGCGCTGTCCAGGAAGAATTAAGTCTTCTGACAAGAACACATACCCCAGATGATGTAAAACAATCTATACGATTTGCCAGACAAGCAGGTTTCGAAAATATCAATCTGGATTTAATGTTTGGCATTCCGGGTCAAACAATGGATACCTGGAAATATTCTCTTGACTTTGCCCTATCCCTTGACCCAGAACATTTATCCCTGTACTGCCTTACAGTAGAAGAAGGCACGCCTCTTCATCAATGGGTGGAAAAAGGAAAAACCATCATGCCATCGGAAGATGAAACAGCAGAGATGTATGAATTTTCCATGGATTATCTGGCAGAATTCGGGTTTTTACAATACGAAATATCTAACTGGGCAAAACCAGGCAAAAATGGAGAATGGCAAATGTGCCGTCATAATCTGCAATACTGGAATTATTTACCTTATTTGGGTTTTGGTGCTGGAGCACATGGTTTTTTTGAAAACATCAGAACAGAGAACGTGCGTGCAATTCCAAAATATATCCATCAGATCAACCACTTAATTGCGCAAGCATTTCCCACCAGTCCGGCAAATGATCGGGTGCTCAAATTAGATTTTCAGGAACAAATGAAAGAATATATGATGGTGGGACTCCGACTAACCCACAATGGAGTACAGTTAGAAGATTTCTATTCACGGTTTGGAGTTTCTTTGCTTGAAATTTTTAAAAAAGAAATTAACTTTCTACTTTCTCGTGATTTGATTGAATGGTGCAACAACCAAAGGAACCTTCGCCTGACCAGAAAAGGGAAATTATTGGGAAATCAGGTATTTATCCACTTTGTCTAATGAACCACAACCAGAGTTCCATAACCATTCTGCTCCCATACCCCTGGGGCACACACAGGGGTTGTCCACCGAAAAATCCATTTCGCAATCTCCGTAGGCACATTCACACATCCTCTACTCATAGGGGTCCCCCAGTTACGATGCCAGAATGTACCGTGAATGGCAACTCCGGTCTCAACAAAGAAACAGGTCCATGGAACTCCTACCAGTTCATATGCCTCGATATCCGCAGTCACCTGCCCATTCCCCATATGTTTGGAGGGCATTTTGGAAAAAATATGGAACTCTCCGGTGGGCGTTTCTGTCGGGACGGCATTGGGATCTGGATTCCATCGCGAAACCCCGGTGGAAACGCGAGAACGAAGAACTTCTTTCGCTCCCTCATAGCAGATAAGTTCCTGTCTGGCAATGGACACATCTATGGTTTTCTCCCATGGTTTTACTTCCGGAGAGATTGGAGAAAATTCCTCATCCGGAATCAACCGAAGATGCTCAGCAGGAACAAAATAATGGAATTCCAGTAATTCATCATGAATGCGGTACCAGGCTTTTCCATCGGGTCCCTGCTCAATTCCCGTTACCCAATGAGTGGATTCAAAATAAAGGCGATATACGGGTTCCCATTTCTTTCGCCATGGGATATAACGGAAAGACTGAGTAAAAGGAACGGTTACTTCTGCAAGTTTTCCGCCTTCAGGAATCTCGTTAATTACAGAATTAAGTTGGAATTTTACTTTTTGCAATCTGGCACTGTGTATATAACCTCTCCATACCCGATACCATATCGGATTATAGCCGGGTCCATGGGGAGAAATGACTTCTTCATACACATTGATTAATTCATCCCTATATCGCTGGTATAAAATGGGACTTTTGTCGTTTGGCTCTTTGTAAACGGAAACCGAGTATGTGGCTACACGCAAAATATCCCCGCTATATCCCGATTCAGGGTAATAAAGTAAGGGACGGAACGCCAACGAGCCTAATCCCAACCCGATTAATTTGAGGAATTCCCGACGATTCATCTCGTATTTCTTCATCTCAAAGCTCAGTGCTATACCAACTGATAAACTTTTGCCCTTTTCCGCAGGGCATAAACCATCTCTGAAAAAGCGTTCATTGTAAACGCCAGACTAATAAACAACGGAACTGCAGCCGGCAATTTATGAAACACCAAGATTGCTGCAGAGATACCATATAAAGAGAGGATTAGTTCTCCCCACGTAGTACAACATATCTTTCATTATAAATCGGCAATTGGACAAGCAACCGTGGAAACTGGTTAAGGTTTCCGGTAACAGGGCGTTTTCGATCTGAACGGACAAAAAAGAGCAAAATGAGTATCAGCAAATGAATACTGAACATCGCTAAAAACCATATTGATCGATAAATAAGCACCCTCAAGTGTCACTGCAATTATTTGTCTCATCATAATGTCTGATTATATGCACCTACTCTAAACACTACAAGAAAACAAAAGAACCACCCCCCTAAAGGTGGTTCTTGTCGGGGCGAAAGGATTTGAACCTTCGACCTCTTGCACCCCATGCAAGCGCGCTAGCCGGGCTGCGCCACGCCCCGATTGCTGTTGTAATTATACCGCAATTTTTGATGTTGGCAATGGTTTTATCAAAATTTTCTCAGGCTTTTCGCCTGAAAGAATAAGAAATTGCAACAGTTATCGTTGTCAGCATGGCTAAATCTTCCATGGTGAAATGATAAGGTGAAGTACGACTGAGTGTTAACACTCCTGCCACACGATCCTGCACCATCAAGGGAACACAAATGGCTGAACGCGCTACATCTGTCTGGACTTTTTGCGGTTCAGACTTCATCCAACGTGGATCTCTCATAGTGTTTTCTACCAGAGCCGGTTGACGATTTTCAATCACCCAGTTAGCCAAACCTTCCTGGGTGGCGCGATTTAAGGTGTTTGTAGACTTTCGAAGAACTTCCCCGGCATAGGTAATGGCTCCCTCAATCACTTCCCCATTCTCATCAAGCACAACAATGGAACCACTGGTCGCCCCCACGGATTGTACGGTGAAATCTAAAATTTTCGGTAAAAATTCGTGAAGGTCCAGTTTTTCGGAAAATTCTCTGGTAATGACCTCAAGCAATTCCGATTGATCAAACTGAAATTGACTTTCAGTAGCCACCGGGAATCCAAATAACTGTTCTGCCTTATCTAGAGGTTCTTGAGTGATAATTTCTCCGGTCTGAACAGGAATTTCAAGGTTCTTTATGGCACTACAAATCATATGCTCTAACATGAGATGAACATCCTCAACCTGTTCAATTCGCATGCTTGGAACATGAATCGATATTTGTGCAAGATGTATCAGTTTTCCCCCCGTCATTCCCGTAAAGCCAACAGTAATGGCTCGTCTCTGGTTGGCTAACTCCACTGCTTTTATTACGTTTGGAGAATTTCCACTCGCCGAAATGGCAATGACCAGATCCCCAGCCTCAATTAAATTATCCAGTTGATTTGCAAAAACCGTATCATACCCTTCATCATTGGCATAAGCAGTCATGATTGCCATGTTATCGGTCAAGCCAAAAACACGGAAATGAGGTAAACCCTGTTTCCTGGTATTTTTAGCCAGATCACAAACCATATGAGAGGCTGTCGAAGCGCTACCCCCATTTCCTAGAATAAAAACCTGCTTCCCATTCATCCGGGTTTGATGCAGCAACTGGATAATCTCTTCAACTTTTTCAAGGGGAATTCTGTCAATTACACTTTTTAGGTCTTTCATGTACTCATCTAAGTGTCCCATAACTATAAACCTCCATGTTTGCTTAACTGCACCATTACGAGCCCTTTATCTGCCAGCGCAAGGTTTGTATGCCAACGTCAAGGGCGATCTTAAATGTGTGAACATCCGACAATAACATTTTCAAGTAAGTCAACATAGGACCTGGACGAAAAGCCCATTCGCGGAATGCCCTTCGCTGCCAGTACATCATTCGCTCTGCAGATAAATGCGGGTAATCCAAAACGGTTTCTTTGTCCATATCCACCTGTTCCCAACGAGTTCCTTTTCGGAACCAGCCTTCTCGGACAACCTCGAAGAAAAATGGCGTTCCCGGATACGGGGCAGCGATATGGAAAAGAGCCAGGTCCAAAGGAAGCGCTTTAGCAAAATCAATCGTCTGACGGATTGTCTCTTCAGTTTCACCGGGTAAACCAATGATGAAATATCCCCAGTTGCGAATACCCGCCTTCCTGGCAAGTGTGAGGGAATGAATGGCTCTTTCGGGATATGCTCCTTTACGAGCGTGTCGGAGGATTTGCTCATTTCCGCTTTCAATGCCCCAGGAAATAAACCAGCAACCGGCTTTAGCCATGAGATTAAGCATCTCTTCATCCACATAATCCACACGGCTATTGCAAGTCCACTTGATTTTCAATCCCTGATCAATAATTAGCCGACACAACTCAACAACCTGATCACGACTCACAGTGAAAAGATCAGCGTACATGTGAATATTATTAATCCCCAGGTTCTTTAAGACCCAAAGTTCTTCCACAATCTTTTCAGGGGAGCGCAACCTTACTGTGTATTGATAGGAAACATGTTTGATACAGTAAGTACATCCCGCTGTACAACCCCGGCTGGTAACAATAAAAGTAAATGGTCCTTTCATCATTGGCATCCGGTAACTCTTCAACGGCAAGAGTTCATGTGCAGGAATAGGCAAATCATCCAGGTCGGCAATAAACGGTCTGGGAGGGTTTTTTATGATTTCTTCTCCTCTTCTCCAGACAATGCCCCGAATGCCAGCCATGTTCAACACGCCCTCTTCAATAGAAGGCTTGTATCCCATTTCCTTATCAAACATCACTTGAATTTCTGGAGGGCGCTGGTTAACTTTGTTTTCCAGATGATCGAGTAAATCCCTAATGGTCAGGTCAGGTTCACCATACAGCACATAATCCAATGAAACGAATCCTCTCATAGTTTCCACAGGGATGGGAGTGACGTGAGTGCCAAATGCCATGGTCTTTGCACCACGGTTTTTTGCCAGGAAAACTCCATACATATCATTTTCCAGCGTCGGTGCAGTAACCTGTGTCAGGTAGTATTTGGGCTGATAACGGTCAAGTAACGCCTTAAATTCCTTCCACCCGATTCGTGAACCAATGCAATCTATCACTTTGACTGTATAGGCATCTCGTAGAATGGCTGCCATTTGAGCAAGAGATACCTGTGGCCAGACCATGTTCTCGCGGGAACGTCTGCCAACCCGGTGTTGAGAACGAATCCAGATTCCTCCATCAGGAGATGGAGGGTTTACCAGTAAAATATCAACGGCATCTGCAGATCGCTCTCGATTGTGTATAGAGTCCCTCACGATCTCATCTGCATTTGGGAAATTGGATTCGCGAAGTTTCGCAATGCGCGCGGTACCAAGATTTTTAAATTCTCGTTGTTGTTGTTCCATTTCTAACTCCTTTCATTCCTCAAGAAAATCACCGTTAAGATCCTTCTCAGTGAGCAGTTCCCTCTGGCTTAATTCACCTAAAATGCGAATCAAAATCCAGTAAATCATCAGTTGAACTCCTACCAATGTCAACAGTGCTCCACCGAGTAAATACAGCCATAGTCGAGTAATTTCCCATCCTGATAATCCCAGAACCAGACTGACTACTCCAATGATTAAACCACCCAGAACAGAGAGCAGTCCCATCCATCCAAACTGCTGCTCCAAAGGTTTCTTAAAAATGGGTTTACCAAACAAACCTTGCCGGATTGGGATCTTGTAAAACAAAGACACAATGTAGTTAAAAGTCGCTCCCAAAGCAAAAAGGCTTACACCAGTCACGCCTAAAACCAGCGCGGTAAAAACCGCTACCACGCCCCAGGGGCCTAAAGTAGTGATTCCCATCAATCGAGCAACAACCAGTCCAAGTCCTATTAATCCTGCAGGTATCACCCCAGCCAACCCAAGTATGCCCAAAACACGAACAGGGTTATATCCTAAAACAGTCCAAACCATGGACTGGAAAAATCTGGTCCCGTCTCGAATTACACTGAGTTTTGAGCGTCCTACCCTTTCGCTGTAAGGAATGGGTACTTCCACCATCTTGATTCCTTCGTGAACTGCCCTTGTGCTCATTACGGGAGTAAGATTCAAACCATCGGGTAGCGGCGAAAGTCTCCTCAAAATTTCTTTGCGAAATACACGCATACCAGAAGCACTATCGGTAATTCTTTGCCATCCTAAAACATTTAGGAGATTTGCAAAAATAATGTTGCCAATCCTGCGTGTTAAGGGCATTTTGCTTTCTGCCCCTGCCATACGAGACCCAATGACCAGATCGGCACCATTCAAAGCCGCCAGGCATAACTGTGGGAAGTATTCTGGTGGATAAGTACCATCTGCATCCAGAAATCCAATGAGTTCTCCGCGGGCTTCATTAAACCCTGTTTTTAAGGCTGCTCCATACCCCCGGTTTTTCGGATGAGAAAGCACACGCACGCAATCAAATTGTTCGGCAACCTTGCTGGCTTCTTCTGCTGTCCTATCCCGGCTGCCATCATTAACAACCAGGAGTTCCATTTCAAAGATGCCTACTTTTTTCAATTCATCTCGAATTTGTAAGACCCTATTCATTATTTCTGCAATACCGTGCTCTTCATTGTATGCAGGGATCACAATTGACAACATTGACATAACACATCTCTAATAGGTGTTAGAAATAAATTTTCCGGTGATCTTCGGGGAAATTTTCCTTGCTAATTTCCCGAATAATCTTTGCCGGGACTCCACCAACGAGGGTATGGGGAGGAACATCATGGGTTACTACCGAGCCGGCAGCAACAACAGACCCTTTTCCAATTTTCACCCCGTCGGTTACAATGCAACCAGCCCCCAGCCAAACATCATCTTCAATTACAATTCCTTCGGCTGTAATTCCCTGATAAATAAAAGGCTCCTCTGGGTCACGAAAGACGTGATTTACAGCCAGAATCTGTGTAAAGGGAGAGGTATAAACTCTATCCCCAATCCATACCCCACCCTGACCACGAATTACAGAATACTCTCCAATCAAACAATTATTTCCTATGCGAATTCCGGCATTAGGTAACGATCGGAAATTGTAAACATGCAAAACCGCGCCATGCATTACAATGGAATTCTGACCAATTTCAATCCCATTTGGGCAAGCATGTAGATAAACCCCCTGATCCAGGTAAACGCCATGATGCAGCACAATGTGATTTGCAAATCGCAATCGCACGCCAGACTCAATGGCAACCAGCCCTTTCATTGATAAGATGAGCCGGTACACTATGGCTCTTATGCCAATTCCTGCAATCGTTGGAATCCAGCCAAAGAGGAAGTAAATTAATTGTTCAAGGAAATATCGGGCGAGCGAATCCGCCTGACGTTGCAAATACAAACTTACGCCATTTCCTTTTTCAGATGAACGGTTAGGGATTTTCATACTTTCAATTTGGTAATTTGTTTCCATATGGCTGGCAAAAATATCCTTTTTAAAAAGCGAAACCGACCGCTTTTTGTGGTCGGTTTCGCTATTGGCTCGTCAGAACACTTCCCACACTTTCGGGAAAGCGACCAATTCCCTGGTTCTGAGTCAACGCCTCCACAAATCTAACAATATTCTGTTCCCAAAATTTATTCTGCAATTTCTCCTTGGAGAATATTAATCTAAAAAGTCACCAAATGTCAATCTCTCTGGAAGGATCGTAATTGAATTGCAATTCAATTCAAATTAAGCCATCTCACTCTTCTTTGTATATTCCACCGTTTGGCTTAACCCTTCATCCAGAGAAATGGTTTGCGACCATCCTAACTCTTCTTTAGCCCTTTGAGCATTCAGGTAAATTTTAAAGGTTTCTCCAACCTTTGCAGGCGCATAAACGGGCTCGCCCGCATATCCTGTAATGGATTTCAAGCGTCTGAACAATTCCTTTACTGATGTTCCCTGCCCACTACCAAGGTTATAAACACGACCACTACCGTTCTCTAAAGCAAGCAAATTTGCCAGCGCGCAATCATGGACATGAACATAATCCCGAACCTGTTCACCACTACCGTAAATGGTCACAGGCTGTCCCCGTAACATTTGACCAGTGAAAATGGCAATGACGCCCGCCTCACCTAAAGGATCTTGACGGGGTCCATAAACATTCGGATATCGAAACACTGTGTAATCAATTCCGTAATTCTGTTGATAAATATATAAATACAGTTCAAACGCATACTTCGTTAAACCATACGGACACAAGGGACGAACTGGATGTTCCTCATCACATGGAAGATAAACAGGTTCCCCGTAAACAGCCCCACCACTTGAAATATAAATTATCTTGCGAACATGAAATTCTCTACAAAGTTCCAATAAGTGCACCGAACCTCGAATATTGACATCCGCATCATATAGTGGATCGGTAACAGAACGCCTGACATTCATCTGGGCAGCGTGATGATCCACTACATCGGGCTTTTCTTGTTCAAATACATACCGTAGTTCGGGCTCCCGGATATCCACCTGATAAAATCTTGCTTTAGGGTTGAGATTCCTTTGCCGTCCTGTTGAGAGATTGTCAACCACAACAACATCATGCCCAGCCTCAATCATCAGGTCAACCACATGAGACCCAATGAAACCAGCCCCTCCGGTGACTAATATTTTCATTTTTCCTCTTTTCTACAATTGGTTTTAAAACAAGGAAGGTTCAAAAGACCTGGTGGATCCTTCTTCAAAAGCAATATCCCTGGGTAAGTCTTTTCTGCGTGCCATCTGATGAGCAAGAAAATCGCATCTTTCATTTTCGGGATTTCCCTGATGCCCCATTACCCAGTGTAACCGAACCCGATGCTTTTCACACAGTGTCAGGAACTTCTCCCATAAATCAACATTCTCCGCCGGTTCCTTTTTGTTTCTCTTCCACCCTTTCTCCCGCCAGCGGAATACTGCTCCAGAGTTAAAGTTTTCGACCAGATATTTTGAATCCGAATACAAATCTACTTCGCAGGTCATTTTCAATGCTTCCAATGCTGCAATGGCAGCCATGAGTTCCATTCGATTGTTGGTCGTATATTGAAAACCTCCGGTAATTTCTTTTCTATGGTTTTCATTGATTAAAATGGCAGCATACCCCCCCGTGCCGGGATTACCGATACATGCTCCATCTGTGTAAATCGTTATTCGTTTCATATCACCGACTTCAAGAAGATTTTTGTTTACCCTCGGATTATTATTCTTATTATAATCTAATTAATATACAATATCAGTTCGCCGGATTGTCTAATTCCGAATTCAAATTTAGACTTTCATTCCCTACCAAACCTTCTGGCAGGATATCATTCCTTACCCACAAGATGGCTTCCTGTTTTTGTATCACCGCTTCGGGAAGACTGCGTGAAAACATCCAATCAAACCACTCAGGCGGTGAAAGAAGTTCCCAGGCAATCCTTTGATCCACTAAAAACGCCCTTCCCCGATACGCGTTGGACTCATTGAAACCCAGCGTATTGAATGCAATGACCACATCAGGATTAAACCCATCATACTCTCCTGAGATATAGGAAACATTTAAACGATCACGAAAAGCCCAACGCCATACGTATCTTTCGGAAGGGGCTACAATTGTCAGTGGTTTTGTATGGGATTTCCTCCACTCATTTACATTCTGGATAAATGAGAATATTGCCTTTTCTTCCTGGATCCGCCCTGGCATTTTCCAGATCTCTTGATCGCTTTGAGGAGAAGTGATTCGGAAAAGAGAAAACACGCTTAAGATGACCAGGAAAGTTCCCAATGCCCAATAGATCCCATGCAATGCCGTGGACAATGATCTTTCCCACGAAACAAGCAAAGTTAAAATCATTGCCATGATGATGGGTATGGCAATGGGCAAAATTTTCAACAGAAGGTTTTCATTATCCCCTATTCCGCCCATTCGAAAAATGATTTGAGTGAGGTATGCCAGAATTCCTAATAAAACCACGCCTAAAAGTAGAGAACCCTTTGCCCCTTCACCTGACTGTTTAACCATGTTTTGAATCTGTAAACCAGCGAGGTAAGCAAGCGGGGGGATTATAAAAATCAAATCGAAGACTTCTTTTCCCGGGAAAATCAAAATCCAGACCAACCATAATGTTATCCATAGAGTAATTATTTTTATGGTCTGATTATTTTTCAGAAAATACACGGCTCCCAAAACCGCAAAAAACACCAACCCCAACTCATAGCCCAACATTCCAAACAGGAACTGCATAAAATGCATTCCAGTAGATGATCGCCATGTCTCAAGATAATGGGGCAAAAAGTTTGCCCATACTCCTATATTTTGAGGAATCACCATGAAACAGGTCATGAATAATAGCGCAAGAACGACTGCCAGCCAAAAATGCCTTTTTTCAAGCCTTTTTATATGGATATCTGGTAGGTTTACCTTCCAGAAAACTGTTGCAAGCCAACCGGTCAGCAGTACAGGAACAAGAAAATGGAATATTAATGGGCTCGAAAAAAAAGATAGGCAACCAAACAACAAGCCTTTGAAATAATCTTTTTTCCAAAGAAAAACAAAAGCATAGAACAATGTAGTCAGCAAGATGATTTGAGTATTTACCTGACGGGAAACCGCCACAAGTGCAGGATCAATCGCCAGCCATAAAGCAATCCACAATGCCAGTCCATTTTTTCGTTCTTGATCCAAAAAAAAGGGTAATAGAATAAGGCTAATCCCCATGAGTGCGGGGAAGAAACGAGCAAGGAAATTGTTTGGCCCAAAAAGCCAGAAGAAAATAGAGGTGAAACTGATGTATAAGGGAGATGAGGACCCAGAGACGCTTTGTAGATCAATCACCTGATAAGCAAGTCTGGCTTCATTTTCTCCTAACGGAGATGAACCCAAGCCAATCAATCGTAAGAGGGCTCCTATAATCACGATTAAAACCCAAAAATAAGGGCGGTTATACCAGGCTTTCTTTTCCACATCAGAGGAAATGATTGCGCTCATAGATCCTCGCTGAATTAAATATTATTGCTGGGTAAAATGAAAATCCCCACAACATTAATCCCGGACTTGATAAATCACCGTTTGCCCGTTTCGATAAACTTCATCCCACAGGATGCCGTTAAGACGTTCAAATTTCGCTAAACCTTCCGGTGGATAAATAGCCCGTTCCAAGACACCTACGATGATATACCGGACCTGATACTTTTTGATGAAGGCTTCAGCAAACTGTTCATCCGAAAGCGTATAAAAATCCGCAACGGCTCGAACACGATCGGTTACCCATGATTCAGGCGTCAGCGCACGTTGCTGACGCTGATGCCAATTCCATCCGACCACGGCAGGCAATCCTGTATAGATTGCATATCGATTCCCCCAGCGATACTCTGGCACATGCCCTTCCACAATAACTGGCGTTCCGGAGATATTCTCCTGCATCCAGATAATCGCCTGATAATCTTCTTTCAAAACCAGATCAACGCCACTTTCGTTATACGTGCTGTATGGCATGTATGCCATTCCATCTAAGGTGTGAGGGGCAAATGGACTCATCCGATCTCTAATTTTATCCATGCCGCCCATCAGCGGGAAAAGAAGGGCACTGGCAAACAGGAATGTACCCAGCAGGTACCAGGCAGTTCTCCAGGAAGGGTTCCACCTGGTCTCTACATGAGGATGACTCACGCCCAATGCTATTGCAGAAGCCAGGGAAAGCAAAGTCCAGGCTTGAAGATAGAACTTGAACACGGTATTCATCCGATTGATATCCCCTCTTAATGTAAATAATTCTACAAAGAGGGTCAACACAAGGGCAGTACCAATCATGAAATAAACCGCCCTTTTTGCATCAGGAATTCCCGGTCTTAACATTAAAATTCCTGCCCAGACAGCAAGTGGGAATGCAAGCCAGGCAATGTGAACTTTCATCAATAACAAACCGATTAAGGTACCAAGGAACACTAATAAACCCAGGTAGAGTAAATCCTTATATGGGGATAATTTTCTCAGGGCAGAAACCGGTGTAGATGCCATCCAGTTGATACTTTCCCATCCCATCCAGGCAATGATCAGGAAAAAGAAAAGCCCCCAATGGGTCAAATATGACCAGGACGGAGTTCTTAAACCCTGATACGGGATGAGTTCACTGTAGCCCTGTCCATACCACTGAGAAAACGGGGCATATAAAACGAAAGAGAACCCGACAAAGAGGCCCAGCGAAACAAGAGCAAATATTCCTTTTCTAACAATAACTGACAGGTTCCCTCTTAACCAGTTAACAGAGTTAGATTTAAACAGATTATAAATGACTGCCAAACTTCCTAATGCCAGATACGTTGGATAATCCCAAGTATTCGTGGTTTTCAAGGCACCCACAATCAATCCGCCGATAAAGAGAGAAAAGACAAATTCCAGGAAATTGCGAAGTGACAGGCGTTCTTCATCCTCCCAACGTTTGAACAGAATTGAAAGTGCCCAGCATAGAGCCAACACAGTAACCGGAAGCGCAATCATGTGGGCATGCAAATCCGCATACAGAAAGGTAAATGCCGGAAATTCCGTAATGGGATCCCCTGTGTTGGCTGGGAAAGCCCGGCTGGGGATCCAGTACCATTCTCCTCTTGGGTAAGGCAAAACAGCACCTGTAAGGTACTTACCCAATCCCTGGACCGTCCAGGTTATTTTTTGAATAAGATTTGCCTCAAGAACTTGTGGGGCAGGAGATGCGAGCCTCATCAATCCATGCCAGATCATTCGGAGCGTGCCCAGATTTCCAGCCACCTGAAGCAATAGAACCCCCAAAAACGAATACCCATATGGGGAAATGTTTAAGCCATGCTTTTGGTTAATTTTCACCAAAGTATTCCAGACAAAACTGAACGCGCCCAATGCAAGCAAACCGTACAAGGTAGGTAAAATCAGGTTATAGGCAACAGATGGAACGATTCCCAGCCATTTCACAGGAATCCCCACCAGCACAAAACCATAGTAGTAATAATTGATGTAACCACCGGCAAACCACGGATCGTAGGGAGGGAAGTAAATGCTTTTTAAGATGGCGTTAAAGTAGGAAAAATCCATCGGCTTCTCACCACCCTTCCAGGGATGCCATAAATCCGGGTTACCCAAACGAACCAGTAAAAACAACAAGAAAAAGGTGGCAAATACCCCTTCAGCGATTAAATAATGTCTGCCATTCTCTCGGAGTTCCTGAAGAATAGATTTTCTTTGAAGAAAACCAGATATGAGTCCGATGGTCAGAAGAGAAAACATCACAATCGTGATCATCTCTCTGGACACAGGGATTTTATGGCTTCCACCCAGCCAGACCAGGTAAGCCAGTAACAACAATCCGGTTAATCGCGAAAGAGGAAAACCTTTATCTGGCAGGGTTTTAAAAACCACTCTAACAACAGGATAGGTAATCCACCCCAGAACTGCAATGAACAGATACCAAACCAAAACAGTCAATATCGGGTAGCGGTTAATCCAGGACTGTCTGTTAAACAGTTCCTGCCAGGTGCCGCTCTCAAGTTGAGCAGCCCGACGGTCCGGCGGCAACAGCAAGTTTCCCGGATACTTTCCGGCTTGTTTGGGTGTAAGATGCACAACCAGACTTAGATCCACCGCGCTGAGGATTTCCTTCACTTTATTCCGGTCATACTTAGCGCTCTTTTGGAAAATTAACACTTTGGGATGGTCATAAACGGAAAAGGCTTCTTCAGCGAATTGAGAGTTGAACCAGAGATTTCCAAGTCTGGGTTCAGATTGAACCACTTTAACCAGTTCAAACCCTAACTCTCCATCATACATTCCGGGTTGAGCATTGGCATAACAGGTAAAGAGGTCCTCTGTCTCCGGACAACCTAATAATTTTTGATAATATTTTGTTGTCAACGGGTAACGTTCTGGAACTCGAATGGTCGTACCCCACTGACGGTTCGAACTGATAAAAATGTAGTCTGCCTGTTCAAGAATGGTCAGGAAACGTTGAAGTTTTTCGGGGTTATCGTCCCAATACATTTCAAAATTCAAATCGCTACGGTAGACCCCGGAATTGAAATCATATGGGCTGTATCCATCCACCCCCAAAGGTAGAGCATCATCCCATGAAGTCTCAATGGCTTGTTTACTGCCGTAAATAGCAATTTGTCCGGAACCGCTCTCCAGAGCAATTTCAAGCGAATAACTTTTATCAATCGAAAGGTTTACTGGAGAATCCAGGGTCACCCAATACCCTTCTCCTCTGTAATCCTTAACCGGTAAAAACGTTCCTGTGATTCTCCCGGAAGATATTTGGGGATTTTCTTCATTCGAGCGAACGACCACTCTGATAGTTTTATTGCCTGAACCCGCTTCCCAATCTACGACATGATGGAAATAAATTTTCGTCAGTGTTCCATTTTTTATTGGACGAAAACCAGTGACAAATTGTTGTCCCTCCCGAATGGCTCGAACAGGTTCAGGCAATGGCTGGCGGTATGTTCCATTTTGATTTTGTATAACCAGAAGTGTTGGACCAGCCAGTTCTAATTCCGCTTCCGGTATTGCAGAGATAAATTCAATAAAATACGAATGATCACTCTCCAAATAAACGGGAGAATCCAATGTAACCGTATAACTTTTGCCCCGCGGGTCTCCTTCTGGTTTAAACACATCCGTAATCAAACCGGACGAGAGAAGATCACCACTCTCTGCATCCAGAACGTGGATGATGAGGGTAGCCATGTCTGGATCTGCCCTTCGATCTTTCACATGCGGGATTTCCAGAGTCACCAGGTTTCCAGATTGGAAGGGAGTCACGAGAACCTTCATCGGATTGGGTGTCAGAGAATACCCATAATCAAAACTCACCGGTTGGTTGACCAGATTTTGATCAGTTTGAATCTGGAGATTAATCGGTCCAGGAACATTCTGGTAAATCCAACGGCTAGCCTCAACACGTGTAAACGGAGAACGATAAATTTGAATAAACGCAACCGCCCACAGAAAAGTTGAAATAACCACTAAGCCGCCCAATCCTGCAACAAGTGTCTTAAATCCTCTCAAAGGTAATGGTTTAGATTTGAAGTATTCCCATAACGAGAATATCCCCCAGGAAGCAATAATACTCATCGTGGGATAAATAGGCATTAGATAGCGCATTGACGGAGTAGCACTGGATGATTGCCAGATAAAGTAAATTCCCGTCCAGCCCCACAGGAGAAGATGCTTACGCCATTCCCCTTTTATTATCATCCATCCCATCAGTAAAAAACTCACCCAAGCCCATACCCCTAAAGGAGCACCCAAACCCCACAGAACCATATTCTGCAAAGCAAACCAGAAAGGACGACGAGCCCATTGAAGTTGTGGCGGGAAATCCACATCACCGCTGTTTTGGCTTGCCAGTTCCTTCATATTCGCCAGCCATTTCGGATTAATTGAAACATTAAAAAATCCGGGTCCAGAAAAAGCATATGGCTGGAAAATTCTAAAAGTAATAAAAGCAACGATAGCGGCAAAAATTAAATTTCTGATATAAACTCCGAAGATCTGCTCTCTTTTTTCTTCGGTAAACGAAAAGTAACGAATGCCCAGCGCTACAGGTAACAGCAATGCCAGCGGAGCAGAGTTAATTTTTGAAGCCATTGCCATACCCAAAGATAATCCAAAGAAGATAAACGGAATGGCGCTCTCCCAAAAACGCAACCAGGAAAAATTTATTGAAGATAAATCAAATTGATCTTCCCATTTTTCTCCATCTAAAGGCAGGATACGAATGGCAAAATATACCGTTAACGTTGCAAAGAACGTCATGAATGTATCTTCTTTGAAGAAATGGGAAAGTTGAATAGGCAAAACAGCAAATGCATAGAACAATGCAGCAATCAATGCCAGGCGAGGTTTACGATATAAACGCGATGCGATAAGAAAAACAACCAGAACTGTTCCCAGGTCAAAAATTGCAGAAACCTGTCTGCCCACCAGATGAATCTGGTCGTAACCGGTTTGTCCTACCCATTCAGCAATATATCGCACAATAAACATGGGTAGTGTACCGTATACATAAAAACCATAACCCCGGTTATGAGGATTCAACGTAGAATTTTCAGTATCAAAATATTCAGAAAGATTTTTTACAGGTTCAATAGAGGTCGCCACCATGGTCAGAAAACGCTCATCCGGATGCATATGAGTGTTTTCATCCCAATTAAGCCCAACCGTGCGGAAATAGGCTCCCAGAATTATTATTCCGATCAACAAAACATCCCAAACCCAAACAAAACGTTGATTTAATGAACTGGACTGTTGGTTACGAATTTCCATATTACTCCATCCAGGTCTACGGTAATTGATCCTGATCCGCAGGAACCATGAACAAGATGAAATCCTTCCCCTCAACGGAGGAATCATACCAGGATGCTCTTCCTTGAGGATATAAAGTTCTCAGCGCCTCAAGCGATTCAACATCTGCCGGATTAAGCATAAATAACTTCGCTCGAGGATCGGCTGTTGTTTCAAAGAACTGATCCTTAAAGATTTCAGGATTCCGATTAACAAAACCGGCATTGATCCCTACCAGACGAGTATCTACCCAGTATGGATATCCCACCACGTAAACAGTATCAGGTGAACCAGTAATTCGGGAAAAACCTCGCATAATCCCACCCATTTCGCTCGTATTCCATGCAGATTGCCGGTACAACCGGTTATACTGAACGAAAAACAATTCGTAATTAAAGAGCAATGCCATCAGGAAAATAATAACCCCAATAATACTCACACCTTTTATGGCGTTTTTCTCTGATAAGACATTTCGAATTCCCTGAATAAGCGAGTCAAAACCAATTGCCACCAGTAAAAAGACAGGAACATAGGCTCCAGCGGTTCGGTTCAGATTTGGATTTTCATCTGGAAAAGCCAGAGACAGAACAGAAGGCATTAACAACAATGGTATCGATAAAAGCAATAACAAATCCACCCAATGGCGTTTTTGAATGTAGCGGATCAACACTACTACCATACCAATAAAAAACAGCACAGCCGTAACTGGATCTAACGCAGGCCGATAAGGAATAGAATGCACCCAAACATTTCCATTACTCCAGAAGAACATGGTTAATGCATTCCATAGGTTGTTGAGGAAAACCGCCAGTACCGGTGCTGGCAAAGATCGTTCGAAATACCCTACTCGGGTTAATGCCCGGTAAGCGAATATCTGCGGATTTTCCAGAGCATATCGGAATAATGGCAAGAAGATGAAGAACGAAACGATTATGACAAAACCCAGCCAGTAGGCAGTCTGGATGCGCTCTGCTTTTGTTTTCAAATGGAGACCGTAAATGATGAAAGCCACAATGACTAAGAATGGAACCATTCGACTGGAGGTATAACCATGCAACCCTATTCCTAACGCAATTCCAGCCCAGATAAAATCATTTCGATCACGATTGATCAATCCGCGAATCAAGTAAAACATGAGGGGGGCTACACAAAACGGGTAGAGGGGAAATCTCAAGCCTATTCTTGAAATGATGTTGGGCCAATACCCTATTCCTGCAAATACCAACACAAATAAAGCCAGCCATTTCCCCCCAAGCAAGTTTCCTAACCGGGCCATGTAGTATAGAGTAATCAAACCCACAATCACCGTACCGATTTTCAGGCTCATGAAAGAGATACCTGTATTAAAGAGAACGGCGATGAGCGCTGTCCAGTAGAACTGAAATGCCTCTCGTCCTGTGTTACGTTCAAAAAAGATCTTGTATTGTCCATTCAACACATCTCGAACATCGTACAATTTTTCGGCATGGTCAGATACCATTTCTGAAGGAATTTGTTCGAGATTTGCCAATCGAAAATATCCTACAACAATCAGAGCCAGAATCAGGACTATTCCCCATATAGAAATGGAGAAGTTTACCTTCGGAGCACGAATCCACTTTCCTGCAGCGGTAATCCATGCCAACCACCGGGAATACGTAGTTGGCGAGAGGATGGCAATGAACAGTGAGATGATTGCAAACAACCAGATTAACACATTCAGGGAGTTAAACCGATTCCCGCCAAAAAGAACAAAAGAAATCACCATGCCAGTTCCCGCTGCCAGCAGCCAATTCCAGCGAATCTGAATATTTTCCACCCGAGTAGAATCATCAGGGACAGCAGGAATCACCAGATATCCAAACCGAACAGCAAAAATGAGCAGGATGCCACCGACAAGATAGAATAACCCACCCCAAAGGGGTAACCGATCAGGCGGTTCCAACATGAACTGACCGACCAATAAAACAACGAATGGCAACAGAGACAGCCAGGGAATAGATGACAAAGTCAATAAATTGGGGCTTTCTTTTCTTTCTTCAGAAACGACAGATGTTTCTGCGGTTTCTTGGAAAGAAAAGTCCAGGTTTGATTTTTTCCAAAATTGGACTTTTGCTTTTACATAATCCCAAACGCTTGGTTCTTCCATCATACGCACTGCACCTGTTTTGGACTGAATGATTATTCTGCTTTTCGGGTGATGTAGAAACTATAAACACCTTCTGGAGAGAATGGGTTTTCAAAGGACTTCCTTGCAATCTGATACGCAAACCATAAATTCCATTTCTCTGGCACAAGAATCCAGCGCCCGAGGATTTTTTTCCAGAAAAGGGCTGGAAGCCCCAACACATGCCCGATTTCCATTCTATGTAAAGCCTCTGGAGAAAAATAATCCCAGGTTTTCTCGATCATCAATCCTGCAGATGACAGCCTTTGCTTCCACACATCCGGCGAATCGCAATGATGATGTCGAGAAATGCGGTTGAAAAAATGCGCATATTGGTCAGCAAACCTCGAAAAACCCACTTTACTCAATACCTGCTTTCCCAACAAAAGTTCTGGAAACCGATGATTGGGTACACAAAACACAAAGCGTCCACCAGGGCGAAGCACTCTGGAGATTTCTCCGATCACCTTGTCCACATGAGGAATATGCTCTAATACAGAATTGCTGATCACGCTGGAAAACGAATGGGGGGCAAACGGAAGGATACCACCGTCTCCCAGAATCAGTAACCGATATGCATGATACCTTTTAGACTCATAAAGAGGTCCCCACCAGGGGTCAATTCCCACATCCAGTGGCTGAGTAAAGGCAACCGAAGTAAAATGCCCATCCCCACTGCCTAAATCCAGAACTGGACGAGGGAGATCCACCCCCTGATAAAAACTATCTTCTATCGCCCTGACCATAGCACGAAAATACGGCAAACTGTTCAAATGTCTCCAGAGAATTTGCTCATCTCTTTTATCATTCATATGGAAGTCGCTCTCTTACTCAAAGAGTTTATTGAAAAGCGTTTCATACTGGCTGGCAATCGTTTCAGAAGCATAGCGTGATTTGATCTCAAAGATATTTCCGCAATAATTAGAGGGAGTCTCCAGAATTTTGATAATGGCTTCGGCAAGCGACCGGGCATCTCTTGGAGGAACTACAATCCCCATCCCGCTTGTCTGAACGGCGTGTCGAACTCCGGGAAGATCACTGGCGACAACAGGGGTACCGCACACCATAGATTCCACCTGTACCATTCCATATGATTCGGTGGAGTTAATGCTTGGTAATACCGTAACGTCACACACAGAGAAAAAGGCTGCCTGCTCAACCGGAGGAATGATTCCGAGGAAAGTCCATCGATCTCCTAACGAACGAATTTGGGGCATCAGCCGTTGGGCATATTCTTCTTCACCCAGCACATTTTCATATTGACCATTGTACAAAACCCGTGCATTCGGGAAACGCTTTAAAATAATCGGCATTGCCTGAACCAGATATTCCACCCCTTTTTCGGTTGCCATGCGAGCGCTGATACCGATAATTTTTTCATCATCCCGAATTTGATACTTCTCTCGAAACCGTGCTACTTCGCCATCCTGTACAGACGGCATTTCAATGGGGGGCAGAACAGGATGAACTTTCTTGATATGGCGCTTTAGAAAAGGGGAATGAAGGGCGTAATCCTGGGTATTTGTTACAATCAAATGAGAGGCTCGCGCGGTAATCTCATTTGCAATCGTTGAACCCCAGTTAGCCATCCAGTGAATAATTCCTCGGGGAAGCAACAAATCACAGTGATAGGTCATAAGGACTTTTTTCCCCGATAAGCGCGCCATCACCGCCAGATAAGCAGCATCCATTTGAGGCACATGGACATTGAGGATGTCTGTTTCCTGAATCAACTTCCAACCTTTTAATGGCATGCTGGGCATTATCACCCCTTTGCTTAGCCGGAAAGCAACCGATGAACGAACAACCCTAACTCCATCCCGATATTCTTCCGTAGGCAACTCAGGGCTAAATCGAGAAGTCAACACTGTCACTTCATGTCCTTTGGATACCAAAGCCCTTGCAAGCCGCTCGGTATAAATTGTCAAACCAGAATAATGAGGGCGGTAATAAGTCAGGCTAATCAGAATTCGCATTCAATGAACTCCGTTGAGAGGTGCGTAATTCAGTGATTAACTGCTGAATGGTTTTCCCTTCTTGAGAAATTCCAATTCCGCCAATGATTGTGGTGGACACAAGATGAATAATATGAATCACAAGGGCATAAACCAGACCCAGTTCAGGTTTCAAACCAATCAGCGACAGGGCTCCAGTAGCAGCCCCTTCGAAAGTTCCAAGAGAAGCCGCCATGGAAGGTAAAGCGCCACCCAGGTTGGATGAACTGATCGCCAGCAAAGTAACCCAAAACGGGATATCGGGGCTCAATGCACGAAGCACAAAAAAATCCCTGAAAATAGCCAGAAACCAGGAAAATCCAATTCCTAGCAAACTGAAAATAAAGAATTCAAAACGAGTGAGGACTGCAAATCCATCCAGCATCCCATGGATGGTCGGGTAAATCCATCTCTTTACAAAGGCTGATCTTTCTGAAATCCGGATAACTTTTTGCTCAATATTCTCTCTGCGATGCGCGGCTAGATACAACACCACCAAACCAGCAACAATTCCCCCAAAAAGAATCAATGCAGCGTTTTGTGCCCATTGCATTTGCAAAGCAAAAGGCAATGAAGCAAGTAAAAGAAAAGAAGCGAAGGCCAGATCATAAGCCCGTTCCACTACCACTGTGGAAAACGCGCTAAAAGTACCAGATTTTCCATGTTTACCTGCCAGATAAGCCCGTCCAAATTCACCCAGACGAAAAGGTAAAATGTTATTCAGGAAATAGCCTTCATTCATAAGCAAAACAGCGCGCCATAACCCAACACGCCGCTGAAGCAAATTTTGCCACCCCCAGGCGCGAATAACCATAGAAACCAGATAAATTAACCAGACAATCAGTAGGGTCTCTAAGGGTAGTGACCGGAAAACCGTTACAAACTCTTTCAAGTCGATAACTCGGGAAAGGATAAATATGGCAACCCCGGTCAGAAGAATCCCAACACCCCACTGGAAAAGCCATGAAATTTTTGAACCGGATGAATTTGTTGTAGTGCTCACTCTTCCCTCAATCTCAATACAGCAAAAAAGGCATCCTGGGGAATTTCAACCATTCCCACCATCTTCATGCGTTTCTTGCCTTTTTTCTGTTTCTCCAGCAATTTCTTCTTTCTGGTTATGTCTCCTCCATAACACTTTGCCAAAACATCTTTCCTCAAGGCTTTAACATTTGCCCGGGAGATCACTCTTCCTGAAGCAGAGGCTTGAATAGCAACATCAAACAACTGGCGAGGGATGAGTTCCTTCAATTTGCTCACCAGGGCTTGTCCCTTGTGATAAGCCTCTTCTCGATGAACAATAGTGGCTAATGCATCAACCGGCTCGCCATTTACCAGAACTTCCAGTTTGACAAGATTGCCAGGGCGGTAATCAAGGAAATGATAATCCATGGAAGCGAAGCCGCGCGTTCGAGATTTCAGTTCATCAAAAAAATCTACGATGATTTCGGATAAAGGGATTTCAAAGTTCAGTTGCACCCGATTTGTGGCAGGATATTCCTGATCCTTGAAAATACCTCTGCGTTTCGTAACCAGATCCATAATCGCCCCATAAAACTCGGTGGGGCTGAAAATTTGCAACAGCATCCAGGGCTCACGAATTTCCTCAATTAGTCCTTCATCGGGTAACTGAGCGGGAGAATCAATCCGAATTACCTCACCACTGCGCATCACAACTTCATATTCCACAGATGGTGCGGTAACAACAATATCCAAATCGTATTCCCGCTCCAGACGCTCCTGAATAATTTCCATGTGAAAAAGGCCTAAAAATCCGCAACGGAAGCCAAAATTTAGAGCCTGGGAAGTTTCAGGTTCAAACACCAGGGATGCGTCGTTCAACTGCAGTTTTTCCAGGGCATCCCTTAAGTTGGGATAATCCTCCCCTTCTGTCGGGTAAATCCCTGCAAAAACCATTGGCTTGGCATGCTGGTAACCAGGCAATGGTTCATCAGCAGGACGTTGGCTGTGTGTAATCGTGTCACCTACCCGGCACTCTCGCACCGTTTTTAATCCTGTGGCAATATAGCCCACATCACCCGCTTCAAGATGATCGGTTGGTTTGAGTTCAGGAGCAAAGTAGCCTATTTCTATGGGCTTGACATCTACCCCGGTGGACATCAATCGCAACATATCACTGGGCTTCACCACTCCTTCGACTACACGCACATATGCAACCACTCCCTTATAGGAGTCATAATGTGAGTCAAAAATCAACGCACGTAATGGGGATTGGATGTCTCCTCTGGGAGGTGGAACATACTGCACAATGGCTTCAAGAACCTGATCTACATTGATTCCTTCTTTTGCTGAAATGCGCAGGATTTGATGAGCGGGAATACCCAGCAAGTTTTCCAGTTCTTCAGCCACTTCATCTGGACGAGCCGAAACTAAATCAATTTTGTTAATAACTGGAATGATAGTTAAATCTGACTCCAATGCTAAATACAGATTTGCCAGGGTTTGGGCTTCAATTCCTTGAGTGGCATCTACGACCAGCAATGCACCTTCGCAGGCAGCCAGTGCCCGGCTGACTTCATAATTAAAATCAACATGACCGGGGGTATCAATTAGATTTAATTCATAAGTTTGCCCATCTTTAGCGGTGTACATCATTCGTACGGCAGAAGCCTTAATCGTTACGCCCTTTTCCCGCTCCAGGTCCATGCTATCCAGAACCTGTTCGGTCATATTTCGATCTGAAATCGTCCCTGTTAATTGCAACAGGCGATCTGCCAAGGTTGATTTACCGTGATCAACATGAGCAATTATGCAAAAGTTACGAATGTGTGCGCTCATCTCCCTCACTTCCAGACTCGGAATTATAACCATAAAAGTGAAACTGTTTGGAAAAAATTTCTCCTAAATGAAATGCGGATCTTCAATTCCCTGGTTTCACAAAGACACCCTGAATCAGACAATCGATAACGGACGGGTCTCCCTTTCCAGGTGTTAGATGAACCAGGAATTCAATGTTTCCTTTGGGACCTCTAAGTGGGGACTGGATCAATCCCTCTACTTGATACCCCAGTTCAATAGCATTTTGTAACACCTCTTTTATCACTTTTTGATGAACTGCTTCATCCCTGATCACCCCCTCACCTTTGCTTACTTCTTCTCTACCTGCTTCAAATTGTGGTTTGATCAAAGCAATAACGTGTCCCATGGGAGAAGCAAGCCACTTCTTTATAACGGGAAGTAAAATTTTCAGAGAAATAAAAGAGGCGTCAACCGTGACTAAATGAATGGCTTCAGGCAGAGACTCAACATGGCGAGCGTTTGTCCGCTCCATAACAATTACACGAGGGTCCTGACGAATGCGCCAGTGCAAAATTCCATATCCCACATCAATGGCATAGACTTTCTGAGCGCCATGCTGAAGCAGACAATCGGTAAATCCTCCGGTGGATGCGCCTACATCTGCACAGACAAACCCCTGTAAATTTTCCAATCCAAAGGCGTGTAATGCAGGTTCTAATTTTTCACCTCCTCTGGATACATATTTCGGACCCGAATCAAGTTCAATGGGGATATTTTCATCAACCCGGCGAGATGGTTCTGTTATGAGTTCGCCGGCTACGCGGATTTTTCCCGCCATAATAAGACGCTGTGCCGCTGTACGACTTTCAGCCAGCCCTCGGTGCACAAGCAAAACATCCAAACGAGCCTTTGCCATGTTTATGATTTTATCATTGTCCGAATCATTTCATCTTATCTTCCCAAAGTGGAGAAGTTTTTATGCTATCATTTTATTTATGATGTTCTCACTTCTCAAAGCCATGCGCCCTCGTCAATGGACAAAAAACATTTTCGTTTTCGCTGCGGTTGTCTTTGACCGTCAATTGAGTCTCCATAATTTTGACCCGCTCCTCAGATCTATTGGGGCTTTTGTCATTTTTTGTCTGTTATCCAGCAGTGTTTACCTGATAAATGATTTAATCGACCTGGAAGCCGATCGTGCACATCCCACCAAACGGAACCGTCCCATAGCATCGGGAAAACTTCCAGTAAGTGTTGCCATCACCACGGCAATTGGAATTGTACTCATTGTCATCCCTCTAGCATTTCTTCTTTCAAAGGACTTTGGCATTATCACAGTTCTGTACTTTGTGATAAACCTGGCTTATTCAGGATGGCTCAAGCACATTCCTCTAATTGACGTCATGATTATTGCCACAGGATTCGTTTTGAGAGTGGCTGGGGGTGTTACGGTCATCGAGGTGCAACGTTTTTCCCCCTGGCTTTACGTAGTCACAACCCTTCTTTCTTTGTATCTGGGATTCGGGAAAAGAAGAGCAGAACTCACCTTACTGGAGGAAAATGCAAACTCACATCGAAAAGTTTTAGATGGTTACAATCTTCCCCTTCTGGATCAACTTATCACAATTGTTTCCTCATCAACGATTCTGGCTTATAGCCTGTATACCTTCTCAGCCCCAAATCTGCCGGATAATCACACCATGATGCTGACAATTCCATTTGTCATGTACGGGATTTTCCGGTATCTTTACTTAATTCAGATTAAACAGGAGGGGGGAGCACCTGAAGAAATGCTATTAAGTGATCGTCCATTGCAGATAGATTTACTTCTTTACGGTCTTGCAGTTCTCATTATTTTCTATTTCTTAAGGTAAACATGGCCGGGATTTTTGCAACCGCACCAGGAAAAGTCATTTTATTCGGCGAACACGCCGTAGTTTATGGTCACCCCGCTATTGCAGTCCCGGTAAGCCAGGTGCGCGCCAAAGCGCTCATCATGCCCATACCGGAGAACAAGCCCGATGAGGTGTATATTGAAGCCCCCGATATTCACCTGAATTCCCACTTAAACCAACTCCCTTTTAAGAATCCCTTGAGAATAGTCATCGAAGAAGTGCAAAATGCCCTGCGTCTCTCTTACCTCCCCCCAATGAAGATTCGAATCACTTCAACCATTCCTGTAGCTGCAGGATTGGGATCTGGTGCAGCAGTTAGCGTTGCATTAGCCAGGGCTTTATCCAACTTTCTTGGACATCCTCTGCCTGATGAAACCCTCTGCGCTATTGCTTTTCGGGCAGAGCACAGTTACCACGGCACTCCCTCTGGCATTGACAACACGGTGATCACCTACAACCAACCCATATTCTTTCAAAAAGAAAAGCCCTATCAATTATTAAACGTTGAAAAGCCTTTCAGGATTTTGATTGGAAATACAGGAATCGCAAGTCCTACGGGTGAAGTTGTTGCGGAGGTAAGAAGAAACCGAGAACAAAATCCGGAAAAATACAATTCTATTTTCGAAAATATCAGTCGAATCGTTTACCAGGCAAGGGAATTTATTGAAAAGGGGAATGTTAATGAGTTAGGTCCCTTACTCACAGAGAATCACAAACTCCTTCAGGAAATGGGTGTCTCCTGTCATGAACTGGATCGTCTGGTAGAGACGGCAATCCACACCGGGGCACTGGGTGCCAAGTTAAGTGGAGGAGGGAAAGGGGGAAACATGATTGCACTGGCAACCCCCGAAAGAATTCCCGAAATCACTCAAGCCCTTCGCGATGCCGGCGCTACTCTGGTAATTGCTACAGAAATCCGGTAATACATAAGGTATCCACTCAACCATGTTTCCCAATCTAACGTTCTTGAAACTCGGCGGTTCTCTAATTACAGAAAAAGATAAACCTCGTACGCCCCGGATAAAAATCATCCAGCAAGTT
>OGCI01000396.1_pt1 | contig 52278 bp, 48 predicted proteins | sample 1570021 | NCBI WGS metagenome assembly OGCI01 (sample SAMN06264664, study PRJEB24512) | hot springs metagenome | isolation source: Hot spring water | place: South Africa: Tshipise | collected 2015-06-21
GTGGCGGCTATGGCGAAGTGGTTAACGCACCAGATTGTGGCTCTGGCATTCGTGGGTTCGATTCCCACTAGTCGCCCCATAACAACACGTTTTACTTCATTGTGCGGGTGTAGTTTAGTGGTAAAACCTCAGCCACGAGCGACGCTTCGTCGAGTAAACTACGAGTTGCCTCGACGCATCCATCATCTTTGAATATGCTAGTAGAGGAAGAGGCATGACTGAGCGAGATGAGTGTTGTTGCTTATTATAAAATTTGACATGCGGGTGTAGTTTAGTGGTAAAACCTCAGCCTTCCAAGCTGATGTCGTGGGTTCGATTCCCATCACCCGCTTACGTGGGCCTATAGCTCAGCTGGTTAGAGCGCACGCCTGATAAGCGTGAGGTCGGTGGTTCAAGTCCACTTAGGCCCATTTGTATTTCTAAATGCCATGTTTTTATTCCGCAGTAGCTCAGTGACGAGCGATGCTTCATCGATTGAACAGCGAGTTGCCTCGACGCATCCATCATCATTGAGTATACGAGTAGAGGAAGAGGCAGTAAAGTTAGACAACATTGTGTTTAAGTGCAATGATTCACCTTAACAACTTATTCCGCAGTAGCTCAGTGGTAGAGCACTCGGCTGTTAACCGAGCGGTCGTAGGTTCGAATCCTACCTGCGGAGCCATTTGGAGAAGTACCCAAGTGGCTGAAGGGGACGGTTTGCTAAACCGTTAGGTCGCGTTTTGCGGCGCGCGGGTTCAAATCCCGCCTTCTCCGCCATTGCCACATATGGCCCGTTGGTCAAGTGGTTAAGACACCGCCCTTTCACGGCGGTAACACGGGTTCGAATCCCGTACGGGTCACTAATAAAAGTAGGGCTAACCTTGTAAGGTTAGCCCTACTTTTTTGTATTAGATGCATCGTTTTTCTCAACAAACTGACTTTAAAAGTCCGCTAAGTTATCCTCATTTTCGTACGGTTCACTCACGTCATTTCTCTTTTCTAAAAACTTTTTTCCATACTCGCCATGTTGATGAATAGATGGATGTTCCACCTGAACAGTTACATGAGAGAGATTGTATTTTTCCTTTAGCAGTTCATTAATAGCTAAAATGATGCAAAATGGCTGGATGCATTCGTTGATAAGAACATGCGCTGTTAAAGAATAATGATCGGTTGAAATGGCCCAAATATGCAGTTCATGTACATCTTCAACCCCTTCAACAGCGAGAATATCGGTGCGAATACGCTCGATGTCAAATTGAGGGGGCACGGCATCCATTAAAATAAAATATGATTCACGAACAATTTTTGCCCCGCCTATAAAAATAATAGTACCAATCACGATGCTAATAAGCGGATCGAACATATATAGCCCTGTAAAGTAAATGAGTATGGCTGAAATAATGACACCGATGGAACTTAATAAATCACCAATGAAATGCCATAATGCGCTTTTTACATTTAAATTTTCTTCTTCCTTTATGCTCCTACTTAAGACGATGGTTAATATGAGATTAACGACAAAACCGATCGTTGCGATCGTTAACATGAGTGAAAACTGAATGTTTTCAGGATGAATAAAACGACGAATCCCCTCAATGAAAATCCCAATAGCAATAATCACGAGCGCTAGGCCATTCAAAAATGACGCAATAATTTCAAAACGTAAATAGCCAAACGTGAATCTTTCATTGGGCGGACGGGAAGCTAAGTAAATCGCAATCATGCTTAAGCTTAATGCAATGACATCAGAAGCCATATGTGCCGAGTCTGACAACAAGGCGAGGGAGTTGGATAAAATGCCTCCAATGATCTCCACAATCGTGAAAAAAGTTGTTAATATCAATGTCGTCCAAAGCGCCTTTTTTGACGCAGTTTGTGCTTTCATATGTGGCAAGTGATGATAATCGTACATTATGCATTCCCCTTATTTAAATTTAATATTAAAAAATATAAATAATAATTACTATAAACTATTTTATATAATTATCATTTGCTACTCAAGTGATAATTATATGAACGTTCATATTGATTTTCATTTCGTCACATTTTTTATGTGATTTGTTGAACAATGTCGAAAAATATCTTAATTTTCTTACAGGAATTTTATATAGCCTTGTGTAATATATTCAGTACGTAATTGTTTTTGAACATTTTATTTCAGAAAGGGTGAGAAGGCGCTTGTTAACGATGAGTCCAACTGATTTGCAGATGCATTTATTCCATGAAGGAACATTTTATCAAAGTTATCAATTATTTGGCGCGCATTTAGTGAAACAAGATGGAACGATTGTCACTCGTTTTTGTGTATGGGCTCCACATGCTAAAGAAATTCGGCTTGTTGGAACGTTTAACAACTGGAACGGGGAACAACATAAATTAACAAAAATAAATGAACAAGGAGTATGGATGATTGTTGTCCATGAAAATTTAGAAGGGCATCTATATAAATACGAAATCATAACAAAAGATGGACGCACCTTTCTTAAAGCTGACCCATACGCGTTTTATGCAGAAGAACGCCCCAATACTGCCTCTATTGTATATGAATTAGATGGATATAAATGGAATGATCAGGCGTGGCAAAGGAAGAAAAAACGTAAACGGGTTTATGACCAACCTATGTTTATTTATGAAGTTCATTTTGGTACATGGAAAAAGAAAGATGATGGGCAGTTTTATACATATAGGGAGATGGCAGATGAGTTAATTCCTTATGTTGTTGAACATGGATTTACTCATATCGAGTTGTTACCACTTATTGAGCATCCGCTCGATCGCTCGTGGGGATATCAAGGAACAGGTTATTATGCTGCAACAAGTCGGTATGGAACGCCACACGATTTGATGTATTTCATCGATCGGTGCCATCAAGAAGGAATTGGTGTCATTTTAGATTGGGTCCCTGGACATTTTTGTAAAGATGCACACGGATTGTATATGTTTGATGGTGAACCGACGTATGAATATGTGAATGTGCAAGATCGCGAAAATATTGTTTGGGGAACGGCGAATTTTGACCTAGGAAAATCGGAAGTGCATAGTTTCTTAATTTCAAACGCTCTGTTTTGGCTGCAGTATTATCATATTGACGGTTTTCGTGTCGATGCTGTTGCGAACATGCTTTATTGGCCGAACAGCGATGTGCTGCATCCAAATCCATATGCGATTTCATTTTTAAAAAAGCTGAATGAAGTTGTATTTGCTTTTGATCCAAGCGTGCTAATGATTGCAGAAGATTCAACTGATTGGCCGAAAGTAACAGCGCCGACGTATGATGGCGGGTTAGGATTTAACTATAAATGGAATATGGGCTGGATGAACGACGTGTTAAGTTATATGGAAACGGGCATGGGTGAACGAAAACATATGCATCACAAAATGACGTTTTCTCTACTTTATGCTTATACGGAAAACTTTATTTTACCTTTATCTCATGACGAAGTAGTACATGGAAAAAAATCGTTACTGAATAAGATGCCCGGCGATTATTGGGATAAATTCGCCCAACTTCGCTTGCTTTACGGCTATTTTATGACTCATCCAGGAAAAAAACTATTATTTATGGGTGGAGAGTTCGGACAGTTTGATGAGTGGAAAGATTTAGAACAACTCGACTGGGTGCTATTTGATTTTGATATGCATCGAAAAATGGATGATTACGTGAAATCCCTCACGTATTTTTATAAAAAACAAAAAGCACTATATGAATATGATCATGATCCAAATGGGTTTGAATGGATTGATGTGAACAACGCTGAACAAAGTATTTTTTCTTTTATTCGGCGCGGAAAAAAAGAGGAAGATACGCTAATTGTTGTTTGTAACTTCACAAATGTTGTATATGACAATTACAAAATTGGTGTGCCATTTCTGACATCATATCGGGAAGTATTCAACAGCGATGATGTGATGTACGGTGGTGCGGGACATATAAACAAAAAGCCACTTAAGGCATGTGAAGAACCGTATCACGGAAAGCCGTACCACATTCGAATGACGATTCCGCCGTATGCTATCACTATTTTACGGCCAACTAGAAAAAGAGAAGGGAAGGAAAGCTATGGTACGAAAAAAGTGCGTCGCTATGCTGCTCGCAGGGGGACAGGGAAGTAGGTTAAGTTCATTAACAAAAAATTTAGCTAAGCCCGCTGTGCCGTTTGGGGGAAAGTATCGCATTATTGATTTTACGTTAAGTAATTGCGCCAATTCCGGTATTGATACAGTTGGCGTGCTGACTCAATATCAACCGCTAGAGTTAAATACGTATATTGGAATTGGTAGTGCATGGGATTTGGATCGAAAACATGGAGGGGTGGCCGTTCTTCCACCGTATGCAGAATCGTCTGAAATGCGGTGGTATAAAGGAACAGCAAACGCGATTTATCAAAATTTAAATTATTTAAAGCAATATGATCCCGAGTACGTGCTCATTCTTTCCGGTGACCATATTTATAAAATGAACTATGAGTATATGCTGCAATACCATATCAAGAAAAAGGCAGATGTGACGATTTCTGTTATTGAAGTGCCATGGGAAGAAGCGAGTCGTTTTGGCATTATGAACACAAATGAGGAGATGGAAATTGTTGAGTTTGAAGAAAAGCCAGCTCATCCGAAAAATAATTTAGCCTCCATGGGCATTTATATTTTTAAATGGTCTGTTTTAAAAGAATATTTGGAAATGGACAATCGCAACGATCGTTCGAGCCATGATTTTGGCAAGGATATTATCCCTTTACTTATCGATGAAAAAAAGCGACTTGTTGCCTATCCATTTAAAGGATATTGGAAAGATGTCGGTACAGTAAAGAGTTTATGGGAAGCAAATATGGATTTACTCGAAGATACCCCGGCATTAAACTTATTCGATCATACGTGGCGCATTTATTCTGTCAATCCGAATGAACCACCACAATATATTGCTCCATATGCGCAAGTAAAAGAATCTTTAGTGAATGAAGGATGCATTGTTGAAGGGTATGTAGAGCATTCTGTGTTGTTTCAAGGGGTGCACATTGCACAAGGTGCAACGGTAAAAGATTGCGTTGTTATGCCCAATGCGGTCATTGGAAAAAATGTATACATTGAAAAAGCAATTGTTCCACCGAACATAGAAATTCCAGACGGAACTTCGATTTATGCTAGTTCATCTGAAGGGGAAGTTATTCTTGTAACAGAGGGGCTTTTGGGACATTTTTCAGAGAGAGAGGATGAAAAGCTGTGGGAAAATTAATGCTTGGGGTCATTGATGCTACAACATATAAGAAGGAAATGAACGATTTAACGCTCCAGCGTTCGATTGCGGCTGTCCCGTTTGCTGGGCGTTACCGATTAATCGATTTTGTTTTGTCGAATATGGTGAACTCAGGTATTGAAAGTGTCGCTATTTTTCCAAAGTATCAATACCGCTCGTTAATGGATCATCTTGGTTCGGGGAAAAATTGGGATTTGAACCGAAAACGTGATGGATTATTTTTTTTTCCTTCGCCTGATCTTCCGATTTCCCATATCGGCTCGTTTCAACATTTTCAACAACATATTGACTACTTTTTGAGAAGCACGCAAAAATACGCTCTCATTTGCAATAGCTATACAGTGTGTAATATTGATTATGAAGAAGTGTTAAAGCGTCATATTACCAACCATTGCGACATTACCCGCATATGTGATCGTGGTCAATCACTTGATATGTTTATTTTAGAAACATCATTGTTGCTTGATTTAATTGCAAATCAACAAAACAATCGCTACCAAAGTATTGTCGACGTCGTCAATGATGAAACGAACGGATTAACGGTATGCGACTATGAATATAATGGGTACGTTGCGGTCATTGATAGCATCGAGCGTTATTTTCATCATAGTTTGGAGCTTCTTCAACCAGATGTGTGGAAACAATTGTTTTTAAAAGGGAGACCTATTTATACGAAAGTAAAAGATGAGCCACCGACAAAGTATACATCGCACGCTTGCGTTCGCAATGCGATGATTGCGAACGGATGCATCATTGAAGGAAAGATTGAAAATAGCATTATTTCGAGGGCAGTTAAAATCGGAAAAGGAACCGTTGTCCAAAATAGTGTCGTCATGCAAAAAAGTCAAATTGGAGAAAATTGTTACCTCGAGTATGTCATCATAGATAAAGATGCTCGTATTGGCGATGGCGTCCAATTGATCGGGACGCCGAAGCAGCCGATCGTCATTCGAAAAGGGACAATACAAGGAGCGCTGATGAAATCGTGAAAGTGTTATTTGTTGTATCAGAATGTGTACCATTTGTGAAAACAGGCGGTTTAGCCGATGTTGCTGGTGCGCTACCAAAAGAGCTGAAAAAGCTCGGAACCGACGTGCGTGTCATGTTGCCGAAATATGGATTGATTCCGCAACATATGCGTCAAAAAATGAAAAAAATAGCTGAACTCGTTGTTCGCGTTGGCTGGAGAAGGCAATATTGTGGAATTGAACAGTTAGAACATGAAGGAATCACATACTATTTCGTCGACAACGAATATTATTTTAAACGCGATTCATTGTATGGGCATTACGATGATGGCGAGCGTTTTTCATATTTTTGCCGGGCCGTTCTGGACTGTCTTCCGGTCATCGACTTTCAGCCAAATGTCATTCATTGTCATGATTGGCATACAGGAATGATCCCATTTTTGTTGCGTGAAGAATATATGAGAAATTCATTTTACGCACAGATGAAAACGGTATTTACAATTCATAATTTGCAGTTCCAAGGCATTTTTCCACGCGAAATTTTAGGGGACTTGCTAAATTTAAGCGACCGCTATTTTTCAATTGAACATTTAGAGTTTTACGGACATGTCAGTTTTATGAAAGGGGCGCTCGTCTCCGCACATCTGATCACTACTGTTAGTCCGACGTATAAAGAAGAGATTCAAACACCGTATTACGGTGAGCGGCTTGACGGACTGTTGCGTGCGCGAAGCTCACATTTAGTTGGTATTTTAAATGGGATTGATGATGAAATATATAATCCGAAAAAGGACCCATATATTGCAGTGCCATATGATGTGACGACGATTGCGCGAAAAAGCATAAATAAACGGGCGCTTCAACAACATTTTTCGTTACCGTCAGAGGAAGATGTTCCGGTAATTGCGATCGTTTCGAGATTAACAAAGCAAAAAGGGTTGGATTTGGTCAAATGTGTATTTCATGAAATCATTGCTGAACACGTGCAAATGATTATTCTCGGAACAGGAGAGTGGGAATTTGAACATTTCTTTCACGAAATGGCAATGACGTATCCGGATCGTGTGCGGGTATATATCGGTTTCTCGGAGCAGCTTGCCCATCAAATTTATGCCGGTGCTGATATGTTTTTAATGCCATCTCAGTTTGAGCCGTGCGGTCTTGGGCAGCTCATTGCGATGCGTTACGGGGCCGTGCCGATCGTTCGAGAAACAGGTGGGTTAAACGATACGGTGCAGTCATTTAACGAATTCACGAAAGAAGGAACAGGTTTTACGTTTAAAAACTTTAACGCCCATGACATGTTATATACGATTCACCGGGCTCGTTCATTTTATGAACAAAAAGAAATATGGGAAACAATTATGAAGCAGGCGATGAGTCGTGACTACAGTTGGGCAAAATCGGCATTCAAATACAATCAACTATACGACGAACTAATGGCTGGGAGTGGCATCTATGTTCACGAATAAGGAAGAGTTCAAACAAACGTTTTTAAAACGATTAGAAATGATGTACGGAAAACGTTTTTGGGAATCGACCGTTCTCGATCAGTACAATACGTTAGGACATATGATTCGCGAGTATATTAGTAAACATTGGATCCAAACGAACGAACGATACCGTGCTGAGCATAAAAAGCAAGTATATTATTTATCCATCGAATTTTTGTTGGGACGGTTGCTAGGAAGTAATTTAATGAATCTCGGCATAAGAGATGTTGTCGAAGAAGGGTTGAAAGAACTTGGTATTGAATTAAGTCATATTGAAGAAGTAGAAATTGACGCGGGACTAGGAAATGGAGGGCTCGGGCGCCTAGCTGCTTGTTTTTTAGACTCGCTTGCTTCGCTTGACTTGCCCGGGCATGGTCAAGGTATTCGATATAAGCATGGGTTGTTTGATCAAAAAATTGTAAATGGTTATCAAGTCGAACTCCCGGAACAATGGTTGCGTCATGGAAACGTTTGGGAAGTGAAAAAAGAGGATTTAGCGGTAGAGGTCAATTTTTGGGGGAAAGTGGAATGCTACGAACAAAACGGTCGGTTAACGTTTCGACATTATGATACGGAAAAAGTGATGGCCGTCCCTTACGATATGCCTGTTATCGGATATGATACGACGACTGTAAATACGTTGCGACTATGGAGTGCCGAGCCTGCCAAATTTCCGCTTCATAAGCATGTGATGCAGTATAAAAGGGAAACGGAAGCAATTTCTGAATTTTTATACCCTGATGACACAAATGATGAAGGGAAAATTTTAAGACTAAAACAACAATATTTTCTTGTTGCTGCAAGTATCGGGAGCATTGTACGTGATTATCGTCAGCGGTACGGACATTTACATCATTTCCATCGCCACGTAGCTATTCATGTGAATGACACGCATCCTGTATTAGCGATTCCAGAACTTATGCGCATCTTGCTAGATGAGGAAGGAATGGGATGGGACGAAGCGTGGCATATTACGACGAATACGATTTCTTATACGAATCATACAACATTATCTGAAGCGTTAGAAAAATGGCCAATCTACATTTTTCAACCACTTTTGCCGCGAATTTATATGATTGTGCAAGAAATTAACGAACGGTTTTGTCGTGATTTATGGAATCGATATCCTGGTGATTGGAAAAGGATTGAGGAGATGGCCATCATTGCCCACGGATTAGTGAAGATGGCTCATTTAGCAATTGTAGGAAGTTATAGTGTAAATGGGGTTGCGAAAATCCACTCTGAAATTTTAAAGCATCGCGAAATGAAATGGTTTTATGAGTATTTTCCAGAAAAATTTAATAATAAAACGAACGGTATTACACATCGACGTTGGTTATTAAAAGCTAATCCTCAACTTTCCACATTAGTTAGTGAAGCCATTGGAACGGAATGGGTGAAACAACCTGAGCAGCTCATCCAACTCAAAAAGTATGCAACGGATCACTCGTTTCAAGAGAAATTAGCAAAAGTGAAACACCACCATAAACAACAGTTGGCAAAATATATTTACGAAAAAACAGGGGTTGTTGTGGATGATTCGTCGATTTTTGATGTGCAAGTGAAGCGGCTGCATGCATATAAACGGCAGTTGTTAAATGTGTTGCATATTATGCATTTATATAATCGGCTAAAAGAGGATGAGCATTTTGACATGCATCCGCGCACGTTCATTTTTGGCGCAAAAGCATCACCGGGATATCATTATGCGAAAAGAATCATTAAGTTAATTAATTCCGTGGCGCAAAAAGTGAATGGTGATGAGCAAATTAATGGGCGATTAAAAGTCATTTTTTTAGAAAATTACCGTGTTTCGTTAGCAGAAAAGATTTTTCCAGCTGCTGATGTGAGCGAACAAATTTCGACAGCTAGTAAAGAAGCATCTGGAACGGGAAATATGAAATTCATGATGAACGGAGCGATTACGATTGGAACACTTGACGGGGCAAATATTGAAATTTTAGAGCGCGTTGGTCATGATAATATGTTTATTTTTGGGTTAACCGCGGAAGAAGTGTTGCATTATTATGCAAATGGCGGTTATCATTCGTATGAATATTATCATCATGATCAGCGCATTCATCAAGTGGTCAACCAACTTGTGAATGGCTTTTTCCCTGATGCATACGACCATTTTGAACCGATTTACGATTCGTTGCTCGCCCATAATGATCAATATTTTGTTTTGCGCGATTTTGCATCGTATGCTGATGCGCAACAGCGGGTTGGGACAACGTATGAAAATCGCAATAAATGGCTAGAAATGAGCGTCGTAAATATCGCTTGTTCGGGATATTTTTCAAGCGACCGAACCATTGAAGAATATGCTCACGACATTTGGCGCATTCACTAACAAAAAGGGATTGTGGCATTAGCCCACAACTTTCCGAAAGTAGCCGGCATCCGTCAGCTACTTTCATTAAACATCGAGAAAATATAAAAGCAAGTGGAGAGAAACGAATTGTTTTTCTCCACTTGCTTCATTTTAGGGACTTATCGGACAGTCCTTTTTTAAGAAGTATAAGGATCTTTCTCATAAGCGGGAAGATCACCGAGCGGGGACATAAGCTGTTCATCATCAAGCATTTGTTCGTATTGCTCGTGGACGATATTTGGATAAATGGTAATACCTGTTCCGTAAAGGTCTGTTGCTGCAAATGTTTCAAATGGCTCTACGTATCCAATTTGTTCCCCTGCGTCGATATACATTCGATCATAATGTTCCGCATCTTCTTGCACGTCGGAAGGTGTATCGGACGTACCGAAGCGAGCAACCTTTTGCCAGCTATCTTCGGCATCAAATGTTTCTGCGTCCTCATGAACGACAAATTCGCCGAATGGGGGAGACAGCACGCTTTCTTCAATGGGACGCTGTTGTGAAACGGCTTGATCGGTGCTATGTTCTTTACAAAACGTCGTTGTTGGAATGGCTTCAAGACGCTCCAATGGAATTGGTCTTCCACATACTTCACAAATTCCATATGTCCCTTCTTCCATCGCTTGTAATGCGCGCTCGATATCGTGAAGCTCTCGTTCCGTATGCTCGTTTAATGCGAGATCTTTTTCCCGCTCATACAGCTCTGTTCCGCTATCTGCGGGATGGTTATCGTAATTCGATAACTCCCCAACGGAATCATGGGCAGACGTTTTTGTGAGCCCGAAATGGTCGTTTTGCTTTAGTCGCTGTTCGATTTGTTGTTTTTCTTGCAACAACCGTTTACGCAAAGCGGCTACATGATGCAATATCATCCCTCCTTAACGTTTCACTACGCATAGTATTTACTAAAAAGAAAAAACCATAGCACGAACGCTATAGTTTTTCTAGCTAGCTATTGTATCCAATAATGAATGAACAGACCAATGACAAGTAGAAACCCGAATTGCGTATTTGTTTGGGCTGTTGCTTTCATTGCCGGCATCATTTCAATTGGTTTTGTTTTTCCAACGAACCCTTTTGTCGCTTGCCATGCTTTTGGTATGCTGAAAAATACAAGCAACGTCCACGGCGAGATCGTTTTGTTAAAAACGAGCCATACGATCCATAAAAACGATGCAATAAACATGCTACCTAATAGCCAAATGGCGCGTTGTCTTCCAAGCAAAATAGCTAATGTTTTCCGACCGCTTTTTTTATCTCCATCTAAGTCGCGAATGTTATTGGCTAACAAGATGGCTCCGACTAAAATAGAGATAGGGACAGAGACAAGCATAGGCGTCGTTGTAATTGTGCCTGTTTGAATAAAAAATGAAATTAAAATAATGGTAAGACCCATGAAGAAGCCTGCCGCTAACTCTCCAAACGGCGTATAAGCAATCGGAACAGGTCCTCCTGTATAAAAATATCCCGCAGCCATGCAAATCGTGCCGATGAAAGCTAGCCACCAACTGCTATTGGCGCAAATATAAACGCCGAGTAGCATAGCGATCGCAAAGAAAGACCAAGCGAGCAATAAAACGGTTTTTGGCGAAATGCCATCGCGGACAATAGCCCCACCGATGCCGACAGATTCGGGTGTATCGAGCCCTCTTTTGTAATCGTAATATTCATTAAACATATTTGTTGCAGCTTGGATAAATAATGAGGCAACGAGCATGGCAATGAATAAAGGGAAGTGAATTGGTGCTTCATCTACGGCAAGCACCGTACCAATGGAAACAGGAACGAACGCCGCAGTCAGCGTATGTGGTCGCAATAGGCGCCACCAAACGCGCCAGTCTCGTTTATAGTGAACAGTTTCGGTATTTGAACGTACTGGTGTTGGCATACCCTTCTTCTCCTTTAAGTAAAATGTCGTTCACAATAAGTTTAGGGAAGAGGGGAAAATGTGTCAATGTCTTGACAACATAAATTGTTTCCTATCTCTAAAAAACAATATTATAATGGAAAAGGGATAAAAAGTTTAAGTATAGGCGTGATACAAGGTGGTTACTTTATATCAAAGCAAAGTTATTGACCAAGTGCGTGATGCGTTAAACAAAAAAAGGCATATGGCTAGTGTCGCTGTAAAAATAGAACAAATCGACCCACTCACCTTTTTTGAAGCTGGCGCAAAGTTATTCCACGGTCAGCGTTTTTACTGGTCAGATTGTTTGCGTGAACAAACGTTTGTTGGCCTTGGACATGCGTACGTCATAAAAAGCGAAGATAAGACGAGTGAGCGGTTTCGTGAAGTGGAATATGCATGGAAACAAATGGTGGAAGGCGCTTTCATTCAAGGTGAAGGACCGCTTATGTTTGGGGGATTTGCTTTTGATCCGATGAAGCGATCAGCTGAACATTGGGATAACTTCCCTTCTGCTCAGTTTGTTGTGCCTACATTTTTGTTGACGAAGAAACAAGATGAAACGTGGCTTACAGTTAACGTCGTTCATGAATCCCTTGAACAAATCGAGCATATGATCGATTCGTTATTTGCACAGCACGAGGAAGGGGAATGGGGCGGCTCGTACATTGTAAAAAAAGAGGAAGTCGCGCGCGATCATTGGCTTCATGCTGTTCATCATGCAACGCGTCTCATTCAGCATGGAGTCATTGAAAAAATTGTTTTAGCTCGTGAACTGTTTCTTTCCTTTTCTGAGCGGCTAAACTATGCTCATGTGTTGCGCTCGTTGCGCGAACAACAGCCGATGAGCTATATTTTCGCATTTGAAAACGGATCAGCTTGCTTCATCGGGGCATCACCGGAACAGCTTGTTAAAAAGAACGAAGATATATGTGAAACAGCTTGCTTGGCAGGGTCTATCCGCCGTGGGCATACGATAAAGGAAGATGAAGAACTTGGTCGATGGTTGTTAAGAGATGAAAAAAATCGTCACGAGCATGCGTTTGTAGTCGATATGATTGAACGTGCGATGAACGAAGTATGTGCGGAAGTCATCGTTCCGAGTGAGCCGGTTCTCTTAAAAATGCGACATATTCAACATTTGTACACACCTGTTCGTGCGAAAGTTCACGATGACGTTTCTATTTTTTCTCTTGTTGAACGACTACATCCGACACCAGCGCTCGGAGGATTCCCAAAAGAAAAGGCAGTGCAAACGATTCGGGAGATTGAGCCGCTCGATCGCGGATGGTATGCTGCTCCAATTGGTTGGGTTGACGCTAAAGGAAATGGAGAGTTTGCGGTGGCGATTCGATCGGCATTACTTCATGATCATGAAGCGCATTTATTTGCTGGATGTGGTATTGTTGCTCACTCTAATCCGCGTAGCGAGTATGAGGAAACGAATGTAAAGTTTAAGCCGATGTTATTAGCGTTGGAGGGGAAATGAAGATGAATGACATGACGGTATACGTTGCAGCGTTTGTTGAGCAATTAGCTCATATGGGGATACAGCAAGTTGTAGTTAGTCCAGGTTCCCGTTCTACCCCTCTTGCGATGATTATGGCAGAACATCCAGCTTTAAATATTCACGTCCATATTGACGAGCGTTCTGCTGCCTTTTTCGCATTAGGCATCGCGAAAGTTTCCGGGAAGCCAGTCGCTCTCGTTTGCACATCTGGAACGGCAGTAGCCAATTATTACCCAGCAATCGTTGAGGCATATTATGCCCGTGTTCCGCTTGTCGTTATTACAGCTGATCGGCCTCATGAACTGCGCGATGTCGGAGCGCCACAGGCGATTGATCAACTGCATATGTACGGTTCGTATGTAAAATGGTTCGTTGATATGGCTCTTCCAGAAGGGAGTGAGCAGATGATTCGCTATGCGGAAATGGTAGCTGCCCGTGCAGTATGTGTTGCATCATCTGTTCCGAAAGGCCCGGTTCACATTAATGTTCCGCTACGCGAACCGCTCGTTCCTAAAATCAACGAACCATTATTTTCGTCGTCTTCTTCCGCTCGTGCTACTTATAGAGGAAGTAAGCATCTGAGCGAAGACATGATCGATGAATTGTATGAACAACTGCGCAATGTCGAAAAAGGGGTAATTGTATGTGGGGATTTGCATGTAGAAGGGTTTTCTGAAGCGGTTGTTCAGTTAGCTGAAGCATTGCAATATCCTATTTTAGCTGATCCGCTCTCTTCCTTGCGAACAGGTGTACATGAAAAGCGGTTCATTATTGAATCGTATGATGCGATGTTAAAATGTGAATCGTTTATGAAACGGTTCGCTCCAGATGTAGTGATTCGTTTCGGAGCAATGCCTGTATCTAAATCGCTTTACGTTTGGTTACAACATCATAAACAAGCGAAGCAAATTGTCGTCGATGAAGCAGCACATTGGCGAGACCCGACATTATCACTTCATACGCTTGTTGAGGCAAATGAAGTGCAATTTTGCTATCAATTAGCTGAACGTGCTTCTACTGCGAACCGTTCGTCACAATGGGTCAATGAATGGAAAAAAATGAATGAACAAGCGAAGCGAATATTGTTGCAAGCAAAAGAAGAAGAGGATATGTTCGAAGGAAAAGTGTTTATTGAATTATGTGAACTATTGCCTGATGGGGCGACTCTTTTCGTCGGAAACAGCATGCCGATTCGCGATGCGGATACATTTTTTATGTCATCGAATAAACGAATTCGCTTATTAGCCAATCGTGGGGCGAACGGAATTGATGGGGTTGTATCGAGCGCTCTCGGGGCAAGCTATGTTGCCCAACCGCTTGTGCTAGTCATTGGAGACTTGTCGTTTTATCACGATGTAAATGGTTTACTTGCGGCTAAATTACAAAAGCTACATGCGACAATCATCGTATTAAACAATAACGGTGGAGGCATTTTCTCCTTTTTGCCACAGGCGAATGAACGAAAGCATTTTGAACGGTTATTTGGAACGCCGACGCATTTATCATTTCACCATGTTGTCGACATGTATGACGGGCATTATGAAAAGGTAGAGACGTGGGAACATTTCCGTCAAGCGTTAACAAATGCATTTTCCCGTGAGACGTTAAATGTCATTGAAGTCCCTTCGTCACGCGAATATAATGTCAAAATCCATCAAAAATTGTGGAAAGATGTTTCCCAGGAAATGTGCAACTTGTTGAATAAAGGGGAATGGGCATGAAGTTTGTCATTCATGGGCAAACGTATTATGTAGAAATGTACGGAAGCGGGCAGCCGCTCTTATTGCTGCACGGCTTTACAGGTAGCTGTCGCACGTGGCATCCGTTTGTTGAAACATGGGGCGAGCATATGCAATGCATAGCGATCGACATCGTTGGTCATGGACGGACAGATGCCCCTTCTTCTGTCGAGCGATATCATATTGAAACGGTCGCGAAACATATTGCTACATTGCTTGAGCAATTGGAAATAAAAAAAGCTCACGTCTTAGGCTATTCCATGGGTGGGAGGCTTGCGCTAACATTTGCGGTTCGTTATCCGCATCTTGTTCAAACATTAATATTAGAAAGCAGCTCCCCGGGATTAAAGACGGAAAAGGAGAGAATAAAACGGCGCGAAGAAGATGAGCGATTAGCACAGTTTATTGAACAACATGGGGTGGCGTCGTTTGTTGAGCGATGGGAAAACATCCCGTTGTTTTCTTCGCTCCAACGTCTTCCATTAGATGTACAACAACAATTGCGTGAAGAGCGTCTGCAGCATCAAGCGATCGGGTTAGCGAACAGTTTACGTGGCATGGGAACAGGAGCCCAACCTTCTTGGTGGGGCATGTTGCATCAAGTGACGATGCCAACGTTGTTGATTTGCGGGGAAAATGATGAAAAGTTTTGTCGAATCGCGTCAGAAATGGTACAATTATTACCAAACGGAACGCTCATTACCGTTCCGCATGCTGGGCATGTTGTGCATATTGAACAGCGTGAACGGTTTTGTACACTTGTTCAACAATTTGTGTTAAGAGGAGGCTTGTTGTATGGCGATTGAATGGGTAAAAGAGAGGGAATATGAAGATATTTTATATGAAACGTATAACGGCATTGCGAAAATTACAATTAATCGCCCAGAAGTACATAATGCGTTTCGCCCGAAAACGGTCATGGAGTTAATTGATGCATTTGCTTATGCTCGCGACGATTCAAATATTGGTGTCATTATTTTAACAGGAGCAGGTGGCAAAGCGTTTTGCTCTGGCGGTGATCAAAAAGTACGTGGGCATGGGGGATATGTTGGCGACGATCAAATTCCACGCTTAAACGTGTTGGACTTGCAACGTTTAATTCGCGTTATTCCAAAACCGGTTATTGCGATGGTCGCTGGTTATGCAATCGGTGGAGGTCATGTGCTACATGTCGTGTGTGACTTAACGATTGCAGCAGATAACGCGATCTTCGGACAAACAGGGCCGAAAGTTGGCAGCTTTGATGGCGGGTATGGAGCTGGTTATTTAGCACGTATTGTCGGCCATAAAAAAGCGCGTGAAATTTGGTATTTATGCCGCCAATACAACGCCCAAGAGGCGTTGGAAATGGGATTAGTCAACAAAGTTGTTCCGCTTGAGCAACTCGAAGAAGAAACGGTAAAATGGGCGGAGGAAATTTTAGAAAAAAGCCCGACAGCGATTCGTTTCTTAAAGGCGGCATTTAATGCCGATACAGATGGACTTGCAGGTATTCAACAGCTTGCAGGAGATGCAACGCTACTTTACTATACGACAGATGAAGCGAAAGAAGGACGCGATGCATTTAAAGAAAAGCGGAAACCGGACTTTAAACAATTCCCACGTTTTCCGTAAACATAAAAACAGCTTGATGGTATGCGCATCAAGCTGTTTTTTTGAAGGAGTTGTGACAATCAGATGATTCCAAATTGGTTGCTTCAACGTGCACATATCACGCCGAATCGCATAGCACTACATGATGGAACAGAAGCGGTTTCATTTGTGGAACTTCATGAACGAGCGGTAAAACGGGCGCGGCAACTCGCGTATCTCGGTGTAAAAAAGGGGGATGTTGTAGCTGTTTTAATGAAAAATAGTGTGCATATGGTCGAAATTATTCACGCCATTCAATATATTGGCGCTATTGCTTTATTGCAAAATGTTCGGTTGTCAGTCGAGGAAGTAAGGTGGCAACTTGAACATAGTGGAGCCCGTTTCGTTGTTTGCGATGAATCGTTTCCTGATGAACGAGCGGTTACATGGAATGAGTTTGTTCATATGAATGAACGAGATGGACAATGGCAAACGATGTACAATTTTGAAGATGTAGCAACGATTATGTATACATCAGGAACGACAGGGAAGCCGAAAGGTGTCATGCAGACGTATGGGAATCATTGGTGGAGTGCGATCGGTTCTGCCCTTAACCTCGGATTGCGTGAAGATGATTGCTGGCTTGCAGCAGTTCCTTTTTTTCATGTTAGCGGTTTGTCCATTTTAATGCGTAGCGTGATTTATGGAATTGGAGTGTACATCATGTCTTCGTTTGATGCGAAGCGCGCAAACGAACTCATTGCTCAACGGAACATAACGATCATGTCTGCTGTGAGTACAATGGTGCAACAAATGGTTAACGAATTGAAACAGCCGTATCCTCCGTCTTTCCGCTGCATGCTCGTTGGTGGCGGTCCAGTACCGGCGCCTTTATTGCAAAGGTGTGATCGCTTGAATATACCTGTATATCAAACGTACGGAATGACGGAGACAGCTTCACAAGTTGCTACATTATCCCCGGAGGCGCGCCATAAACATGGTTCAGCAGGAAAGCCGCTTTTTCATATGAACATTCGGATTGAAAAAGATGGGGAAATCATGCATGCAAATGAAGCGGGAGAAATTGTTGTCAAAGGCCCGAGCGTGATGAAGGGATATTGGCGAAACGAGCAGGCGACGGCCGCTGTTTTAAAAGACGGTTGGTTATATACCGGGGACATTGGATATATTGATGAAGAAGGATTTTTATATGTGCTCGATCGTCGCTCGGACTTAATTATTTCCGGTGGTGAAAACGTATATCCAGCTGAAATTGAATCCGTACTTTTGCAACATGAAGTTGTCAAAGAAGCAGGAGTGGTCGGTGTGGCGGATGAAACATGGGGACAAGTGCCATATGCGTTCGTTGTGTTAGATGATGAACACATAACAGAAGAGCAATTAAAGCAATTTTGTATGAATAAACTCGCAAAATATAAAGTGCCAAAACGGATTCAAGTTGTTGACCATTTGCCGCGCAACGCTGCGAACAAGCTGATGCGTCATGAGCTAAAAAAGTGGGTGAAACAATAAAGGAGGCATGAGAGGCCTCCTTTATTGATATCCTTTTGCTGTTTCTTTCGTAATTTTTTCTTTGAACAACTTGTAGCTCCAAAGTTGGTAACTAATGACGATAGGAACCATAACGATCGCAACACCGAGCATAATTTTTAAGTTGAGTTCGCTTCCCGCTGCTTCAAAAAGTGTTGTGCTATATTTCTCATCAATGCGCGAAGGAAGCATGCTTGGAAACATACCGATAAAACCAGTTGCCATAAGTGTGAAAATAGTTAAGCAAATGTTTGTAAACGCAAGCCCAATTCGTTTTTGCCACACAAACAACAACGTAAGCAACGCACATACGAAAGTAAGGGCAGGTACGATCCAAAGAATCGGAACTTTCGTAAAGTTATTAAATAGTGTTGTCCGATTGCTTGTCGCCACAAAGAAAAGGGACAGTACGACAGCAGAAACAACAGAAGCTGGCCGTGCAATTTCATATGCTCGTTGTGCCACATCACCAACCGTTTTAATCATAATCCATAAAGCGCCAGATACAATGAATAAGCTTGTGAACAACAATCCACCTAATAGCCCGTATGGATGTAGCAAGCCGAGGAATGTTCCTTCATATCCCGAAGGTCCGATTTTTAAACCGTAAAATAAATTAGCAAAAGCAACACCAAATAAAAGTGCCAAGGCAAAACTACTAATTGTAAATGCCCATTTCCAACTCGTTTGCCAACGTGGTGATTCGTCTTTATGCATAAATTCTAATCCTGCTGCTCGGAAGAAAAGTGCGAATAAAATAAGCATCATTGGCGTATACAAGAAGCTAAATAAGTCTGCATAAACGGCTGGAAATGCAGCGAATGTCGCCCCTCCGGCTGTAATTAACCATACTTCGTTTCCGCCCCAGAAAGGCCCGACGGCTTCTTGAAGTTGGTTTCTTTCTTGACGGCTTTTTGTTAAAAAAGGGAATAACATTCCTGTACCGAGTGTATACCCATCTAAAACGAAGTAAACTGTCCAAATAAGCCCCCACAAGCCGAACCAAATGATTGCAACCGTTTCATGAGACATGTTGAATTTCCCCACCTTTCGTAGCTGTGGATGCATAAGGTCCTTTTTTCGCATATTTCAACATTAAATACACGTCAGCAATAAGCAAAATCGTATAAAACACGACTAAGCTAACGAGCGAGAAAATGATTTGAGAGAGCGAGATTGGCGATACTGCCTCAGCTGTACGCATGAGACCATAAACAGTCCACGGTTGGCGACCGACTTCCGCCACGACCCATCCAGCATTAATCGCAACGTACGGTAACAAAACGGAATACATGACTATCTTTAAGAAGCGTTTTGATTCAATTAATTTATTTTTACGATACAAGTAAAACCCATACCAACATAAAGCGACGAAATATAGTCCGAGGGCGACCATTAATCGAAATGAGTAAAACACAATATTGACGTTCGGTCGTTCGTCTTTCGGAATTTGGTCGAATCCGACGACTTTTCCATCAAACGAATGAGTATAAAAGTAGCTACCTAGCTTGGGAATCGTTAAAAATTCAACGATATTTCGTTCGTTTTTTGGATCGGGAATTTGAATAATATGAAAAGGTAACCCCTCTTTCGTTTCCCAAACCGCTTCTAGTGCTGCCCCTTTAGCAGGCTGCATTTTTGCCGCAAATGATGCTGATTTATGACCGATAAATGGTGTTGCTGTTGTTGCGATAAGGCCTAGAATGAGCGCATACTTAAACGATTTTTCAAAAAACTCAACATGTTGTTTACGTAACAAATGCCATGCACTAACAGCCATCACAAAAAACGCTCCAACAATATAACAGCTAACGATTGTGTGTACAAACATATGCCAAGCATATGGATTCGTCACAACTTCCCAAAAGTTTTGCAGTTCGATACGACCGTTTCTTTCAATATATCCGACGGGATTTTGCATAAACCCATTTGCCGTAATAATCCAAAGTGCCGAAATGTTTGTGCCGAGCGCGACCATCCAAATCGAGAATGCACGGAGTTTCGGTGAAATTTTGTCCTTCCCGAATAGCCAAATTCCCATAAATGTAGATTCTAAAAAGAAAGCAACGAGCGCTTCAATCGCGAGCGGAGATCCAAAAATATCTCCCATATATTTCGAATACTCCGACCAGTTTGTGCCAAATTGAAATTCCATCGTAATGCCTGTGACAACTCCGAGGACGAAGTTAATCGCAAACAGTTTCCCCCAAAAGTCTGCCATTTGTCGATAAAGTGGATTTTTTGTTCGTACATGCTGTGTTTCCATCCATGCAATTAAAACAATAAGTCCAATCGTTAATGGAACGAACAAAAAATGATAAAAAACCGTAATGGCAAATTGAAAACGGCTAAGCAAAAGGACGTCGCTCATCTATCTCCCTCCAACACGTTAAATATTTTTATATGTATAAGAGTAACCGCAATAAGTGAGAAAGGAGTGAGGGAAATGTTGCAAAGCTGTGACGATAATTTAAAAAAAATGTGTCTATTTACTATGATTAACGTGAAAAAAGGGAAAACCTCCTTGCAATGGGCAAGGAGGTTATTTTCACTCGTTCGGTTGGAACGTTTTACAGTCTGTTTCTGTTGAGCTTGTCGCTGTCGAGCCAGCGTGGCTTACGACGTAAATGGCGTCTGCACTACATCGATTGCCTTGCGACCAAAACTGACAGTTTTGTACTTCACAAAGTACATCTTTTGCCATCACGATTCCCTCCTTTCGATATGCTGATGTTAGTGTTGACAAAAGATTGACAGGACATAACATGAAAAAATGAGCAAAAATAGTGAGAATTTTTATCATTAAATATTGACATAGATAATCATTCTCAATTAGAATGAAATTGTGCAATATAAAACAAAAAGTCGGAGGGAATGAGATGTCATCGTTATTAGTTGTCGGAGCTGATCATTTAGGAAACATTACTGATAAATTAAAAAGCTCAGGGTTCAAGGAAATTATTCATTTAGATGGAAGAAAAGTGAATATGGTGAAGCGACAAATTCCGGAGCACGTTGATATCGTATTCGTTATGACTGATTATATTAACCATAATTTAGCGAAAGTCATTAAACAAAAAGCGAAAGACCAGCATAAGCCGATTTATTTTGTGAAGCGTTCATGGAGCTCGATCCAAACGGTTATTCAACAAATGGGGGATGAACTAAGGGGGAGATGACATTGTGGCAATCGTTTTTAAATGACGTGCTAGCTTATCATTACAATATATCTCCATCTCATCGTTCATCGCTTACGTTGCTAAAAGGGATTGAACGGGCAACATCATCGTTTTCAATCGCTTCTTTTGACTCTCCCGTTACATATTATAAAACGATTGCGCAAATGACTGACTATTTGCTTCGTTTCGTTGCTCATGATCGGTCGTTTGTTCACATATTTGACGAGCGTGCAGCATTTATAACTGCATCTTGTACGTCTGAAACATGCGTTGTCCCATCATGTATGAATGTTTTCATTTTTGATTGCACCCCATCATTGCACGTATGTCGTCAATTTGAAGAGCGGTTCGGACAAAAGCCGAGAGTAGTGCGAATGTATAACGTCATGAAAAATCGTTTATTTCACGTCGTATTGAAAAACGAAGCATCTTTTACACACTTATTATAAAAAACCGGGCGACTACCCGGTTTTTATAATTCATCAAATCCGTTTATATCTGTTGTTTTTGTGTATGACCGTGGGCGCGCCTCGAAAAAGTCAGTTTTCCCTAAGTTTACATTTTCATCGCTAAACACGCGAATCCAAGGCATAGAGTTTTCATCCGCATCGTACCGATCTTCTAAACCAAGCATGCGCAGTCGCTTGTTTCCGAGGTATTCGATATATTTCTCCATCTCTACTACATCAATCCCATCTATATCGCGTAACACGAAGCGCGACCATTCTACTTCATAACGGATCGCTTCATCGACGTAATCATATATCCATGCAGAAAATGATCCATCTTCATCAATATGTCGATTTTCCCATAATACAGCGCGAACAAGTTGAGAAATAAAGTAGCTATGGCATAGTTCATCTTTGTTGATATAGCTAATCATTGTAGATGTTTTTAACATTTTTTCATTTCTCGCCAAGTTATAGAAAAAGGCGAAACCGGAGTAAAAATTGATCCCTTCTAACACGAGTGAAGCGACAAGCGCCTGACAAAACGTTTCAACAGTCGGTTGTTCACGAAATGCTTCATATACGCGGATGACATGCTCATTTCGTTTATAAATATGTGGGTTCGTGCGCGCCATTTCAAAGGCGCGATGTTGCTCAGACAACTTTTCGATGGAAGCAAGAACGTAAGAGTACGATTGGTTATGAACGACTTCCTGTTGTTCAATAATAGAAAAAATAGCTTTTACGCTCGGATCTGTAATGTATTCTTTCATCGCCCCAATAAAGTTCGGCTGAACGGAATCTAAAATGGAGAGCAAACCGATAATGTGTAAAAATGCATCACGTTCACGTTCGCTTAAATGACGCCATTGTTTAATATCATCAGACATGTTAATTTCAAATGGTGTCCAAAAGTTTCCAAGTAACATTTTGTATATATCATAAAAATGATTATATTTAATATCGTTCCAATTTAAAATGCCGCTTGCTTTTCCATTTATAATGCTCGTTGCTTTATTTGGATGCGACGGTTCCAACAATTTCACTTTCGTCAATAACAAAACGTTCGACCTCCTGCAATAGTTGTTGTACGAAAATAGCTGGCAAATGTTTTTGGTGACCGCGCGGCGATTGCTCGATTTTTAGTGTGCCAAGTACCGATGTAACCTTTTGTAAATGGTATGCCATCTCATCGACGGCACGGCAATAGTACGTCCACATTTGATCCCCTGTGCCAAACAGCGCCACAGGGGGCAAAGGAAGTTTTCGTTCTTTAATGAGAAAACGTAACAGTTTTCTCATCTCATCTGGAAGTTGTCCATTCCCCCACGTATATGAACCGAATAAAAGAAGGTGTGCTTCACGGATGAGCAACTCGATTGCAAATGCGTGTTGAACATCGATCGTTTTTACAGCATGTCCGTACGATCGAAAAGCTTGTTCAATCAAAAGGGCGACTTCTTTTGTGTTACCAGTTTTTGATGTATAACAAATAAGAACGTTCATTTGTTTCTCTCCTTTATGATGAGCAAACGTCACATTCTTCAATTGTTACTGCTGTGCTACGAACGTAATATGTCGATTTCAATCGTTCTTTCCATGCGGTTAAGTGCAAGTCAAGAAGATCTTTTGCTTTAATTGTGTTGTATACATATAAATTAAAGCTTAAAGACTGATCGACATGTTTTTGTCGCGCTGCATTTTGACGAATGCTCATTTTTTGATCCACTTCGTAAGCGTTATCGTAATACCAATACGTTTTGGCACATAAATCAGGTACAGTCACCGGAATTTTATAATTCTTCTTTTCTTCAAAATATAAACGGTTAAATATAGGGTCGCATGACGCTGTTCCGTTTGCTAAAACGGAAGTCGAAGCATTCGGTGCGGGTGCCATTAAATAGCCGTTTCGTACACCGTGCTTCATGACTTGTTGTTTTAAACCGTCCCAATCTAACTCATCATGCGATGTATAACCACGAAGTTCAAAGTATGCGCCTGTATGCCAATCCGAACCTTCAAAAGCAGGATACGCTCCTTTTTCTTTCGCTAATTCCATGCTTGCCTTAATTGTGAGATAAGCAATTTTCTCAAATAGTTTGTCGGCAAACTCTACACTTTCCTCGCTATCCCACTTGATTCCTTTTAATGCGAGTAAGTGATGCCATGAGAACGCTCCTAGACCAATCGCACGATATTTTTTGTTCGTTATGACCGCTTGTAACACTTCGATGCGGTTTTCGTTTAAGTCGATGACGTTATCTAACATGCGCACTTGAATAGGAATCAACCGCTCCAATACATCGTCTTGTACCGCACGTGCTAAATGGATGCTTGATAAGTTACATACGACAAAATCGCCCGGTTTTTTATGGACAATAATTTCTCCATCTTGTGTGTATTCTTTTGTTACTGTAGTAGCGGACATATTTTGCATAATTTCGGTGCACAAATTAGACGAATAAATCATTCCTGCATGTTTATTTGGGTTCATGCGATTCGCTTCATCGCGATAAAACATATACGGTGTCCCTGTCTCTAGTTGCGATTTCATAATCCGTTTCATAATTTCAATAGCAGGTACACGCTCTTTGCTTAATTTAGGATGGTTGACACATTCTTCGTATTTTTCTCGGAATGAGCCTTCGCCACGTTTTTCATCGTAAAAATCTTCAAGTCCTAATGGGTTTCCGTCTTTGTCTTTCCAACCCATCACTTGTTTCACTTCATGCGGGTCGAATAAATACCAATCACCACGTTGTTCGACTTGTTCCATGAATAAATCAGGAATGCATACGCCGTAAAATAAGTCATGACATTTTTGTCGCTCATCGCCATTGTTCAGTTTGGCATCTAAGAAAGAGAAAATATCTTTATGCCAAACGTCTAAATAGACGGCAATCGAACCTTGACGTGTCCCTAATTGGTCTACGGATACAGCGGTATTATTTAATTGTCGCATCCACGGAATGACACCAGATGATACGCCTTTAAATCCTTTAATATCAGAATTTCTTGCACGAATTTTCCCTAAATATACACCAATTCCACCGCCACCTTTAGATAGGCGGGCAACGTCTGTATTTGATTCGTAAATGCCAATGAGACTGTCATCGACTGTATCAATAAAGCAGCTTGAAAGCTGTCCATAAGACTTTCCTGCATTTGCATACGTTGGTGTCGCTACTGTCATATATTGATTAGATAATGCCCAATACGCTTCTTTTACAAGTTCCATGCGCTTTTCTTTCTTTTCGTTAGCCATGAGTGTTAGCGCAATCGTTAAGAATCGTTCTTGTGGCAATTCGTAAATCTCGCCATTGTAGCCTTTTGCTAAATAACGATCAACTAATGTTTTTAAGCCGATATATGTAAATCTTTCATCTTTTTTCGGATCGATCCATGCGCTCGCTTCTTGTAGCTCTTCTTTCGTATATCGTTCAAGTAAAAACGAATCGTAAATGCCAAAATCGCAGAGCGTTGTTTGCAATTCATAAAAGTAGCGGTATGTTTCGGATACATTGTAGCCGCGGTTTGTAGCTGCTTCATCGTATAGTTGTTGTAAATAGAGGCGAGCCGCTACAAATGTCCATTCTGGTTGTTCGACGGTAATTTCATCAAGTGCGTTTAAAATGAGTTTGTTCATCATGTCGTCGTATTTTCGTGTGTGAGCAAGTGCACGCACGGTACGCTCGATGTACCGCTCACTCGATAAGTGTGGAAAGTCTTTGAAAATATGAGACAATAGTGTGCGAATCGTTTCTTCATTTACTTCAGTTCGTTCTTTTATGTGCATCATGTAAAATCCCTTCCCCTTATAAAATAAAAAACATCCGCTTTTGTTGAGCGGATGAAACGATGGAAAAAGGCATGCTTTCACCATCGTTTCATCTTCTCAATCCCCGAAGAATATGAAACGATACAAGCAAGGCAGGTCTCCTGACTCGCGCTTCATCCTACTTTGGATTCCTTCCCATATATGCGCCACAAAAGCTGACATATACAGTGGTGTTGTTTCCATTTCGTCTGCGCACACAGTTGCGGGGACAGTTCTGGATTCGCACCAGATTCCCTATTAAGTCCGTTCGGACACCTTTGCTTGTCGGTTACAATATATAGTTATTATATTGTCCGTAAATCACAATATGTTGTATGAAAAACGTTTACGTTTAAAACTATAGCGAAAAATCTCAACATTTGCAATCATTATTTTTCATCATTTGCTAAATAACGACGATCTTTCATAAACAGCCGCCAAAAATAAATGAAACCTGGAAATAAAATTGCAAAGCCGACGATATATGTGATGAAAAGGGCGCGAAACGTATTGGGATGCGTAAATCCTGATTCGATCGTCACATCTGGATAAATCATATACGGTAAGTGGGCTTTCCCGTATGCGTAACTTGCACAAAAATATTGTAATACAATTGCTACAACCGCAAGACGCGGCATTCCGCGCACCGTTTTCTGCTTCCGTGAAGGAAGAAAAAGCGCTGCACCAGCTAGGAGAAATAGAACGACGGAAGCGGCAAGCCACGGCCAATGCGTTATCATTCCGTCGTATAACCAACGTGCTTCATGTCGCATCGTGACCATAATGAACAGCGAAGAAAGAAGGGTAAACGGTCCGATAATCAGTGCATCTCGCCGATAAATTGCATATGCTTCTGCTTCGTTAGCTTCGTTTGAGTAATCCGCAAGCAAAAGGGAAGAAAGAAAAAGTGTACTCGTAACCGCAAAGGCGATGAACGCATATTCATGCGGGCTTGTAAATAAGCGATCAAGGCGAAGACGACTGACACCATCTATTGTTTCGACGAAAGATCCGTGTGTAATCGGCAAGACACTAATTAAAAACGCAGGGATCAATAAGCCGCTCATACCAGAAATGTAAACGAGCACTTTTTCATACTTAGGAGCAACGTGCGAAAAAACGAGAAAGGCGCTACGAACGGTAAGCAAAAGTAAAATGATGCTGCCGGGTATGAGTAAAATCGTCCCGAGTATAAACGTTGCCCCTGGGAAAAAGCTGACGAGTGCCACAACGATAGCAACGATAAATACGTTTGTTACTTCCCATGTCGGGGACAAATATCTATTGGCGATTTTTGTAGCTTTCGTCTGCGGACGATGAATGTAGATCATCGACCAGAAGCCAGCTCCAAAGTCCATTGTCGCCATGACTGCGTAAATAAAAATAAATCCCCATAAAATCGAAATAGCAATTAATTCATCTGTCATCAGCTTACTCCTTTCTACATATGCACCGATAAGTGATGTTCAATCGGATGGCGGCGGAAATATGAACGTAAGACGAGAACGACCGCGATGAGCAAAAATACGTAAATGGACGTAAATAAGACAAAAAGCGTTCCTAAATTCGTCGCTTGCGTCACAGCTTCTGCCGTTGTCATCATGCGATAAATGACCCATGGTTGTCTGCCTGTGCAAGCGAAAATCCAACCAAATTCAATGCCGAGCAAGGCAAGCGGGCCAGCGGTCACAACCGTCCACATAAACCAATTTGGAAATCCTTTTTCTATTCTCATCCGATGCCAAACAAATCCGACGATCGAAAGAAGGAGAAGAAACATGCCGATGCCGACCATGGCGTTAAAGAGAGTATGGACGAACAAGGGTGGCCACCATTCTTCAGGAAAATCATTTAATCCGACAACGACAGTATCAAACCGATTGCCAGCTAAAAAGCTAAGTAGCCAAGGAATTTCAATCCCCCATTTGACTGTTTGTGTTTCGCGATCTGTAAAGCCACCAATGACGAGCGGAGCGTGCGACTGTGTTTCAAATAATCCTTCAGCAGCTGCTAGTTTCTCTGGTTGATATTCATGGAGAAGCTGAGCCGATTCATGCCCGTTAATCGCTGTAAGCAATGAAAAAATCCCCCCGACTGTTAATCCGAGCATGAGCGCCTTTTTATGAAAACGTTGAAGGCGTTCGTGTTGTTTATTTTTCAACATGTTATATGCTGCGATTGAGGCGATCGTAAACGCGCCTGTCATATAAGCAGATAAAACGACGTGTGTGGCGGTGACGACGAAGCTTGGATTAAAAAATGCTTTCCATGGATCGACATCGACAATTTGTCCGTTTTCGATGCGAAAGCCTGTCGGTGTACCTTCAAAGGCGTGCACATTCGTAATTAAAATAGCAGAAGCAGCCGCTCCGATCGCAACAAACGTCAAGCTTACGATGCGCATTGTCGGGGAAATGCGATTAGCTGCATATACATAAATGGATAAAAACAACGCTTCTATGAAAAAGGCATAAATTTCAATTTGGAAAGGAAGTGCCATCACTTTTCCTATTACTTCCATAAAACCTGGCCATAGAAGGGAGAGCTGCACTCCTGCAATCGTACCGGATGGAATAGCGACACCAAGCAAAATGGCGAGCGCTTTTGTCCAGCGATTAGCCATAAGAGCATAGTCGTTATCTTTCGTTTTTTGATACATGAGTTCCGCAAGTAAAATCATAAGTGGAATGCCGACGCCGAGCGTTGCGAAAATAATATGAAACGCCATTGTAGTTCCAAACAACGTTCTTGCTGTTAATACATGATCCATACCGAAATGTTCATCCCTTTCCATACAATGTCGTTTCATAGTTTGATGTGAAAGGGGAAAAAATATACAAAAAAATAAAGCGACCGTCATAGTCGCTTATTGCAATGCTTTTTTTAATGCTGATATGTTGTCATTCATAATTGAAAAGTAATCTTTATTATGTTTTATATCATCGTTTGTACGTGCTTCTAGGTTGTGAAGAATGAGCACGTCTGCTCCAATTTCATTTTTGACAACTTCAGCAATTTTGGAAGTGACATTTTGTTCAAAGAAAATGTAACGTATGTTGTTGTCTTTTGCTGTTTGAATGATCGAAGCGAGCTGCTTTTGCGATGGTTCATTTGTTGGTGACAATCCTGTTACGCTTATTTGCTTGATGCCATATCGTTTTTCCCAATAGCCGTATGCCGCATGAGCAACAAGAATATCATTTCTTTTCGCTTCCTTCATTAATTGCTGGAACTCACTATCGAGCTGTTCAAGCTGTTGTTTTAGCGAAGTAAAGTTTTGCTCAAAATCTTCTTTTGCTTCAGGCTTCAGTTGGATGAGTGTTCGTTTAATTGTCTCAGCCATTTGAATGGAGTAGATCGGATCGAGCCAGACGTGCGGATCTACATCGTCATGATGGTGTTCATCTTCATGAGCATGTTCATCTTCATGAGCATGTTCATCTTCATGAGCATGATTTGATGGGAGTAGTTCCATCCCTTTCGTCGCTTCGACAAACTCCACTTTCTCATTTTGTAGCGTCTGAATGATGCGATCGACAAATCCCTCCATCCCTTGCCCGATGTAGATAAAAGCGTCCGCATCAGCAATTTGTTGCATCGTTTTTGCTGTCGGTTCATATGTGTGTGCATCTACACCAGGAGGGTATACGCTTTCGACTTGAACGTGCTCGCCACCAATTTGTTGTGCAAAATGTTGAAGCGGATATACCGTTGTATAAACGATAAGCTGATCATTTTTTTCCTCACTTTTCGATTCGTTCGTCTGTTCTTGTTTTGAGCAACCAAACAATGTTAATGTACTCGCAAGTGCGATAGATAAAATGTTTTTTAACTTCATTATTCTCCTCCTTCCAAAAAAGAAAGATGTTTTCTGTTGCCAGATAACATCTTTCTTGTTCCTGTTTTATTATATCGTAATCGTTACGATTTGAAAACTATGAAATAGTCGTAAATGGTGGAAGTGGATCGACAAAAGTAGACCAATCTTCTTCCATTTCTTCGTCTGTTAACAAGCATGTATCGAGTGAAGAAGAAATGACCTTTTCATCCATATCGACACCGATAAACACGAGCTCTGTCATGCGATCTCCATACGTCTCGTCCCATTTAGCACGCAATTCACGTTCTTCTTGCAATATTTGCTCGCGCTCATGCGGAGGGTACGTAGCAATCCATTCACCTGCTCCTTGCAACATAATGGACGGACCAGCTTGTGAAAGAAGGCCACACATATTGTTACGCGAGGCAAGCCAGAAAAAACCTTTCGCTCGAACGATTTCAACAGGCCAGTTTTCAAGCCAATGCATAAGCCGCTCAGGATGGAATGGACGACGGCGACGATAGACGAAAGAGGAAATGCCGTATTGTTCTGTTTCCGGTGTATGTTCTTCATTTAGCTCTTTCATCCATCCAGCAGATTGGCTTGCTTTTTCAAAGTCAAATAAACGTGTGTTTAAAATGTGATGAAGCGCTACTTTTCCGTATGTGGCACGAATGATGTTTGCTTCCGGATTCAATTTGCGCAAAAGGGCTTCCAATTCGTCCGCATCTTCTTTAGAAATGCAGTCGACTTTATTTAAAATAATGACGTTTGCAAACTCAATTTGGTCAATTAATAAATCTACAACTTCACGTGTATCAGTTTCATCCACCGCCTGCTTGCGATCTAACAACGTTTCACCAGAAGCAAAATCATGCCAGAAGCGATTTGCGTCCACGACGGTAACCATCGTATCTAACCGACATGTTGACGTTAAATCGATTCCAAACTCTTCATCCATATATGTGAACGTTTGGGCGACAGGAATGGGCTCACTAATACCGGACGATTCGATAACAATATAATCAATGTTTCCTGCTTTGACAAGTTTCTCGACTTCTTTCATTAAATCTTCCCGCAATGTACAACAAATACAGCCGTTTTGAATTTGCACAAGCTTTTCTTCTGTACGTGAAAACCCACCTTGTTTAATTAACTCCGCATCAATATTTACTTCACTCATGTCATTCACAATAACAGCAATTTTTAACCCTTCGCGATTGTTTAAAATATGGTTAAGCAACGTTGTTTTTCCTGAACCTAAATATCCACTCAATACCGTAACAGGCACTTTCATTTATTGTTCCCCTTTCACAAAGCGTAATTATTACGATTTACATTGTTTATCATAGCGAAAAAAAAGAGAAAGAACAACTATTTTTGTTCTTTCTCTGGGACAGGATCAAATCCTCCGGGATGAAACGGGTGACATTTTAAAAGGCGTTTGATCGTTAAATAGCCACCTTTTAAGGCACCGAAGCGGCGAATCGCTTCTAATCCGTAGTGTGAACAAGTCGGGTAGAAGCGGCATGTTGGCGGTTTCAGAGGGGAAATGAAACGTTGATAAAAACGAATGAGCAAAATGAATATGTATTTCATACGATACACCTACCCCTATTTTTGCTTATTGTAACATAGTTGTTTGAAGTAATTCCAATAAAAAAAGATGAAAAAAGTCGGACTTTTGTGTATGATAAAAACGTAACAATTGAAAAAGAGGTGAGAAGTATGCCTTCAGTAGAAAGCTTTGAACTGGATCATTGTGCGGTTAAGGCGCCGTACGTTCGCCATTGCGGTGTTCATCGAGTCGGGAGCGACGGTGTTGTGAATAAATTTGATATTCGTTTTTGTCAGCCGAATAAAGAGGCGATGCAGCCAGCGGCTATTCATACGCTTGAGCATTTGCTTGCGGTACATATTCGCAAGCATGCCGAGAAGTATGACCATTTTGATATTATCGACATTTCCCCAATGGGATGTCAAACGGGCTACTATTTAGTAGTTAGCGGTACGCCAACAGTCGAAGACATTATTGATTTATTAGAAGCGACGATGAATGAGGCGTTAACTGTGACAGAAGTACCAGCCGCAACAGAAAAAGAGTGCGGTCAAGCAAAGTTGCATGATTTAGAAGGAGCGAAGCGATTGATGCGCTATTGGCTATCACAGCCAAAGGAAGAATTGAAAAAGGTGTTCGGTTAAAAAATAAAGGTTCAGGCCCTATACGTCTGAACCTTTATTTTTTCAGTTGGCCATTTATCAACTATGCTTTCGAAACTGTTACAACGCTTAAGATGTCCACATGTTATCTGAATGCGAAAACATATTATTTTCCAAAAAATTTTTTGTTTGCTATAATGAAGGAGGGGAAAAGTTATGATTGAGGAGGGAACGAGGATGAAAGAAAAATTAATTGACATTGTCAACAAACAAATTGCGAACTGGAATGTGTTATACGTAAAATTGCACAACTACCACTGGTATGTGAAAGGACCGCAGTTTTTTACGCTGCATACGAAATTTGAGGAACTGTACAACGAAGCAGCGCTACATATTGATGAGCTAGCAGAGCGGTTGTTAGCGCTAGGTGGAAAACCGTTAGCGACGATGAAAGATTATTTAGCGGCAGCTTCTGTACATGAAGCAAAAGGAAATGAAACGGCAGAAGAAATGGTAGAAGAAATTGTTCGTGATTTTGAAACGATGATCCGAGAGCTAAAAGAAGGTATGAATTATGCCGGAGAAATTGATGATGAAACGACAGGGGATATGCTTTTAGGCATTCATCAAAGCTTAGAAAAACATGTTTGGATGTTAAAATCTTTTCTCGGATAAGGCGGATTTACCGCCTTTTTTTGTATAAAAAAAGAATACCGACTCACACTAACCGTAAACGAACGGAAAAGAGGTGGGGCGATGAAAAAGACGTACTATATTTCGGTGGCGCGCGGCGAAATTTCGCAAGTAAAAACGGCTTCGCCGTGGGATTTTCGCATTGAAGCGACGGACGAACAAATTATTCAGTTGCGTGAATATTTTGATGAGATGTATTCATCGGATTGGCAATCATTTTGGCGTGCGCATGTGCCATATGTACAATATCATTATGACCGCCCGAATGACGGTTACGATCACGCAATGAAAAAAGTGTATGGACTTATTTATGAGCTTGGGGATGAAGAAGCAAAACAACAAATTGAAACAATGGGGATCATTGAACATTGAAAGCTGTCGCCAATTGTTCTGTATGGTACAATGAAGAAAACATGCAGTTGAGGGTAGACGGCGATGATTATATTTCAAGATTATTACGGATATGATGTTCGACTGTCATTTTCTGACCATCCTTTTTCACGACGTCCAAAACATGTTTTTGTCATTTGTCGTTACGGTAACCATTGGTTATTGACAAATCACGCAGTACGTGGATTAGAGTTTCCGGGTGGCAAAGTAGAAGAGGGAGAGACGGCGGAAGCGGCAGCTATTCGTGAAGTAAGGGAAGAAACTGGCGGCATCGTTCAAAAAGTGACGTACGTTGGACAGTACGAAGTAAACCGCCCGAATGAAACGATCGTAAAAAATATTTACTTTGCCCATGTTCATACGATTGAGCAAAGGCAATCGTATTTTGAGACGAACGGTCCTGTGCAAATGAAGCATATGCCAGATGACATCGTGGCGGATGAACGATTTAGCTTTATTATGAAGGATAAAGTATGGGCATGTACGAAGCAGGAGTTAAAACGGCGAGGTTTGATTTAAAAAATCCCCTCGCCGTTTTAACGTGTAGCGAGAGGTTACGAGCGTTTGACTAACTTTTTCTCGAGCCAGCTGACAAGTTGGTACATGATGCTCGAAAGTAAAGCAATCATAAGTAAACTTAATAAAACGAGTGTGAAGTTAAACACTTGGAACCCGTAAATAATCATATAACCGAGTCCTTGTTTAGAGACGAGGAATTCACCGACAATGACACCGACCCAAGATAAACCGACGTTTACTTTTAACGTTGAAATGATTGTAGGAAATGAAGCGGGTAAAATAGCTTCTATGAACCATTGTCGCTTCGTTGCGCCGAATGTTTGGAGCACTTTTATATAATTTGCATCGACTTCTTTAAACGATGTATAGACGACAATGGTTGTAATGATGATCGAAATGATCGCCCCCATAGCTACAATGGATGTCATATTCGGTCCGAGTGCGACAATTAAAATTGGCCCAAGCGCCACTTTTGGCATCGCGTTTAAAATGACTAAATACGGATCAACGATTTTTGATACACGTGGAAACCACCAAAGCATCGTAGCGAAACAAACACCGATAATTGTACCAACGATAAAGCCGAGTACAGTTTCTGTCAATGTTACTGTTGTATGCGCAAGCAACGTATGATCGCGTAGTTTGGTAATTAACAAATGCCAAACTGAGGATGGCGAGCTGAACAATAGAGGGTCGATCCAGCGGAAGCGGCTCGCTATTTCCCATAAGCTAAAAAATAAAACCATAATCATGATTTGAAAAAGACGGACGATTCGTTTTTCTCGTTTTTCATGTGATAGATGTTGATCATATATGCGTTGTAGCCATTCATGTTTGTTCAATGTTCTCTAACTCCTTCCAAATCATTTGAAAGAGCGGTGAAAAATCTGGATGTTGACGAGCTTGAAACGGCGTGCATGCTTTTAATGAATCTGGAACGGTAACGATTTTTTGAATTTTTCCCGGCCTTGCGGTAAATAAAACGATGCGATCGCTCATCGCAATAGCTTCGCCAATATCGTGCGTGACGAGAAGGGCGGTTTTGCGATATTGTTTTAACGTCTCCCATACGAGGTCTTCAAGCTTCAGTTTTGTTTGGTAATCAAGCGCCGAAAACGGTTCATCTAACAATAAAATTTTTGGATCAGTTGCGAGTGTGCGCACGAGTGCAGCGCGCTGGCGCATCCCTCCGGACAATTCATTCGGGTAACGGTCGTCCACATCACGCAGCCCGATTTGGTGTAAAAGAGCGAGTGTTTGTTTTTTTGTTTTCTCACTATATTTGCCTGTGAGTTTTAATCCGAGTGTGACGTTTTGCTCGATTGTTTTCCATGGGAACAAATAATCATGTTGTAGCATATATCCGATCGTTTGACGCATCGTTTGTATTTCTTTCCCTTCAATAAGCACTCGTCCTTTTGTTGGTTCAATCAATCCGGCAATGATGGAAAGGAGAGTCGTCTTTCCACAGCCGCTTGGGCCGAGAAAGGAGAGAAATTCTCCTTTCTCAACAGTAAGTGAAATACGATCGAGTGCTAATATGGCTGAATCGTTCGTTACGTAGGCGTGCATTACTTGATCAATTGTTAAAATAGGCATGATGTTCACCTACTTTTTCGCGTTTTCAGCAAACGATGTATCGACTAAGATAGAGTGATCCACGTACGACGGTAATTCATTTGCATCTTTCATGATGTTTTGCAGATGGTTCCATTCTTCCTCATCTAAAATCGGATCTGTAGCGTATGAGCCTTGTTTTTTATAGCGATCGACGACTTTTTCAATGAGCGCGACATCCGTATTTTCAAAGTACGGCTGAATGACCGTTGCGATTTCTTTGGCGTTATGTGTTTGCACCCATTGTTGTGCTTTGTAAAGAGCTCGTGTGAATTTATCAATCACATCTTTGTTTTTTTCAATGAAGCTTTGTTTTGCCATAAATGTCGTGTATGGGAGATGACCAGATTCCGTCCCGAATGAAGCGACAATATATCCTTTTCCTTCTTGTTCAAACACGCTAGCAGTCGGTTCAAATAGTTGGACGAAATCACCTGTTCCGCTTGCAAACGCATTAGCAATATTGGCAAATTCAATATTTTGAATAAGGTTTAAGTCTTTATGTGAATCAATTCCGTGTTGCTTAAGCACATACTCTCCGACCATTTGCGGCATGCCGCCTTTTCTCTGTCCTAAAAATGTACTTCCTTTCAATTGGTCCCATGTGAAGTTAGCAATCGGTTCGCGTGAAACTAAAAATGTTCCGTCTGTTTGTGTCAACTGGGCAAAGTTGATGACCGGATCAACAGCACCTTGGCTATATACGTAAATGGACGTTTCCGAACCGACGAGCGCAATATCCGCTCCGTTCGATAAAAGGGTCGTCATCGTTTTATCGCCGCCCCACGTTGTATTTAGCTCAATATGAATCCCTTCTTCAGCAAAAAAACCTTTTTCAATAGCAACATATTGTGGTGCATAAAAAATGGAACGGGTTACCTCTGCAACGCGCAACGTTTTTACATCATTTGATGAGCAAGCTGTAAGTAAGAACATGAAAATAATGAACAAAAATCCCCATTTTCGCATGCGTTTCCCCTCTTTCCTTTCGTTTGCTTTATCGTATGCGCCTAACGAAAATGTGTGAATGCCCTAAAAAGAAAACCGTCGAGCATATACATAGCCCGACGGTTTAGTTAATGGAATGCAAGGCGATTAATTCATATGTAACGATCGTTGTCCCGTTTTCAAGAACGAGTTTTTTGACGACAGCTTGTCCTGTCGCTTCTCCATGCTTTGTTCGCCTTACTTCTAACGGAATATCCATTGGATATAAGCGATATCCTTCCTTCTCTAAAATAAATAAGTTATGCTCGATCCGTTTTTCCTTTCCGTTTGTGACAATCATCGTTTGTACCTCTAATGGCATGCCCATGTATTTCACCCCATACTGTGCGCTTTTACCTTCATTGAAACATATTTATTACGAATGTACAACTACATCGTACAAGTTGATATCAAATAGTAAAAATAAATCATATGATCAGGTAATAAATTTTGTTGACAGGACGAGAATGTAAATGATACGATGGCAATAAGCTTAAAAGAGAAATGTATGAATATTCGTTTCTTTTAAGTGAAGTTTTTACGTATGAGGGGAGTTTTTTATTACATGAAACAATTTCATTCATTCGGGTGGTATGCAGCTCGTATCGCTCCGTATTTGCCCGAAGAAGCGTTTCGTCCTGTTCCGTCTCGATTGTTTGGTGGGCTTGCTTACATGTTCGTTTTAGTCAGTAGCATTATGACAATTTCTCTACTTGATCTTCATTGGGCGTGGAACGGATTGCTTTCTATCGTTATCGGTTTTTGTTTTGCGGGTTTAGGTTTTCTAGGGCATGAAATTTTGCACGGGACAGTTGTCAAACGGGCATGGCTTCGTGATTTGTTAGGAGGGATTGCCTTTTTGCCGCTTTGTACAGGACCGAAGCTGTGGAGAAAGTGGCATAACGCCACACACCATGTGCATACACAGCATGAGGAGCTCGATCCTGATGCGTGGCCGACGATCAAACGTTTAGCTCAAAGTCGTTTTCTTCGTTGGGTTTATCGCATCCCGTTTCCGATTCGTGCGTTTTTCTCGTTTTTGTCATTAGCAGGGATGTTTACCGTTCATTCGCTTCATATGCTTCTTCATTTTTGGAAGGAGTTTGAGCGCGGAAGTCGTCGTGCTGTATTTTGGCAGTTTGTATTGCCATGGTCGGTATGGATTGGTTTGCTTTTTGCGATTGGCATTGAGAAATGGATATTCGCGTTTGTTCTTCCTTTGCTAATTGGCAATGCGATTGTTATGGGATACATTTCAACGAACCATCGTTTAAATCCGCTCGTTCCGGTCAACGATCCGTTAGCGAACAGTTTAACAGTTATCGTTCCGAAGTGGGTAGATGTGTTACATTTTAACTTTTCCCACCATACAGAACATCACTTATTTCCAGCGATGAGTTCAAAATATTATCCGTTAGTGAAGCAATATATTAAACAACTATGGCCGGATCGTTATCATGAAATGCCGATGACGAAAGCGTTAATTGCGCTATGGAAGACACCGCGGCTTTATCATGAACAAACGGAGCTGATCGAACCACGTGAGGGGCATGTGTACGGAACGCTTGGAAACGGATTAAATATAGATGACATTTCATATAAAGGAGAAGAAGAACATATCACTATAAAAAAAATGGCTAAGCAAAAATAGAGCGTCGTGTATCGGCGCTTTTCTTATATGTTGAGGGACGTGGCAAAATACGCCACGTCTTATTTTTTTCGTTGGAACATGAGGGGGAGTTCCAAATGATATTCGTGTAAAAACGGTTCGTTCGTTAATATTGCTTCTGTTTGACCGTCATATACGATCGTTCCATCAGCGAGTACAATTGTTCGTTCACAACATTCAAGCACAAAGTCAAGATCATGTGTTGTAACGATTTTTGTGTGAGGTAATGATCGAACGAGTTGAATAAGCGCTCGTCGTGCTTTCGGATCTAACGCAGCTGTTGGCTCGTCCATGAGCAATATGTTCGGTTTCATCGCAAGGATAGTAGCGAAAGTGACGAGACGTTTTTCCCCTTCTGACAAACGATATGGCGGTCGGTCTTTCACGTGTATCGCTCCGACGCTTGTTAAAGCATGTATGACTCGTTGCTTCACTTCTTCCTCATCCATACCTTCATTGCGAAGCGCAAAGGCGACATCATCGTAAACGGTCGGCATAAATAGTTGGTCGTCCGCTTGTTGAAACGTAAAGCCGATCGTGCGGCGAATATCGCGCAGCGTCTGCTTAGATAGGCGCATATTGTTGATGATGATCTCCCCTGCTTGTGGCATATACAGTCCAACAAGCAACTTTAATAGCGTTGATTTTCCTGCCCCGTTTGCTCCGATCACACCAATGCATTCCCCGGGCTGAACAGAAAAGGAAACATTACGAATGGCTTCATGACCATCTGGGTATATGTAACAAATATCCGATACGTTTATTATCATATGATCACCAACCGATAAACGATGAACAATCCAACCAATATACATGTATATACGATGTCTTTCATTGTCCACCGTTCTATTTTGATATGGAGGCGTTGAATCGAAAAGCCGCGCAATGTCATCGCCTCATATACGCGCTCAGCACGTTCAAATGTTCGCAACAGCAAGTGTCCAACAAGCGATCCCCAAACGGATAACTTGATCGCACGATGTTGGGGTGCGCGCAACATATACGCTTGATGAAGTGTTTTTGCTTCTTCTAAAAATAAAAAAATGTAGCGATATGTTAAAAGTAATTGTATAACGAGCAAACGAGGAATGCGTAACGAAAGAAGTGCTCCTGCGAGTTGCTCGATCGGGATCATGAAAAATAATAGTGCTGTTGCCAGTACTGCAAGTACATTTTTCAGGAGAAGTGTAGCAAACGCCAGCCATCCTGCTTGAATATGCCAATGAAATATGGAAATATGCTCGTCTATAAAAAGTAATTGAGACATGCCAACCGCTATGATGAAAGGTAACGAGACGAGCAACATGTTTTTTATACGGCGGATAGAAAGGCGATAAACAATGATTATGACGGTCGGGTAGAGCGATAACGGAATGAGTTCTACAAACGCGTACGAGTGGAACGAGGCGACGATGACGATATACGTAAATGTCGCAATAAGCATGCTTAGCGGATGCATCATATGTCGTCGCGTTTCAACACTTGTTATCATGTTCATCGCGTTTGCTTTCTCCATTTTTTCATCATGTACGGTATGATGAGCACGAATGCAACGATACATGCACCGATGATGCCAGAAATGCTTGTCCCAATGTTTAGCCATCCGATCGATGCGTCTGCGCTTTTCAAATTGTAATCGGGCAACAATGCAAATAATTGTTGAATCGATTCCAATGCGCCATGAATGGCTGTTGTTGCATGTAGCTCGTCTGTGCCAGCCGTGTGAAAAATAGACCATGCTAATCCATCAGGTTTGGACGAAGCTATAGATGAAAAAATTCCGCCGACTATTAAAGCAAGCAAACCAATAGTTGCAATCATTCGATTGACCGGAATATATGTCGTTGTCGAAAGCTCCGGCTTTGCTTTCATCATGAAAGTGATGACAGCAGCAGTAGCTATGCCTTCAACGACGCCGATCGCCAAATGAATCGGTTGCATAAATAATGTGAAAGTGGTAAAAGGCAATTCGACTTTCCCGGACAGCAACGTTTGCACAACGACGCTAAATGAACCGAGTTGCAATCCGATGACCGCAGCGATAATGGACGAAAACCATACGTTCATTTGACGAACAAGTCGTTTGTATAACGGATACGCAATGAAGCATGTGTAAAACCCAAGATTGAACACATTGCATCCGAACGCTAACAGTCCACCATCTGCAAAAAAGAGTGCTTGAATAAACAAAATGACTGCCAAAGTTAAAAACGCTGCATACGGACCGAGCAACGCTGCAAGCAGCAATCCGCCGCCTAAATGTCCACTTGACCCTGTACCCGGGATGGCAAAGTTAATCATTTGTGCCGCAAATACAAATGCTCCGAGCACCCCCATAAGAGGTAGCTTTTTCTCATCCGCTTCGATGTTTAACTTTTTTAATGAATAGCTTGCTATTCCCGCGGTAGCCCCCCACATCGCTATTCCTACCGCAGGTGAAATAAGCGCATCTGCCATATGCACCACAAATCCCCCCTTGTGTCTTATTATAGAGGATATATGTCATTGAAAGCCATTTCATTTTTCTTTTTCGTTTGGTTGTGATACAACGTTTCTTTTTTTGTCACAAATCCCGCTTTTATCTTTGTCGTTTATGCGAGATGACAAAAATGAAAAAGCTGCCGATAAAAATAGGCAGCTTTTTTTGTTATGCAATTGGTCCACCGAGTTGTTCAATACGCGGATCAACATTCGTAAATTTTTTAAAGTTTTCGCGGAATTTAGCCGCAAGTTGTTTAGCTTTTTGTTCGTATGCTTCCTTGTCTTCCCATGTGCTTTTTGGCTGCAACACTTCATCAGGGACACCTGGGACATGGAGAGGAATATGCAAGCCGAAAATTGGGTCTTGAACGGTTTCGACGTTGTTTAATTCTCCTTCTAACGCTGCTTTCACCATGGCGCGCGTATAAGATAGCTTCATTCGCTCGCCAACCCCGTATCCACCACCGGTCCAACCTGTGTTTACTAAAAATACTTGAACGCCATGGGCATCGATTTTTTGCCCGAGCATTTCCGCGTAACGCGTTGCAGGAAGCGGTAAAAACGGTGAGCCAAAGCATGTAGAAAACGTTGCTTCAGGCGATGTTACTCCGCGTTCTGTGCCAGCGAGTTTGCTCGTGTAGCCGCTTAAAAAATGGTACATCGCTTGTTCTTTCGTTAGTTTGCTAATTGGTGGCAATACACCGAACGCATCTGCTGTTAAAAAGACGATTGTATGTGGATGACCTGCGACGCTCGGTTGAACAATATTGTCCATCGCTTCGAGCGGATACGCAGCGCGCGTATTTTCAGTAAGCGTCGCATCATCGTAGTTTGGTATGCGCGTGTCTGGATCGACGATGACGTTCTCTAATACAGAGCCGAAGCGAATGGCATCGAAAATTTGTGGCTCTTTTTCGCGCGATAAATTGATGCATTTTGCATAGCAACCGCCTTCGATATTAAAGACGCCGTTGTTCGACCACCCGTGCTCATCATCGCCGATTAAGCGACGGCTCGGATCGGCAGAAAGAGTCGTTTTTCCTGTGCCGGATAAGCCGAAAAAGAGTGCGACATCTCCTTCTTGCCCTACGTTTGCTGAGCAGTGCATCGGGAAAATTCCTTGTTCCGGTAATAAAAAGTTCATTACAGAGAAAATGGATTTTTTCATTTCGCCAGCATATTCCGTTCCACCAATGAGCACTGTGCGACGTTCAAATGAGATGATAATAAACGTTTCTGAACGTGTGCCGTCTACAGCTGGATCAGCTTTAAACGTTGGAGCAGAAATGACTGTAAATTGCGGCTCGTGCGTTTTTAGTTCCTCTGCTGTTGGACGAATGAATAATTGATGAGCAAATAAATTATGCCAAGCAAACTCATTCACTACTTGAATAGGTAAACGATAAGCTGGATCGGCACCCGCAAAACCGTTAAATACGAACACTTCTTCTTTTGTCATTAAATAATCAACGACTTTATTGTAAAGACGATCAAACACTTCTTCAGAAATTGGCTGATTAACTGTTCCCCAGTCAATTTTATGTTTAACAGATGGTTCTTCAACGATATATTTATCTTTTGGGGAACGGCCTGTATATTTTCCGGTCGTTGCGCAAACAGCACCGGATGAAGTGAGAATGCCTTCTTGACGAGTTAACACTTTTTCTACTAATCGTGGTACAGATAAGTTATGAAAAACCCCATCCCTTTGTAAGAGTGTTGATGATTTGTTTGTCAATTCAATGGAATTCATTGGACAAAACCTACCTTTGTTTGATTTATTCTTCATGTAAAAAGTATAACACATTTTAATAAATAATCCATACTAATTCATGTATTTTTCTTGAATTTATTTTCAAGATCATTGTGGCATAAAAAACGTTGACTCGCTTCGTATAGATGTGATATGATGCTGAAATGAACGGATACTCTTATCCCGAGTTGGTGGAGGGAGACAGGCCCGATGAAACCCAGCAACCGTCACATACGTGAAAAGGTGCTAACCTGTGGCAAGGGAACGCCCTTGAACGATAAGAGTGAAAGGCGCAGACAAATGCAAAAACCTTTCCTCTGAGGGAAAGGTTTTTTTCACGATAGACCATAATAAGAGGGATGAGTACCGTATCATTTGCCACTATACTGAGGAGGAATGTTTAAATGCCTAAACGTCGTCTGTTTACATCTGAATCTGTAACGGAAGGGCATCCGGATAAAATTTGCGACCAAATTTCCGATGCGATTTTAGATGCGATTTTAGCAAATGATCCAAATGCGCGTGTTGCATGCGAGACGAGCGTAACGACAGGACTTGTTTTAGTGAGCGGAGAAATTACGACATCTACATATGTAGATATTCCGAAAATTGTTCGCGAAACGATTCGTGAAATTGGCTATACGCGTGCGAAATACGGTTTTGATGCAGATACGTGCGCCGTATTAACGTCAATTGATGAGCAATCACCAGACATTGCGATGGGTGTTGACAAAGCGTTAGAAGCGCGTGAAGGACAAATGACAGACGAAGAAATTGAAGCGATCGGTGCAGGGGACCAAGGATTAATGTTTGGCTTCGCGTGCAACGAAACGAAAGAGCTTATGCCGCTTCCAATTTCGCTCGCCCATAAACTTGCGCGCCGTTTATCAGAAGTGCGTAAAGAAGACATTTTACCTTACTTACGTCCGGACGGAAAGACGCAAGTAACGGTCGAGTACGATGAAAACGGTAAGCCTGTGCGCATCGATACGATCGTTGTTTCTACACAACATCATCCAGAAATTACACAAGATCAAATTGTGCGCAACATTAAAGAACACGTCATTAAGCCTGTCGTTCCAGCAGAATTGATCGACGAAAACACAAAATATTTCATCAACCCAACAGGTCGCTTCGTAATCGGTGGTCCGCAAGGCGATGCAGGCTTGACAGGACGTAAAATTATCGTTGACACGTACGGCGGTTATGCTCGTCACGGTGGTGGAGCGTTCTCAGGAAAGGATCCAACAAAAGTGGATCGTTCGGCAGCATATGCCGCTCGCTATGTAGCGAAAAACATCGTTGCGGCAGGTCTTGCGGATAAATGTGAAGTGCAGCTAGCGTACGCGATCGGTGTTGCGAAGCCAGTATCTATTTCGATTGATACGTTCGGAACAGGTAAAGTATCTGAAGATATTTTAATCGAAGTTGTTCGCAATAACTTTGATCTTCGCCCAGCAGGCATTATTAAAATGCTCGACCTCCGTCGCCCGATTTATAAGCAAACAGCAGCTTATGGTCACTTCGGTCGCACGGACATTGATCTTCCTTGGGAGCGTACAGATAAAGCGGAAGCATTAAAACAACAAGCGTTACAGTTAGCGAAGTAAGCAAGAGAAGAGGGTTACATCATGTAACTCTCTTTCTTTGTTAAAACAGCGGGGTGGGACAATGTGTGGATTCGTTGGTTGCATATATGATCAACCAAGGCAAGTATGTGATGAATGGAAAAAGACGTTCCAACAAATGAATGATATCATTACTCATCGCGGACCGGACGATGAAGGATATTTTTTTGATGAGCATGTACATTTCGCATTTCGACGTTTAAGCATTATTGATTTAGAAGCAGGCCATCAGCCGCTCTCATACGAAAACGACCGATACTGGATCATTTTCAATGGAGAAATTTACAACTACATTGAACTGCGTGCACAGCTCGAGCAGAAATATACGTTTGCGACGCACTCAGATACAGAAGTGATATTAGCGTTATACGCTGAAAAAAAAGAGGCATGTGTGCAACAATTGCGCGGCATGTTTGCTTTTGTTATTTGGGATAAAGAAGAAAAAACGGTATTTGCTGCGCGCGATCCGTTCGGGATTAAGCCGTTTTTTTATGCTGCCCAAGGTGATCGTTTCCTCGTTGCTTCGGAAAAGAAAAGCCTTTTGTTAGCAATAGACGGGGATATCAACAAAGAAGCACTTCACCATTATTTAACGTTTCAATATGTTCCAGAGCCGTTGACGATGACGACAGGCGTCTGTAAGCTAAAGCCAGGCCATTACATGGTAAAAAAAATCGGCGAACAACCGATATTTGTTCGCTATTTTACTCCATCGTTCACGCCGACAAATCAATCGGAAGAAAAGTGGATTGTAGATATTCGAAACGCCCTTATGAAGTCTGTTGAAGTGCATATGCGCAGCGATGTACCAGTCGGCTCTTTCTTATCTGGGGGAATCGATTCTTCGCTCGTTGTCGCCATGGCGAAACAATTTCATCCTCATCTTGAGACGTTTTCCGTCGGGTTTGCTCATGAAGGATTTAGTGAGATTGACGTAGCAAAGGAAACAGCTGAAAAGCTAAATGTTCGACATTATAGCTATATAGTTTCCCCAGAAGAATATGTACAACATTTGCCGCACATTATGTGGCACATGGATGATCCTCTCGCTGACCCAGCAGCTGTGCCTCTTTATTTTGTTGCTCGTGAAGCGAGAAAGCGTGTTACCGTCGTATTATCAGGTGAAGGGGCAGATGAACTGTTTGGGGGATACAATATTTACCGTGAACCACATTCGTTACGTTTCTTTACTTATCTTCCGAAGCCGGTGAAGCATATGCTGCGCGCATTCGCCCGTCTTCTTCCGGAAGGGATGAAAGGGAAAAGTTTTATCGAGCGTGGTACGACGCCGTTACGTGACCGATATATCGGCAATGCGAAAATGTTTGAGGAGAAAGAAAAAGCTCTTATATTGAAAGAATACAAGAGTCATCTGGCATATACAAACATCACGAAACATTTGTATGATGAAACGTCTTTGTATCATCCGGTTGAACAAATGCAATATGTTGATTTGCATACATGGTTATGCGGTGACATTTTATTAAAAGCTGACAAAATGACGATGGCTCATTCACTCGAATTGCGCGTCCCGTTTTTAGATAAAGAAGTGTTCGATGTGGCTAAGCATATTCCCGCTCATTTGAAAACGAAGAATGGCACGACAAAGTATATACTGCGAAAAGTGGCGGAAGGACTTGTGCCAGATCACGTATTATACCGTAAAAAACTCGGTTTCCCTGTTCCGATTCGCCATTGGTTAAAAGATGAATTGTACGATTGGGCAAAAACGACCATTCAACAAAGCGAAACGGATGACGTATTCCATAAACATGTTCTTTTACAGTTGCTTGATGAGCATGCGACAGGAAGGGCAGATTATAGTCGGAAATTATGGACCGTGCTTATGTTTATGATTTGGCATGCCGTATACGTAGAGGAGAAGTATGATTTCTTCAAAGAACACGTTGCCATCCGCTCTCATGCGTAATGAGAGTGACGCGTGTGAATGACTTGCTCGTAGTGGGAAAGAAGTTCGCTGAATATGTTTTCCCAGTCTTTCGTCTGGGCATATTCGCGAGCGGCTTTCCCCATTTGTTTTCGTTCCTGTTCATTTTCAAGCATATATTCGATTGCTTTTTTCCAATTATTTAAATCATCAGGGGGACACAATAAACCTGTTTGTTGTTCCTTTACAATTGTTGTCACACCACCACGGTTCGCGCACACAGCAGGAGTACCAGATGCGAAAGATTCTAACACAACATTTCCAAATGTTTCTGTTGGGGATGGAAATGCTAGTATATCGGCGGCTGCATATGCTTCTGCCAACTGCTCTCCGCTTAAAAAGCCAGTAAACGTTACATTGTTAGGAGCATTTTGTTTTAGTTGTTCTCTTAATGGGCCGTCACCGACGATGAGCCAATGGATAGAGGAGGACATTTGCTTAGCAAGTTGAATAAGTAGATCGACATTTTTTTCGCGTGCTAATCGGCCAACGTACAAAACGATATGTCGTGCAGTAATATTGTATGTTTTTCGAAATGATTCGTTATTTTCGCGAGGATAAAATGCTGTACAATCCACACCGCGCGGCCAAATATGCAAGTTTGTAAACCCGTGTTGTTGCAAGTGTTGAAGTGTTTCTTCAGAAGGGACAAAAATTTTTTTGGCAGAGCGGTGAAACCAGTGCATATAGCGCCAAAGCCAAGGGGACAAAAAATCGAGATTGTAGTATTGTAAATATTGATCGAAATGTGTATGGTATGAGGCGACAAAGGGGATATTCATTTTTTTTGCATAATGTAAACCGCATAAACCGATGTTAAAAGGAGTAGCAACGTGAATAAGCGTAGGCTGAAAACGTTCTAATTGTTCCCGTACAGCTATGACATTTGGAATAGCTAAACGACATTCAGGATAGAGAAAAAAACGAAAACTTTTCAGATGATAAATAGAATTTGTAAAAAGATAATCTTTCCGCGTTTCGGGAGCGAAAACGCGGAAGTCGATTCCACGAGATTCTAAGAAGTCGACCCATCTCTTTAATGTTCGGGCGACGCCGTTCACTTCAGGGGCAAACGTGTCAGTAAATAAAGCAACTTTCATGACGATTCCTCCCTTATAAAATAACAGAAAATGAAGCGACGCCAAACAACGTACCGAGCATACAACCGGCAAGCACATCAGAAGGATAATGAAGCCCTAAGTAAATGCGCGACACAGCAACGCTAACAGCAATAGGTAAAAGACAAACAGCAAGAGTTGGAGCGTATAGTAAAAACGGAACGATGACAGAAAACGCAGCTGTTGTATGTCCAGAAGGAAATGAATGATCGGTTAATGGATTTTTTGTTACTCGCGTATGGCGAAGCGAAATATAAGGTCGTTTACGTGGGTACATTTTTTTCATGACTGCGACAGGGATATGACTAAAAGCTAATGCAGCAGCACTCGCTATGGCGGCATCTCGCCATTCATCTTGCAGCAGCCAAATGGCTAACAAGACGGCTGTAATTGAAAAAGTTGCTCCCCCGACATGTGTAATGGAACGAAAGTATATATTCATCCATTTGCGGTCGAAATAACGATTAATGCTGTAAAATAATTTACATTCCCAATCGTACCACTTTTGCAACATAAGCCATTCCCCCTAACTTTATGATAAAATACGTATGTTAAGTAAATAATAAAACAATGTAAAAATACCACGCTTATTTGCTGCGTGGCTTGCTAGCTTGAAGCGTCTTGTAATATTGTCCTTTTTCTACGTACTCACGGCGAATGCGCGCCATTTCGTGCTCGTCTTCTTCTGTTAATGGCCGGATTACTTTTGCTGGGCGTCCGAACGCAAGAGTGCGTGGCGGTATTTTCTTTCCTTGTGGAACGAGGCTACCTGCACCGATAAAAGCACCTTCACCAATTTCGGCGCCGTCCAAAACGATCGACCCCATACCAACAAGGGCACCTTTTCGCACGATTGCGCTATGTAAAATGACTTGATGACCAACGGTAACATCATCTTCAATGATGAGCGGATTGTTTGGGCTTTGATGCAGGACAGAATTGTCTTGAATGTTCACACGATTGCCGATGATCGTTGGTGCAACATCCCCACGAATGACGGTGTTGAACCAAATGCTCGTTTCTTCTCCGATCGTTACATCGCCTGTAATAGTAACGTAATCTGCAATAAAGGCGGAAGGTGCAATGTTTGGTGTATGTTCTTTATATGGATAAATCATTTCACTCGTCCCTTTCAGTTCAGTTTGTTATATTTAGTGTACAAATTTTTCGTCTATTCGTAAACATAAAGGAGGGGAAGTACATGTGGAAATGGGAAGGAGAAAACGCAAAAGGAACGATCGTCATCGTTCACGGTGCCGCTGAACATCACGGTCGGTATAAATGGCTTATTGAAATGTTTCGCACGCACGGTTTTCATGTCGTTGCGGGAGATTTACCAGGGCAAGGAACGACGTCGCGCAGTCGAAGAGGACATATCGATTCATTTGACGAATATATCGAAGCAGTTGCAAGCTGGGTGCATGAAGCAAGTGTGTATGAACAGCCAATTTTTTTACTTGGTCACAGTATGGGGGGACTTGTTGTCATTCGCACATTACAAGAAAAACGTCTTCCCGTGCGCGGCGTTATTTTATCTTCTCCTTGTTTAGGGCTTGTTCATTATCCATCGAAAGCACTTGAGATCGCCTCGCGCATTTTAAATGTTATTCATCCGAAAAAGCGATTTCCATCGGGGTTAACGGTAGAAATGGCGACTCGAAACGAAGAAGTGCGAGAAATGGACAAAAACGATTCATTGTATGTCACAAAGGTGTCTGTTCGTTGGTATCGTGAGTTAGTGAAAGCCATTCGTATCGCTCATGAAAAAATTGCCGACTTACGAGACGTGCCAATACTCGTCATGCAGGCGGGGGATGATAAAATTGTCGATAAACGTGCAGTCAAATCATGGTTTGATCAGTTGACGGTGAGCGAGAAAGTATATAAAGAATGGCCGAAACTATATCATGAAATTTTTAACGAACTTGAACGTGAACAAGTATTTTTATATGCCCATACGTTTTTAACTTTGCAGTTGCAAAGAGGTGAGATGATTGAACGTGCCAACCAATCCTTTTAGTTTAATGCGCGCTGTATATCGTCGTGTATTTCCGCTCGTGCATCGCGAATTATCTGTTTGGAAAAAAAGGGCTAAAGCTATTCCGAATGAAGAATTGCGAAAACAAGCGTTGGCGAGCATCGCAACAAAAACGTTCCATTGTGAAGGGGGAGCTATTTTATCGTTGCTTTCAGGGAAAGAATTGGAGCGATGTGTTCGCTTTATTGTCGCTTATCAAACGATTAGCGATTATTTAGATAATTTATGCGATCGGAGCACGTCGCTTGATCCGAACGATTTTCGCGCATTGCACGATTCGATGATGCACGCATTAACTGTCGGAGCAAAAAAAGAGGCGTATTATCGCTATCGGACGGAGCAAGATGATGGGGGGTATTTGCATGCTCTTGTCGATACGTGCCAAGAAACGTTAGAAGGAGTTCGTCATTATGAGTTGATCGCTCCATTTTTACACGAGCTCGCATCATATTATTGTGATTTACAAGTACATAAACATGTAAAAAAAGAGGAGCGAGTCCCTCGACTTAAGCAATGGTTTGCTCAATACGAAGCATCGTTGCCGAAAATGGAATGGTATGAATTTTCCGCTTGTTCTGGTTCAACGCTCGGCATCTTTTGTTTAGTTGCTTACGCCTGTAATGATGCGTTCGATCAGCGTCTTGCCCAACGTGTGCGCGACAGCTATTTTCCGTACGTACAAGGGCTGCACATTTTGCTTGATTACTTCATTGATCAAGAGGAAGATCGACAAGGTGGGGATTTAAATTTTTGTTTTTATTATCCGAATGAGGAGGCGCTATTTGCCCGTTTGCGTCATTTCATTGAAGAAGCAGATCGCTATATCGCACAGTTGCCACATCGCGAATTTCATCGCTTCATTCATCGTGGTTTGCTCGGATTATATTTATCAGATGAAAAAGTACACGAGCAAGAAGCTATTCATAAGCTAGCGAAACAATTGTTGCGTTCCGGTGGCATGACGTCCCACTTCTTTTATTGGAACGGCAGAATGTATCGAAAATGGCAAAAATGGATGTATGCGTGAAGAAAACGGGTGTATAATGGAAGAAAAAAGAGAGGGATGAATATGTCTTTACCTCGCTTTTCACACGTCACGTATGAACAGTATCTAATTATGCGTCAACATAGTGATGAAAGATTAGAATATATTGATGGCGTCGTTTATATGACACCTTCACCGAGCATCCAGCATCAACTCGTATCAAGCAATCTTCATACAATATTTGGGAGTTATTTGAAAGGAAAGACATGTAAAGTATTTGCCGCCCCTACGGACATTGAGTTAGTGAGTGAAACATGTTCTGAAAGAAAGCTCGTCATTCCTGATTTAAGCATTATTTGTGATCAAACCGGATTTACAGACACAAAATATGTCGGTGTTCCGACGTTAATTGTTGAAATACTCAGTCCTTCGAATCAAGCGTACGATTTAGTGACGAAGTTTAATTTATATATGGAATATGGTGTAAAAGAATATTGGATTGTCAATCCGATGAAACAAGCCGTGACCGTTTATGTATTAAATGAAGATAGGCTATACGAGCAGGCGGATATTAAAGTAAGTGTTGGAACTGTTCAATCTGTTTGCTTTCCAGGTTTGTTTGTTCATTTAGAAGAAATATTTCACTAACAAAGCAAAAGTAGCGATAGGAAAGACCGATCGCTACTTTTTTATCTTTTCTCAATCGCGACGATAAACGGCGGATGATTGATTTGATTCATAAATTCGTATCGAATGACGTGTGCGCGCTGTTGATCGATTGTTGAAACGTATTGTAAAAGGGCATCGCGCTCGATTGCTCCTTCGGGATGACCGTGATAAATGACGAGGACAATGATGCCTTCCGGAGCCATGATCTCAAGCAATTGTTCGATGGCAGCAATCGTTGAGTTTGGTTTTGTAACAATTTGTTTATCTCCCCCAGGCAAGTAACCGAGATTAAACATCGCGCCGGTAATGCGTCCTTTATATTGGGAAGGGATGTGTGTACGAAGTTCCGCATGGCTCGCTTGTACGAGCGTGACGCGTGTTTCCATCTGATGCTCGCGCAATCGTTTTGTTGTGTTTTCAATTGCTTGTGCTTGAATATCGAAGCCGAACACATGGCCAGACAGCCCGACACGTTCAGCTAAATAAAGCGTATCGTGACCGTTGCCAACCGTTGCATCGACGACGATATCGCCCTCTTTGACAGCTAAGTCGATGAGCGAGCGCGCAAACGGCAAAATGCGCATGAGTTTCATCATCTTTCTCCCTTTCGTACATATTTTTTCCCTTGATAACTATTACGTCGCTCTAACTCAGCATCGATGGCGTTTAACACTTCCCATTTGTTGACGCTCCACATCGGACCGATCATTAAATCGATCGGGCCGTCACCTGTAATGCGGTGAACGATCATCTCTGGCGGCAATACTTCTAGCTGATCACAAACGAGTTGCACGTATTCGTCGAACGTTAAAAATTGAAGCATTCCTTTTTCATATTGCTTCACCATCGGAGTTCCTTTTAGCAAATGTAGCAAATGAATTTTAATGCCTTGCACATCTAAATGAGCGACCGTTTTTGCTGTTTCCATCATCATGTCGTACGTTTCAAGCGGTAATCCGTTAATAATATGGGCGCACACGCGAATGCCGCGTTTGCGTAACTTTCGCACCCCATCTACATAGCACGAAAAGTCATGCGCGCGGTTAATTAACGTAGCGGTTTGTTCATGAACGGTTTGCAAGCCAAGTTCGACCCATAAATACGTTCGTTCATTCAGTTCAGCTAAATAGTCCACGACATCGTCGGGTAAACAATCAGGGCGAGTTGCGATCGACAACCCGACGACTCCTTCTAAATGCAACACAGCTTCGTATTTTTCACGCAAGACGTCAACGGGTGCATGTGTATTTGTAAACGCTTGAAAATAGGCGATATATTTGCCGTCTTTCCATTTCGTATGCATTTTTTCCTTAATTGCATGAAATTGCGTCACTAAATCGTCTGTTCGCCTACCTGCAAAATCACCGGAACCGGCTGCACTACAAAATGTACACCCACCGTATGCGACTGTACCGTCGCGGTTTGGACAATCAAATCCGGCATCAAGCGACACTTTGAACACTTTTTCACCAAATGTTTGACGTAGGTGGTAGTTCCACGTATGGTAGCGCTTATTGTCATTTGTATATGGAAAAGGATTCATTTTGATCACCTCGCATCATTTTAGCATTGTAGCACGTTTCAAGTGAGAAACTCAACGGGATCGTGATAAACGTCAAAAAAATGTACAAACTATAAAGTGATCGAGAAGAAAGGAAGGGATGCGTATGGCAACGAGACAGTCGATGGATGAGTTTTTGCAGCATTGTGAAGATGTGCTTCGCTATGCAAAGGAGCAATATACGGAAGCAAGCAAGCTTGAACATTATAACGATACAGAATATGTAAAAGCTCAGCAAATGCTTGAACATGCGGTAACTGATTTGGCACATTTTTCGTTAAGTTGTAACGCCCAACAACGCGAACAATTACATCGCATGCGGCTGCAACTCGAACAATTACAAAACGATATGATTTTACTTCGTCGGTAGTGTCAAAAATTCTATGAAAAGTACCGATGAGCGACTTGTTACAGGAAAATAAAGGGGATGGAGGAGTCGGAT
>OGCI01000397.1_pt1 | contig 52132 bp, 63 predicted proteins | sample 1570021 | NCBI WGS metagenome assembly OGCI01 (sample SAMN06264664, study PRJEB24512) | hot springs metagenome | isolation source: Hot spring water | place: South Africa: Tshipise | collected 2015-06-21
TTCCAATATTCTTTTTTACCTCTTGAAGGAGTTCCACCTGCTTTTAATTTTTCTGAAACCTCTTTAACTTTGACAACCTCCCAATCCTTCGGCAGTTCTCCTAATTCTGTTTGTTTGTATTCTTCTGTTTGGAGTGTTTGTTGTGTTGTCATTCTATCTCAAACCCTAACTGCTCCAAGACTTCTTTTAATTTGGTGTCTGCTTTTTGCTGTTCTTCTTTTGCTTCTTTGAGCAATACAACAGCTTCATCTAAAGGCAGAGTTGTATCTTCGCCGTTTGTTGAAACATAACGAGAAGGGCTTAAATTGTAATCATTTTTTACAAGCTCTTCTTTTGTTACAATCTTGCTTATTCCTTTTTTCTCAGTAAAATTTAAGTAAATATCAGAAATCTGTTTTATTGCTGCATCTGGCAAGAAATTTTTAGGTCTGCCTTTTTCAAAGAGTTTAGAAGCATTAATCATTAAAACTTTATCCTTGTGTTTCTTATCTTTATTGATAACAAGGATTATTCCTGCTGAAGTTGTGTTATAAAAAAGATTTTCAGGCATTAAAAGAACAGCTTCAACTAAATCATTTTCAACAAATGCTTTTCTTATATCTCTCTCACGGCTTGAGCCTTCATTTCCAGATCCACGAGAAACTGCTCCAGTATCTAAAACAACTGCCATTCTTCCTTTATCTTTCAAAGAAGCGAACATATGCTGAACCCAGCCCCAGTCAGCAGAGCTGTTTGGTGGGAAGCCATAAACAAACCTGTTGAAAGTGTCTGTTTCATAAGTAGATTGCTTGAAAATATTCTGATTCCACATTGGATTTGCAACAACAATGTCAAACTTCATCAAGGAGCCGTCTTTATTTTTGAAAGCAGGCTTATTCATTGTATCGCCAAGGGCAATCTCTGATTCCATCTTATGAATAAATGAGTTCATTCTTGCCATAGCATAAGTTCCATGCAAGACTTCCTGCCCGAAAAACTGCAAAGGCTTTATTTTTTCATCTTCCCCATATTTTTCTTTAAACTTTAAGAATATCTTAATGAGTAAACCGCCTGAGCCAAGGCAGGGATCGTAAACAAGTTCTCCTTCTTTTGGGTCAAGCATATTTGCCATTAGAATTGCAACTTCTTTTGGTGTGTAGAATTCTCCTGCGCTTTGTCCTGAGCCTTCTGCGAATTTTCTGAGCAAATATTCATAAGCTCTTCCAAGAATGTCTGGCTCTGCATCTTTAAGTCCTATCTTATGTCTATTGAGAACATCAATTAAAGATTTCAATAGTTCATCACTGATTATTCTTTGTCCTGCGGCAGTTTCATTAAAATCTCTTATGTCTATTACTCCCTGAAGTTTTGGGTTTTCTCTTGCGATTGCTCTAACTGCATCAGTCAAGAATTCTCCAAGCCTTGTGCTTTGCTTGAAAACTTCCGACCAGCGAGAATTTTTAGGAATGTAAAACCATACAAGAGAATGATCTTCTTCAATTAATTCTTCAGCAGTTTTTTTATCTCCATACTCTTGTGCAAGTTTTTCAATCTCTTCATCAAAAACATCTGAAAGTCTTTTTAAGAATACTAAAGGTAAAATATAATCTTTGTATTTAGGAGCATCAACAGGACCCCTGATTTTACAAGCAGCTTCCCAAAGCCAGTTTTCTAAAGTTTTTATATCTAACATTTTATTTATCTCCTTTCTTCTTTAATTCTTTCAGTTTTTATTTATATAAAAAGCTTTTTTATTTCACTTCATAAACAGCCCTAACTCTAGAAGAAATTTTTCTTTTTGAAGGAGAAATATTTGCTTTTACAAAAGAAGAAACATCTTCGGAAGAATCTCCTCGCGCTTCGTAAAATCTCCAAGGAGAATATTCAAAACTCTCTTCTATTGAGATTAATCTTCCTAATTTTTTTCCTTGCCCAGAAACTAATGCCTCTGCTTTTGTTCTTGCATCATGGGAAGCAAGTTTTATCGCTTCTGCTTTTGTTTTCGTTTCAATTCCTTTACTCAACTCAAAATTTATCCAACCAATGTTAGCCCCAGCTTTCAAAGATTCATCGATAATTTTTCCTATTTCTTTGTTTGAAGAATCAATTTTTATCTCTAAAGAATGAACAACTTTCCAGCCGTTTGATTTTTTTCCATATCGCGTCCATTCTATATCTTCAAAAATATTAAAAGAATTTGTTTTTATCTCTTCTATTGCGAGTTTTTTTAAATTTTCAGACAAACTATCATAAATTTCAGAATTTTTTTGATTTGCTTCTTTAGAACTATTCGCAAGCGTTTCAATATTTAAATACAAGGCAATAATATCAGGTGTAACAGAAATTTCCGCTTCCCCAACAGAAGAAATTGTCGAGGAATTTTTTCCTTTTAATTGAAGAACAGCGAAAACAATTATTCCAACTATAATAATAACACTTAAAGAAATTATCAAACTTATCTTGACACTCTTTTCCATTAATATTCAAATAAAAATTTCTTTAAAAACTTATTGATTTTTATATTCCTCAACTTTGTCCTCAAAATAAACCAATTCAATTCCAGCCCTTTCAAACATTTCTTCGCTTTCTTTTGCTGCGTGATATTTTTTTTCACAAACAACCCTCTTGATTCCCGAATTTATTATCATCATAGCACAAGTTCTACAAGGAGTCATTTTACAATAAAGAGTAGCACCTTCTATAGAAATTCCAAGTTTTGCTGCTTGGCAGATAGCATTTTGTTCTGCATGAATAGTTCTTACACAATGTGTTGTAACCTTTCCGTCTTCGTGAATAATTTTTTTAAACAAATGTCCAACTTCGTCGCAATGTGGAAAACCTTTCGGAGAACCAACATAACCAGCAACTAAAAGATGATTGTTTTTTGCTATAACACAACCGCTTCTTCCCCTATCACATGTAGCTCTTTTTGCAATCGTCTTACAAACTTCCATAAAATATTCATCCCACGAAGGTCTTTTATAGTTAGTAATTCCCTCTCCACGATTAATCGATTCTTCTTTTGTCGTTTCTTTTAATAAGATATATTCTACTTTTGTTTTTAATGTCTCAATAGAAGAATCATTTAAAATTAAATAATCCGAATTCTCAAGACAAAGTTTAACCTGTTGTCCTTCCTCTTTTTCTCCTATTCCAAAATCTCTTTCTTCCATCTTTTTAAATTCTTCAAGTGTTTTCGGGTCACTCTCTCTTTTTCTCGCCAAAATTCTTTCAAATCTTTTTTCTACAGGAGCATCAACACCGATAATAATCCCATTTTGTTTTTTAATTTCTTGAATTTCTCCCAAATTTCTTATTCCGTCGATAACAATATCTTTTTTTTCTCTTGCTTCTTTTAAGCATCTTTTAACTAATTCGCCTTTTCCAAATTTTTCTCTTATCTTGTTTCCTATATCTTGCAAATCTTTAATAGTATAATTGTTAATTCCCATTTCTATCGCTTCTTTTCTAACCTCGTCCGAAGTAGAAAGATAAAAAAAACCTTTTTCTCTTAAAATTTCCGCCACAATTCCTTTTCCAGCTCCTTTTGTTCCAGTTATTCCGATTATCATACTCTTATTAAAATTTCCTCGCAAAGATTTTCTTTTTCTAATTCTTTCCTTATATTCTTTAAATAATTTTCTTCTGTGTTTTTTTCTTCTTTAAATTTTTTATCGATATATTTTCCTTCGTTTCTAAAACCTTGCAAACAAAATCTTTTTATTTTTTTTCCTACAACAGAGTTAATCCATTTGATTTCCTCAATAACGCTTTTCTCTTCGTGAAATTTTTTTAAAATTGTTGTTCTAAATTCATAATCATTTAAAGAAGAAATAATCTTCATACTTTCTTCAATTTTATTTAAATCTGCATTAACATTTGTTATTTTTCTATAATCTTCTTTCTTTCCTTTAACATCCATTGAAACATAATCAACAAGAGAATTATTAATGAAAAATTTTAGTTTTTCAGGAAAACTTCCATTTGTATCAATTTTTATTTTATAACCAAAAGATTTTATTTTTTTTAAAAAATTTTCTTCTAAACTAACTAACGGTTCTCCGCCAGTTATACAAACACCTTCCAATTGACCCTTTCTCTTTTCTAAAAAATTAAATATTTCATTTAAATCGATGTCAGGAGTTTTTTCTTCTAAGACAAGTTCCGGATTATAACAAAAACTACAACGAAAATTACAGCCGAATAAAAAAATAGTACAAGCTATTTGTCCCGGATAATCAACCAAAGTTGTTCTCTGTAGATATTTTATTTTCATTCTATTTTGAATTTTGATCTATCAAAAAATTCGGCTCTTTTTCCTTCATTCCATTGCTCTACTGGGCGAATGTAGCCGCAAATTCTTGAATAGACCTCACATTTTGTCCTCTTTTTCATTTTACCTCCTCATTTAATTCGAAAGGTTCACCTTCGTGATAATCATTTTCCAAGTCACATTTAGGGCAATATTCGTGTTCTCCTTCCAAATAACCATGTATTGGGCAGATAGAAAAACTAGGTGTTAAAGTAAAATACGGAAGCTTGTAATTTTGGCAAACTTTTTTAACAATATTTCTCGCGGCTTCCCAAGAAATTTTTTCTCCTAAAAAAGCATGAAAAACAGTTCCGCCAGTGTATTTTGTCTGAAGTTCGTCTTGTAAATCAAGTGCTTCAAACAAATCATCCGTGTAATTAACAGGTAAATGTGTTGAGTTTGTATAGTAAGGATGCGCATTTTTTTCGCGAATATCTTTTTCATTGGCAACAATTATTTTTCCTCCAAATCTTTTTTTATCTAATCTTGCAAACCTATAAGTTGTTCCTTCACCAGGTGTCGCTTCTAAATTATAGATATTTCCAGTTTCTTTTTGATATTCTTCTAATTTTAATCTCATAAAATCTAAAACTTTTAAAGCAAATTTTCTTCCTTTTTCTGTTGCAATGTTTTCTCCAGGCATAAAATTAATTATCGCCTCATTAATTCCAAGCAAACCTATTGTAGAAAAATGATTTTTCCAATATTGACCAAAACGCTGTTTAACTTGTCTTAAATAAAACTTGCAATAAGGATAAAGCCCTTGCTCTGTTAGTTTTTCTATAGTTTTTCTTTTTATCTCTAAACTTTCCTTTGCCAATTCCATTAATTCTTTAACTCTTTTTAGGAAATCTTCTTCATTCGAAGATAAAAAACCTATTCTTGCCATATTTATTGTAACTACGCCGATGCTTCCGGTTTGTGGATTAGCTCCAAATAAACCCCCACCCCTCTTTCTTAATTCTGTTTGATCTAACCTTAATCTACAACACATACTTCTCGCATCTTCTGGATTCATATCTGAGTTTATAAAATTAGAAAAATAAGGAATTCCATATTTCGCAGTCATTTCCCATATAGGTTTATATTCTTCATTTTCCCAATCAAAATCTTTTGTGATGTTGTATGTTGGAATAGGAAAAGTAAAAACTCTACCAGCAGCATCTCCTTCAAGCATAGTTTCTGCAAAAGCCTTGTTTATCATTTTCATTTCTTTTTCAAAATCCTTATAACATTCTTTTTTTGGAATTCCTCCGATAATTACTGGTTCGTCTTTTATGTAGTTAGGAACTTTTAAATCAAGAGTTATATTTGTAAAAGGTGTTTGAAAACCAACTCTCGTCGGCACAGCTAAATTAAAAATAAATTCTTGCATAATTTGTTTAATACCCTTATAGTCTAAATTATCATATCTTGCGAAAGGTGCTAAAAGAGTGTCAAAATTTGAAAATGCTTGTGCACCAGCAGTTTCTCCTTGTAATGTGTAAAAGAAGTTAACAATTTGTCCGAGAGCTGTTCTTAAATGTTTTGCAGGAGCAGATTGAACTTTTCCCTTAACTCCTTTAAAACCAACACTCAGCAAATCTTTCAAATCCCATCCGACGCAATAAGCCCCAAGAGTTCCTAAATCATGTATGTGAAAATCCCCATCTTCATGAGCTTTTCTTATACTTTCAGGATAAATTCTCCTCAACCAATAATTTTGAATTATTTTCGTTGCGATGTAATTGTTTAAACCTTGTAATGAATAACCCATATTTGAATTTTCTTTAACCATCCAATCATTCATTCCGATGTAATCTTCAACAGCTTCAATTGTGTCAAAAAGCCCTTTAACATAACGAAGTTCTTCTCTAGATTTTCTATACAAAATGTATGCTTTTGCTGTTTGATCATGTCCCCTTTTAATTAAAGTTTCTTCGACAATATTTTGGATATCTTCAACACCAGGAATTCCGTTTTCTCCGAATCTTTCATTAACTTTTTTTACAACTTCTTCTGAAATTTCCCTTGTTTTTTCTTTATTTTCTCCACCAACAGCACGGACAGCTGCCCAAACAGCATTGAAAATTTTATCTGGATTAAATAAAACAACACTTCCATCTCTTTTTCTTATTTTTGTTACCATCTTATTGAACTATTTTTTCTAAGTTATTTAGTATTCCAGAATATCTTTTCTCTTCTTCTGTTAAAAAAGTTCTTCCTAACCATTTAAAGATATAATCAACTATAGAGTTTGCTTTAGGGATTTCTTCATTGCCAGTATATCCGCTAGGTTCAAAGTAGGTATTTGAAAATTTTCTTACTAGCTCTTTAAGTGGAACACCATATTGCAAACAAAGAGAGATAGCGATTCCGAAAGAGTCCATTACACCCCCAAGAGTACTTCCTTCTTTTGCCATAGTTATAAAAATTTCTCCAGGTTTTCCATCTTCATAAAGACCAACATTTAGATAACCTTCATACCCACCGATAGAAAATTTATGGATTAGCGAATTTCTTGTTGTAGGCAATCTTCTTCTGTAAACCTCTTCCTCATCCATTTTTTAATCTGATTAAATTTTTTAATTCTTCTTTAAAATCTTCAATATCGGCGAATTCTCTATAAACAGAAGCAAATCTTATATATGAAATTTTGTCTAATTTTTTTAGTTTTTTCATCACAATTTCTCCTATTTTTTTTGATTCTATTTCTTTACCCTTAGAGATTTTATAAACTTCAGATTCTATTTCAGAAACAATTTTTTCTACTTGTTCAGAACTTATTTGCCTTTTTTCAATCGCTTTTTCTATTCCTTTTTTTACTTTTCCAATATCAAAATCCTGTCTAGAACCATCTTTTTTTATAACTTTTAATTCGACTTCTATTCTCTCGTATGTTGTGAACCTTTTTTTACATTTAAGACACTCCCGTCTTCTTCTTGTTATATTTTTTATGTCTCTTTTATCAACAACTCTTGTTTCTTCATGTTGGCAAAAAGGGCATTTCATTTTTTTTAATAACTACAATATGTTATGTTTATTTATCTTTTTACACACAATATATTGCGTTTTGAAAAACTTCTTTATAAATCTTTGTTACTACTCTTTTTTAAAATTTAAATTTTTCACTAATAAAAAACATTTTAAAAGACATTTTCTTTTATTTTTTATGAATAAAAAAGAAATTTTAGCATATAATTTTGACGCTTCTCAAAAAGAAGGTAAATTGAATAAAGTTTATTTGCCACAAACAATAGAAGAAGTTAAGAAAATTGTAAAAAAAGAAAAAAATTTAACTTTACGTGGCGGGGGAACAGGTTTAGTAGGTGGCAGTGTTCCGCAAGGGGATTCTATTCTGGATTTATCAAAACTAAACAAAATATTGGAATTAAACAAAGAAAAGAAAACAATTTTAGTTGAAGTAGGAGTTATTTTAGATGAATTACAAAAGTATTTAGATAAATATAGTTTAGAGTTCCCTTTAAATCCTTCTTCCCATTCAATTTGTACTATTGGTGGAATGATAGCAACAAATGCCGTCGGAACAAGAGCAATAAAATATGGTAAAACCGGAGATTGGGTAAGATGGATTGAAGTAGTTAATTTTAAAGGAGAGTTAATAAGAATTCCAAAAACGGATTTAAAAGATTATGTTGGGATGGAAGGAATAACAGGAGTTATAGTAAGGGCGTGCCTTCAATTAATAGAGGGAAAAAAAAGATATGTCGAGATCTTTTATTTTGATAAATATGAAGATATTATTCAAAAAGTTAAGGAACTAAAGCAAAGGAGTAATATTTCAGCTATAGAGTTTTTTGATAAAAAAATTTCTAATTTTTTAGGATTAGGAAAAGTTTATTCTTTAATAGTAGAGTTTGAAGAAGAAGCAAAAGACAAAGAAAAATTAAAGAAAAGCGAGGAAATTTATTATGTAAGAGATTCTCTTTTTCCGAAACTAGCGTCCGAAGGATATTATTTAATTGAAGATCCGAAAATAATGCTTGAAAAATCTTTATTTTTAGTCGAATGGCTAGAAAAAAAAGAAATTCCATTCTATGCTCATATTTCGGTTGGAATTTTTCATCCTTGTTTTTCTAAAGAAAAAGAACATTTAATTAGCGATATGATGTCTCTTGTTAAAAAGAACTTCGGGCAAATAACCGGAGAACACGGAATCGGTTTATTAAAAAAATCTTTTTTAGATCCAAATGATAAAAAACTTTTTGAGTCGATAAAAAAACGCCTTGACCCATTAAATAAATTCAATAAAAATAAAATAGTATGAAGATTTCTTTTGAAGAAGAAAAAAATTTTCTTGAAAATATAAAAAAAACAGACAAAATAGCTATTTTTACGCACACAGATTTAGACAGAATAGTCTGTGGTGTCCTTTTCTATGATTTTTTTAAAAAAAAAGATTGTATAGAAATAGATGTTTTTTTTATTGACTATTGGAAAAATAAAATTTCTGATTTTAATATAAGTAATAAAATGATAGTTATTATTTCTGATTTTGCTCTAGAAAATATCTTGCAAGATTTAATGAAAATTCCAGAAAAAATAAAAGTTTTTTATACAGATCATCACCAATCAAAAGAAAATATTTGGAGAAAAAATATATATGAGTTTAGAACAACAGATCTTGGCTTTATTCCTTCTTCAAGAACAGTTTATGAACTTGTATGGGGAAAAAAATGGCTTTCTGTTTTAGGTGTTTTGGCAGATTTTGGAAATGAATATGAAGAAAATAAAGAGTTTTTAAACGAGTTTTTTGAAGAAAGTGGAAAATCTTTAAATTATTTTAAAGAAGAGGTTATGTATATGCTGGCGAGAGCAATAATTTACTTCGAGAAAAACAAAGAAAAAAGTTTTTTTTATATCCTTAAAGGTTTAAATTCTATAGAAGAACTTAAAATTTTCAAAAAATATAACGATGAAGTCCAAAAAGAATTTAATAAATTCGTAAGAGAATTTAAAGAGAAATCTGAGAAAAAAGGAAAAATAAAATTTTTTTATTTTGAGCCCGAATATAATATAAAAAGCATTTTAATAAATTACATTTCTTCTTTTAAAAAGGACGAAATTTATGTTTTTTTAACTCCTTCTAATGAAAAAGTAAATATTTCTTTAAGAAACCAATCAAGAGAATTTAATCTTTATAATCTTATTAAATATGCTACTAAAAATTTGAAAGATTCTTCTAGTGGATGGCATTTAAATGCTGCAGGAGCAACAATAAGAAAAAAGGATTTTAAAAAATTTAAAAATAATCTTTTCTTATTAAATTTACAAAATTTTAGAGGATGAAAGAGCAAAACAAAATTCAAAGTAAGAATGCTATAGAAGAAGCAAAAGAAATATTTTCTTCATGCATTAAATGTGGAATGTGTAAGTCCATATGCCCTGTTTTTTCTGTTTTAAGGGAAGAACATCTTTCTCCTAGAGGTCATTCTTCTTTAGCAATAAAAAATGTTTTTACAGATTCTTTTTTTCATTGTACTTTATGTAAGGCCTGTGAAGAAAAATGTCCAATAAAATTAAAAATTTGCGATGCAATTATCAAAATTAGAGAATCATTGTCATTAGAAGAAAAAAACATAAAAGAAAACAAAGAGATGATTAAGAAAGTAAGAGAAACGGGAAATCCTTTCGGAGGAGAAAAATCTAGCGGGGACAAATTATATTGTTGTTAGAGATAATCTTTTTAAACCTTTTTTTTCTTTAAATTAGATGGGAAGAAAGATACTCTTTTTATTTTTATTTCTATTTGCTATTAACCATGTTTTTGCAACAATTTCTTTTTCAGATATTAAAGAGCTTTATAATTTAGGGGATGAGATAAGTGTTACAATAAAACTAAATCCTTCATCACAATCAGGAAATTTTGAGTATTCTTTGAATTGTGGAGAAGAAAAAGAAATAATAATATTTTATAAAGGAATTGAGAACTATTTCCAAGCCGGAAAAGAAGAAAAATTAAACACAAAAATTTTTTTAGAGAGAAGTTATATAAATAATCTTTCAGGAGAATGTTATCTAAAAGTAATATTGGGTAGCGAGAGTTCATCATCTCCAAAATTTAAAATTTCTAACAAAGTTAAAGTTGATTTAAGTTTAGATAAATATTCGTATGATCCTGGAGAAAACATTGTTTTAGAAATAAAAGCAATAAAAGAAAATGGAGAGAAGTTTAATGGTTTTGTTAAGATTGAAGGAGTTGTTTCTTTTGAAAAAGAAATTAAAGAAGGATATTTGAAAGAAATCTTATCTACTAAGCCAAACAAAGAAGCAGGAGATTATTCTTTAAATGTTTTCGTTTATGATTTAGGAAAAGACAAAAAAGTAAATAATTTCGAAAATAAAACGATAAATTTAAAGATAAACCAAATCCCTAAATCAGTTCCTTTAACTTTATCCTCTTTAGAAATAAATCCGGGTGAAGAATTAAAATATCAGGCTAATATTTATGATCAATCCGGAAAACCAATGAAAGGTTTAATTAATATCGAATTTGTTTCTCCAGATAAAACAAAAATAATAAAGAGAAACATAGAATCAGGAAGTTCTGATTCCATAAAAATACAAGCAAACGAAACACCTGGAGTATGGACTTTAGTTTCTTCTTTTGGCAAAATTAGAGAAGAAAGAGATATTAAAATCCTAAAACTTGCAAAAATCGATTTTGAGTTTTTTGAGAATTCATCGATAATTGTTATAAAAAATATTGGAAATGATATTTATAACGGAGATGTTTTATTTAATATAGGGGGTGAAGCTAGAAATTTAACTTTATCAATAGCTCCCGGAGAAGAAAGAAAATTTGTTCTTTCTGGTCCTGGAAAACAGAATGTTAAACTAAGCGCAGGAAATGAAAGTGTTGAAAAAACATTATTATTGACCGGAAGAGTTGTTGATGTTAGGGAAGTTAAAAAATATTTTATATTTTCCGATTACCCTATTATTTGGACTTTCATTGGGGTTTTATTGATTTTTTTGGTTGTTGTATTGTTTTTCCGTTATAGAAATAAAACTTTTGATTTAACTAAAAAAATTAAAGAAAAGATTTCAAAAAAAGAAATAAAAAAACAAGGAGAATTTATCAATATCAAAAGTAACATCAGCAACGCAGAGTCTTCTTTAGTTTTAGAAGGTACGAAAGAGCCTGCAACTTTTATTGTTTTAAAGATAAAAAACAAAATATCAAAAGAAAGCAAAGAAAGACTTGAAAAAATAATAAGAGAATTAAATAAGTATAATGCTGTTTTTGAATTTAAAGAAAACGAAATTGTAACTATTTTTTCACCTAAAAAAACAAAATCTTTTAAAAACGAATATTCTGCGATAAAATATTCTTATGAAATATCTAAAGCAGTCGAAGAATTAAACAAAAAATTTGAAGAAAAAATTAATTTAGGTATAGGGATTAGTTCTGGAGATTTAATCTCAAAAATTGAAAATGGTAAATTAAAATATACAAACATTGATAACTCAATTTTTATAAGTAGGAGAATATCACAAAACTTTTCAAATAATAATGTTGTAATCTCTGAAAGAGTTAAAAACAAACTTTTGAGAGAGGTTAGAACAGAAAAAATAGAAAAAGACGGCAACACATATTACATTGTTAAGAGAATCTCAGATAAAGAAGAAAACGAAGCAAAACTTAAAGAAATTCTTAAAAGAACTAGTATTTCATCATATGATTAAAGTAATTTTTTTTGATTTTGATGGGACTATCTCCCAAACAAGAAATATTCTAGAAAAATTATTTTTTGAAGTTTTAGATAAGATCGATTTTAAATATAATAAGTCAAAAATAAAAAAACTTTTTGGTATGAAAATAGAAGAAATTCTTAAAAAATTAAATATGGATGAGAGATTAAGAGAGAAAATTAAAAATCTTTACTATAAATCTTTGATAGAAAGAGTTTATTTAAGTAGTTTATCTCTTTGTTCTTCTGTTAAGCCATTATTTGAATTAAGGAGAAGATATAAAATGGTAATTGTTTCCAATTCTGAGAATATTTTTTTAAAAATGGCAATTAAAAAATTAAAGTTGGGAAGGTTATTCGATGAGGTTTATGGAGCCGATGATTTTTCTACAAAAGACAAAATGTTGAAAAAATTGTTTAAAAAATACAATATAAATCAAAAAGAAGCGATTTATATAGGAGATAGATTTTCAGATGTAGTATTTGCTAAAAAAGCAGGATGTTACTCTGTTGCTATTCATAACAATTGCTCTTGGTCGAGTTTAAAAGAAATAAAAAAATACTCCCCTGATTTTATAATAAAAAATTTCAAAGATTTGAAAAAAATAATAAAAAAAATAAATAAGGAAAAAGATTTATTTAGTTAAAGCTTCTTCTTCTAAATCCTTGTCTTCTACCAAAATTTCTTCTATTGAAATTTCTTTTTGGTCTTTCTGTCATAGGTTGAGCTTCTGCAACTTTTAAAGCTCTTCCTTCGACTTCTTTTCCGTTCATTTCTTCCATTGCCTTTTTAGCACTTTCTTCCGCTTCGATAACAACAAAACCGAAGCCCTTCGATTTCCCAGAAAAATTGTTTTTTATCAAAACAACTTCTGTAGGTTCATAAGAAGAAAATAGTTCTTTCAAATTATCTTCTGTAATACTAAAAGGCAAATTTCCTACATACAATTTCATCTATTCCTCCGAACAATTTAGTTAAAGTAGAAATCATCTTTTCTTGAATAAGTCCTTTGTCATTGATTTAATCCATTTCCAATGTAAAACTATATGTATTAAAACAAATAAAATCATTAAAAGACCGGCATAGTTATGTATTTGGGACCAAACTTGCTTTTGAACACCTAAAAATTCTATATATCTCCCTTGTCTGATTCCTGGAGGTATAAAGAAAAATATCACTAGTCCTGTTATGGCAGTTACGAAAAAAGATAAAAATGCTAAAAAATCAATAAGAAAATTTAATTTTGCCTTATTCATAACTTTATTCCTCTAACTTATCAACACTATAAGTTTCTATTTTTAAAGTTTTCTCTTTCCAAAAGTTTGCAGGAAGTCCTGCCTTTAAGCACAAAGAAGACAAAAATTCTTCTTCATTTTCAATTTCTTCCCAAACCTGTGGAAGATAAGTAGCAGAGTGAAGAGTATAAGAAAGAATAACTCCTTTGCCTTTTATCTTTCTTTTTAATTCATCTAAACCCCTGTAAGAAATTTCTTTTGGTAAAGATAAAATAGATATCTCTATTTTTATTTTCCTAATTTCTTCTTTTGAAACAGAATAAAATCTCGGATCTTTAAAAGCAGCATTTTTAGCATTTTCAATAACATCCTTCCAAAGTTCCTGTCGAGGAATTAGGCTCCCAATACAACCTCTTAATTCACCATCTTTTTTTAAAGTCACAAAACAAGCCCTCTTTTCAGAAAATTCTCTTTTTATTTTTTCCTCAACAACTAAATTTTTCCCCGCTAATTCAGAGATTATGGCTTCTCTTGCTATCTTTAAAAGAACTTTTTTATCCATCTAACTTACTTTGAAAACCCTATAATCTTTGTGTATATCTTCTGGCACAATTATCCCAACTTCTTCGCCAGCTTTTGCTTCTTTTATCGGTTGGCGATTTATTTGCATGCTTTCAACAATAAAAACAACATCTTTTTTCCCACCTTTTATTTCTATTTTATCTCCTATCTTTAGAGGAGAAGATAATTTTATAGCTGCCGCTTTCACTTGTTTAAAATAATTTGTTACTACCCCTATTTGTTTTCCCATAAAAAAATAAAGAATTAAGATTATTTAAGTTTTTTGTTTAATTTTCTAAAACACTTACTAAAATTTTTCTTTTTCTTGGTCCATCAAACTCACATAGAAAGAGGTTTTGCCAAGTTCCAAGTATTAGTTTTCCTTTTTCAAAAGGGATTGTTAAAGAATTGCCTATTAAAGAGGTCTTTATGTGTGCGTCACTATTAGAATCAATTTTATCATGTAGCCAAATGCCTTTTCTAACTAAGGAGTTCAAAAAATTTGAAATATCCTCCCGGAGGTTTTCATCAGCATTTTCATTTATTGTTAAGCCGCAAGTGGTATGTGGGCAAAAAAGATGAACAATTCCTTCTTTTATTTCTACTTTTTCGAGAACTTTCTCAATGAGTATAGTAATATCAATTAATTCTTCTTTTCTCTTTGTTTCTACTAAGATTTCTTTCATATTTTCTTCTTTGAAATAATCTCTGCAAATTTTTCAAAACTTCTGTCAAATGTTTTTTCAATTTCAATTGGAAAACAGCATGCAGGAAGCTGCCTTTTTTCTAAGTGGTGTTTTAAACATTCACAGCAAATTCCTTTTCTCGGACAACCAGGGTAACTACAATTACACTTTTTCAAATTTTGTTTTTGTTTACATTCCATAAAAGAATAAAAAATAACAGTTATTTTAAGCTTTTTGTTTAATTTTCTTTATTCAATACAAATTAAAAAAAGAATTCATTCATTTCAGTTTTTTCTAATTTAAAATCTTCTCGATTATTTTTTTATTTTTATCGTTTAATTGAACCTCAACAAGCCTTTTTGCATTGGCAGGTTTTTTTATTAAAAAACGAAAAGGTTTAACTAAATCAACTTTTACAACTTCGTTTTTTTCATCTAACCAAACAGCTAAAAAATTATGAAAAACAAAAAGAGAGTGGATATTGGAAGCTTTTATAAAATAAAGATTTTTGTAATTTCTTTTTTTAAACATTAATCCAATAAAACCTTTCCAAAAACCAACTTTTTCACAATTAATAAAAATATTTTCCTTTTTATTTTTTATTTTTAGTAACATTTTATTGTTTTTTTACAAATTCAGTATAATGGCATTTTCCACAATAGTTTCTGTCAGGAGATTTTGTTAAGAAAATCCCTGGACCGCACCTAGGACAATATTTTTCTCTCAATAATTTTTCTCCTTCTATTTTATAGAACTTCCATTTTTGAGAAGAAGGATAATTTTTGTGTTTTTTCTTTCCTTTAACTTTTGGTTTTTGTACACCCATTATTTATTCACCTCACTTTGTTTTTTAGATTCTTCGAGCATTTTTTTTCTTGTTTTTCTTGGAATCTTTTCTATTTTATTTTTATCTTCTTTTGTTTGGTAAACAAAAATCTCCGCTTTAAAATTTTTTTCTCCAAAAAATGAATATATTTTTTTTACAACAGAGCAATTTTCATTTAAATTAAGTTCTTTAATTAAATCATCTCTTTTTGGACAAACATTATTTTCTATTTTTATTTGCAATTCTTCTCTTTTAAGTAAAGGATTGTTTTTCTTTTCTAAAATTTCGCATTTCATTTTGTTTTAATAGCAAATTTTCCTTTTGAATTTATTTTCATCTTTTTTGCAATAATAGATTTTTCTATGTCGAATACATTTATTTCCCCTTTAAAATTTTCAATGTTTTGACTTTCTCCACAATTTGGGCATTTCTCTTCTTCATAAATTCTTCTGCAATTTAAACATGCTCTTTCTTTCATTTTTTCTTTGATTCTTTTTTAGTTTCTTTTTTTTCTTTATCCGCCGCTCTTTTTTCTTTTTCTTTATCTGCAATTACCCATTCAATTTTCCCAAGACCTTGTTGTCTCATTGTAAGACCTATTTTAACATCATCTGTTTTTTGAGAAATTGCGATAACTCTCGCCAAGCACCTATCTCCCACATTCAAGCTTCTTTTAGTTTCTTTTCCAGTTAATGAACCGCTTTTAGAAAACGAAACAAAATCTTCCATTGCCTGTGAAATATGAATCATTCCTTTTGCAACCCCTAAATCCATAAATGCACCAAAAGAAGTTATTTCCTGAACATTGCAAAAAAGTAGTTCTTGAAGAACAGGTTTAAAAACGATTATTTTAAATAAAGATTTGTAATATACTGCCCCGTCTTCTGGAATAATGACTCCATCTCGAACATCTAAAACATCAAGAACATCTATAACAACTCCTATCTCTCTATCCTGAAAGTTTTCATAACTTTTTTTTAATTGATTTTCAACAGCTTCAAAACTATCTAAATTAAAAAGAGAAGGTTCAACTCTTACATAGTCTTCAACAGTTAAAACATAAAACATTTTTTTAATAGTTTTGATTGATTTTTAAACTTTATGTTTCAAATTCAAACTTTTTATTTTCAAATTTTTTAATGAGAAAAGATGAAAAGTCATAATCTTTGTTTATATTTTCAGTTGTTGATAAAAATATTTCAAGTTCGTCAACATTATCTTTCCAAAAAAATTTAAGCTTTCTAATAAATTTTTCATACTCTTTTAAAGTTTCGTGGATAGAAATAATTAAATCAGTTTTATTTCCATTTCCTTCCCCTTTAATAAAAAGGATAATCTCGGGTTGGGTTTTTATAAAATTTGTTGTTTCTTCGAATTCTTTCTTTTTTGAATAATCTTTCCATCGATACATAATAACTGCATGAACATTAAATCCTAATTTAGAGAAGTCAACTAATGAAAGATATTTTCTAATTATTCCAAGATTTTCAAGTTTTTTTCTTATTTTTAATATTGTTTGTCTACTAGTGTTTACCTTTCTTGCAATTTCTTGATCTGATTTTTTACAATTTTTTATTATTTCTAAAAGAACTTCAGTTTCTCTCCTAGTTAGATCTTTCATATCAGTTATATTTACACTTTGTTTAAAAATTTTTCCTTTTTTTAACATTTTGTAAAGAAATAATAAGAAAAAAGACAAAAAAGTTTATAAATAAACTATATTTTTTCTAATTAATTAAAATTTTATTTAAAAAATGAAAGTTATACCTTTTGGAGAGAGAGTTCTTTTAAGAATAGAAAAAGCGAAAGAAGAGAGAACAAAAGGAGGGATTTACCTTCCGAAATCTGATGAAGAAAAAAAACAAGGCGTTATTGTTTCTATTGGTAAAGATAAAGATGGTAAAGATCTTCCATTAAAAATAGGTGAAACAGTTTTATATGCTGGTTATTCAAATGAAGATATTGAAATTGATGGGAAAAAACATGTTATCGTAGAATTTAAAGATATTATAGCAAGATTGGAGGAATAAATGGCAGATACAAAACAAATAATTTTTGGGGATAATGCAAGGCAAGCATTAGTTAGAGGAATTGATAAAGTAGCGAATACAGTTAAAGTTACACTTGGACCTTCTGGAAGAACAGTTATTTTAGACAGAAATAGTCCTCTTGTTTCGAATGACGGAGTTACAATAGCAAAAGAGATTGAGCTTAAAGACAAGTTTGAAAATATAGGCGCAAAATTAATTAAAGAAATTTCTTCTAAAACACAAGACGCTGCCGGAGACGGAACCACTACAGCTATTATTTTAGGTCAGTCAATAATCAAAGAAGGAATGAAAAATATTGCTGCTGGAGCAAACCCTATAGAAATTAAGAGAGGTTTAGAAAAAGCTTCAAAAAAAATAATTGATTATTTAAGAAAAAAAAGTGTTGAAGTCAAAGATAAAAAAACAATTTCTCAGGTAGCAAGCATTTCTGCAAACAACGACGAAGAAATAGGAAATTTAATTGCAGAAGCAATGGAAAAGGTTGGAAATGAAGGAATTATTACTGTTGAAGATGGGAAAAGTACTGAAACAACGTTGGAGGTAGTTGAAGGTATGCAGTTTGATAAGGGTTTTATTTCTCCGTATATGGTTACGGATAGTGAAAAAATGATTGCAGAATTAGAAGATTCCTATATTTTAATTACAAATAAAAAAATAAGTTCTATAAAACAAATTGTTCATGTTCTTGAAAGTGTTGCTCAAGAAGGCAAATCTCTTTTAATAATTTGTGAGGATTTAGAAGGAGAGGCATTAGCAGCGATAATAATTAATTTATTAAAAGGAACAGTAAAATGTTGTGCTGTCAAAGCCCCAGGTTTCGGTGACGAACAAAAAGAAATTTTAGAAGATCTTGCCATAATAACAGGGGGAAAAGTTATAACAGAAGAAAAAGGATTAAAACTTGAAGAAGTTGGAGAAGATGTTCTAGGGAGTGCAAGAAGAGTCGTTGTTCATGAAGATAAAACGACAATTATTGAGGGGAGAGGTGATAAAAAAGATATAGAAAAAAGAATTAAAACAATTGAGAATCAAATAAAAAATACAGATTCAAATTACAAAAAAGAAGATTTAAAGAAGAGATTAGCTAAATTAGGAAAAGGGGTTGCTGTAATTAAAGTCGGTGCTTCGACAGAGACAGAACTTGAAGAGAAAAAGTTAAGAATCGATGATGCTTTGAATGCTACGAGGGCCGCTGTAGAAGAAGGTGTTATTGTAGGTGGTGGTGTTTCATTATTAAGAGCAAAAAAAATTTTAGAAGATAGTTATATAGAAAAAGAGTTTGAAAAAGATGAAAAAGTAGGATTAAACATTTTAAGAAAAGTTTTAGAAGAACCAATAAAACAAATTGTGAAAAATTCAGGAAAAGATGAATCAGAGGTTTTAGTCAAGGTTAAAGAAGATAAAAAAGAAAATTTCGGTTATAACGCTAAAACAGGAATGTTTGAAGATTTATTTCAAGCAGGAGTTATTGATCCAACGAAAGTTGTAAGATCCGCTCTACAAAATTCTGTTTCTGTTTCTAGCTTAGTTTTAACAACAGAAGCGCTTGTTGCCGATTTTGAAGAGAAAAAAGACAAAGTTAGTGAAACGATAATAATTTAAAAAACTTTTTTCTTATTTTTTTATGAGGATAAATAAAGAAAATTTAAGTGAAACAAAAGAAGCTGCAAAATTTCTCCTTGGAAAAATTATTTGTAGAAAAATAAGGAGCAAAATTTTAAGAGCGAAGATTGTTGAAACAGAAGCTTATTTTGATGAGAAAGACCCAGCATCTCGTGCTTGTCAAAACGGAGATTTAAAAAAAACAATGCAAATGAAAAAAGGAACAATTTTAGTTTATGGTGTTCATAACAATTGGCTTTTAAACATCGTTTGTGGAGATGAGGGAAAAGCAGAAGCTGTTCTTATTAGGGCGATTGAGCCATTAAACTTCGATGGAAAAACAAAAGGTCCCGGTTTATTAACCAAAGCATTAAAAATAGATAAAAAATTACATAAAAAAAACATTTTCTCTTCGGAAGAATTTTGGATTGAAGAAAATAAAGAAGAGTTTAAAATTATTGAGAGTTTTAGAATAGGTGTAAAAAAAGATTTAAATGAAAAATTAAGATTTTATATAAAAGATAATAAATTCGTTAGTAAAAAATGAAGTTTGTTATAGAACATTTGGAAAAAAGAGTTTGGCCATGGTGTTTAATTGAGTATGAAAGTATTAAAGATATCGTAGGAAAAGAAAAACTTATTTTTACGAATATAAAAAGAAGAAACAAAAATTTAGAAAAACTTGGGAAATGTTTTAAAGAAAGATTTTTTAAGATTGTTCTTGAAAAAAATATAAATCCAAAAAAAGTTTGTGTTTTTGATCCGCAAGCAAAAAAAACTATTTCTCCAAATGAAGCTAAAGAGTTTGATTATTTTGTTTTCGGAGGAATTTTAGGAGATCATCCACCAAAAAAGAGAACAAAAAAAGAATTATCGCCAACATTAAAAGGTTGTATTTTTAGAAATCTCGGTAAGAAACAATTTCCTACAGATAATGCCGTTCTTGTTGTAAAAAAAATAATTGAAGGAAAAAAGTTCAAAGATTTAAATTTTAAAGACAAACTAGAAATAAAAATTAATGAAATTGAAAGTGTTGAACTTCCTTTTAGATACATGATCGAAGAAGAAAAACCATTTATAAGAGAAAAACTTTTAAATTACATAAAGAGAAAAAGGAAATTTTAAAAAATAAAAGAAGCATAACCAACGACAGAACTTTTATCTCCAGTGACATCTCCAGAATTTTTGTATTGAATTAATTTCGGTTTCCAATTATTTATTTTACAAAGATTAATTAAAATTAACAAAGGAAAAACTCCGCATGCAGAATTTTCTTCATTTAAGAAAAATTTTTCTTCTAAGTTTTCTATAGCCATTATTGTTTTTTTGTCTTTTTTTATTGCTTCTTCATAAGGTAAAAAATGAGACAAATCCGTCGAAAAAACAAAATCACCTTCGAGTTTTGAAATCTTTTCTGCTATATTTTTTGATTCTTCCGGGGAAATATAACTAACTATTAGTGGAAGAATTTCTTTATATTTGAGAAATTGTAAAAAAGGAATTTGATTAAAAATTGAATGCTCTCTAGAAAAATCAATTTGTGGAAAATCAGAAGAAGAAACCTTAATTTTTCCGAGCGGAGTTTCAATGAATTCTTTTAAATAAGAAAAAACGCCTTTAATATTGTAATAATGGTTTGGACCGAGGACAATTGCTTTTTTATTTTTTGAATTTTTTAAAAAAGAAAACCCTTTTCCTGCAATTTCTCCAGAATATTGATATCCTGCATGAGGAACAATTATACCATTAAATTTCTCTTTTCTTTTGTCTTTTAAAAATAAGGAAAGAGCTTTTTTTAGTTTTTCTTTGTTTTGTAGATACCAATTCATAAGAAATATAAATATTTAAAGTTTAAAATAATTATGGAAAAAGCAATTTTTTATAAAAAGGAAGAAAATTTTGTAAAGTGTTTTGCTTGTAACCACAAATGTTCAATTTCTGAAGGAAAAAAAGGATTTTGTGGTGTAAGAAAGAATATAGACGGAGATTTGTTTCTTTTGACATATGGAAAAGTTTCAGCAGAACATATTGATCCAATAGAAAAGAAGCCACTTTATCATTTTTTGCCAGGGAGTTTTAGTTATTCTATCGGAGGATTTGGGTGTAATTTTCTTTGTCCATGGTGTCAAAATTTTGAAATTTCTCAATGTAAAAAAAGTTTTTGTGTAAAAAAAAGAAAACCAGAAGAAATAGTGAAATCTGCTTTAGAATATTCTTGTCCTTCAATTTCTTATACTTACAATGAACCTTCAATATGGGCAGAGTTTGTTTACGATATTTCAAAATTAGCAAAGAAAAACAATTTAAAAAATGTTTGGGTTACGAATGGTTATTTTTCCGAGGAAGTTCTTAACTTTTTCATGAAAGAAAAATTAATAGATGCTATGAATATCGATTTAAAAGCATTTAAAAAAGAAACCTACGAAAAATATTGTGGGGCAAATCTTAAAAAAATTTTAAATTCAATAAAAAAAGCACACAAGAAAAAAATTCATATTGAAATAACTAGTTTAATAATACCAAATTTAAATGATTCTGAAAAAGAATTAAAAGAAATGGCAAAGTTTATTTTTTCTTTAGATAAAAGAGGTGAAGTTCCTTGGCATATTTCAAGATTTTTTCCGATGTATAAATTTTGTGACGAAAAATATTTTATTACTCCTTTAGAAAAATTGAAAAAAGCCGAAGATATAGGAAAAAATGAAGGACTTAAATATATTTATTTAGGGAATGTTTAGTAAAATTAAAAAATTTATTTTTTGCAGAATGTAAAAGTAGCCCCACCAGGATTCGAACCTGGGCCACAGCCTCCAAAGGGCTGTATCCTTGACCGCTAGACGATGGGGCTATAAATTACACAATATAAAAACAAAAACTATTTTTAAGTTTTCTTATTTCCATTCAACTTTGACAATATCTGTTCTTTCCCGAGGATTGAAATCAGCTTTATTTAATTCTTCTGGCTTGAAGAAAATCTTTTTTTCAAACATCTTTAAACCAAGATAAGCAATCATCGCGGCATTATCTAAAAGAAATTGTTTTTCAGGAATAAAAAGTTTACATCCCCTTTCTTTACACATTATCTTACACATTTCTTGAAGACGAGAATTACAAGCAACACCCCCACCTAATAAAAGTTCTTTTTTTCCTAAATGAGCCAATGCTCTTTCAGCTGCTTCTACAAGCATAGCAAAAGATGTTTCTTGCATAGAAAAAGCTAAATCTTCTTTTTTTTCTCCTTTATTTTTTAAATGAATAAGTTTCGCGAGTATTCCAGAAAAAGAAACATCCATTCCCTTTATAGGGTAAGAAATTTCGAGATATTTTTTTCCTTTTTTTGCCATTTCTTCTATTTTCGGACCTCCTGGAAATCCAATTCCTAATTCTCTTGCAAAACAATCTATAAAGTTTCCTATTCCTAAATCAAGAGTTTCTCCAAAGATACGATATTTTTTTCCTTCGTAAGCGATTATTTGAGTATTCGCTCCAGATACATAAAGTAAAACAGGGTCTTTTGCACCAGTTAGTTCACCTATTTCTAAATGAGCTATACAATGGTTAACGCAAACAAGGGGAATTTTAAAGGAAGAAGATATTTTTTTTGCGAAAATCATTCCTTCTTTTAAGCACGGAGCCAAACCTGGAGAAGAAGAAACAGCAACGGCAATAATTTCTTTTTCATTTATTTTTGTTTTTTCAAGAGCCTTTTTAAAAAGAAATTCAGCAATCTTCATATGATGTTTTCCTAATTCTGTAGGAATTAAACCACCTTTTTCCGTAGTAAAAACATCTTTTATGTTACAAAGAATTTTTTTTGTTTTTTTTTCAATAAAAGAAATACCAAAAGTATGTGCCGTGCATTCTATTCCAAGAAGATAATTTTTTTTTACCATAAGAAGTTTTTTATTTTATGAGTCTAAAATTTTGTAAATATTTAAAGCATCTTTTAAATTTATTAAAGGTTTTTCCGTCGATAAAATATCATCAAGTCCAATTCTTGGACAGGCAGTGTTAATCCAACAATCAATAAAGGAAAAATTTTCAAGTTCTTTTAAATCTACGAAGTCACAAACGAAAACAAAAACCTCTTTGCCTTTTTTTTCAATTTCTTTTTTAAGACTAAAGCAACTTTCCAAATAGTTCTGCCCATATTTTGTTGAAGAAATTATTCCTATTTTTTTTGCGTTTAAAAAAATTCTTAAATTTCTTTTTAATTTAGAGATTATATTTTGAATATCTTTTATTGTTAAGATAGTTAGGCTCTTCTTTAAAGGATTAAAAACAAAAATATTTTTTCTAAAATTTTCTTTCTGAGCCAACAACAAAGAAAAAGGGTGGAAAAGGCCATCACCGATGTATAGAATATCTGAAGAAGAATTAAAAATATCTTCTGAAAAACTATCTGAATAACAGTCACAACCCAGAATTTGTCCCTTTTTTAATGTTCTTTTTGCCTTAGTTTTTTTTATTTTTATTCCAATATTTTCTAATTGTTTTTCTATATTTTTCGTGTTAAACTGAACAGAAGAAAAAATAAAAAGAGAATTAATTTTTTTTTCTTTTAAAGATTTAATTGAATTTTCATCTAAAAAAATTTCTTCATCAAATTCACACGGGACAAAAATTATTTTTACCATTCTTTTTCTTTTATATATTTATTATGTCCAAATTGAACAATTAAGTCAACTCCAATATTTTTAACTTGGAAAGGGATATCACAACCACCAAAGCAATTTCCAAGCCAAATAAGGATTTTTGCTTTTGTTTTTTTCTCTAAGAATTTTGTTATATTTTCTGCTTTTTGTTTTAATCCATCGGGAAGTTGAATTAAAATTTTCTTAAATTTCCCCTTAATTATTCTTTTAGATAAACTTTCTAAATTAAGATTATACATAAAACCTCAAAAAATATTTTCTTCTATTAAATTTTTGTCTTTTATCGCTTTTATAGCTCTTTTTATGTTGTCGTCTAATTGCTTCATAGAATATTCTAATTGCTCCTTGTTTTTTGTTCCTGTGCAAACAAGTTTTCCATTACTAAACAAAAGGAATGTTGCAGGGGGTTCGATAAGTTTATAAACAAGGCCTGGAAATTGTTCAGGTTCATATTCTGTATTTTCAAGTTCTAAAGAAAGAAGGTTTAGATTTAAGTTTAATTTGATTTCTCCAGAAGCAACAATATTCTGAACAGTTATTTTTGGTATTATTGTTACTTTAACCCCTATTTTTTTTAATTGTTTTATTACTTGGTTAACGACATCTCTCACTTGAGCAACAGATTTAACTCCTGTACAAACAAGTTTTCCAGAAGAAAAAACAAGGACAGCAGACTTAGGTTCTTTAATCCTTAAAACAAGACCGGGGAATGTTTCTGGATTGTATTCAGTATTTGGTTGTGTTTTTGCTAGTTTGGAAAGAGAGATATTTGTTTCTAAAGAAGTTGTAGCAACAATATTCTGCACTTTCAAATTTTTTTCCCTCATAATTATGTTAAAAGATAATCTCCTTTTAAGACTTTCTTCGGATAAACAACAAAAATTTGTTTATTTTTTATTTCAAAAGAGACTATTCTTCTTTTTATGTTTATTCCTCTAAGTTTTAAAATTTCTAAAGCCCTTTCTCTAATTCCATTCTTTCTTAAAACATTATATAAAATAATTATTCCATCAGATAAAAAAGAAACAGCTTCCCCCTGTTCAACAAAATTCGTTCCTATATGCGTGGGGTTTGCTACCTCTCTTATTAAAAAAGAAGTTATCTTATGCGCTTCTAAATATCTAAAAAGCTGTTCCATATAAATTCTAAAACGAGAACTCTCCCCAGAAAAAGCACTAGAAATACTTGAAAGAGAGTCGATAAGAACAATATCCGGATTAAAATTTTTGGGAATTAAAACCGGCTGGATATCGATTAAAAGTTCTTTTTTTGCTTCAGAAAGCAAGGCCTCTACACTTCTAGCTATGTCTAAAGCATTAAATCTCTTTAAATAAATTAATCCTTTTTTTTCTAAATCTAAATAGTTTATACCAATATTTTCTAAATGTTCTCTTAATCTTCCCTCTGGTTCTTCAAAGCTCATAAATAAAACTTTTTTTCCTCTATTGCAAAAGTTTTTTAATAAATTTAAACAAAAAATTGTTTTTCCGTTACCAGGACCACCTTCTATTAAAACAGAACTTCCAATCGGTATTCCTTCTCCTAAAAGTTCATCAAATCCTTCAATTCCTGTTTTAAGAAATTTTTCTTCTTTTACCTCTTTTTTCATAATAATTTTTCCATTCTTTTATTTAAAAACTTTTCTTTTTTATTTTTTCCAAAGGATTAAATAGTGGTTCAAACCTTTTTCTTCTTCTTAAATTTAAAAGATATTTTAAAAGAATAAAACCAAAAAACCCAAATAAAAAACCGAGTAGAAAAATCTGGATAAAACTAAAAAAACTATCTCCGGTTTTCTCAGCAATTACATTCCCAGTGATGTTATTTGATAAAAAAAATAAACCAAAAAGAGGGAGAAGAAATATAGAACCAAAAACTAATTTTTTCCTTCTTTTTTTATTTAAATATTTTTTGTATCTTTCTCTATTTTTCGGCGTTAAATTTTTGTAGAAAAAAGTATCTTCGTAATTAATAAACTTACCAAATTTTGCAGATATTTTTTGTTCTATTTTTATAATTCTATCAATCAAATCATTCTCTAAAAACTCTTCTTTATCTTTTTTTGTTTTTAATATCTCTATTTGCATTTTTCTTTTTTCTTTCATTTATTTCTTCTAATTGTTCTTTTAACAAAGAAATTTGTCTGTCTATATCTCTTACTAATTCAGAGAGCTTTTTATTCTTTATTGTGAACTCAACTTCAGAAATTTTTCCTTTGTTGAAATAAATATTCTGGTTTTTTGCTATTAAATCTTTAATAGATTTTTTTCTCATCTCTAAATATAACATTTTTCTTTTAAGAAAAAATAGTTTGATAGGTGTTTTAAAAAAATGAATTAAAATTAAAAAAACTAAAATAGAAATAAAAAGAGGTTGCCATTTTTCTCTTAAAAATCTTTTCATATTTTTTGTAGTCGAATCATAAAAAGTTCTTGTGAAAGATAATTTTGATTGTTCTTCTGTTATTTTTATATAGGTTTTTTCAATTAAATCATCGATAATTTCATATCTTTCGTTTTTCATCTCTCTGTTTATTTGGGAAAAAAGATAATCTATATCCGAAGAATTAATATTTTTACCATAATTTTCATAAAATCTTTCTAATGCTTTTATTTTATCTCGCATACTCAAAGCAGCGAATTTTATTGTTTCAATTTCAGAGCATTTTTTTAAAATTTTTGAATAATCTGTTTCTAGGTTTTTCGATTTAAGAATTTGCTGAGCTTCAAAAAGTGTTTTTGCTTCTTTTATAGTATCATTAACACGAATAACGGAAAAACCTTCTTTTGCTAAATCTTCCATTATGATATATGAATTATTTATACACAAAGCAGATCTTTCTTCTTCTGTTATTTTTAAATCTTGGGCAGAAATAAAACTAAACAAAAAAAACATACAAAAGAAAACCAACACTTCTTTTTCTTTATAATTCATCTATATTAAAATTAAATCTTATTTAAAAAGCTTTTTGTTTAAACGCTCCTGCCGAGTAAATCGCCAGTGTGGAATTCGCAGGGACGCATTTTGATAAATCTATGGAGAATGGTAAACTTCCGCCAGAATTATGCGATAACTCTGAATGTAAGAACCTTAAACTATTTGATGATAAAAACTTGCTTAAAGAATGGAGAAACTCAAGAAAAGGTTTATGGTTTGAAGATAAGGCAGGCAATATTCTTCATGGGGAAATAGATAACTTAATGGTGAATAAAACAAATAATAAACTTATCGTTTTGGATTATAAAACCCGTGGCTTTCCTTTGAAAGAAGATACGTATGAGCATTATCAAGACCAACTTAACATTTATGCTTGGCTTCTTGAAAAATTAGGGCATAAAGTAGAAGACTTTGCTTATTTGTTATTCTATCATCCAAAAGAAGTTCTTGAAACAGGAGAAGTTGTTTTTAATACGGATTTAAAGAAAATGAAAATCTCTCCAGAAGATGCCGAGAAGCTTTTCAGCAAAGCAATAAAAATGCTTAATGAAGATTGCCCTAAAGAGAGTTGTGTTTGGTGTGAGAAGGTTTGAGATACTAGTGGCGTGTAGCTCTCAAACCCTCATCGAATTCGATACTTTAATAATCCCTAACAAGTTTAAATTACTAATTGAATGAAATGAAAATTAAAAATTCATTACAACTATGGATGAGATAATTACTACGGGACTTTTGAAAGAGGGCAGTTTATCTGCTCGAATTTACTTTTCATTATTAGCAGAACCTAAAACACAATCTCAATTATCTAGGGAGATTTATGATGGTAAAGTTCAATTAGATAATATAAACAAAAACATCAAAGATCTTATTAATGAAGGATATGTTGAGAAATTGGATAAGCTTTTTGGCAAGGGACAAAATTATAATCAGAATTATTACCAATCTACGCTAAAACCTCTTTTAGAGTATATCACTAATAAAGTTAAATGGAGAAAGAAAACTAGCAAATCCACAAAAAAGGAAGAAATAACTTCTGCAGACTTGGCTTATTTGAAAATTCTATTTAATTCAAACTGGTTTAAGAGATTTTATTCTCAAGGATACCTAAACCTAGATTTAGAAGCTAGTGGTAAATCTAATAAAAGATATTGCTCTTGCCCTATTAGATTATTGGCTAGATTAATTGAGGAGATATTTGTAATAGCTGAAATGTTTGGAAATTATGACTTTATCCTATTAAATAAAAACGATAAAATTGATAATTTTGATACTTTCATTCTTTCTAATCAAAACAGAATCGATAATACAAAAAGAAAAATTATTAAGAAAGTAATTAATGATGCTAAAGATAACTTGGGATCTTATCCTAGGACTGATAGCACTATTGATTATTACTTTAAAGATTATGGAGTATTATTCTTACCTTTTGATTTATCAAAGAAATTATCCTCTATTGGAAGAGTTCCTTTGACAGTTGCTCTTGCTTTTGATAATGCTTTGAAATACCAAGGTCTTTAGAAAACGTCCGTTTTCCAATCCCCTATTTTTTACATCCTGGCTCGTCTATTAAAATCTGGCATTTACATGGGGGGATTTTATAAGAACTCTAAACTTACAAGATTACCATTGCAACTAAATTTACCTTTTCCGCCAATAGGTATGATTATGTTTTCTACGCAATGCCCTATTTCTTCGATTCTAGCTATTGGAATATTTGAATCTATAAATACTTCTTTAGCAAGCTCTTCAATCGTAACATCGTTTTCCTTTTGTTTTTGTTCACAAAATGCAAAACTTCCCAAGATAATTCCTCGGCATAAGTGAAATTTTTTATGTTGTTTTATTTGAGTTAATTTGGATTTAATAACTGATTTTTCTTCCCCTATATCTTCTAATATCAATATATATGGAGAATCTAATATCTCTAATGGATCATATTTAGTTCCAAGTAATAAAGAAAAAGAAGCTAAACATCCTCCTAAAAATATTCCTTCACCTTGTCCAGGAATTATAGTTCGCCATTTATTTGTATTGGGGTTTTTAATTATATCTAGTTTACCTTTCTTCAGAAATGAATTTAAGATGTTTTCAGTATATTCAGTTGCATTTTTACCAAGACCCCATAAGAAATCTAGGCCATGATAAGTAATTATTTTAGATTTTAAAGAGATTACATTAAGCAAAACAGTAATATCACTAAGACCAAAAAAAGGTTTTTTATTATGACTTATAAGATTATAATCTAATAAATCTAATAAATCATTAGAGTTATCTCCTCCTTGAGAAGATATGATTGCCCTAATTTTTTTATCTTTAAATGCTTCCATAATATCTTCAGCTCTTTCTTCAGCAGTTCCTGATAGGAAGCTTCTTTTTCCATTAAAATGTTTTGAATAATCAAACAAGATAGAATTATTTTTTAGTACTTTTTCCGCTTTTTCAATTAACTCTTTTGCCTCAGATTCATCCAGAACATTTGCCGATGGCGAAACAATTCTTACTTTAATTTCTTCTTCTAGTTTCTTCTTTTGCATTTTGTACTATCCACTCTGATTTATCCCTCAGAAAATTAGGATCATTTCCCAAAATTCTGAACATCTCTTTTAGTGAGTCTATCCTCTCAGAACAATAAGGAACTGGACTTTTTATATCTTTAGAAGGACTATTATAAATTGAATAAACCTGATTTACATTCTTTTGAATCATTGCCAATTCTAAATAAATTTGAGAGGATTCTGACAGAAAAGCGTTATCTTTTAAATCGAACCATTTGAGAGTTATAGGGCAGGTATCCGTTGTATAATTTATTGCTTCTCTTCCATAAACAGCTCCTGGTGAGGAAATCATTCTAGTGGTTAATGGCAGGGTTGTAAAAAGTGCTCCAAGATTATCAAAATATTCATTTACAGACAAATTAATTCTATGATTTATCTGAGCTATATGTCCCCACATTTCATTTTCTGAAAAATCCTTTACTCTATTTTCAACTTCCTCTAGCGAGGGGATTATCTTAGATATATCCTTAATTTCCTTAAATATTTTATTACCCATATAGGAAATAGTTCCATCATGATTAGCTCTATAGGGTCCTAGCATCATACAATTATAAAAATTTTCAATTTAAAAACCTATTTAACTAAAAAAGTTTAAAAAGAGGTAATCTTTAAATAAATAATGGATAAAAGTAAACTTAATATAAAGGATATGAAACTTTTAGATTTATTGGATTTAGATTCTAGGGCAAATTTATCAGTACTTTCTAAACAACTAAGTATTTCTAATCAAGCAACCTCTAAGAAAATAAAGCAACTATTAAATCAAGATTTTTTAAAGTTTGTAACTTTCGTTGACTTATTTTCGATAGGATATAATAATGCACACATATACCTTAAATTACAGGGCTATGAAAAGAAAGATTACGAAAATTTTATTATAGAAATTTCAAAAATAAAGGGTATTGCATGGATTGCAGAGTTATTTGGAGATTTTGATTTAGGCATTTCATTTTTTTATAAAAATAGTTTAGAGCTCGCAAAATTCATGGAAAAAATAAATATTATCTGCAAAGAGAATATAAAAGAAAGAGAGACATTTTTTATAAAAGAGCATATAATTTCAAATATATGCTTTGATATAGATTCTAAACGAGTTCTTGATAAAATTCAGCTCTCTAATAAAATTTATTCATTAAACAAACAAGAAATGGCAATTCTAGGCAAAATAAAGTCAAACCCCAGATATTCTATTTATTCTTTGTCAGAAGAACTTAAACTTAATCCAAAAACAATAAAGAACATTATCAAAAGATTAGAGTCTCTTAAGATTATTAGATGGTATAAAATAATCTCAAACTATCGAAAACTGAATAAAATGTATAATGTTTGCCTTTTAGAGATAAAGCCTGGCGAGAAGATAGAAAGTATAATGAACTTCTTTGAACAAGAAAGAAACATACCATTTATCTCAAGAACTTTTGAAAATAATCTGCTTTTTGATTACATTAGCCAAGATTATCAAGAGATTAAAGATTGTGTAAATCTTTTGAAAAAGAAATTTGAGGACAAGATCTTGAATTATAAAATTTTTAGTATAGAGAAAGTGATAAAGAATGTAGAAACCTACGATGAATAATTTCTTTTTATCCTAAGAGTGCCAAAAGTGTAACAAAAAGGCGAACGTGGGCGGAGAGTATGTATATATTATTATTGATCATTATAATAATAGTAATACACCTAAAATGAAAGAATTTTTGGCTATGTTTTCTTTATTTTGTTTTATTTTGCTTAGCTTCTTGCAACTCTATTATCTTTCTTTGAAGGTCTGCCAACAATAAGGCTCCTTTGTTTGATTGTTGTTGGATTGTATCCATTTTTTCCATTAAAATTTGGTTTTGCTTTTCAGATTCCAATAAACGCTTTTCCATGTCGGTCTTTGTTAAGTCCAAAAGCAAATCCTCTTCTGTTATTGTATCCTTCATGCCTAAAAGTTCGCTGTAGTAATGGATTTTATCGCTTTTCTTCCAGCCAAACCTATACTTTAGGGCATTTTCATTCTTATATCTCGGAAGCCAATAGTAACATGAACAATGCCTAAAGTCATACATCGTAAGATTGCTATATTTTTCTCCAGCTGGGCTTAATTCTTCCCCGAAAATTCTCTGCCCTAATCTTTTCAAATACTTATTAGTTGAAGCAGGATCAATATCAAAAATATAATCCTCTGATTTTAATCCGTTATTCCTAATAAACTCTTTAAGCAACTTTGAAGAAAGCATTAACTTTATTCTTCTTCCGAAAGTTTTAGAAATTTCATCTCTAATGTTTAGCTCTTTGCAATCTTTGTTTAAGTCTGAAACTTTAATATTGATTAATTCAGAAGGAGCTCGCATTCCTGTATCCAAAAGAAACATAATAAGAACTTTGTATTCGTATTTGCAATTATCACAAAGTTTCTTTATTTGCTCTTCAGTCAAATAAACCCATTCTGGCTTTTCTCTTGAATTATCTAATTCGGAAGTTATGTCTATGATTTCTCGTCCTTCTTTTCTACTCGATTTAATATACCAATGCCAGAATGCTTTGAATGTTTTAATAAAATCAACAAAAGACTTATAGTTTCCGCCATCTTCTCGCTTTATTACTCCGTTTCTCATATCAGCAAAGAAATAATGCAGTTGCTCTTCCTGTATCTTAGTAATATCATCGATGTTGTAAATCTCTTTAAACTTTCTCATTAGATAAACGAGTCTTGTTCTAACAGAAATAAGCCTGTTGAAACCTCTCGGACCTTTCTTAGTTCCAAGAGTTATGTTTCTGCCAACTTCCATATCTCTAATGTAAGCAAGAATTAAATCAGAGTTCACCTTGCTAATTTCAGAAATTCCTTTTTCTTCAACTTTCTTTTTCCAAGAAATATACCTTTCTTGGTTTTTGTAGGGGTCTCGCTTCATATTTGTTTTAAGGCAGAAGTTTTTAAATTCCTCTACCACTGATTTGGTGCGTCCCCTACAAATTCCAATTTAGGTTTATGCTCCCACCGGGATTCGAACCCGGGTTATCACCGATCTCCGTATCACCTCGAGAAGGAAAATTTCTTCCAGAGATGTAGTTTCCATAAAGGAAGAAAGCTTCTGTCTCATCGACGCTGCCTTCACTACTTGAGAGGGTGATGTCCTTGGCCTCTAGACTATGGGAGCTTTATTTAAGAAGAAAATTTATTTTTTAAAACTTATGAATTAACTTAATTCAAGAATTGCTTCTGCAATGTCTCCTTTTGTTTTTTTCAATATTTTTAAAACTTCTTTTTTTGATTTACCTGTTTTTTCCATCACAATTTTTATGTCTTCTTCATTAAAAGAGGACGATTCTTCTTCGGAGATTTCTCCAGAAATCTGAAAACTTGTGTTTCCGCTCATTTTTATTTTCATAACAGAAGGATTATTAATTTTTATCTTTTTATCTTCACATTCAATAATAACTCGTGAAGCATTGATTTCCTCTTGAGCAATGCCCATCTTTTTCATAAGCCCTTCTATCTGTTTTGGATTAAGATTTCCGAACATTTTAAATTAAAAAGTTTAATAAAAGATAAAAAATTATTAGAACGATAATAAACCCGACGACAAGACCAGGACTTAGCTGGATTTTCGAATCATATTCTTCCTTATATCTTGTTATTCCACCATACGCAGGTAAAAAAATATTATCAGCCATAAAAATTAGTATAATTCTCTGTTTTTAAATTTTCCTGATGAACCCACTTTTGTATTTTTTCTTATTTTTTCGCTTTATTAATTAATTTTAAAATTCCAATATCCCAACCATACATCTAACTAATCCTAATAATCGCCAAATTGCTAGTCTAATCTTATAATTTTCATAATTTTTTCGATATTCCTGAAATTTCTGAGTTTTTTCATTTTCTGCAATTCGTTTTTTATTAAAATTAAAGTATGTTTCTTTTCATTTGATATTTACCTAAAATTGTATTGAACACCAAGCTTAAACAATCCGAATGGTTTGAGCAAAACAAAGTTACCTCGGGTGTTTTGCAGATTAAAATCTAATTTTTTTGTGAATTTTTTTATTTCTTCCGATTTATCAAAATAATCAGCTTATTTGAATTTATTTTTTTTATCTTTTTGAGATACTCAGATTTACTATAAATTTATTTTTTAGGTAATATCTAAGCTATCTTCTATTTCTACAAAATTTACTGTTTTTAAAAAGATTTAAATATTTAGTTTTTTTAATATTAGTATGAAAAAAAAGTTAATGATAATTTTCTCGTTGACCATTCTTTTTGTGTTACTATTAGGTTTTCTTTTTCGAACAAATTTTTTTATAGAGCAAATAAAATCGCCAATAATTACAGGAAAGGTTGTTGGAGAAGAAATAGTTCAGTTTCCTATTGCGGCAGTTGCAGATTCTGGAGATCCTTCTGCTGTTATTGGGAATAAAAATATGGTTTTTTGCAGTCGTTATTGGCAAAAGAATTCTAACAAAGCGTCAGGGAAAATAAGTGTAGAATTTGAAAAAGAAGTTTACCCTACAAAAATAATTGTTTTTGGTTCTGATGCATGGTTTAGTAAGGCTGAAGCATGGAATGGTACGGATTGGTTAATTATTTGGATGGGAGAATCATCTAATAAAATTACAGAGATGAATGTTCGACAGATATATTTTAAGACTAAGAAGATAAGAATAACATCTCCTATAGGAAAATGGGGGAGGATTTGTTCTATTAAACTTGTTGGTAAGGAGAAATTTGAAGAATTCCCTCTGTGTAAAGATACGGGAATAGTTTGTAAGGTTGGTGAGGTATGTACTAAAGGTTGGAAAAACTCAAAGGATACGAGTATGTGTTGTTCTTCTAACTGCGAACAAAGAATCTTTGCCTATAGTCTTGGGTATTTTACTGGGGGAAGTTCATTGGACTCAATTCGAATGGCAAAACTTCTTCATATGAACTATTATCAAATGGGTGGGCAAGAGTGGTATATTAGGGAAAAGAACGACGAAATTCACGAGTATCAAGAGAGAATTGATTTCTATGAAAAAACAAAAAATTCAAATGTTAATATCTTTCATCCTTTTTTTCGCAATGACCCAAGAGTTAATTATCTTGCTGGAGAAGATAAACTAATGGAAAAATATCCTCATTATAATGGAGTTTATATAGATGACGCATCGAATATTGGATATGATGCAATTTATAAAGCAATAACTGATTTAAATAATTTAAAAAATGGTTTGAAATACATTTTGGTAGGATACAATCATCATCTTCTTAATTGGGGAAATCATCTTTCTACTAAGTTTGGTTCTAACTCGCCAATTGGGTCAAATGTGGTTTGGTTTATCTTTGGAAGAACTATACCTTGCGGGGTGTCAAATACAAACTTTAAAGAAATAGCTACTATAAATTCTAATAAACCTGCTAATAAGATTGGAATGGGAGTGTATGCAGGTTCATATAGTAACTATTACTGCATTAAGTTTAGAGGATACAAAGGTGGTGGATGGGAACCACATAATGTAAATTTACAAAGAGATTTTTGGACAGAAGGTATCAGCTCAGGTTTTGGAGGTTTTTTCTTTTGGAATCCTTGGATGTTTAGTTTGAACGGCAGAAATACGGATTTTTATGGTTATATCCAAAGTAAGAATTTTCCTACATTAAGGGAACGTACATGGACACCTAGTGGAGTAAGAGTAACTGACCAAATAAATTTGATTTATGAAGTAATACCTGACTTATGTCCTTACTGTTCTCTTTGTGGGGAGAATAAGATTTATGTCGAAGACGGATTTTTTGGAGCTAGTTGTTGTAATCATGATGAAAAAGCGATAGGTAATGATTGTATTAAAAAATCTTCCATAAGTGTTTGGGCAAATGATTCAGATAAAGGAATAAAACTAGTTGGTCCTCCAAAAAGCTCTTTTAGATGTTATTCTGGTTTGGGTCAAGAAGAAATGTGGAAAAAGCCAATTAAAACTCAAACAGATTTAGTTACATTAGATTTTCCTACAGCAATTTCTCCAACACACCTCACATTTTACGGAAACAACATTATAATAAACAAAGTGGAGATTTTGAATCCTCATGGAGAATGGATAGTAGTTTCTACTAACGAAAGTAATGGTCTTTGTATAGGCACAATTAAACTAGAAAGAAAGAATTTCCAAACTAACAAAGTTAGGTTAACCTTACCTCCATCAAATTATGACAATAGTGCATTGGACGCAGTTATGATTAGTGAGGAGCATCCCCAAAACATTTGTGCACCATCTGATTGGAACTATACTCTTTTCCCGGAGATTTGTCCTTCGGAGACAGCTATTCAAATTAAATCGTGGTCAAAAATAAGACAATGTACTGGTGGATTTCAACCATCCTCTTTAGTAGAAAATATAACATGTTCTTATCGATCTTCTCCTAACAATCAATTTTTTAAAGATTCCGACGAAGATGGTGTTCCAGACGAAGTAGATTTTTGCCCTGAAACTTATTTTGGTTTTAAGGTAAACTCTTACGGCTGCCCACTTCCAATAAATTTTACATTTTATTCAAATTATCTTGAAAATACAACATCAAACATGATACAAAATTTAGTTTCAGGGAATGAAAACATTCTTTTTATAGAAGAGCCAAATTTTAACATAAATTATTTCTTTAGTAGATTTTGATTCTAGCAAGACTATAAGGGCAACTTCTAAAATGATAGATATCTCTTCTATAAGAGAGAACCCGGTAAGATTAACTTTTTATAATGTTACAATACCAAAATCCAAGATTGCTATGAATGGAAGAAAATGCGAGATTTGTACTATCGTTAGTTTTCAGAACGAAATTCTATTAGTAGATGTTCCAAACTCCAACTCTTCATACTCTATCGTAATATTAGAAGAATATGAGAAATTTCCAGTTTATAAAACAAACATAGAAAATTCTTCCTGTATACCTAATTGAACTATTTTTATTTTTGAGCTTTGAACAAAACATAAAAACCAAAAGATTTTTAAATGAATTTTTTTTCTCTTTTTTATAAAAAGTTTATTATTCTTGATTATGCATGTCCTTCAACCAAAACACACAAAATTAAAGAAAGAAGAAGCAGAGGAATTATTAAAGAAATATAATATCTCTAAAATTCAACTTCCTAAAATTTTAGAAGACGATCCAGCATTACCTGAGGGAGTTTCTAGAGGAGATATAATCAAAATAGAAAGAAAAATTGAAGATAAAATTGAAGTTTACTACAGGGTTGTTGTTTAAATGGTGAATAAAAATAAAAAAAATTTTTTTGATAAGGAGCATGTTTTAGTTAAAACCTTTTTTAGAGATTATTCTGTTGCAGAATCTAATTTAGCTTCTTTTAATGATTTTATAGAAAACAAAATACAAAAAATTGCAACAGAGATTAATGAAATGAATGAAGATGGAGAAGTAGAAATAAAAATAAATAAAATAAAAATAGGAAAACCTTGCATAACTGAAGCAGACGGTTCTTTAAAATATATTACTCCGGCAGAAGCAAGATTAAGAGAGCTTACTTATTCTGCTCCGATTGATGCAGAGATAACAGTTAAATTTTCCGGGCATGTCGAAAATAGTAAAGTCGAAATAGGAAAAATACCTATATTAGTTAAGAGTAAAGCTTGCAATCTTTATGGGCTATCAAAAGAAGAATTAATTTTAAAATACGAAGATCCAAATGATAAAGGAGGTTATTTTATAATAAACGGCCATGAAAGGATAATCAGAATGGGAGAGGATCTCGCTTCTAATCTTCCATTTATCGAAGAAATTTCAAATAAAAATTTAATATTAAGGTTATTCTCTCAAAGAGGTTCTTATAAGATACCTATATCAATAACAGAAAATAAAGAAGGGATTTTAGAGATATCTTTTTCAAGATTTAAAAAGATACCATTAATTGTTCTAATCAAAGCTTTAGGAATTATATCTGAAAAAGAAATAACTGAATTGATTGGAAAAGAAAATGATAGTTTAATAGTTAATTTAAATGAATTTGTTACAATATCAAACCAAAAAAGTGCAATGTTAAAGCTTGCCGAAATAACTTCTTTAATTGGTACTGAAAAAGAAGTTTTAGAAAGAATAAAACAAAGAATTGATTCCTATCTTCTTCCCCATATCGGAATAAACGAGAATTCAAGGATAGAAAAAGTTAAAACTCTTTGTAAATTAGTTAAAATTTTTTATTCAGCTAAAGAAAACCCTAAAGACAGTATAACAGATAAAGACAATTATTACAATAAAAGAGTAAGGCTTGCTGGAGATTTGATCGCAGATCTTTTTAGAGTGAACTTGAATATATTTTTAAAAGAAATAAAAAGCGCTTTACAAAAATCAGTTAAAAGAAGAAGTTTTTATTCTATAAAAACAATTGCGAAGTCAACTTTATTTTCTAACAGAGTAGAGTCTGCTATTGCTACCGGTTCTTGGGTAGGTGAAAAAACAGGCGTAACTCATAATATGAAAAAAGATAATGGTTTTGCAATACTTTCTCAATTGCAGAAAGTTGTTTCTTCTTTGGCAGGAGAACAAGAGAATTTTGACGCAAGAACAGTTCACCCGACGCATTATGGTAGATTTTGCCCTATAGAAACACCCGAAGGAACAGAAATTGGTTTAAGAAAAAATTTAGCTATGCTCGCAAGAGTGTCAACAAAAACAGATTTTTCAGAAGAAAAATTGATTAAAATTATGAAAGAAAACGGATTAACAGAAGAAAATAAAAAAGGAGATGTTTTTTTAAATGGAAAATTTGTTGGTTGTTGTGATTCTGTTAAAGAATTATTCTTTAATTTAAGAGATAAAAGAAGAAGAAATGTTATTCCTTACGAGGTTGGGTTTAAGTTAGATGAAAAAATGAATACTCTTTTTATTTCAAGCGAGAGTGGTAGAGTTTTAAGACCTTTGATTGTTGTAGAAAAAGGAAAACCTAAATTGACTGAAAATCACTTAAACCTTCTTAAAGAAAATATTATCAAATGGGATGATTTAATAAGAGAAGGAGTTATTGATTATATAGACGCAGGAGAAGAAGAAAACTCTTTATCAGCTCTTTATATAGAAGACTTAACAGAAAAACATGATTATCTTGAGATTGATGCCGTTGCTCAATTGGGAATTATAACTTCTTTAGTTCCTTACGCAAATCACGACCAGTCAGCTCGTCTATTAAGAGGTAGTAAAACACAAACACAATCTGTAGGAATTTATAGTGCAAATTATCCTTTAAGACTTGATACAACTGTTTCTATTTTAACTTACCCTCAGAAACCACTAGCAAGAAGCTTTATTTATGACAATATAAATGTTTATCCTGCCGGTCAAAATGTTGTTGTTGCAGTTCTTCCTTATGAAGGATATAACGTCGATGACGCAATAGTGATGAATAAAGGATCTATAGACAGGGGTCTTGCTAGAAGCACATATTTCAAACCATACTTTTCAGCAGAATTGAATTATGCAGGAAGATTGAAAGATGAATTTTGTATTCCTGATAAAGATGTTTCTGGTTATAGAACAGAAGAGGATTACCGTTATTTAGAAGAAGACGGTTTAATTTATCCTGAAGCTAATGTTAAGGAGGGAGATGTTTTGATTGGAAAATTAAGTCCTCCAAAATTTTTATCTGATATGAAGGATTTGTCTATAAGAACAAAAAAAGAAAATAGCACGGTAGTGAAGCAAGAAGAAGAAGGAATAGTTGATGCTGTTTTTTTTACTCAGGACGAAGAAGGAAACAGAATTGCTGCTGTAAGATTAAGAGATTTAAGAATTCCTGAGTTAGGAGATAAATTTGCAACACCACATGGACAGAAAGGAGTTATAGGTTTGATCGCAGAAGAGGAAAATGTCCCTTTTTCTGTTAATGGAATAAAACCAGACATTATTTTTAATCCGCATGGTATTCCTTCTCGTATGACCGCAGGTTATCTTTTAGAAGTTTTAGCTAGCAAAGTTGCTTCTTTAAGTGGTAAAATAGTAGATACAACACCTTTTTATGGGACAGAATTAGGAACATTAGAAGAGAGTCTTAAAAAATTAGGATTTAGATATGACGGAAAAGAAATAATGTACAATGCAATTAGTGGGGAAAGAATGGAAGTAAAAATTTTTATTGGAACAGTGTATTATCTTAAACTTGGAAGAATGGTAAAAAATTTATTGCATGCCAGATCAACAGGAAAGATTGCTCTTTTAACAAGACAGCCGATAGAAGGAAGAGCAAAAGGTGGAGGATTGAGATTAGGAGAAATGGAACAGCAAGCACTAATCGGCCATGGTGCTTCTTTATTATTAAAAGAAAGATATAGCTCCGATAGGACAATAATTTATGTTTGCACTAAATGTGGAAGTTTAGCTGTTAAAGACGAAATAAGAAAAAAGGATTATTGTCCTTCATGTGGATCTACACAGATTGAACCAGTTGATGTATCTTATGCATTTAAACTTTTAGTAGAAGAATTACAAGCGATGCTTATACAAACTAAATTTGAATTAAAAAATAAATACGAAAGATAAAATGGATGTATTTGAATTTTACAATAATAAAATAGGAGAGTATAGAATAGTTTATCTGGATTTAAAAAGAAGAATACCTATCTTTTTTGAAGAAGGTTGTGAAGGACTAGAAGGAAGAATTGATGAAAATCATTTTAGAGGTAATCAGAGGGAACATGGAGATAATTAAAAAACAAATAAGAAGTTTGGGATTCAAATTAATGAGTCCAGAAGAAATAAAGAAAATAGCAGTTGTTAAAGTTGTTACACCAGAACTTTATGATGTAGATGGTTATCCTGTAGACGGTGGTTTGATGGATTTAAAGATGGGTGCAATTGATCCAGGAGTTAGGTGTAGAACTTGTGGAGGAAAATTAAAAGAGTGTTTAGGGCATCCTGGAATGATAGAGTTGGCTAGACCAGTATTACACATAAAATACATTAATGTTATTGAAAGTTTGTTAAAAAGTTGTTGTGCTTCTTGTGGGAAAGTTCTTTTGACAGAAGAAGAAAGAAATAAAATTAAAATTTTAAAAGATAGAATAAAAAAAGCAAAAAATGCAAAAAAATGTCCTTTTTGCGAGTTTATTAAAGAGGAAATAAAATTCGAAAAACCTTCTTTTTTCTTTTTGAATAAAAAAAGATTAAATCCTGAAGAAATAAGAGAAAGACTTCAAAAAATTGATGCAGAATCATTAAATATTTTAGGAATTAATCCAGAAATTTTCAGGCCAGAGTGGGCTGTTTTAACATATCTTTTAGTCCCACCTGTTACAGTTAGACCATCCATTACTCTCGAAAGTGGCGAGAGAAGTGAAGACGATATAACTCATAAATTATCTGATATAATAAGGGCAAATCAAAGATTATGGGAAAATTTAAATGCCGGAGCTCCAGAAGTTATCATTGAGGATTTATGGGATTTGCTACAATATCATGTTACAACTTTTTTTGATAACTCAATTGCAAAAATACCTCCAGCAAGACATAGAAGTGGTCAGCCATTAAAAACAATAACTGAAAGAATTAAAGGAAAAGAAGGCAGAATAAGAAAAAATCTTGCTGGAAAAAGAGTTAATTTTTCTGCTAGAACAGCAATTTCTCCAGATCCAAAAATAAATATAGACGAATTGGGTGTTCCTTTCGATGTAGCTAAAATTATTACTGTCAATGAAAAAGTAACAAAATACAATATAGATTTTATTAAAGAGATGATACTTAGTGATGGATATCCAAAAGTTTTAAACATTGTTAGGCCGGATGGAAAGAAAAAGAAAGTTATTGAAGAATTAAAAGAAGAATTGTCTAAAGAAATTGAAATCGGTTATTCTGTAGACAGGACTTTAATGGATGGAGATATTGTTTTATTTAATAGACATCCTTCCTTACATAGAGCTTCAATAATGGCTCATTATGTGAGGATTTTATTTGGAAGAACTTTTAGATTACATCCTGCTGTTTGTCCTCCATACAATGCAGACTTCGATGGTGATGAGATGAATATTCACGGACCTCAAACAGAAGAAGCAAGATCAGAAGCAAAATATCTTTTGTCTGTTGAAAATTCTTTAATTTCTCCAAAGAACAATATGAATCTTTTAGGATGTAATGACGATGCAATATTAGGAAATTATATTCTAACAAGAAAAAAATTTTCTCCAGAGGAAGCAAAACAACTTTATTATTCTTCTGTTAAATGTCCAGTAAAAATAAAAAAAGAAATAGATGGAGAAAGTTTGTTTATGAAAGTCGTAGGTGATAATATAAAAATAAAAAGCGATATAAAAAATACAAAAAATATTACTTCTGAAGAGGGTGAAATAATAAAAGAGATTGACAAATTTTTAGATGATAGAAAAGAAGTTTTAAGAATTATTGAAAGAATATATGATCTTGGAGCAACATTTTTGTCTAGGAATGGTTTTACTATTTCTCTTCATGATTTGTCCGTAGATGAAAAAATAAAAAAAGAGACGAAAGAAATTCTTGAGAAAGCTAATAAAAAAGTTTTAGAAATTATAGAACAATACAATAATAAGACATTAGAAAGATTACCAAGTAAAACTCTTGAAGAAACAAGAGAAATAAAAATTTTGCAGGTTTTAAATTCTGTTAGAAGCGATATTGGTAAAATTGTTAAAGAAAAGTTTCCTAAGGAAAATCTTGCGAATCAAATGATAACATCTAAGGCTAGAGGGAATATTTTAAACATTACACAACTTTCTTGTTTAGTTGGGCAACAAGTTCTAAATGGAAGAAGAATAAACTTTGGTTATAAGGATAGATCATTAAGCTTCTTTGAAAAAGGAGATTTAAGTCCGAGGGCCAATGGATTTATAGAAAGTTCTTTTATCGAAGGTCTTGAGCCAGACGAGTTTTTTTTCGGAGCGATAACTGGAAGAGACGCTATGATGGATACAGCTTTAAGAACACCTAAATCAGGTTATCTTTACAGAAGATTAGTTTCAGCTTTGCAGGATTTAATTGTTGAATACGATGGAACAATAAGAGATGCTTCTGACAACATAATTCAGTTTTCTTTCGGTGGAGACGGTTTAGATGTCCAGGGCTTACATAAAAAACAAAAGCTAATTCCAGGAGAGGCTATCGGTGTTGTCACTGCCCAATCATTCGGTGAAAGCTCCACACAAATGGTTTTAAATGTTTTTCACTCTGCCGGAGTTGCTGAAATGCAGGTTACACAAGGTTTGCCTCGTCTAATTGAAATTTTAGATGCAAGAAAAGAACCATCTACTCCTGTAATGGAAATTTATCTTGATTCAGAAAATAATAATGAAAAAGATGCTAAGAAAATTGCTGAAAGAATAAAAGAATTAAAAATTGAAGAGATAATTTCTGAGATAATTATTGATTTTTCTTCAAATAGTTTAGAAATATTTTTAGACAAGGACGCTATGAGAAGAGCAAATGTCTCAACAGAAAAAATTAAGGAAGCAATAAAGGAAAAATCAATTTCTTTAAAAGAAAAGGATAATTCAATTTTAGTAACTCTTAAAGAAAATTTAGATTTTAAGAAGTTATACAAAATGAAAGAAAAAATAAAAAAGCTTCAAATTTCCGGAATAAAAGGAATAGATCAGGTTTTGTTAGTAAAAAAAGAAAAAGATTATGTTATTTTAACTTCCGGTTCTAATTTAAAAGAAGTTATTAAAGTTAAAGGCATAGATAAAAATAAAGTTTTCACAAATAATATACATGAAATAAGAGAAGTTTTTGGGATAGAGGTAGCAAGACAAGTAATAATCAACGAAATACAAAAAGTTTTAATCTCACAAGGTCTCGACATCGATTATAGACATATTTCTCTTGTTGCTGATTCTATGACTTCTTTCGGAGTTGTAAAAGGTGTTACAAGAGTAGGAATTATTTCTAATAAAAGTTCTATTCTTGCTAGAGCTTGTTTTGAAACTCCAGACAAGCATTTTATTAATACTACTAAGACAGGGAAGAAAGACGATTTAACTTCTGTAGTAGAAAATGTTATGTTAAATCAAACAGTTCCTGTAGGAACTTGTCTCCCAGGTCTTTTAGTAAAAGTTAAAGGTAAATTATCAGTGAAGAGTGAAAAATGAGTTTTAAAGAATTAAAAGAAAATTATCTCAACAAAAGATTAATCTTTGGTATTCGTGAAACTATAAAAAATGCGAAAAAAACAAAAAAATATAAAGTTTTTGTTTCTAAAGATGCAAGAGAGGAAACAATAAAAAAATTAGAAGAAAATAAAATAAATTTTGAGTTTACAAAACCAAAAGAAGAAGTTGCCAAAGAGTTAAATCTAAAATTTTTATCAGAGGTTTATTTTATAAAATAATATGAAGATAAATTTAAGTCTAAATTCTATCAGATATTTAAATCTTTTAGAAAAAATTTCTAGAGTTAAAGCCAAAAATTGCTTTTTTTATAATAATTCTCTTATTTTTATAATTGAAAAAAAAGATTTTTCGAAAGCAATCGGAAAAAACGGAAAAAATATGAAAATATTAAGTTCAATATTAAAAAAAAGAGTTCGTCTGATATTTTTTCCAAAGAATAAAAAAGAAATAGAAAATTTTTTTGTGGAGCTTGTAAAACCAATAAAATTAGAAGAAATTAAATTAAAAAATAATGAACTTTTTGTTAAAGGAGGATTAGAAGAGAGATCAATTATTATCGGAAGAAATAGAAAGGGAGAAAAAGAGATTTTAAGTATATTAAATGATTTTTTTGGTATAAAAAAAATAAATTTTATCAAATAGGAAAATTTTTAAATAAACAAAAAAACAAATTGTTATGGGATTAGTAAACGCAAGAAAATTAACTAACATAAGAAAAAAGAATCTAAAAAACCAGAAAGCATTTAGGAGAAAGAAATTAAAAATTAAATCAGATCCATTAAAAGGAAGTTCACAAGCAAAAGGAATAGTTGTTTCTAAATTTCAGATTGAAGCTAAACAGCCGAATTCTGCTTTAAGAAAATGTTGTAGGGTTCAATTAAAAAAAACAGGTCAAATTGTCGGAGCTTTTATTCCTGGAAATCTTGCCCAAAAATTTATTGATGAACACGATGAAGTTATAATAGAAAAAATTGGTGGAAAACAAGGAAAAACGAAAGGCGATCTTTCTGGAATAAGATATCAAGTTATTAAAGTAAACGACCAACCATTAAGACTGCTATGGAAGGGTAGAATAGAAAAAGGTAGAAGATGAAATTTAAAATTTTCGGAAAATACGAAACAGAAAACATCCAAGTTAATGATTTTGGATTAAAAAAAGTTATTAATTTAAAACCGAAATTAGTTTTAAAATCACATGGAAGAATAAAGTTTGATCCATCAAAATCAAAAGTAAACGTTGTTGAAAGATTAATAAATCTTCTTCAGGTTCCAGGTTCTAGAAGTAAAAAACATAGAATAATAACAAGTTGGCAAACAGGTAAGTTTTCAAAAAGCACTAAAATAGTTCTTGATGCGTTTAAATTAATCGAAGAAAAAACAAAAAAAAACCCTATCGAAGTTTTTGTTAAAGCAATAGAAAATACTTCTCCAAGAGACGAAGTTACTTCTATAGAATACGGTGGAGCAAGATATCCTAAAGCAGTCGATATTTCTCCAAGGAGAAGAGTTAATCTTGCTTTAAGGTTTATTGTTAATGGAGCATATGATAAAGCATTTGGAAAAAAAGTGACTATTGCAGAAGCATTAGCAAAAGAAATAATGGATTCCGCCGAAAATTCCGGTGAAAGTTATGCTGTTCAAAAAAAGAACGATTTAGAAAAACAGGCAGATTCTGCTAGATAAAGTATATTTTTTTTAATAATCTTATTTAAAAACTGAAAAAGAGATTTTGTTTTATGAAGGAATATTTAAGAATTTTAAGAAAAGTTGTTGAAGAAGGAAAAAGAAAAAAAACACGAACCGGTATTGATAGTTTTTCTTTAGAAGGTTGTATTTTTGAACACGATATGTCAAGAGGTTTTCCTTTATTGACTACAAAAAAAATGTCTGCAAAATCAATCATGGTTGAATTAGAAGGATTTATCAAAGGGATTACAGACAAAAGATGGTATCAGGAAAGAGGTTGTACAATTTGGGATGAATGGTGTAACCCTTTAATAGTCCCATATGGTCAAGACGAAGAAACAAAAAGAAAAATGAAGGAAGAAAGAGATTTAGGTCCTATTTATGGTTTCCAATGGAGACATTTTGGAGCAAAATACGAAGGTTATGACAAAGATTATACCCGACAAGGATTCGATCAATTAAAAAATCTTTTGGATATTTTAGAAAAAGAACCACATAGCAGAAGGATGATTGTGAGTAGTTGGAATCCATTAGATTTGGACAAAATGGCTTTACCGCCTTGTCATTATTGTTTTCAAGTTATTGTAGAAGGAAAAAAATTAAATCTTTTATGGAACCAGAGATCAATAGATGTTCCGTTAGGTTTACCTTTCAATATAGCAAGTTATGGATTGCTTCTGCATTTATTAGCAAGACAGTTTTCTTTTGAAGAAGGAAAATTAATTGGTTTTTTAGGAGATATTCATATTTATGAAAATCAATTAGAGATAGCAAAAGAACAATTAAAAAGAGAACCACTTGAATTACCAAGAGTTCAAACAGAAGGACCTCTTTCTGTTTTGGAATGGGAGCATAAAAATACAACTTTTTTAGATTACAAATCACACAATAAATTAAGTTATCCCATCGCGATATGAAAGAACTTGTTTTAATAGTAGCAGTTTCAGAAAATAATGTTATTGGTTTTAATGGAAAAATTCCCTGGTTTATCCAAGAAGATCTCAAAAGATTTAGAAATTTAACTCTTGGAAATAGCGTCGTTATGGGTAGAAAAACTTTTGAATCCATCGGAAAACCATTAGAAAAAAGACAAAATATTGTTTTAACAGAAAGAAATGACTTTTTTTACGAAGGCATTGAAATAGCACATTCTTTAGATGAAGCTTTAAGATTAGCCAACAGAGAAAAAGTTTTTTTTATAGGTGGGAGAAAAGTTTATGAAAATGCATTAAATGTTGTAGACAGAATGGAGATAACTTTAGTAAGAGGAAGTTATGAAGGAGATATTTTTTTTCCGAGAATAAATTACGAAGATTGGTTGGAAAAAACAAGATTAGATAAAGAAGGTTATTCTTTTTTAACCTATATAAGAAAAAAATAACTCACAGGTTTATTGTTTTCGGAAGAATTAACGAGAATAGAAAATGCTTAAAAATAAAAAAAGGTATATTTTATTTAAAAAAATTCTTATTTAAGATTAGAAATTCTTTAAGAGATCTGTAAAGGAAGAAAAAATTTCGTTTAAAAACCAAAGATTTAAAAAGATAAAATTGTAAAAATAATTATTCTTGATTCTTATGGAAGAGGAATTAAAAAATTCAATATTAAAAACAGGCACTAGTATAGTTGGTATAGTTTGTAAAGAAGGAGTTGTTTTAGCTGGAGATAGAAAAGTTACTGCCGGGGGTCATATTATTATGAATAAAAACACAAAAAAAGTTGTTCAGATAAATAATTATCTTGTTTTGGCAGCTACAGGTTCTGCTTCAGATATTGAGATGCTAAGAAAAATTGTTTCTGCTGAGCTTAAATTAAAAGAATTAAGAGACAGAAAAAGGCCTTCTGTTAAAGAAGCTGTTAATTTAATTGCTATGATTTCGTATAGAAATATCAGACAACCTTCTATGATTCCTTTTATTGCTGGAACTCTTGTTGCAGGATATAACGAAAATGGAAGTGTAGAACTTTATACTATCGAACCGGCAGGAAGTGCAATAAAAGTTGAAGATTACGATGCAAATTTTTCTTCAGGAATGCCTTATATTTTAGGTTTGCTGGAAAGACAATATAAAAAGAATATATCAATAGAAGAGGGAATTAAATTAGCTATAGAATCAATTAAAGCATCTTCTGAAAGAGACACTGGTTCTGGTTATGGTATCGATGTTTTTGTAATAACAAAAGAAGGAATAAAACAAGTATCAAAACAAAAAGCTTCTTTTGAATACAGAGAAGAAAACTGATTTTTAATGGGAGACATTCTTAAAAACATAGAGGAAGAATTGCCAAAAGGAGTAATCGAAAACTCTTTTTTTGAAGGCGCTAATATAGTTATTTATACAAAAAATAAAAATTTCTTTTTAGAAGGAGAAGCAAATATTCGTGAAGCAGTAAATAAGTTTAAAAAAAGAATAGAATTAAGAGCATCAGAAGAAATTCTTTTAGAAAAAGAAAAAGCAGAACAAACGATTCGTTCTTTAATTCCTTCAGAAGCAGAGCTAACACAAATAATCTTCGATATTCAAAGAAGTATCGTTATTATCGAGGCAAAAAAACCTGGAAATGTCATAGGAAAAAATGGGGAATTATTGAAAGAGATAAGGAATAATACATTTTGGTTTCCAGTAGTTCAAAGAAGCCCAATAATAAATTCAAAAATAACCGAAAGTATTCGTTCTGTTCTTTATTTAAATAATAATCAACGAAAGAAATTTCTTAACGACATAGGTAAAAAAATTTATAAGGAATGGGATCCTTCAAAATTAGACGAATGGGTAAGATTAACTTTTTTGGGAAGTGGAAGACAGGTTGGTAGGAGTTCTCTTTTATTACAAACGCCACAAACAAGCATTTTAATAGATTGCGGAATAGATGTTTCTGCTCAGAATAGTGATAGATTTCCTATATTTAACGCTCCAGAATTCGATATAAATAAAATTGACGCGATAGTACTTTCTCATGCGCATTTAGATCATTCAGGTTTAATTCCTTATTTATACCGAATGGGTTACAAGGGGCCTGTGTATATGACAACCCCAACAAGAGATTTAGCTGCTCTTTTAGCATTAGATTTAATTGGTGTTTCTTATAAACAAGCTTCGACACCCCTCTTTTCTTCTTCAGATGTTTCTGAGATGATTAAACATTCTATCTGTTTAAATTTTAATGAAGTTACAGATATAGCTCCTGATGTAAGAATAACATTTTACAATTCAGGACATACTCTTGGAAGTGCTATGATTCATTTTAATATAGGAAATGGTTTACATAATTTTGTTTATACAGGAGATTTAAAATTTGGAAAATCACTTCTTTTAGATCCAGCAGTTTCTCATTTTCCGAGAGTTGAAACCTTACTTATAGAGTCAACTTATGGAGCGAAAAATAATGTTTTTCCATCGAGAAAAGAAACAGAAGAAGATTTAATTGAATTTATAAAAAAAGTTAGTTCGAGAGGGGGAAAAGTCTTAATTCCGGAACTTGGTTTAGGAAGAGCACAAGAGACGATGCTTGTTTTAGAAAATGCAATTAAAGAAGGAAAATTAGAAAAAATTCCTATTTATATAGATGGAATGATATGGGATATAAATGCCATTCACACAGTTTATCCAGAGTTTTTATCTAGGAATGTAATGAGCTCAATTTTTCAAGATAACAATCCATTTACATCAGAAATCTTCAAACAAGTTGGTTCTGCTCAGGAAAGAAAAAAAGTTATTGAAGAACCTAATCCGTCTGTTATTTTAGCAACATCCGGAATGCTTGTTGGAGGCGCTTCCGTCGAATATTTCAGAGAAATTGCAGACAATGAAAAAAACGGAGTATGCTTTGTTTGTTATCAGGGAGCTGGTTCTTTAGGAAGGCAGGTTCAAGAAGGTTTAAAAGAAACAAATTTTATTGTCGATGGAAAAGAAGAAACAGTTCCTATAAAATTAGAGGTTAAAACAATAGAAGGTTTTTCTGCACATAGTTCAAGAAGTGAATTAATGGCTTTTATTTCAAGGATAAATCCAAAACCTAAAAGAATATTAATAAATCATGGTGAACAATCAAGAAGTTTGGATCTTGCTTCCTCTATTTATAAATCTTTTAAAATAGAAACTGTTGTTCCGAGAAATCTAGATGCTATAAGGTTAAGATGAAACACAAACTCTCTATAACTCTGATAATGCTTGGGCTTTTTTTAGTGACCCAAATTTTGGGAATTTTTATAATATCTAAAGGAGAAGCCCCGGAATTTATAAATGGAGAAGGACAAAAAAATATTGCTGGTTTTTTTAGTATTCTTATTTCTTTTATTATAGCAATATCTTTCTTCTTCTTTTTGATAAAATACAAATGGAAGTTTTTTATAAAAATATGGTTTAGTTTAGTTATTTTTTTAGCTTTAACAATAACAATTTATGCTATTTTAACAATATTCTTTAATGAAAAGACTTTAATTTTATTTTACTCTCTTTTAATTTCCTTATTTTTAACTTTTTTAAGAGTTCTAAGACCTTCAATAATAATCCATAATTTTACAGAAGTTCTTATTTATTCTGGGGTTTCTTTAATTTTTATTCCATTTTTATCTCCTTTTTTTGTTATAATACTTCTCGTTTTAATCTCTTTTTATGATATATGGGCTGTTTGGCATGTTGGTTTTATGCAAAAGATAGCAAAATTTCAAATAGATGAAGTAAAAATTTTTAATGGTTTTTTCGTCCCTTATCTAAATAAAGATATAATGGAAAAAATAAAAAAAGTAAAAAAAAGTAAAAAATTAAATGCAAAGTTAAAAGTCCCGATAGCTCTTCTCGGTGGAGGGGATGTTGCTTTTACTTTAATTCCAGCAGGAGTTTTTTTGAAGAGTTTTGGTTTGATGGCGGCTATCTTTGTCGTTCTTGGAGGATTTTTTGGGCTTTGTTATCTTATGTTTTTTTCAGAAAAAAAGAAGTTTTATCCAGCAATGCCTTTTATTACTCTTGGAATCTTCATCTCTTTGTTTTTTTACTTTTTTATATTTAAGATTTTTTATTAACTTTTCAGTTATAACAAAATCGAAAGATTTAAAAATATATTTTATCTTTTCATAATGGTAACAAAATGACAAATAAAAAACAATTAGGAAGACTTTAATGACATTTAACAACGAACTTATAAAAAAAGTAAAAGATTATTTTGATTTAAATATTTATGAAACCAGGGTTTGGCTTGCACTTTTGGCAAAGGGAATTTCTTCAGCTGGAGAAATAACAGAGTTTTCAGAGGTACCTCGTTCAAGAACATATGACGTTTTAGAAAGTTTAGAGAAGAAAGGCTTTGTTCTTCAAAAAATCGGTAAACCAGTTAAGTATCTTGCAATAAAACCAGAAATAGTTATAGAAAAATTAAAAAATAACATTATAAAGGAAGCTCAAGAAAAAGTTATGACTCTCGATAATCTAAAAAACACAAAAGAATATGATGAAATAAAAGAACTTCACGAAAAAGGCCTCGAAACACTGAAAACAGAAAATATAACAAGCGCAATAAAAGGAAAATCAAATCTTTATAGTCAAATGAGGGACTTATTGGAGAATGCTGAAAATAGTGTTTATTTCGCAACTTCTGCTTTTGAATTAAGTACTAAACTAAAGATGTTTCAAGAAATTTTTTCAAAATTGAAAAAAAGAAAAGTAATTATAAAAGTGATTATTCCTGAAAAAGAAGAAGTAAAAAAACTCTCAAAAAAACTAGGTGTTGAAATAAAATCAAAAAAAATAAGCGGAAAGTTTTTAATTATAGATAGGGAAGAGATTTTATTCATTGTAAAACCACTTAATGAAAAAAATGACGATAAAGAAAATGCTTTTTGGGTAAATTCAGTTTATTTTGCTAATTCTCTCGCTTATCTTTTTGATTTAGCTTGGAAGGATTAAATATAAGGAAAATAGATCTCTTCCAACAAAAGAATTTTTAAACCGAAAAAATCATTTAAAAAAATTTAATATAGAATCTTACTTCTAATTTCTGGTTTAGTGATGGAAGAAATTTTTTAAAAGGTTTGAAAAAATTATAAAATTTTCATCTTAATTAGCCATCTCCATTTTTTAGGTGCGATGTCACCTGCTTTTCTTATATAAATGATTTTTAATCTTTTATTTCGAACCTCTTTTAAAACTTTTTCTTTAACTCCAAAACCGTGATAATAGATTAGAGTTCCCCTTTTTCCATATTTTAAAATAGAATCGATAAACGTTTCTTTTAAGTTTGGTCTTGGCATTAAAATAATGTCAAATTTTTCTTTTGTTTTTATTTTTCTTGAATCTCCTTGTAAAATCTCTACATAATTTTGAACTTTGTTTAATAAAACATTTTTTTTTCCATATACACAAGCTTTCTTGTTTAATTCAGAGGAAATTATTTTTGCTTTAATTCCTTTATTTTTTAAAAATTTCGCAAGAACGATAGGATAAGGAGAAACTCCTGCGAACATAACTAAAATTTTTGAATTTTGTTTTATTTCTTTTGAAATTTCTTCTGCTGTTAAAAATCTTTCATGTGCTAATCTCGGTGAAAAATAAGTTTCTTCTACATTTAGATAAAAAGAGCAATAATTTTCTTTGTGGATTGTCTCTCTTTTATTTTCACCTGCAAGAAATTTTGTTTTAAATCTTCTTAATCTCCCTTTTATGTCAGTAGTTTTCTCTAAGATTGTTTTTATTTCTTTATGTTTTTTTAAGAAAAAATATGCATAAATTTTTTTAAAAAGAAAGGGATAAAAATTATGAAACTTGATTATTGCAATATCTCCAATAAGATCTATCGATTTTCTCATAACTAAAAAATAAAAAATGATTTTTTAAATTTGTCTTTAATAAATTTTTGTTCCGTTCTCCACTTCTTTCTCTGGAGAAATCAGAACTACTTTATTATGATCTTGACTTGTAGCTGCCAATAACATTCCTCTGCTTTCTATTCCTTTCAATTTTCTAGGCATTAAATTTTCAAAGAGCACTATTTTTTTCCCAAAAAGTTCTTCTTTAGAATAATGCTTTTTTATTCCTGCACAAATTATTCTTTCCCCATAAATTCCCGTATCGAGAGTTAATTTATATAGTTTATCAGCTCCTTCAATATCTTCAACCTTTCTTATTTCTGCTACAATAAGGTTTATTTTTTCCCAAACAGAAAAATCAACTTTTTCCATCTGCCTTTTTTGCTTGTTCATAAAATAATAGGCACTGAAAGACAAGACAGATAATTATTAGTATTGGTACAAGAAAAATAC
>OGCI01000399.1_pt1 | contig 51931 bp, 37 predicted proteins | sample 1570021 | NCBI WGS metagenome assembly OGCI01 (sample SAMN06264664, study PRJEB24512) | hot springs metagenome | isolation source: Hot spring water | place: South Africa: Tshipise | collected 2015-06-21
ATTCCGGTCATCAGGTTGGGTGTCATCGCGGTAACGATTGGCTCGTTCATCGTTGTCAGGAGAGATGATGCCTGGAATGCGTTGTTGGTCGTTGCCAGTCAAGCTGGTTGGCTGAACAGTCGGCTTGCGTTGAGCTTGTGATAACGACGTAGCTTCTAACCAATGAGCGGCGACGTTGCCACCAAATACGATCAACAATCCCAAACTTACGGCCAGCGCAACCGGGATCAAGCGAGTGTAGCGTTGCGAATTCATGTCATTCCCCTTTCATACAACCAACGCTTCCACTCTTGTAGTCGCGCAGTCCGGCGATAGGTTACGGGCAAGATCGAGGTTGAGTGTTATTGGCTGATGAGGAGAGCAACCCGGCTGAATGTAGCGCAGACGCACGTCAGCATGACACAACCGCCGAGACACAACGGTATCTCGGCGGTTGCGGTATGGAGCAGGAGGTTTTCAATCAGCTACGGTTGGAACGGCTGCGGGGCAGGAATGGTAGCCGGATCAACATCACCGCTGACCGGATCGACACCGGTCGTCAATTCACCCCTGGTCAATGCGACAAGGATCTCTTCCATGCGACGCTTGACCGCATCGGGCACGACGCTGGCCGTGTCGTGGTAATCGGCGTAGCCGATACCGCCGTTGGCTGCCTCATACATGGCGATGCCGTTGCCCTTGAAGGTGCCGTTGACGACAGCCTTAATCTGGTCGTACACGGCGACATCGACCCGCTTGATAGCCGAGGAGAGGATCTTGTCGGCGCCGGGGGCGGAGCCGTTGGCGAAGGTGGTCACGTACTCGTCCTGGTCAACGCCGATGACGTAGACGCCGCGGGCGGCAGCTTCTTTGATAGCGCCCGAACCGGTGGGGCCGCCAGCGCCGAAGATGACATCAGCGCCGTCGCCGATCATCTGCTGCGCCGTGCTGGCGCCAAGGGCAGGGTCGATGAAGGTGGGCAGATAGACGCCGAGCAGGTTAATGTCCGGCTTGACGAAGCGAGCGCCGTTATCGAAGGCATTCTTGAAGCGCTTGACCGGCGGGATCTCAACCCCGGCAACCACGCCGACGGTGCCGGTCTGGGTCATCATACCGGCCAGGGCGCCAGCCAGGAAGCCGGCCTGGTCTTCGCGGAACTGCAAGCCGACCAGATTGTCGGTGACGGTGCCCGGCTCGTAGAACTGGTCAACACCGATGAAGATCACGTCGGGATGCTCGGCAGCAAACTTCTTGGTGGCATCGGCAATCAGGAAGCCGACGGTAACGATGACATCGAAACCCTCATCGATGAAGGTCTGAATATTCTTTTCGTAATCAGCCTGGGCCTGGGTCTCGATGTACTTGTACTCCAGCCCAAACTCTTGCGCGGCTCGCAATGCGCCGAGGTGGGCAAACTCGTTAAACGTCCCGTCGTTCACCTTCCCCAAATCGGTCACCAGCGCGATCCGGGGCAACTCGATCTCTGACGAGCGGAACGGCTGCGGGGCAGGAATGGTAGCCAGATCAACATCACCGCTGACCGGATCGACACCGGTCGTCAAAGTACCGTTGGTCAGTGCGGCAAGAATCTGCTCCATCCGCACCTTGACTTCAGCCGGCACATCGTCAGCCGTGTCGTGGTAATCGGCGTAGCCGATACCGCCGTTGGCTGCCTCATACATGGCGATGCCGTTGCCCTTGAAGGTGCCGTTGACGACAGCCTTAATCTGGTCGTACACGGCGACATCGACCCGCTTGATAGCCGAGGAGAGGATCTTGTCGGCGCCGGGGGCGGAGCCGTTGGCGAAGGTGGTCACGTACTCGTCCTGGTCAACGCCGATGACGTAGACGCCGCGGGCGGCAGCTTCTTTGATAGCGCCCGAACCGGTGGGGCCGCCAGCGCCGAAGATGACATCAGCGCCGTCGCCGATCATCTGCTGCGCCGTGCTGGCGCCAAGGGCAGGGTCGATGAAGGTGGGCAGATAGACGCCGAGCAGGTTAATGTCCGGCTTGACGAAGCGAGCGCCGTTATCGAAGGCATTCTTGAAGCGCTTGACCGGCGGGATCTCAACCCCGGCAACCACGCCGACGGTGCCGGTCTGGGTCATCATACCGGCCAGGGCGCCAGCCAGGAAGCCGGCCTGGTCTTCGCGGAACTGCAAGCCGACCAGATTGTCGGTGACGGTGCCCGGCTCGTAGAACTGGTCAACACCGATGAAGATCACGTCGGGATGCTCGGCAGCAAACTTCTTGGTGGCATCGGCAATCAGGAAGCCGACGGTAACGATGACATCGAAACCCTCATCGATGAAGGTCTGAATATTCTTTTCGTAATCAGCCTGGGCCTGGGTCTCGATGTACTTGTACTCCAGCCCAAACTCTTGCGCGGCTCGCAATGCGCCGAGGTGGGCAAACTCGTTAAACGTCCCGTCGTTCACCTTCCCCAAATCGGTCACCAGCGCGATCCGGGGCTTACCAGAATCTGTTGCCGCAGTTGTGGGCGTAGCAGCCGGCGCGGCGGTGGGCGCCGGCGTGGCAGTCGGTTGTGCCGCAGGCTGACCACATGCAGCCAGCATCGGCACAAGTAGCGCAAACAGCGCTACCAGCATTGAGAGAGTCTTTCGCATGTCGCCTTCTCCTGATCTACAACGATCGGATCCTTGCAGAAGCGCCATGGGGCGCGCATGGCCCTTCTGTTGTTGACGCGCTCGTTAATGCGTCCGGTCATTTGCGAGTCGGCGCGATTATAGCATATTTGGCGCAACCTTATCAGAGCGAATGCGTATGATATAATGAGAGCATCGAGTACCGGAGAGGGATAGCTATGGAGATTTCTCTTACGAATGCGATAGATGCGCTATCATTGGCCTCCATTGCATACCGGAGAAGGCATTCTGACTCCTGGATAATGATAACACTCCAGGTCACGGCAGTTGCAACTTGCGCGAGTTCACTGCACTGATGCCGTGAACTCTTTCGTTTGTAGTTCATAGGTTCACTCAAAGCAGGTGAGGAGGGTCTATGTCGGTACCATTGGGAATTGCGCTTGGGTTGCTGGCCTGGTTTATCGTTCGTTACATCGCATTTAGTTTCTACACCGTTGATCAAAACGAGCGAGCCGTTGTCACCAGTTTTGGTAAGGCCAAACGGATGCCAGGGCCGCCGGCAGAAGATCCATTTGCCGAATACTTGCGCCCTGAGGAGCGTGAGCGGTATCGCTATCCGCAGGTGCAGGTCATTCCACCTGGCGGACCTTACTTCAAGTGGCCTTGGGAACGGGTCTACAAGGTATCAATTGCGACCCAGACGATCAATATGGCGCTTGATCTGGAAGACCCGACGGCTAATCAGGGTGGGCGAATCCTGGAAGCGGTAACCAAAGATCAGCTCAATGTTGGCCTGAAAGGGCAGATCCGTTATCGCGTTTCCGAGCGGCATCTCTACGCCTACCTGTTTGGCGTAAAGAATCCGGTCGTGCATGTGATGGGCTATTTCATCTCGATTTTGCGCGAACGGATTGCCAATTTTTCTGCGCCGGCCAGCGATACGGGCAAGTTGGCCACGATGTCGGGCGATAGCGCCGAAGTCAGTGGGGTTTCGATCAACGATCTGCGCAAGAACCTGCGCGATCTCAACGAGCTGATGGATCGCGAGTGTCTATCGTCGGCAGCGCGCTATGGCATCATTCTCGATGCGTCGCTGATCACCGAAATCGACGCGCCGCCAGAGGTCGAGTCGGCGATGGCCGCAATCAACACTGCCCACAATCAGGTCTCATCAGACATCAGTCTGGCCCAGGCCGCTGCCGATCAGAAGATCGTGCAGTCGAAGCGAGCGGTCGAGATCGAGACCTTGAAGGTTCAGGCCGAGGTTGAACCGTTGCTGGCGCTGGCCGAGCAGTTGCGCGCGTTAAAGACGAACGGTTCGGATGCATTGCAGGCCTATCTGCGCAATGTTCGGTTAGGGCTTTACCAGCAGGCCGAGCGAGTGATTATGGAGGTAGAGCAATGACGTTCATGCTCTCAACAATAACGGTTGCTGCAATCACATTTGTTCTGGCATTCATTCTCGTGCCCATCTTTTTCGGTCTGCTCCGCGGGCTTGGTTTCTACACCATCGTGCATGAAGGCACATGTCACGTCTATACCCTCTTCGGTAGCGTGATTGGCGTCTTGCGCGAGCCGGGGCTGGTCATTCTACCCTTCCATCTTGGTGTTAATGCCTTCCTGATCGGCCTGTTCGGTCGGCGCTATGTCGTTGACATACGACTCGACCAGCGCTATCTGCGCAGCCTGCCGGTCAATTCGGAAGAGGGTGCGCCTATGGGCATCGGTGTCTGGTATGAAATGTCGATCAGCGATCCAGTGGCCTTTTTGTTCAAGAATGCTGATCCGCAGGGATCGCTGGCGGCAAATGTGAGCAACGCTGTGGTGCGCACTCTGAGCAATATGCCACTATCCGAGATGCTGGAAAACCGACACGCGATGAGCCAGGCGGTGCGCGCGGAGGTGTCACCAAAAGCAGCCGATTGGGGGTATCGACTGGGATCGGTCTACATCCGCAAAGTTCACTTCCGTGATCTGAACATGATCCGGCAAATCGAGGCGAAAGTGGTCAACCGGCTCCGCCAGGTTACCTCGGCAATCCTGCAAGACGGCGCCAACCGGGTGAATGTTATTACCAGCGCGGCTGAGCGGCAGGCGGCAATCGAGTTTGCGCGCGCGAAGGCAGTGCGGCCACGCATCTTAGGGCAGGCATTGGCCAGAATCGGCGCCGATCCTGAAGTGCGTGATGCGCTGTTTACTATTCTCGAGCTGCAAAACCTGACGGAGAGCAAGGCGAGAGTAACGTTGGTGCCGGCGCAAACTGACAGCCGGATCATCCCTGCATTGATGGCATCACGAGACGGGCGGTGATGAGGCTCGCGCCACCTGTTCGATTGAAGAGTAATTTCTGAACGATCGGCAGGTTAGGAGGGACGACAACGATGTCGTCCCTTAATCTAATTTTTGGCTCTGCTCAGCCTGCATCGCCAGCGCGCGCAATCGCTCGAACAGCTCGACATTGAGCAAGACAGCCGATGGGTAGCCTTTCTGGGTAATAACGATTGGTTGTCCGCTAACCTTTGCGCGGCGAATAAGGGCCGCCAGACTGGCTGCCGCTTGTGAGATCGGCACTACACCTCCCTGCAAGTCAATATTAATTGAGCGAGTCATGTTTGCTCTCCTCCGCGTTAGCACTGGTGATAGTGTATTTGCATTGTAGCACGTTGTATTCTTTCTGTATAGTCTGGGGTTTGACCCGCTTTATCTTACTCATTATGACACTTATGTGTATTTGATATGTCAGTTTCTATAATGGAACAGATCCGATACAGGATTATTGTCTGAGCGTGGTACTATATCCTCGATAAACAAATAGTCGTCTCCGCTGTTAACGCAAACACAGACAGAGTTTTAATACTCTGCCAACGCCTTTCTAACAATCGTCTGCTAAGGTATAGCCAGGCTCAAATGAGAGCGCGATGAAATAAGAGAACAATCACGATGATGCAAGGAGGACGACTATGACGAACATCACCCGCTGGGATCCCTTCCGCGAGATGACTCAACTGCTCGATGACACCTTCTTCACCGGTTTCACCGGTGTGCTGCCCCGCAATGGCAGCCTGGTGCCGGCGCTCGATCTGAGCGAGACGGCAGATGCCTATCACGTCGAAATGGCGGTGCCCGGCATGACTGCTGATCAACTCAACATCACCTTCGAGAACAATGTGCTGACGATCAGCGGCGAAATTACGCAGAGCAGCGATCGTAAGGATCGCCAATATCACGTCACCGAGCGCCGCTACGGTCGCTTCAGCCGCAGCATCCGCCTGCCCAATCAGATCCATCCGGATCGGATTGAGGCTCGGCTTGAGAACGGTGTGCTGACGGTAACAGTACCGAAGGCTGAAGAGATCAAGCCGCGCAAGATTGCAGTCAATGTCGCTCACTAGTCGTCGCGCCAGCATCACCGGTTAACTATGACGGCGCGCGGGGAACACTCTCCCCGCGCGCCGTTGTGTTTGTCTTGCTCACAGCGACTGCGACAGTCTGCTTTTGACAGGCATTGGCGCTCCTCACAATGACAGTGATCCCGTAATCGAGTACAATATCTTAGTACCCCAAACGCTGGTTGAACAACGGCAACGACTGCCGTGAGAGCGATCGCCTTCACCGGCAAGGAGACGGCATGAAAGAGATTGATGACGATCTGCTACAGCAAGCCCATTACTGGATGCGCCTGACTCGCGCGCTTGACGACCGCGGCACGTTCCTGCACAAGCAAAGCAAGATTGTTGGCGGCTATTTTTCGCAAATCGGTCACGAAGCGCTTAGCGTGGCGGCAGCGCTCAATTTAGGCCCTGGCGACATCATCGCGCCGATGCATCGTGATTTGGGGGCGTACCTGGTGCGTGGCCTCACGCCGCGCCGAATTTTGGCCCAATGGTTGGGGCGCGAAACCGGCGTGACCCGCGGGCGAGATGCTAATCTTCACGGAATGGGCGATCTTAGTCTGGGAATTATCGGCTTTATCAGCCATTTGCCTGCCTCGACTGGCGTGATTGCCGGCGTTGCCCACGGGATCAAACTCAAGGGTGAACCGCGGGTAGCGATGTGCTTTTTTGGCGATGGCAGCGCCTCGCAGGGGCTGGCTCATGAGGCGATGAATTGGGCGAGTGTGTTTAAGCTGCCGATGGTGATCATTTGCGAAAACAATCAGTATGCCTATTCCACCCCGCTCAGCCGCCAGATGGCGATTGAGCATATCGCTCAGCGCGCCGCCGGTTACAATATGCCGGGGGTGATCGTGGACGGCAATGATTTTGGCGCCGTGTATCTCGCGGTCAAAGAAGCGGTGGCGCGCGCGCGGGCCGGCGGCGGTCCGACCTTCATCGAATGCAAGACGATGCGTATGCGCGGCCACGCTATTCACGACAATATGGCCTATGTGCCGAAAGAGCTGCTGCTGGAATGGGAGGCGCGCGATCCGATTATGCGTATCGAGACCGAGCTGCGCGCGCGCGGCCTGCTTGATGATGAGAAGCTGGCGGCATTGTTGGCCCGCATCGAGGCCGAACTTGATGAGGCGCAGGCGTTTGCGGAAGCGTCGCCTTACCCTGATCCGGCTACCGTGACCGATGGTGTCTACGCTTGAACGGCATCCAGGAGGCAGCTCATGACATGGGATCAAGGATTGCACAAAGCGACTACCGTGCTGACCGGCGAGCAGGGCACGCGCGAGTTGACCTATCTTGAGGCGATTCGAGCGGCGTTACGCTACGAGATGCAGCGTGACCGCCGGGTACTGATTATGGGTGAGGACATCGGTGTCTACGGTGGCGCATTTAAGGTGACGCAGGGGCTGATCGAGGAGTTTGGCGAAGATCGGGTAATCGATACGCCAATGACCGAGCTGGCGATGCTCTACGCGGCGATTGGGATGTCGTTTGAGGGGTTTTTGCCGGTGGTAGAGATGCAGTTTGCCGATTTCATCTCAACCGGTTTCGACGCGATTGTGCAATTTGCCGCTACCAACCATTTTCGCTGGCGGCAACCGGTGCCGATTACCGTGCGCGCTCCTGGCGGTGGCGGCTTGCGCGCCGGCCCGTTCCACTCGCAATCGAACGAAGCGTGGTTTGTGCATACGCCTGGCCTCAAAGTCGTGGCGCCGGCTACGCCCGCCGATGCTTACGGCCTCCTGCTGAGCGCTATTCGCGACCCGAATCCGGTTATCTACTACGAAACCAAGTATCTGTACCGCTCGCTCAAGGGTATGGTGCCGGAAGGCGATGCGCCGGTACCGATCGGGCAGGCTGCACTGCGTCGAAGTGGCGAAGAGTTGAGTATTATTGCTTACGGCGCGATGGTGCAAGAGGCGCTCAACGCGGCAACCGAGCTGGAGCGTGAAGGGCACAGCGTCGAAGTGCTCGATTTGCGCTCGCTCAAGCCGCTTGACGAAGCCGCTATCCTGGCTACCGCGCGGAAAACCGGTAAAGTATTGATTGTGCATGAGGCCAATCGTACCTGCGGGGTTGGTGGCGAGGTGGCAGCGATCATTGCCGAGCGCGCGTTCGAGTATCTCGACGGGCCGATTACCCGGCTGGCGGCGCCTGATACGCCGGTTCCCTATAGCCCGCCGCTCGAAGACGCTTACCGACCCAATGCGGCGAAAATCCTGGCTGTTGCGCGCGAGTTGCTAGCCTATTAGGGATGTAAGCGCGCCAACCCGAAGTGGTCGCGCCGGCCTGTCATCTGGTGGCGCAGATGCCTGCGCATCTGTTTTCTGGCGCTATCGCTCTAAGAAGCTCTGATCTGGTTCGTTACGCCACGCCCGGCGAGCGGCAAAATGGTGCCGTCGCGATAACTGCTCGATAGAATGTGCTATCATAGCCCAGATGCAACGGACAAGACAACATGATCAAAACCCATGGCCGCCATTGAACTGCATGCATGGTATCGCCAATATCGCAAACTCAAAGAAGAGGCTGCAGACGCGATCCTGCTCTTTCGTTTCGGTGATTTTTACGAAACCTTTGACGATGACGCCAAGCTGATCGCGGAATTGCTTGACGTAACGTTAACGCGCAAAGAATACGCGGTCGATAAACGCGCGCCGAAAGATCAGCAAAAGCTCTACGCGCCGATGGCAGGAATGCCGTATCACGCGGTTGATCGCTATGTGAGTGAGCTGGTTGCGCGCGGCTACCGTGTTGCCATTGCCGAGCAGTTAAGCGAGACCGAAGCAATGCGCAACGATACCCGGCCCCGTTCGGTCTATGCTGCCGGGCTTACGCCGGTTGAGAGCAGCGGCAAGATGGTGCAGCGCGCAATTGTGCGTGTCATCACGCCGGGGACGGTAATCGATCCGGCGATGTTGCCCGATCGCAGCAATAACTATCTGGCCGCAGTGCTGGTGGAACAGGGAAAGGTGGGGTTGGCCTATGCCGATCTCTCTACTGGTGAGTTTGCAGCGGCTGAGTTTACCGACGCGCGCGCGTTGATCCAGTTGCAGGCCGAGCTGGCCCGGGTGCGACCAGCAGAGGTGCTGGTGCCTGACGATGAAGCGCTGCGGCTGCCGAATCTGACTCCAGTGCAGGCCCGGCTCAGTCAGGATTTGGCCCCATTAACCAGGGAAGAACGCGAGGCTTTGTTGCCCCACGAGCGAGTTGCGCGACGACTGGAAGGGTCGAGCGCGGCCAGTTGGACGCAGGGACACGTGACCGAATGGCCGGCGTGGCGGTGGGAGCTGGCGACTGCCGCTGAAGTCGTGCGTGAACAATTGGCGGTTGCTTCACTGGCGGTATGTGGCCTCGATGACCGGCCACTGGCCACCCGCGCTGCCGGGGCGCTGATCCAGTATGCGCAGACGACGCAGCGTCAGCGCGTGGGTCAACTGCGCTCGTTGCGGGTCTACCACACCAGCGCGTATATGCTGCTCGATCCACAAACGCGGCGCAATCTCGAACTGCTTGAGAGCAGTGGCAGGCAGGGGGCGAAAGCGTCGCTCATCGGCGTGCTTGACCGTACCTGTACGGCGATGGGCGCGCGCCTCCTGCGGCGCTGGATTACCCAACCGCTGATCGTGCTGGAACCGTTGCAGGTGCGACAGCATGCGGTAGCTCGACTGGTAGCCGAAACGATGGCCCGGTTAGAGGTGCGCTCGGCGCTGAACGAGTTGCCTGATATGGAACGAGCGTTAAACCGGATCGCGCAAGGGATCGCGGTGGCAACGCCGCGTGATATGACCCAGCTCCGGGCAGCATTGCGCAAGCTGTCGGCAGTGGCGCAGGCTGTTGAGCGTTTGCTTCCCGAACTGCTCGCGCCTGAAATGGCGGGTGAACCGGCGCTGACGCTTGATCTGTGCAGCGATGTGCTGGATTTGCTGGAACGCGCGCTCGATGAAGATCCGCCGGCGTTGCTCGGTTCATCGAACTATCTGCGCGCCGCCGAAGAGGGTGGCGAGCGACCTCGTCGCGTGATCCGGCCCGGCTACGACCAGCGGCTCGATTCGTTGATCAAAGCCAGTCGCCACGCGCAAGAGTTTATTGATCGCCTTGAAACCAAAGAGCGGGAACGCACCGGGATTCGCTCGCTGAAGGTGGGCTACAATCAGGTCTTTGGCTACTATATCGAGATCTCACGGGCAGTTGATGCCAAACTGATCCCGCCGCATTACGAACGCAAACAGACCCTGGTCAATGCCGAACGTTACGTCACCGAAGAGCTGAAGTACTATGAAGGGCTGCTCAGCGATGCGCGCCTGAAGCTGGTTGATCTCGAACGCGACATCTTCCAGCATCTGTGTGAATCGATCCAGCAGCATCTTGATCGATTGCGCGCAACCGTAGCAGCGGTAGCACGGATCGATGCGCTGGCGGCGTTGGCCGAGGTTGCGGTGCGCGGGCGCTACGTTCAGCCAGTGTTGCGCGCCGATCGCGTCTTGCGGATCAAGCAGGGGCGTCATCCGGTCGTAGAGCGCGCGCTCGGCGAACCGTTTATCGGCAATGACATTGACCTTGATGGCGACAATGTGCAGATTTTGATTATCACCGGCCCGAACATGGCCGGCAAGAGCACCTTCTTGCGCCAGGTGGCACTCATTACGCTGATGGCGCAGATTGGTTCGTTCGTGCCGGCTGATGAAGCAGAGATTGGGCTGGTGGATCGCATCTTCACCCGAATCGGGGCGCAAGATGACATTGCCACTGGTCAGAGCACCTTCATGGTTGAGATGACCGAGACTGCGGCCCTGTTGATGCAGAGCACACCGCGCTCGCTGATTATTCTTGACGAAGTTGGACGTGGTACCAGCACCTACGACGGGATGGCAATCGCGCGGGCAGTGGTAGAGTATATTCACGACGATCCCCGGTTAGGTTGTCGTACTCTCTTTGCGACTCACTATCACGAGTTGACTGCGCTTGAGGAGACATTGGCGCGGGTGCGCAACTATCATATGGCGGCAGTCGAGCGTGATGGTCGGGTGGTCTTTCTACACGAACTGCGGCGTGGTGGCGCTGACCGATCGTATGGAATCCACGTGGCCGAGCTGGCCGGTATTCCGGCGCCGGTGATTCGGCGGGCCACCGCTCTGCTGGCCGAGCTGGAAGGGCGCGCTGCAACAGCGTCGTCGGTTACGCATCATGAACAGGTTGAGCCGGTAGCGGTCATTGCGCCACCGCCAACCCGCTCACCGGTAGCAGAAATACAACTGTCGTTCTTTGATCTTGCCCCGCATCCGGTGGTAGAGTATTTGCGACGACTACGGATCGAAGAGCTGACCCCATTAGAGGCATTAAACCGGCTGGCCGAGTTGCAGCGGTTAGCCGATCAAAAATAGAAACGGAGCAAGAGTCCTGTGCAGATTGCCCGCGATCTGACCCCCGGCCTGGCCAGCCGGGCGACCGTCTTGACCATTGGCCGTTTTGATGGTGTCCACCTCGGCCATCAACAACTTATTCGCACAACTGTCGAACGCGCGCGCGCGCTCGATATGCTAAGCGCTGTGCTGACGTGGGAACCACATCCGCGCGCTGTGCTCCAGCCTGGTCAGCCATTGCAATTACTCAGTGATCTTGATGAAAAGATTGAACAGATTCAACGGCTTGAGCCGGACATCCTGATCGTTGCGCCATTTACCGATGAGATTCGCCGACTGACAGCGGCTGAATATCTGACACGAATTTGCGCGGCATTGCCGGTGCGCGAGATCTGGGTAGGAGAAGATTTCGCGATGGGGCGGGGCCGTGAGGGTGATATTCCGCGTTTGATGGAGATTGGGCGCGAGATGGGTTTTGCAGTCGGCGCGTTGAGCAAGTATACCGTGGCCGGCATTCCGGTCAGCTCATCGCGTATCCGTGAACTGGTGCTGGCAGGGAATGTTGCTGGCGCGGGTGCATTGCTCGGTCGTCCCTTTGCCTTGCGCGGGATTGTTGCTCGTGGCGACGGACGTGGTCGCCAGATCGGTTTTCCCACTGCCAATGTGCAGGTGAGCAATGATGTGGCGCTGCCGGCGAATGGCGTTTATGCCTGCCGGGTCAGGTTGGTTTCAGGTGAGATGGTACCGGCGGTGACGAATATTGGTGTGCGCCCGACATTTGACGGCACTCGGCGAGTGGTTGAGGCCCATCTACTCGATTGGGAGGGTGATCTGTACGATCAGGTGTTGCGGGTCGAACTGTTGATGCGCTTGCGGAACGAACGCAAATTCAGCAGCGTGAATGAACTGGTTGCCCAGATTCGTCAAGATGTGCTGGAAGCGCGCGCAATGCTCGGGTTGCCCAACACCGGGTGATAAGCGAGTGCCCGGCAACCCATAATCATGGTTGGTCGGGCACATTGGCGCTTCATCTCTTTGCGGCGGTTTCAAATGTCGTGTCATCTGAGTCAACCCAGGCACGGGATCCCGTGTCTGGGTCATAGCGCATCACTACCACAACCGTAACCGCCGTTAGCGTGCCGTCCATCCCAGAGCAATTTCGTACACCGAGCCGGTAATTGCGCTGGCAGCATCAGAGCACAGGAACGCTGCTAACCCGGCTACTTCAGCCGGCTCGATCAGGCGCTTGATCGCTGCCGGTTCGAGCATCACCTTCTCGATCACCTGATCTTCGGGAATACCGCGCGTGCGGGCCTGATCGGCAATCTGTTTTTCAACCAGCGGTGTGCGCACATAGGCCGGCGCAATCAGATTGACGGTAATGCCATAAGGCCCACCCTCAAGCGCAGCGGTACGGGTAAGGCCGAGCAAGCCGTGCTTGGCCGAAATATAGGCGCTCTTGAAGGGTGAAGCGCGCAGGCTATGCACCGAGCCGATATTGACAATGCGACCGCGCCTATTGGATTTCATGCCCGGCCAGACATACTTCGTCAGACGGAAAGGAGCGGTAAGCATCACCGCGATCATCGTTTCCCAGCGATCCTCGGGAAAATCTTCAATCGAATCGATATGCTGGAAACCGGCGTTGTTGATCAGCGCATCGACGCGGCCATACGTGTCAAGAGCTGCATCGACAGTAGCCCGACAACCAGCCTGTGTTGCGAGATCGGCACCGACAAAGATTCCTCCCAATCGCTCGGCAGCCGCTTCGCCTGCCGGATTAGGCAAATCGACCATCACCACGCGATACCCGTCAGCGGCGAAGCGTTCAGCGCACGCCAGACCAATCCCGCTGGCAGCGCCGGTAATCAGCGCCACATACTCGCTCATCCTGCAACCTCCTCTGGCACATCCGCAATCCGCTTTATTGTATCATAGTAGTTTCAGGATCCCGCGCGACCGATCTCAAATTCATTTGCCCGTTGCAATGCGGCGCGGATAGCCGCCACGATTGCGGCTGGCGGTTGCTCGGCATCAATGTAGTGGGTCAGGTTGCGGGTGGCGTAGAAATGAAGGATGGGCGCCGTCTCGTATTCGTAGAGATGTAGCCGTGCCTTAATCACTGCCGGTTGATCATCGTCGCGTTGAATGAGCACACCGCCGCGCGCCAGACATTCTGCTACCATCGCTGTATCGTCGATATGCAACGTTATATTGTTTCCATCTGGAGTGCGACACACGCGACGACCACTTAATCGATGCATGATGGTGTCTTCGCTGAGATCCAGCACGATGATCGCGTCAACCTGGCGACCGTGTTCGGCCAGAATGGTGTCAAGTAACTTCGCCTGGGTAATAGTGCGCGGAAACCCATCGAGGAGACACGGTTGTGATGGAGGGATGTCGCGCAACCACGATCGCAGTAAATCGGCCATCAACGAGTCGGGTGCGAGCTGACCTTGGGTGAGCAACTGCTCGATCTGTTTCCCGATCGGACTCTGGGCCTGAATTTCCGCTCGCAAACGCTGGCCGGTGGCGATAATAGCCATACCCGTTTCCTGGGCCAGTTGGGTCGCAATCGTGGTTTTGCCGGCACCTGGCGGGCCAATAAGGAGCACTGTTTGCATAGACGCCCCCTTATGGTAAAGAGCTGATGGCCTGCACACCTGTGACCTGTGACAACCACTCGATTGCTCTGATGACAGGTCTGGCTAGAGGAGCGCAGACGAATTGTCCGCTACATCTCTGGCTAGCTGTTGCTCAAGTTTCGGTGCCGGTTAGTTTGAAACCCGAGCAATCGCATCATCGATCCCAAAATAATTGGCGTTCAACCGCTTTGTCTCAAGAAAAGCCGCCAGCGCCTCGGCGCGCCGTCCCTGTTCTTCATAGGTGCGCCCTAACCCGAAGTGGGCATCGGCATAGGTTGGATCAAGCTCGATAGCGCGCCTGAACATTGGTTCCGCTTCATCGTAGCGATTGCTGAGAAAGAGACTCCAGCCCAGACCGTTAAAGATCTCTTCTTCCTGATCGTCGAGCTGGCGCGCGATTTCAAAAGCGGCGATCGACTCTGCGTAACGCTCCTGATATTGCAGGATCCAGCCGAGGCCGTTATGCGCCGATGCCAGATAGTTGTCGCGGTCGATAGCGGCTCGATAAGCCGCTTCTGCCTGCTGGTAGAGCGTAGTTTGTTCGGTTTGATCGTCGCTGTTGAATCCGGCAAACAGACTTGCCTCTCCCAGATAGACATGCGCAGTGGCCGAATGTGGATTGATGTCGGTAGCCTGCTGGAAGTAGTCAATAGCAGTCTGCCAGTCGCCATCATCGAAAGCGATGCGACCTAACCCGATCAAGGCCAGGCTTTCGTCAGCATTCAATTCAAGCGCCTGCGAAAATGCCTGCTGCGCCTCCTGGATCCGATCTTTGAAGTAGGCGACCCAACCCAACCCGGCTTGAGCCGGGCTAAAGGTGGGATCGATTTCAAGCGCGGCGCTGAATTCGGCGGCGGCGACCTCTTGATCGTCGCTGACACTGAGGTAGATGGTTGCCAGCTCATAGTGGAAAAATGCCAGCGTCGGATACTGGTCAATGGCGGCTTCGACACTGGAGATGGCTTGTTCAAGCAGGTTCGGATCGCTGCTGAGCCGAAAGTCTTGCCCGAATGCCCAACCGATCAGGGCCTGCGCGAGGGCGCGATCGAGTGGATCGGCGGCGGCAAGGCGATCTTCCGCGTTGCCAATCGCTGTGAAAGCCTGCGTCATGAGATCGTTATCGCGACTATCAGCCGCGTTTGAAGCCAGCACGGCAGCATGCAAAGCGTGGCCGAGAGCAACATCGCTGTTGGTCGCGATAGCGCGTTGACTTGAAGCGAGCGCTTGCGCCACATCACCCAACTGAAAGTAGGCATAACCGGCAATGGCATGGCCGATAGCTTGATCCCGAGAATCGGTCGCGCGAGTCAACGCTTCGGTAGCGGTAATAGCCTCTTGCCATTGGCCCTGCGCCAGCAGTGTGCCTGCCAGGCGAGCATGAGCTGTCATATTTGTGGGGGTTTCAGCAACCGCCGAGCGGTAGACCGCAATCGCCTCAGCCAGGCCTCCCGCGCGAGTCAGCGCCGCATCACCTTCGGCAATGAGTGTGGTCGCTTTGTCTGGTGTTGGTTCTGAGCCGCGCGACAGAAAAAAGGCAATTCCCCCGCCACCAAGCAGTAATACGACAATGATGAACCCAACAATCATTCCCACCCGCGATCGAGAACTGGTTTTTGATTGTGGGGTAGTTGGTATATCGAACGGGTTGGGCACCGGGACTGTTGCTGGAGTGGTATCGGTATACGGATGTGCAGCCGGTGTTGCACTCTTCTGGACGTAAACCGGTGGCGGGGGGGCGGGCTGACCGTAGGCCGGTGGCGGGGTGGAACCGGCCCGAAGTGGCGTGTTGCCGGCTACAGCCGGTATGCCACGCTGAGGCGTGAGCGGTCGACTCAATTCACTCTCGCTCATCCCAACCGCCTGACGCAGCGCAGCCACCATCTCGCTTGCGGAGGCAAAACGGGCTTCCGGTTTGCGGGCCAGGGCGCGCATAATCACATCTTCTACTGCCGGCGGCAGATCGCCGCGCACATCGCGTGGCGGGATCGGCGCATGAACGAGACGCGCCGCCAGCATTGCCATCGGTGTTTCGGCTTTGAAAGGAAAGGCGCCGGTCAACAGTTCGTAGAGCATGACACCGAGGGCGTAAATATCGGTTGGTGGGCCGACATTGGGCAATCCCTGGGCCTGTTCGGGTGACATATACTCTGGCGTTCCCATGACCGTACCGGCCATCGTTAATCCACCAGCGCTGCTGCCCACACCACGAGCAAGACCGAAATCGGTGAGGTAGATCCAGCCATCATCGGTGATCATCACGTTTGATGGCTTAATATCGCGGTGAATGATGCCCTGCCGGTGAGCGTAATCAAGCGCTTCACCCACCTGCGCCAGAATCTGCGCTGCGCGCGCGATCGGCAATGCGCCTTCTTGTTCGAGCACCTGCTTGAGCGTGCGCCCTTTGATAAACTTCATTGCGATGTAGTGGTAACCGGCTACCTCGCCGACTTCGTAAATCGGCATAATGTGGGGATGTTCTAACTGGGCGGCGCTCCGCGCCTCTTGCCGGAAGCGCGCGATATAGCTTTGATCACTGGTCAAACTTGGCGGTAGAATCTTTAGCGCCACAATCCGATCCAGATCGGTCTGGCGGGCTTTGTACACAACCGCCATTCCGCCACGTCCCAATTCAGACAAGATCTCGAACCGACCGAGAGTCTGACCAACAAGTGACACATCGCTCATAAGACGATTGCTCGCTCTCCAGCGTAGAGCATCATGCGCTCGCGGGTAAACACTATCTGCCCGAGTAGATCATGTCGTCGAGTCGATAAACGATCAAGCTCCTGCTGCATAGGTATAACGACTGATCAGGTTGCCATTCGCATCGCGCAACACAGCGCTATCGCCGGAATTATTCCAGATCGGGCGACGCGATCCCCAATACAGATTGGTCGCATCGTTCACGCCGGCCTTTGTCCACAACTTAATCTCCGCGCCGCCGGCAAGAATATACTCTGGAAACGTGTAGGTATGCTTGCCACCCTCATCGATCAATGTCCAACCGGCGAGATTAACCGGCTCGTGAGACGCGTTCGTAATCACCACAAATTCGCCATCGAGATCGTTACCGGGTGGATCATACTCAATGTAAGTGATACTCACATTGGGTGGTTCGGCGACCAGACGCTCAAGATCGACAATTGAACTAGACACCTCATCGGTCAGCAACTCGGCGACATCTTCTTCAATCGGCTCTTCTGGTTCTTCCCGTTTAGGGTCGGATGCTGCTACCCCCTTTATTGCTTCCGGTGTAATCTCAACAGTCAGATGTTGTTCGGTTTCAGGTACCCGCCGGCGCGCGACCGGTGGGGTCTCATCGATCCAGTGCCGAATTTCCCGTTCTGCAATCCGGGCAAAATCGCCGGGCAGGCTGGCGAAGCCGCGACTCAGCTCGCACAGAGCGCGTTCCATGTGGGTACGGCTTTGCGCCGGCAAAAGCCCGAGCGGCAGACGGATGATACCATACCCCAATCGACCAATCCGAACCGTCGTTTCTTCAATTGCATCGTAGAGCGGATCGTTGAGCTTTGTACGGTTAGACATCGCACCCTCCTTGCGCAGACGGCGGTCGCCAATCGACCGGCTTCACTGCAAACTGGTGACTAAACCGGCATATTTTTCGGTCAAGATGCGAGCGTGTTCTTCACTACTTCCCTCGGCAATGACATGGAAGAACGGCCCATCGGGATCAGGCAGAATCAAAACCCATTCCTGTCCTAATTCGATTTTAATCCCGTCAATCTGTTCGCCGTGGCGTTCCTGGTACTGCTGATTGAGAATGCGCATGACCTTGCCTTTGCTCTCCCAGCGGCAGGGCACACGGGTTTGCCAGAGGTAATATGGTGGTAAATCGACCAGCACTTCACTCAGGGTCGTCTGATTAAGGGTCAGCAGTTCCATGAGGCGAGCGATCGCAAACATCCCATCCGCGACAGGGTAGAAATGGGGGAAGATATAGTTGCCAGTACCGTCGCCGAGCAGCAGCAGATCGGGCCGTTCTGCGGCCAGATTCATCAGTGCGCCGAGATTGGTTCGGGTACGAATGATGCTCCCGCCGTAGCGATTGGCAATATACTCAAAGACGCGCGGAGCAGTGACCGGCACAGCAACAATCCCGCCACCGTGAGCGCGCATAATCAGGGCGGTAATGGCAGCCAGAGCGCGCAGTGGATGGAGGCGTTGGCCGCGATCATCGATCAAAAAGATCTTCTCGCTGCCTGGATCAAGGCGGACACCGAACTGCGCCTCCACTACCGGGGTGATTTTGGTCAGGCGAGTCATGGCCGCCTCGAAGTCGGCGCTCGTCTGAAATACCATCCGCTCATCGAGGTTAACGTTAAGTTCAACTGCATCAGCCTGCATCCGACGTAAAATCTCGGCCATAACCACGCTGGCGCTGGTATTGGCATAGTCGATCACGATCGGGAAACCCTTCCCGAAAGCTGCGTTCTGGCCGAGCGCTTTCATATAGGCAGTGCGATAAGTCTCTTCAACATCTTCGCCGTAAAAGATGCGACCAATTTCATCGAGATAGGCGCGACGGTAATCTTCGCGGAAGAAGGTGCTCTCGATTTTGCGTTCGGTAGCGCTATTGATGTCAAGGCCGAGGTGGTTGAAAAACTTAATCTCGGCCACGCGATTATCAAAGGGCGAGATACGCACGTGTACGCCGCCAGCAGCGCCGATAGCATAGGTATAGTAGCGCGCCAACGGAATAGGGACATTACGCAGGTCACACACATTGATCCCTGCCGAAGGCAGGCCAGCGATGATGGCTCGTTTCAACATGCGCGGCGTGAAGTGGGCATCACGATTAATCGTAACGGTCGCGCCGCGTGGCAGAGTAGCGCCGTAAGCTGCGCCGAGGCGGGCGCACATCTCTGGTGTAATTTCAATGTTCACCAGACCGGTGATACCGTAGCGACCAAACAGCACCCGCCGTCCTTGACTGCCCCAGATGATGCTAGAGGTAACGGTTGCACCTTCATCGACCTCTTTCGAGGGCCAAATCTTAACGTTGGGTTGGACAACAGCGCCGGCGCCGATCTGCACGCCATCGCCGATGACGGCGCCTTCGAAGATCATGGCTCGTGAACGAATATTGCACTGGCGCAACACGATAGCGCCGCGCAGTTCGGCGCGCTCGCCAATATACGAATTGCGCCAGATAATCGAGCGGTCAATATTGGCGCGTGAGTCTACAATCGTGTAGTCACGGATGACTGATGGCCCATGAATAATGACCCCGCCTTTGATTTTGGCGCCATGCCCGAGATAGATCGGCCCGTGCAACTGGGCGTCGGGCGCAATCTCGGCGTCGCGATCCACCCAGACATCGCCACCGATATTATGCCCAATGCGCGGCAGATTGACCTTGCCCAACAGATAGTCGCTGCAAGCGCGCATATACTCCTCAATCGTGCCGACATCAGTCCAGTAGCCGTTGGCAATATAGCCATACAGGCGGTCGCCACGGTGAAGCATGCGCGGAAAAACATCTTTCGACCAGTCGGTTACTTTGCCGCGTTCGATGTAGCTGAAGATGTCGGGATTAAAGACGTAGATGCCGGTATTGACGGTATCAGAAAAGACTTCGCCCCAACTGGGTTTTTCAAGAAGCTGGCGAATGCGGCCCTGTTCGTCGGTGATGATCACCCCGTATTCGAGCGGGTTGGCAACGCGGGCCAGGGTGACGGTTGCGGTTGCGCCGGAGGCAATGTGATAGTCAATGATCTGGCTGAGATTAAAATCGGTCAACGCATCGCCCGAGATGACCAGAAACGGCTCGGTCAGCAAATGTTCGGCGTTCTTGACGCTACCGGCAGTGCCAAGCGGCACTTCTTCAAGCGAATAGGTGATATTAACACCATATGCACTACCATCGCCGTAGTAATCCTGAATGACATTTGCCAGGTACTGGACGGTAATAATAATGTCGGTAATGCCGTGAAGTTTGAGTAATTCAATAATATGCTGGATCACCGGTCGATCGACCAGTGACACCATTGGTTTTGGGCGATTGATCGTAAGCGGTCGCAGGCGAGTACCCTCGCCGCCGGCCATCACAACGGCTTTCATGGCGGCTCCTGCTGGCTGTCGATACCGCGACGACGGTGCTGCGCGGCGGAGAGGCGGCAATGTAAATTGGCCAATCGGCCTCCTCAGTATATCACGTTACGAACCTGACCGGCAACCTCTTGCCGGAAGTAGCCTGTCATGCTATACTCGCAGCGGGGACGTGGCGGAATGGCAGACGCGCATGACTTAGGATCATGTGCCGCAAGGCGTGTGGGTTCAACTCCCATCGTCCCCACCACTTCTGCCGCACATCACTGATGTGCGGCGTGTTGTTGCAACTCCTCGTGTAAACTCAAGGCAATCCGTCGTCGTTCACTATCAATATTGCGCACAATCACGCTGATCCGACGCCCGGTGGCAAAATGTTCGCGGAGTGGCCGTTGATGAGGTGGGATCTGACTGGTGTGGATCAGGCCTTGCACACCGGTCAGTAATTCGACGAACACACCAAATCCGGTCACACCGGTAATCACGCCGTTGATATGCATGCCAACAGCGAGACGCTGGTGGATGTCTGCCCACGGATCGGGGGACAAGCGTCGTATACTCAGGTTGACGCGCAGTCTGGTTTCGTCGATACCGGTCACCACCGCGCGCACCGTTTGACCTGGTTGCAAAGCGGCGCGGGCATCGTTAATCCAGCGCCAGTCAATGTCACGCGCATGGACAAAGCCTTCGACGCTGCCCAGATCGATCACTGCGCCGTAACTTAAGACGCGCAAAACTGTTCCCTCTACGATGCTGTCAAGCGTGAAGCGACCTATCCGTTGGCGCCGCTGTTGCAGACGGTTACTGAGTGAGAGCGGTAAAGTTAGCTCCGGCAGTGATGCTGGTGGTTGCTGTACCGGCAATGAATGACATGTCTGATTCTGTAACGCCTCAAGGCAGCGAGCAGCATAGTGACGCAACTCGGGTTGGGAGGCGTTCTCAGCAATGCGCGCGATGAGCGGTAGGCTTTCTCGATCGTGCCATTCGACCAGGACATGCATCACTTTTATCAGCAAGCGCCAGCGGTTGGGTGCCGATCGGTGCAAGAGCGCGCGCAATTCCGGCAAAGCAGCGCGATAATTGGCCATGTGCAGAAAGCGAACAACTTCGAGCACGAGATGGCTACCCTCTTCGTTGAGTAACGGCGCAATAGCTGGCGCAGCTTCAACCGCCTGTAACTGGATCAATGCGCGCGTGGCCAGCGTGCGCAGGCCAACGACGTAACGAGCGATCTCGATCAGCAGCGGCACCGCAGCGCGGGCGCGCATGCGAGCCAGCGTCTGCATGGCAACACTGGCAGCGCGGCTGGGCATGCGCGGCTGACCTTCATGCCAGGCAATGAGGCAATCTTCAAGCAGACGGAGCAATCCGGGAACGGCGGCTGGAGCCTGCAGGATACCGGCAGCTTCAGCAGCGGCAATCCGAATAGTGAGATGAGGACTGTTGAGAAAGTCGGGCAGTGCCACTGCCAGCGCGGTATCATTAAGGCGCGCCAGCGCAACGATAGCGGCAGCCACGATGGGTGGTTCCGGATCATCGAGGCAGGCCGCGATTTGCTGCCGCGCTTCGTTGACCTGTCGCCGCCCGAGTGTCCGGATTGCTGCCGCAGCCACAAATGGTTGCGGATCATCGATGGCTGCCAGTAAAGCGTCAATTGCAGTCGCGCTGAGCGGTTTGCTACTATACCCAATTGCTTCTGCCGCGACCTCACGCACCTTCCCTCGTCGATGGTTGAGCGCCGGCAGGGCCAGTTCGGGTTCCACATCGAGATTGACCAGTTGACTGGCAGCGCGAGCGCGCACCAACTGATCGCGCGAGTGAATGGCGCGCGTTAGCTCTTCAAGCTGGTCGGTGAGCAATTGACTCAGACGCTCACGTTCCAGCGCCGGATCGCCTTCATAATCGTCGAGATCGTTCATAACCTGTCTCTGGCTCCGGGTGAATCGGTAACCAGTAAATGACGTTGGACTTTACCGAGCGCGTTGCGTGGTAAATCGGCCACGAACCGAATCTGTCGTGGCCGTTTGTAGGCGGCGAGATATGCGCGGCAATGTTCAATCAACTCGCCGGCTGTTACCATAGCGCCAGCCTGCACAACAACGGCTGCTACCGGCACTTCACCGAGATCGGGATCGGGTTGGCCGTAAACGACACATTCGGCGACAGCAGGGTGACGCGCAAGCACCTCCTCAACTTCGCGGGGGTAGATATTGTAGCCGCCGCTGATGATCAGCTCACGACCGCGACCGGTAATGTGAAAATAGCCGTCACGATCAACGAAACCCAGATCACCGGTATTGAACCAGCCATCAGCGGTGAAAGCGTCGGCGGTGGCGCTGGGATTGCGCCAGTAGCCGCGGAAGAGATGCGGCCCACGCACCTGGATCTCGCCAACCTGTTCGGGTGGCAACGGTTGCCGTGTCTCGCGATCAACGATTCGCGCCTCTTGACCGGGAAACGGCATCCCAACACTGCCGGGTCGTCGTTCGCCGTCGTAGGGATTGGTGAGATTCATCCCGGTTTCCGTCATTCCATAGCGTTCGAGGATGGGCTGACCGAAGAGCGCGGCAAATTCGGCAAAGGTTTGCGGACTGAGCGGAGCCGATCCTGACACAAAGAGGCGCATATGATGGGCAGGCGCGCCAGACCGGCGCGCCGCTTCGATCAACCGCCCATACATCGTTGGCACGCCAAAAAAGAGGGTAATGGCTGGATCGGTCATCCGCTGTAAGGCAACCTCAGCATCAAAGCGGGGATGAAGTTCAAGGCTGGCCCCGCTGCGAATAGTTCCATGCACACCTACCCCAAGCCCATGGACATGAAAGAGCGGCAGCATCAAGAGCAGGCGGTCGGCAGATGTCCAGCGCCAGGCGGCAATGATCGCATCACAGTTAGCGGCAAGGCTGGCGTGAGTATGCACTGCTCCTTTGGCGCGCCCGGTCGTGCCTGACGTATAAGCAATGAGCGCCATCTCGTTGGGGTTGGGTGGTGCAAAGGCGGCAGGATCGGCAGGTGGCGCGCCAAAGCGACTCTGCTCGGGTTTGAGCAGGGGCAACCTTGCCGGCATCACTTCGCGCAGCAGGGTCTCGTTTTCATCGGTTGCAATCACTATGGCCGGTTCGGCATCAGTGATCAGGTGGTTTAGTTCAGTCTGACGGTATTGTGGATTAACCAGAACAACTGCGGCGCCGGTCAGTTGCGCGCCAAAGTAGGCGGCAATGAACGCTGGCGAATTGGGGAGCGCGAGCGCCACTCGATCGCCGCGGGCAAGGCCGATGGCTTGCAATCGCTTAGCCCAGCCTGCGACTGCGCCGGCCAGGTCAGCATAGGTGAGTGTCTGGTTGCCGGCAATAATGCAGGCTTGCTCTGGTGTGGTGAGCGCGTGTTGCAGCAGGGTGGCAATAATAGGTTGTGGCGGCATATGCGAAGGCCTCCTATCGGGCAAACATCAACTATACAAGCAGCAATGCTAACGGTTTTGTGTTCTCACGCGCGTTTGGTTTGAGAACCGACTGACAGCGAGCGCTGATGCTCGTTGTCAGTCGGTTTCGGTGTGGTCGCCAGTATGCCCTCTTTAGCGCTCATCACGTCGTTATTGTCTTGCATTATAGCGAGCGCGGTCACTAATGTTAGTTATAAGATCACGACGAACGGCGAAGCTCTGACGAGCCTCGCCGTTCGGGTTACCAGATCAGTTGCAATTACTTGTCACGCTTAGCTTCCCCAAGCGCAGCCTGAGCTGCGGCCAGGCGGGCAATCGGCACGCGGTACGGCGAGCAACTGACATAGTTAAGACCGACGCGATGGAAGAACTCGACGCTGGCCGGATCGCCGCCGTGTTCACCGCAGACACCGACTTTCAGATCGGATCGGGTAGCTCTTCCGCGCTCGGTGCCGATCTGAACCAGTTGACCGACACCACGCTGATCGATAGTTTGGAACGGATCGTCAGGGATCAGTTTCTTTTCGACATAGGCCGGCAGGAAACGACCCGAGTCATCGCGCGAGAGACCGAGTGTGGTCTGGGTAAGATCGTTGGTGCCGAAGCTGAAGAACTCAGCGACCTGAGCAATCTCATCGGCGACCAGCGCTGCGCGTGGCAATTCGATCATCGTGCCGACCAGGTAAGGCACTTCGATCCCGCTTTCGGCGAAGACCTCGGCTGCCACCCGACGCACAATCTCTTCTTGCAGTTTCAGTTCGCTGACAAACCCGACCAGCGGGATCATCACTTCAGGATAGACATCGATCCCCTCGGACTTCACCTTGACCGCAGCTTTAAAGATGGCGCGGGCCTGCATCTCGGTAATTTCGGGGTAGAGGATACCCAGGCGGCAGCCGCGGAACCCAAGCATTGGGTTGGCTTCGCGCAAGCTCTCGACGCGAGCCTTGATCTTGCGCGGATCGACGCCGATCTTGGCGGCCAGAGCTTCAATCTCGTGATCCTCGTGCGGCAAGAACTCATGCAGCGGCGGGTCGAGCGTGCGGATGGTGACCGGCAATCCGGCCATCTCGCGGAAGAGGCCCTCGAAATCGCTCTGCTGGAGCGGCTCGATCTTGGCCAGAGCCGCGCGTCGCTCATCGGGCGTATCGGCCAGGATCATCTCGCGCATCGCATCGATCCGATCACCCTCGAAGAACATGTGCTCGGTGCGGCAGAGACCGATACCTTCCGCGCCAAATTGTCGCGCGACGCGCGCATCGCGGGGAATATCGGCGTTGGCGCGCACTCCCAGTTTGCGGAACTCATCTGCCCACGACATCAGGGTGGCAAAATCGCCGGAGAGTTCCGGCTCAACGGTTGGCATCTGGCCGGCGAAGACTTCGCCACTCCCACCATCGAGGGTAATCCAATCACCCTTGCGGATCGTCGTGCCATTAACGGTCATAAGTTGTTCGGCGTAGCTGATGCGTAGATCGCCGGCGCCAGCCACGCACGGTTTACCCATACCGCGAGCGACCACGGCGGCGTGTGATGTCATCCCACCACGCGCCGTTAAAATCGCCTGCGCAGCGACCATGCCGTGGAAGTCTTCCGGGGCAGTCTCAACACGCACCAGAATCACCTTCTCGCCGGTTTTGGCCAGCTCTTCGGCCTCATCGGGATCGAAGACGGCTTTACCGGAAGCGGCGCCGGGTGAAGCGGGCAACCCGGTCGTCAACGGTTGAGCCTGCTTGCGCGCTTCGGGATCGATCATCGGGTGGAGCAATTGATCGAGCGCGTGCGGATCGACACGCTGCACGGCGGTCGCCTGATCGATCAGCCCCTCTCGCACCATATCGACGGCAATCTTGACCGCTGCCGCGCCGGTGCGTTTCCCGGTACGGGTTTGTAACATCCACAGCTTGCCGCGCTCGATGGTGAATTCGACATCTTGCATATCTTTGTAATGCCGCTCGAGCTGCTTGGCAATTTCGTGGAACTGCGCGTAGACTTCGGGCATCTCTTCAGCCAGTTTGCTGATCGGCTGCGGTGTGCGAATACCGGCGACTACATCTTCACCTTGCGCATTGACCAGATACTCACCGAATATCTCCGGCGCGCCGGTGCTCGGATTACGGGTAAAGGCTACGCCCGTTGCCGAGTCGTTGCCCATGTTGCCGAAGACCATGGCCTGAACGTTAACGGCAGTGCCCAGATTGTCGGGAATCTTGTTCACCCGGCGGTAATCGACTGCGCGACGACCATTCCACGAACGGAAGACAGCGGCGATAGCCTCGCGCAATTGCTCGAAGGGATCTTCGGGGAAATCAACGCCGACATCTTCTTTGATAATTGCCTTAAACTTCTCGGCCAGGGCGAGCAGCTCATCGGTGGTCAGATCGGTGTCCTGGCGTTGACCATGGCCCTTTGCTTCGTCCATCTCGTGTTCGAAGCGATCGCCATCAACGCCAAGCACAATCTTGCCGAAGAGCTGCACGAAGCGGCGGTAAGCATCGGCAGCAAAACGGGGATTATCGGTCAAACGCGCCAACCCCTCACGTGTCTGCTGATTGAGGCCGAGGTTGAGCACAGTATCCATCATGCCGGGCATCGAAAACTTGGCCCCTGATCGAACGGAAACCAGCAACGGGTTGGATGGATCGCCGAAACGTTTACCGGTCTGAGCTTCAATATCTTTCAACCCCTCCAACACCTGCTCCCACAAACCATCGGGGAATCGCTGACCGTTTTCGTAGTAGGCATTGCACGCTTCAGTAGTAATCGTAAAACCGGGAGGAACCGGCACACCGGTGCGTGTCATCTCGGCAACCCCTGCCCCCTTTCCGCCCAACAAATCGCGCATTGAGGCGTTTCCTTCGCGGAAGAGGTAGACCCATTTCCTGGACATAAACTGTTTCCTCCTTGGACAAGGCGGCTCAAAACAAGGCTCTCACACGGCGTCGCGCGCTGCTATGGCACACGGCTCGTTGCCGGCAGGACAGCTACCCTTACCGGCGCAGGATGATTGCACACGTTGTTCGTGGCCCCGTTGCACATCATGGTATTAAGCTATTGTTGGAATGAACAATGGTAAGTAACGCAACTATACCACGTTGTATCACAACTATGCTCCTTCGCAGTTATCTATCCACACTCAGATTCCCCGACAGCCCGAACGAGACATCAGTTTGCGGAACGATCCAGCAGACCAGCCATGCGCGGGCATTCGGCCCGACCTCTGGAACTACATCCTGCAAATCAGTCTGATGGCCTGAGTCTGATCCAGTGTGATTTGAAAAATCCTGCGGTAACAGTATAGTATTTGTGGGCGTGATATGCAAAATGTCGCCTGGCCTGACGACCAGTGTGCCAGGCCGGTTTACCCAGGAGCGCTAAACCGGCGTGAAATCAGCGAGATGATCTCGTCGGCGCTCTCTTCGATGGATTTATCGGTCACATTGAGCATCGTCCAACCGTGTTGGCGAAAGATGCGCCTGGCCCACTCTACTTCTTCAATTGCAGCTTCGAGGTTGGTATAGACGTTGCCGAGACTAACCCCCATGCGACGTTGACGCCAGCGTCGTCGAGCAGCGATCTGCTCAGCTTCGACAATCAGGCCGATCACGCGACGGGGATCGACCTGAAACAGGTCGGCGGGCAGCGGGATTTCGCGCACCAGCGGCACGTTTGCCACCTTCCAGCCCAGCACGGCGAGATACATGCTGAGCGGTGTCTTGCCGACCCGCGAGACGCCAACCAGGACAATATCGGCCTGATGCAACTCGCGAGGTTTATTGCCATCGTCGTGATCAACGGTATATTCGATGGCTTCCAGCCGGGCAAAATACGATGATCGGCGCATTTGGTACAAACCCGGTTTGCCGAGCGGCTCTTTCTGGAGCACGGTTGCCAGGCGCGACAACACGCTCCCAACGAGATCGATCTCGGCGACGCCCATCTCGCGGGCCAGTCGCATCAGTTCGCGGCGCAGCGCCGGTTCCATCAGTGTGTGCAGGATGGTGCCATTCTGCTGCGCGGCTTGCGCGACAACGTCGGCAATCTGTTCCGGTGTGCGCACATTTGGCACAATAATAAGGGGCACTTCGGCCCCTTCAAATTGGGAAAGAGTCAGGCGCGCCACCTGCTCACCGACGGCGCCGGCACCGCCAGAAACTATGTAGAGAGGTGGCGCTGGATGGGAGCCAGTTGACTCGCTCATTCCGAAAACGTTTCGTAATCCACAATTTGCCTGCAATCAGGCACAATACCGATAGACAAATCAGTGCGTGTGTTAGTATGATAACACATAACAGGTTGCTTAACGCGCAAAGCTAAAAGGTATGGAAGTCTTTTCGATCGATAACGCGAAGATCCACGCGCTCGACGTAGGGCCACGACAGGCCCAGGTGGCGATATTGATTCATGGATGGTCGAGTTCATCGTTTGCTATGTCGCCACTCATACCGCTGCTGAGCAGGCGGTTCCGTTGCGTGGCGCTTGATTTGCCTGGCTACGGCGAATCTCCTCCATTGCGCGAACGAGCAACCATTGGTCGCTATGCCCAACTGGTGGCCCGACTGATTACCAGTCTGAGCGACCATCCGGCAGTGCTGGTCGGTCATTCGATGGGAGGCATGATCAGCGCGACCGTAGCCTTGCAGGTTCCCCAACTGGTGGATCGAATGGTCTTGATCTGTCCAACTATTTCTGGTCGCCTCTCATTCTGGATCAACACATTTGTGTCACCGATCACGATGATCGAACGTTTTCCGATCTTTAGTCGATTGCTCGCGTTGCTCGAACCGTCGATGCTCTCGGTGACCGATAGCCTGATGAAACCGGCCTCATTTGCTGAACGCTCTGCCATTTCAGAGGCGGATTACCTGCGTCTGCGCGCCGATGCGCGCCGACCGGGGCAAGGGCGTGTGCGGGCTGAATGTTTTGTGGCAATGCGCAAGCAAGACCTTAGTGGTCGGCTACGCGAGCTAGAGACACCGGCGCTGGTCATCTGGGGCGCTGAAGATAATACTGTGCCGCTGCGCGATGCCGGTGTTGTGGCCGATGAATGGCGCAACGCCGATCTGCGCATCGTGCCTAAGGCCGGTCACTGGCCGCATTTCGAAACTCCCGACGTGACGATGCGCTATATTGCGAGTTATCTCGGTTTACCTTCCATCATTGGTCAGCCTGATACACTGGTGCAGCCAGCGGAGGTAACAGCGCAAGTTGCTGAATTTTTGGCCAATTCGCAAGTCGGCAATGGCCTAAGCCTGGCTCAGCGCACCCGGCTGGCGGCCCATCTTGAGCGACGGCGCTACCCGCCTGGAGCAATGATTGACCGCACAAACCAGGAATCGACCGATCTGTATCTGGTGCAGGAAGGTTCGCTAGAAGTCTGGAGCCCACCCATCGATCATGATCCGAACAGTCAACGGCTGTTAACCACGGTCGTGGTCGGCCAGATTACCGGCGAGATGTCGCTCCTCGATGGAGGTCGGCGCAGCGCCGATCTTCGCGCCGGCGAAGATGGCGTGACCATTCTGGCGTTGCGACGTGAGCGATTGCGCGCATTGGTCGAAGACGATCCAGTTTTGGGTAATGCGGTATTGTGGAATATTGCCAGCGCGCTGGCCTTGCGTTTGCGGTTGGCCAACTGGCAACAGCAAGGGCTGGCACGCGAATTGCAGGCGATAAAGGGCATATCTTCGGTGGATGCAGGCACAGGTGGTCGCTTGTCTTAGTCTGTTGATTGATAAAGCAGGGCAGCTATTGTTATGGATACAACCAATCGTTCATTTATTACGGTGTCATGGTCACGGTTGATTGCGCTCGTAGTGGGCGATGCGCTGGTGTTCATAATCTTCGCATTCCTGGGGCGCAGTTCACACGGTCTGGTTGATGAAAATCCGTTGCTCGCCTCGTTGCGGGTGGGGTTGCCATTCTTCATCGGATGGCTGCTCATCGCGCCCTGGTTTGGCTTATTTCGCCAGCAGCCGCCATTGCGGATGCTCTGGCTCACGCTCGGCGCATGGTTGATTGCGCTGCCGTTGGGGCTTGGCCTGCGCTGGCTGCAACTGGGTCGTTCCAGTCCTTTTAGCTTTGCGCTGGTCACGTTTCTGACCGTAGCGGCCTTGCTGCTGATCTGGCGCGGCGCTTATAGCTGGTGGATGGCGCGGCGCGCTTAGTGACAAAGTTCAATGCAACAAGAGCACGCTTGATTGTTTCAAGCGTGCTCTTGTTTTGTGATGCGCACCGCTATCTACCCTGCTCACCTGCCGACACCAACGGCCAGTTCAATCGGTAGCCGTTCATCAATCCAGTAGCGGAGACTGGGGTAGTGAAGTTCAAGTCCTAGATCGTGGCGCATCCGGGCATTGCTCAGCCGAACCGATGCAGTCAGCATACCGATCACTGAACGATCGAGGCCGGCGCGCAGGCCCACTTGTGGATCGAACACGCGCGGTGGCAACATGCCAAGCCGACGGCGTACCTCACCGACAATCTCGATCAAGCGCATTGGTTCATCATCACAAACGTTGTAGATAGAGCCGATCTGACCGATTTCGGCGACACGGATCAACGCCTCTACTGCGTCATCGATGTGAATGTGCGGCACAAAATTACGCCCATTGCCGTAGATAGTAAGCTGGCCGCTGGCGATAGCTTCCACCGGGTCGCGGTCAGGGCCGTAGATGGTTGCCATCCGCAGGATGATTGCCGGGAAGCGGTAGGCGCGCACCGCTTGTAAGATGGCCTGCTCGGCAGTGGCAAGAATTGTGCCTAGCGGGTATGATGGCGCAATCGGGCTGTCTTCATCTACCCAGCTCTCGCCGTGATCGCCGTAGGGGGCAACACTGGAAGCCCAAACGTAGGCGCGAACAGTGCGAGAGCGAACAGACATCGCAATCAGGTGTTGATTGCCATCAACGTAGAGAGAGCGGAGCAGAGCGGAGCCATCAATCGGCATGCGATTGGTGAGGTTGTAGACAACCTCGATCTCGTCGGTCACACCGTCAATGGTTTCGGGGCGAGTCAGGTCACCAATCCAGACCGCCATGCCACGGGCGGCAAGGCGTTCGACTACCGGATCTTCGGCGCTATAGACAAGACCGCGCACACGATGACCAGCGGCGAGGAGGCGCGCTGCCAGGCGTGAGCCGATGTATCCCCCTGCGCCAGCAATCAGATAACTCGTCATAGGTCACCTCGTCGTGTAGGGGCGGGTGACTGCTCTGTAACCGCCCGACTTGTAGAGCAGGCTGCACATCGGCGAGTGCGGTGCTTGTCTGTGTAGGTGCAGCGGGTTATTGAACATTGTAGCATGCAGCCGCATCTGTTGCCAGCGGAAATTTACCTGACAAAAGTTGGGCAAATGGTGGATGGGAAGTGGCGAAACGGTGGTCGAGACGCACTCAAGCGCGTCTCGACCGAACATCAACCTGATGGTGGTGAGCTACGGAATCCGTTCGTAAGCCGGCAGGGTCAAAAACTCGACGAAATTCGCATCTGTCGTAATCTCGTCAAAGAGTTCAGCAGCTTCTTCGTAACGACCATCTTCGTAAGCCGGGCCGAGAATCTCACGCACCTTAGTCAGCTCTTCGGGTAGCATCTGGCGGAAGAGTTCAACCGTCACCTTGCGACCGTCTTCCAGCACCCCTTTCGGGCTACGGATCCACTGCCAGATCTGGGCGCGTGAGATTTCGGCAGTGGCGGCGTCTTCCATCAGATTGAAGACCGGCACGCAGCCGTTGCCGGCCAGCCAGGCGCCGAGATACTGAATGCCGACGTTGATATTCAGCCGCATACCCTGTTCGGTAATCGGGGCCTCTGGGCCAAAGGCGAGCAGATCGCCGGCAGTCACGTGGACATCGTCACGCTGGCGACCGATCTGGTTAGGAGTTGGCATCAGGCGATCGAACACCTCCATCGCAACTGGTACCAGACCGGGGTGAGCAACCCATGTGCCATCGTGGCCGTCGTTCGCCTCGCGCTCTTTGTCGGCGCGCACCTTGGCCAGCGCCGCCTCATTGGCGACCGGATCGTGCTTGATCGGAATCTGCGCCGCCATGCCACCCATGGCATGCGCGCCGCGACGGTGGCAGGTCTTGATCGTCAGCAGCGAATACGAGCGCATAAAGTGGGTGGTCATTGTCACCAGTGCGCGGTCGGCCAGGCAGAAATTGGGGTCGTTGCGGAACTTCTTGATGCACGAGAAGATGTAGTCCCAGCGTCCACAATTCAGGCCAGCCGAATGCTCGCGCAGCTCGTAGAGGATCTCATCCATCTCAAATGCGGCGAGGATGGTCTCGATCAGCACGGTAGCCTTAATCGTGCCGCGTGGAATGCCGCGCAATTCCTGGGCCAGGATGAAGATGTCATTCCAGAGCCGCGCTTCCAGGTGGCTCTCCAGTTTGGGTAAGTAGAAATAGGGACCGCCCTGGACATCAATCGCCGTTTGGGCATTGTGGAAGAAGTAGAGACCGAAATCGAAGATCGAACCGGACATCGGTTCGCCATCGATCAGCACATGTTTTTCGTTGAGGTGCCAGCCACGTGGACGCACAAACAGGATCGCCGGATTGGAATTGAGCGTGTAGTGTTTGCCTTCCGGGCTGGTGTAGGTGATGGTGCGCCGGAGCGCATCACGCAGATTGATCTGGCCTTCGATCTGATTTTGCCAGGTGGGTGTGTTGGCGTCCTCGAAGTCGGCCATGAAGACCTTTGCGCCTGAATTGAGGGCGTTGATGATCATCTTGCGATCAACGGGACCGGTAATCTCGACCCGACGGTCGTTGAGCTGCGATGGAAAAGGCGCGATTGTCCAGTCACTTTCACGAATATGAGCTGTTTCGGGGAGGAAATCTGGGCGCTCGCCGGCATCAAGAGCGCGCTGCCGTTCGCCGCGGCGGGCGAGTAATTCAAGGCGGCGCGCGTTAAAGCGACGGTGTAGCGTTGCAAGAAATTCTAGCGCTTCTGGGGTGAGAATCTCGGCGTATTCCGGCGTAATCGGCGCGGTAATGGTCACTCCGGTTGGGAGAGCAGGGGCGGTCATACAACGCTCCTTTCATCATGTGGAAAAACTTTCCGTGGTTTATTATACCAGAAAATGTCGTACCGAATGTTTTTGGTGTGTAAGCCTTGTACTTCCATTCAATGGCAAAAGGGCGTGATGGAGGGCCGCGCGCAGTGGGAGCCGGTGACGCTCATCGATGCGCGTGGAATAGCCGGAATGATGCGCTGCATTGCTTTGCCTCCTCGATACATGACCTGAGGGGTGAACGATGGCCGGTTATCGGTCGCCATTGTGCCGGTGCGTCGCAATGTCTCTGATGTGGGTCGTGAGTAGAGGGGGGCGGCTACTCTGCACAGCCGCATGGCGCCGCAATCGAACAGAATGAGTGTCATTCGCAACCTTTTCTGCCACATCGTTGACACTTCATCGCAAACACCGGGAGGACATCACAGAGCGGGGGAAGGGGATTGTCGCCGCCCATTTCGCGCAAGGTCGCTGAAAACCGGGTACAATAGGGGCGAGGTGACATTGCGTGAGGAAGGCTATGCCAGAATATATTGCCACAATTGGGCTGGAGATCCACGCTCACGTCTTAACGGTTTCCAAGATGTTTGACGGTTGTAGCACCGATTACGCCGGTGCGCCGCCTAATACGCGCGTGTCGGTGGTGAGCCTGGGCTTGCCAGGCGCGCTGCCGGTGCTCAATGCCCGCGCTGTCGAGCTGGCCGCTCTCTGCGGGCTGGCGCTGGGTTGTCGAGTGAATGAACGCTCGATCTTTGCTCGTAAATCGTACCCGTATCCCGATTTGCCCAAGGGTTTTCAAATAACTCAATATGATGAGCCACTCTGTAGTGATGGCGCAATCGAGATCCGCACTGCTGCCGGCGAAGTGCGTCGGATCGGGATCGAGCGTCTGCATATTGAAGAAGACACGGGTCGTTTGATCCATAGTCCTGATGGCTCTTCACTGATCGACTACAATCGCAGCGGCATGCCGTTAATGGAGATTGTCACCCGACCCGATATTCGCACACCGGAAGAGGCGCGGCTCACCTTCGAGAAGATCCGCCAGATTCTGGTCTGGATCGGGGCGAATAGTGGCAATCTGGAAGAGGGGGCGTTGCGCTGTGACGCCAACGTAAGCGTGCGTCCGGTCGGCTCTGACCGTTACGGGGCAAAGGTTGAGATCAAGAATATTAATTCATTCCGCTTTGTTGAGCGGGCGCTGGCATATGAAATTGAGCGGCAGATTCGCGTGCTCGAAGCGGGTGGCGTTATCGAACAAGAGACGCGCGGTTGGCGTGAAGACCTTGGTCGCACAGAGGGTCAACGTTCCAAGGAGTATGCTCACGATTACCGCTATTTTCCTGAACCTGATATTCCACCGCTGGTGCTGTCGCCGGAATGGATTGCTGCGCGCAAAGCCGAATTACCCGAGCTGCCTGATGCCCGGCGGGCGCGCCTGATGGCTACGCATGGTTTGTCGTGGCAGGATGCCGATCTGCTCACTCAGGAACGGGCGATTGCCGATTATTACGAAACCGCAGTGGCGGCAGTCAATCGGCCCGACGGAGCGAAAGAGGTCGCGAACTGGGTGCTTAACGAGGGTTTTCGCCTGCTGAAGGACCGCGGTGAGCCGGCGACCGCCCTGATCGAGCGGATGCCGGTAAACCGATTGGCGACGCTGATTGATCTGGTGCAACGCGGCACGATCACGCGCGCTGTCGCCAAGCAGCTCTTCGAAGAAGTCTTTACCACCGGCGTCGATCCGGCGACTTTGGTGGCTGAACGAGGGCTGACGCAGATCAGCGACGATGGGGCATTGCTGGAAGCGGTGCGGGCCGCGTTAGCCGATGAAAAAGCGGCCAAAGCGATTGCCGAATACCGCAAAGGGAAGACCACGGCGATCCAGTTTCTGGTTGGCATGGTGATGCGGGCAACCAAAGGGCAGGCTAACGCGCAACGGGTGCGCGAACTGTTAGAGGCAGAACTTGGATGACCTTGACCGGTGATGAGTCAACTACGCTGAATCCGCTTACCTTGATGGAGTCGGCGCGCGAAAAGTATACGCTGGCGCGCGCGCGGCGTGAGGTGCCGGAACTGGCGCTGCTCAGTATTCACGGCGCCATCGAAGATACTTTGCGCGCTCATCTCCTGCGCTTGCATTCGCCGGCGGCGCTCGGTCCGTTTGCCGGCGTGATCGCGGCGATGCAGGCGCTCGAACAGCATCCGCTTAGCGCCGATGAAGCCGATGCCGTGCAGCGGCTTCATCGATTGCGCGGACGGATCGCGCGCGGCGAGCATCTGGCCGTAACCGGTGAAACGCTGGCGGCGTATCAGCGCCTGGCGGTGATGCTGTTGCCGCGCTATGGCGTGCAGGTTGTGCCGGATACCGAGCCGGCACGTCGGCGCGCAACGCAACCGATGCGATCGCAGACAGCCTTGCCCGACGACCAACCGGTGCGGGTGCAGGTGCGCGATCGCCATACTGCCTACGAGGAAGCGTATCGTATCCGCTCATTGGGCCATCGCGCCTTCGAAGCCAACGAGGATCGTCGTCTGCTTGTGCCCGGCTGGGTTGCGCCTGCGCTGATTGTGGTCAGCATCTTTGTGATCGGTCTGGCTATCGCGTTAAGTCTGCAAAATCCAGCTCCGGTTGCGCCGCCGGTCGCGCCGATTGTTACGCCTTCGCCGGCGGCGACCGCGATGCCGACTTCGGCGCCGACAATTGCCCCTGGCGCGGCAGTAACACCCGTTGCAGAGCCGACTATCACGGTTGAGCCAACACCTTTGCCGGAAGGATTGGCTGTCGGACGCATCGCTTTTGTCGTAGAGGGGATTCCCGCGCTTAACATGCGTGCCCAACCCGGCCTCAGAGCCGATATTCCCGTCTTGTTAGTCCTGGCGCCGGGCACACAGGTTGAGATTATCGGCGGCCCAGTCGAGCAGGATGGGCGGGTGTGGTGGCAGGTGCGCAGTGCCGGCACAGAAGGCTGGTGCGCCGGTGATTTTCTGGAGGTGCGGTAAGGCATAGCCTCCCTCCCCACGTAGCTGCCCGCTCTTGTTCATCGCGTGATCGGCGCTATCGCCTGAACGTGATACCGGTAGTCGCAAATTTGCTATAATAGAGGGGCATTTGCGCCGGAGTGGCGAAATGGCAAACGCTGCGGTCTTAAAAACCGCTGGGGGAAACCCCTTACGGGTTCGAGTCCCGTCTCCGGCACCAAACGTTGTGATGTTCCAACGGCAGGTCGATCGCGCTGATCGACCTGCTGTCATTTTCGTGATGAAATGAGGGGGAAGAAGGAGGAGAAGCCACGCATAGCGCGCGCTGGTTGTGGCTCAACGATCTCTGCTTCTCTTAACAAAGCGCCTCGGCGCAGTGCTGAAACCGTTCGCCCGGCGCGTAAGCCCAAGCGCAATGTCCGGCTGGCAGCATCGCTTAACTTCCGTTCTGTTGCTCTAGTTGTTGTCGCTTCTGATCGATCCGTTGCTCGGCAGCCAGCCGTTCAAGGTCGTAGTCGCGCTGATCAACGAAACGCATGCCGGCGGCGAGCGCAGGATGCACGGCGCTAATGGCGCGGAACATCATCTGCGCAACTGCTCGATACGATGGGTGACCCTGCCGCGCGCTGCGTAGCTCGATCAGATGGTAGGCTTCGCGCAAGTTGAGCTTGACCCGCCAGCGGATGCGGAAGGCGAACGGCACTGCATATTGCGCCTCGTGGGGGAAGTGGCGTTCCAGATCGGTCACCAGTTCGGCAGCCTGCTCAAGTGCCGCGCGGTACTGGTCGGCAACGCCGATGAGCTCCAGCTCTGGTGGCGTCACGAAGCCGTGGACGACCGTAAACCGTTGCCGCTCTTGCGTTAACACCCGATGGCGCTGGAGATCGCGATAGGCGCCGATGTCGGCCAGAATGTCAAAGGTGTAGTATGGTTCTTCAAAAGCGCGTCCAGGTCGATGGAAGCGACTGACCCGTTCCCCCACAGCCGCGGCGATGATTGTCTGGCGTTCATGATCGGGCATCGCCGCTACCAGCTCACGAATGGCTGTCAGGGGCAGGTCAAGGTGCGGGTAGAAAATGGCAGCGACGAGCTTCTCTTCCGCCTGAGGATCGTAATCAACCAGTTGAACCGTAACGGTATCACCTGGGGGCAATTCCGCATCGATCTGCGCTGCCAGTCGAGCCGCTTGTTCGCGTGTAGCGGACAGGTAGGCAGCATACGCGCGTCCACGTTCGCTCCGCGCCCGTTTCACAAACGCCGGAATAACGTAATCAAGTTCGGTCTGAATAGCTTCGCTCAGCGCGCGCGCTTCGGCGAACGGCGCTGCCGCCAGTTTGATAATCAGATATTCAAAGGCGCGTCCATTGCCAAACAGACCGACATTTGTCTGCGTGGCCATCGGCAACAATCCACGCAGCATATCGAGCGCTTTGGCTTGAATTGCCTGGCGGTACGCGCGCGGCGTCGTTGTTTCATCGCGCGGGAACTGGTGTTGCAACCATGCCTGAACCGGCGCCAGCAGTGCGCTGTAGGTGGCGAAGAGTCGATCCATCCCGGCTACGTACCGGGCAGCAAATGGCGAACCCATAATGACCGGTTCACGCAGGTACGGGTATCCATCTGGTCCGGGCAGATCGAAGCGCACATAACGAGTAGACTTCTCAAGTGGTGACAGTCCGAGTCGGCTATCTTCGAGCAGTTTGGCGGCGATATTACTGACACCCTCACAGGCGAGATGAGCGCCGCCAAGCTCAGCGACCGAGTCGTCACCATAGCCGATCAATACCCGCTCATAAAACGCTTCAGCCTGACGGGCTGCGATCAGTTGGGCGGCAGGACTCTCGCCGACAGCCGATACGATAGCAGCGAAACCCGACTCTGGTTCGCTGATGAATTCGTCAAGCAAAAGACGGCGCAGGCTTTTCGTGCTCCGGCTATAGCGGGCAAAGAGCGCTCCTTTCACCACTTCCGGCAGATTGCGCAGACAGAAGACGGGCCGGTCAACGTTGGTGACAAACGGTTGCAACAACGCGCGCTCTTGGGGCGTGAAGTCTTCAGGGTAATATCCAAACATTGATCACTTCTCGGATGTGTTTCGGTTACACAGCGTTTATTGTATACCACACTACTGGCGATAGATGCAAAGGCGCGCGCTGCAGGTTTTAACATATCGGTCGCAACTCTGTGCTACCATAGAATTGATGACAGCAGCTTTATCAGGGGAATATCATGACCATCGTCTACTTGATCCGTCACGGCGAGACCGACTGGAACATGGAAGGCCGCTGGCAGGGCCATATTGATGTTCCACTGAATGAAATTGGATACCGACAGGCCCGGTTACTGGCAAATCGGCTGGCGCGCGATGGAGTGCAGTTTCAAGCCATTTACAGCAGCGATCTCTCGCGCGCATATCAGACGGCGTGGGAGATTGGGGCAGTGTTGAAGGTGCCGGTGCAATTGTTGCCGGCATTGCGCGAGATTGACACCGGCGAGTGGAGTGGCCTGACCACAAATGAGGTGCGTGACCGGTTTCCAGCCGAGTGGGAGCAGATCATGCAAGGGGTTGACCTGCCACGCGGCGGCGGAGAGACGACTGCAGCGTTGCGGCGGCGGGTGGTGACAGCAGTTGAGGCGATGGTTGCGCAGCATCGTGGTAAGACGCTTGCTTTTGTAACCCATGGCGGGTGCATTCGCGCGCTGCTGGCTCACGCAGAAAACTTTCACGACACGAACTTTGGGCGTTACCCACATATCGGCAACACGTCGGTGACGGTGCTTGAGATCGGATACAAGCACTGGCGGGTGAAGACGGTGAATGATATGCAGCATTTGGAAGTCGAACATCTGCCAGAGCTGGTTTCGACGCCACCCGATGATGCCGAGCTTCCAGCTCAATGAGCGGTATCAGGTTCAGGTGGGCACCATTGCTATGACGCAAACAAGCTTGCCGGCACAGAGTAACGATCTGTCGGCGCGTGAGATAATATCGCTGTATCACGTTGAAACGCCAGAAGGCGTTGTGCTTGTTTACACTCCTGCCGGTCCGGCCAGTCGGACAATGGCGGCAGTTGTTGATTACACGATTCTGGCATTCTTGTTCGTGATCGGATTAACTGCTTTTGCTGTAACCGGTGATACCGGTCTGCTCAATAATGATCTGGGGCTGGCATTATTTGGCCTGTTTTCCTTCGGGCTCAATTGGGGCTACTACGTCTTCTTTGAACTGATCTGGAATGGGCAAACGCCAGGTAAGCGTCTGGTAGGGTTACGTGTCTTGCGTGAGGGTGGCCGACCTGTCGATGTGGTCGCAGTCATCACGCGCAATCTGATGCGCGCAATCGATTTTTTGCCCCTCGGGTATGGGATCGGATTGCTTTCCCTCTTCATCGATCGTTACAACCGGCGGCTTGGTGATCTGGCTGCCGGCACTGTCGTCGCGCGTGAAGGCGAGCCGATCATACTTGACAACATTCTCAAGCCGGTGGAGGTGCGCGTGCCGCAGCGCGCGCCAGATGCGCCGCCAACGCCGCTGTTGCCCAACATCGAACGGTTAACCCCTGCCGAACGGACGCTGATAACTGATTTTTTGCAGCGTCGCGACAGTTTAAGCGCTGGCGCGCGCGCAGCTTTGGCTGCGCAGCTTGCAGTACTGATTCACCAGCGCCTGGAATTACCGCTGGCCGGTGGGCATCCCGAACGATTTTTGGAACACGTTGAGCGTGAATATCGCGTCTTTCAGGCTATGATGGAGCGCCATTCTGGGTGATCGGGTGTCCAGATTTCCAGATTGGGCAAACGGCGAAACCACATCTCTTGCCGGCGGATGAAAGCGTGGGTGTCGAAACGCAAGCGCTCGATGCAGGCTGCAAGATCGGCTGTGCCTTCGAAATAAGGCCGAAACTGGATATAGCCGAGACTCGACATTGCCGGGAGCGACCAGTCGTAGCCACGCGCCAGCAGGCTGGCAACCTCGTCAACCAGGCCGGCGGCGATCATGCGCTCGATCCGGGCATCGGCGCGGGCGTATAGTTCAGTCCGTGGCCGATGAAGCCAGATTGTCCGTGGGCGAAACGGCGGTGGTCGTCGTTCTTGCAGGCGCGAAATCGGTTCTCCGCTGACCAGGTAGACCTCAAGCGCGCGCACAACACGCCGAATGTTGGTGGGAGGGATGCGAGCCGCAGCCACCGGATCGACTGCGGCAAGGCGAGCGTGGAGTGTTTCCGGCCCTTCACGCGCCGCCAACTGTTCGAGTTCGGCGCGCAATGCCGGCTGCGGCGCCACGCGCGGAATCTGCCAGCCTTCCAGCACTGCTGCCAGGTATTGTCCGGTGCCACCGACCAGGAGCGGAGTGCGCCCGCGCGCCTCAATGTCGGCAATAGCTGCAAGCGCCAGATCCTGAAATTCGGCCAGCGAGAAGGATTGATCCGGATCGCGAATATCGATCAGGTGGTGTGGGGCATAGGCCTGTTCATCCGGTGTTGGCTTGGCGGTGCCAATATCCATGCCCCGATAGATCTGACGCGAATCGGCTGAAACAATCTCGCCGTCAAGGCGCTGCGCCCATGCGATTGCCAGTTCGGTTTTACCGGTGGCGGTGGGACCAACAATGGCTATCAAGTCGCGCAAAGGCTTCCCCTGTTGCTGATGATGGTGTGTCGTGGCGTGTCAGTTTGTTCACTTTTGTTGTGTCTTTATAATGCAATGCGTCATAAAGATATGACCCTGTATCACTCCCATGCTACAATATCTTTAGCGACGTGCTTGCAGTGTAGCGGCAGCAGCAGCTCAGCGCTCAGGGTGGCATTCACTGCGATATTTCTGCGCTGCTCATCATCTACCTGATCTATCTGAGCGCGAGCGATGTGCGGAGGTTAATTATGAACGATCAACATCACAGCCCTGCAATGCCGCTCACGATCACAACCCGCGACGGTCGCGCGCTGCGGGTGCGTCACCTCGTGGCCGCGGATGCCGGGTTACTCGAGCGCATGTTTTACCGCCTTTCCCCTGAGTCGATCTATCGCCGCTTCTTCATTGCTGCCGAGCATGCTTCGCCGGAACTGGTGCATAAATCGGCCCAGCGGTTAGCGGCAATTAATCCTCGCCGCGAAGCGGCTCTGGTCGCGCTGGCCGATGAGCAGGGACAGGAAGAGGCCATTGCCGTCGCGCGTTTTGCCCGTCTACCACACCAGCCGCAGGCGGCTGAGGCATCTATCCTAGTGCGCGATGATTATCAGGGAACAGGTGTAGGCCGTCAGTTGCTCGAATTACTGCTCGAAGAGGCGCGGGCTGCAAACATCGAGCGGTTGATCTTCTTGACCCACGCTGACAATACGGCTATGATCCGACTGGCTACCGGTCTGGGGTTGCCGTTTCATGGCCGACATGCCGATGGCCTTTACGAGATACAGTTGCTGTTACAGCCCCAGGCCAGGCCGGTCTTTGAGTTTATCGGGACTGCTTGAGGATACCGTTATGGCGAAAACATCTGGCTGGAAACTTTTGCCGATGGCGCTGACCGGCGCCATCGGTGTGTTAGGTGGGATCATTGGCACAGCGTACTATGTGAGTCTGCGGGTGAGTGCCCAACCGCGTCGCACCTATCTCGACAGTTATACCTTTACTCCCTGGGAACTGGGGGTGCCGTTTGAAGTAGTTGAGTTTCGTAGCAGCGACAATCTGCGGCTGGCAGGCTGGTGGTTACCGCGACCAGAGACGAACGCCGTGATCGTGTGCAGTCATGGTCACTCCGGCAGCAAAGATGAATTGCTGGGTATCGGGAGTTATTGCTGGCGTTCTGGCTACAATGTGTTGCTGTTCGATTATCGTGGTCGCGGCGATTCTGATCCTTGGCCGAAGACATTGGTGAGCCGTGAAGTGGATGATCTGCTGGCTGCGCTGGCGTATGTCCGGCAACGGATGCCCGATGCTACCATCGGGGTCATTGGCTACTCAATGGGGGCAGCGGTTGGCATTCTTGCCACAGCTCGCGATCAGTCGGTCAAGGCACTGGTAGCCGATAGTTCGTTTACCGCCGGTGATGATGTGGTTGCGCACAGCATTACGCAGGTGTTACCGATCCCGCCGAAGCCGTTGGTGCGACTGGCTGATGCAATTGTGGCCCGTCGCCACGGCTACCGCTTCAGCCAGGCCCGTCCGATTGATGCTATTGGTCAGATTGCGCCCCGTCCTATCTTTCTGATTCACGGTGTGGATGACTCAATCGTGCCGGTAAGTCACACGCGCCAGCTCTACGCCGCGGCTCGCGAACCGCGGATGGTATGGGAAGTTCCCGGCGCGGAACATTGCGGCGGCTATTTTGTTGATCGAGTCACCTATTGCCGGCGAGTGGTTGAGTTTTTTGATCAGTACTTGCGTAGCGTTGAGGCATGACCGGCATGCGGTTTGACATTCTCACCCTCTTCCCGGCAATGTTTCAAGGGCCGCTCACCGAGAGTATTCTCAAGCGAGCGCAACAGGCAGGGAAGATCGTTATTCATTTGCACGACATTCGCCAGTGGGCAACCGATCGCCATCGCACAGCCGATGATACGCCGTATGGCGGTGGCGCTGGGATGGTGATGAAGGCAGAGCCGCTGGCGGCAGCGATTCGCGCGGTACGCGCTGCTGATGCGCATCCCGGTCTGACGGTTTTGTTGACCCCCGATGGAGAGCTGTTTACCCAAAGTATGGCCCGTGAACTGGCGACCTTGCCGCGTCTTTTGCTGGTTTGCGGTCACTACGAAGGAATCGATGAACGGGTGCGCGCAACGCTGATTGACCGTGAAATCAGCATTGGAGATTACGTATTGACCGGTGGCGAACTGGCGGCAATGGTGGTGGTGGATGCGGTGGCGAGGTTGGTACCGGGGGTGATCGATAGCGAATCGATTGTCGAGGAGAGTCACAGCGACTTTTTGCTTGAATACCCACATTACACCCGTCCGGCGGTATGGGAGGGTCTGGAGGTGCCGCCGGTGTTGTTGTCAGGTCATCACGGCGAGATTGCCCGCTGGCGGCGGGCTGAGCGGTTACGGCGGACAATGACTCGCCGACCCGATCTGCTGGCCCGCGCTGCCGCTGCCGGGGTGTTGACCAAAGCAGATCTGGCGTTACTGGCGGAGTGGGGTTGGCAGCCTGAGCGTCAAGATTGACAGCTATCGTGCTCAGGGCTGAGGATTGTGCCGGCATCGATATGTGTTCGGTGCTTGATAGCCGCGCATGGGTAAGGATGCCTCTTTCATACCCGGAGGACTGTGCTCTGGCCTGGCGCGTGTTGGTTAGAGAGGAGCAGGAGCCGGATGCCGACTGCCATCCCCGCTGAGAAGCGGGAGCGGCGTCGGCAAGCGTTCGTTTACCGCCAATGCGGGGAATTGTTTTGCTGCGCTTGCAATCACCGGTGGAACGATGGGGTGCGCAGCGCGGTCACTCGCCTGCGCCGCTTGCCACAACATTCAGGTGGCACAACTGCGCCGACCGATCTCAATGTGCCCGGGCAGTGGGGAGTATGGCAGAGATTGCGGTTTCAGGGCAGACTACACCGCCTCTGCCCGGTACTCACGCCAGAGACGGCGTAATTCTGCCGCCGGATTGCGCCAGAATCGATCAGGATCAATTGGCAGCGTGGGCAACGACTCCTTTGCCGGCAGACTGCCAATTGCCTCGCGCAAGGCCTCCCATCCGGCCTTCGCTCGCCCATCTCCAGTCCATAATCCCCAGGTACGCGCCATCCAGCTCCGGTCGAAAGGTGGGACGTGCCAGTGCTCTTCGGCAGGATCGACCATGCCGATGAACCAGACGGCTGCTGCTCCAGCGCTGGCCAGGGTTTGCACAGTCGTTTGCACTGCGGTTGCGACAGTCTCTTCATCGGCCAGGAAGGTTTGAGCTGAGCGGGCAAAGATCTCATCGGATTGCCAGCCGCGCAACTGCGGGCGCGGCGCAGTTGGCCAGCCTACATCGGCCACTACAACCTGCGCGGCGGCAGTATCGTTGACCTCCTCGGCCAGCAGACCGGCTACGACTGCGTGCAGGAAGCATACCACTGCGCCACGGTCAGGTGAGCCGTCACCTGGTGACGACCACGGCCCGGCGCTCACCACCACTGCGCCACCGGCCATCGCAATATCGTAGGGTCGTAGGCCAGCGTGGTTACTCAAAGAAGCGGCATCAACCTGACCAAACAACTGTTTGGCCCCGTGACCACGCGCTCGGTCGGCCAGATCGGCCCACCAGGCTGCCATGTCGCGGTGATTGACCGGCGGTCGCGCGCGCTCAAAGCCGGCGCCCAATATCCAGCCGTGGATAGCCGGATGGGTAGCAAAGTTACCAATGACTTCGCGCAACAGGTAACGCTGTGCTGCGCGCATTTCCGGATCGGCATAGAGATCGCGCGCCGGTTCGTGCCGGTAGAAGTTGTTGTCAAGAATGGACACGGCTGGCGACGCCAGTAATTCACTCACTCCCTGCGCTGTCAAGGCCTGAGCTGGCAGGCCAAGTGCCCAATCGGGCAGGTGCAGGGCAGGGCCGAAGGTGGCGCTGAGTAGCGAGACGACAACTTGTAGTCCATTGGCCTGAGCCAGATCGAGGCCACGGTGAAACCCATCGAGGGTCGCAACCGAGATGCGTTGGGTTCCCGGCTGGACTTCAGCCCAACGCAGATCGAAGCGTACCTGTTGGATCCCGATTTCGCGAGCGCGTTGCAAGAATTCACGCAACGCACCCCGGTCATAGCTCGACCAGCTTGCGGCCAGCGCCTGTGGTCGCGCCGGCAAAGGTGGCCAGATTGTTGTTCCGACGTACATAGGCATTTTGCGTGTATACTGACAAGAAGCCGTTGGTTAAGACTTTGCCGACAAATGTTGTGACGAAAGCGTCAACGGATTTCATAAGGCGATAGCGTTACCTGATCACCGTGACAGATTACCGTATAGTATAACAATGTCTTATCGAGTTGAAATCATTGTTCCGGCTGGTCTCGAAGAACTGGCCCGGGCTGAAGCACAGCGAATCGTCGGTCTCCGGCTTGAGCCTCCTCGTGAGAGTGGCGTTATCGAAGCGACAATGCGCGGCCCTTTGCCAGCATTATTTGAGTTGCGTTGCGCCATCTCAGTGTTTCTCGTCCGCAGTTTCACCATTCCTCGCCCGCGCGCTTTGCTTGGCGATGAGCATTTTCGCGCCGTTCTCGCGCTCATCGAAACAGTTCGCCACCTGCATCCAGCCGGGACATTTCAGACGCTCTTTCTGAGCGCTGCTGGCGCTGATAGCAGTGTGCTGCGGCGCTTCAAGCATGAGTTGAGTGTCCGGTTGGGGCTGGCAATCGGTGACGAAGATGGCGATCTGGTGTTGCGCCTTCGTCCCAGTCGCGAACGAAACGGTTGGGATCTGCTGGCGCGGCTTACGCCGCGACCCCTGGCGACTCGCCCGTGGCGGGTGTGTAACCGGGAAGGGGCGTTAAATGGCCCGGTAGCGCATGCAATGGCGCTGTTAAGCAAACCGCGCCCGAATGACAGGATATTGAATATCGGTTGTGGTTCCGGAACCCTGTTGATCGAGCGATTGTTAATCGGGCCGGCAGCGCAGGCTATCGGCTGCGATACCGATCCGGAAGCGCTCACATGCGCCTATCGCAATCTGGCTGCCGCTCGTCTCAGTCATGCTGTTGAATTGTACGATTGGGATGCGCGGCAATTACCGTTACCGCCGGCCAGTTTCAATGTAGTGCTGGCCGATTTACCATTTGGGCACTTAGTTGGGTCTCATGCCGACAATCTCACGTTATACCCGGCGTTACTGCGTGAAGCTGCTCGTGTTACCCGCCCCGGAGGGTGTGCCGTGCTGATCAGCCACGAAGTGCGCTTGATGGAGCGCACACTGACCGACCTGCCTGTCTGGCGCAAAGAACAATGTTTACGAGTCGATCTGGGCGGACTATATCCGCGCATCTTCGCGCTGCGACGAATTGATAGCGCGTGATCCGCCACACATAGGCACGACACCTTATATCACTCTTGTTCGCCGCCAAGCTCAATCCGCGCTGCCTTCACCTGCTCAAGGCGTTGGCGTAGAGCGTTAAATTGCGCGTTAAGGGTTTCCATTTCACGTCGCTCCAATTCCATGATGCGAAGCAACTGAGCTTTCTGCTCAAGTTCGAGCCGATCAGTTGAGCGGCTGATACGTTGTTCTAGCTCGCGCAGCCAGCTATCAATGCGTTCAAGCCAGGAAGTCAATTGGCGGAGATACTGCTCGTCAGTCTCTTGCAAAGCGCTCATCCGTTCGTCGGCCATCTGACGCAGTTCTTCTAACCGCTCTTGATTCATTAAGAAGCGCTCGGTGGAGATGCGTTCGATCCGCCGCATTTCGGCGGCAATTTCAGATAATTGCGCGTTTATCTCCTTAATTTGCACTGGCAACTCTTCGGCAAAGAGATCAATGCGCTGGCGAATCTCTTCCAGGCGCTCGATTCGGGAACGCAACTCATCGATAGCCGGTTGCAGATCGGCGGCGAATTGTTGCGCCTCAACCGCCAGCCGCCGCATCTGGTGTTTTTCCACCTGTAGTTCGTCGTTTAGTCGACGCGCTTCCTGCATAACTGCTGCGTCAGCTTCGCGCAATCGCTCAAGCTGAAGAGCAAACTGCCGTTGTCGCTCGTCAATTTCTTTGATTTGCGATGATAGAGCTGCAATCTGCCGCTCAGCCTGCTCGATGCGACTCAGCCAGCCGGCCAGGAAGTCGCGGTCTTGTTTGCGCGCCTCGGCAATCTGCTGGATCTGCGCTTGCATATCGCGAAGCGGACGCGTGCCTTCTTCAATTTTGACCAGCGCTGCCGCTACTTCCCGGCGCAGCGTGACCACATCACGGCGCACGATCTCGTTAGCCTGAGCAACGTCGCCGGTATGACGCTCAAAGAGCGTTTGGATCTGGGCGATTGTGCCTTCATTCTTGCGCACCTGTTCCATTGCCCACTGGTACTTATTGGTCTGGTCTTTGAGCAGGCGGCGCAATTCATCGATCTGGCCTTGCAGATACACCAGTTGTGATTGCTCTTGCGCGCGCAGCCGTTCTTCTTCATAACGCGCCGTTAAGTCTGAGTTAGTCATAATTACCTCGGATTGTTGCTGGTCTGACTATTGCGACAGCGTTGCGGTTTGCGCGGTCGCGATTGCTTCCGGGAGACTGATTGCTCCCACGTACAATGCTTTGCCGATAATCGCGCCCTCGACTCCAAGCCGGGCAAGTTGACGCAGATGGTCGAGCGAGGCGATACCGCCACTGGCAATGATTGCCGGGCCATTGGCAGCAACAAGCTCGGCCAGCGCGGTGAAGTTGGGGCCGCTCAGGGCGCCATCGCGACTGATGTCAGTATAGACGATCCGTCGCGCGCCGAGCGCAGCCATCTGCGCCGCCAGGTTCGTCGCCGATACCGTGGAAGTGACTGTCCAGCCATCGGTAGCAACCATCCCATTGCGGGCATCTATGCCGATCACAACTCGCTCGCCGAACCGGTTGAGTAAGCGGGCAACCAGCCCGGTTTCGGCGATAGCGGCAGTGCCAATGATCACGCGCTCAACCCCTAGCGCCAGGGCTGCTTCAACATCTTCTTCGCGGCGCAAGCCACCGCCGAGCTGCACCGGGATGCTGACAGCCTGCGTGATGGCCAGCACCGCATCGACATTCTGTGGTCGTCCGGCGCGCGCGCCATCGAGATCGACAAGATGCAGTCGCGTTGCGCCTTGCGCTTCCCAATTGCGGGCTACGCCAACCGGATCATCGGCATAGACCGTCATCTGGTTGAAATCGCCCTGATATAACCGCACGCAACGTCCATCTTTCAAATCAATCGCAGGAATAATTTCCATTATGCTGCTCTCCCTGAGCTACCGCTCCAGGCAACAAAGTTGGCCAGCAAGCGCAGCCCGTAATCGCCGCTCTTTTCAGGGTGAAACTGCACCGCCGCTAACCGGTCGCGAATGATGATGCTGGGGAAGTCTAGACCGTAGCCGGTGTGAGCTGCGATAATCGATTGATCGGTCACGTCACAGTAATAGGAATGGACAAAATAGACATCAGCTCCGTCAGGAATGTCATTCAGAAGCGGATGGTTGCGAAAGGAAGGGGCGATCTGGATCTGGTTCCAGCCAATCTGGGGAATCTTGCCGGCGCTATCGGGTAACCGACGCACAGTGCCGGGCACAATGTTCAGACAGGGGTGAGGCCCGAATTCTTCACTTTCGCTCAGCAACACCTGCATGCCAACACAGATTCCAAGAAAGGGCACTCCTGCCGCTACCACATCCGGCAAGATGTCAGCAATGCCAAGCTGTTGCAAACTTGCCATCGTGTCGGCGGTCGCGCCGACTCCGGGTAAAACGACGGCATGCGCCGAGCGAATCAGATCGGGCTGATCGGTAACGATTAAATCAGCGCCAACCCGCCGCAAAGCTCGCGTGACATTGGGCAGGTTACCGGCGCCATAGTTAATGACTGCAATCATGGTTCTCCCTGATAACCGGTTTGCATCAAGAGCGGGTGTTGGTTGCGCAACGTATTGATGATATGATCAATTGCCGGTTCTGGTGTGTCAACGCCGCCAATTGGATCGGGGCCAGGATCCAGACCGAGCAGTAAGCGAAAGATTGTGACAACACCGGCAGCGAGGGCGGGCAGGCTGTATCCACCCTCAAGCACGAAGCCGATTTTGCCCTGGCACAGTTCATCGGCCCAGTTAAGCAGATGTTGTCCGATGCGGGCAAAACCCTTGATCGAGAGCGCCATCGGCCCGATCGGATCGCTCCAATGGGCATCGAAACCGGCTGAGATCAGGATCATCTCCGGCTGGAAACGACGTAGCGCCGGGCCGACAATCTGGCGAAAGATGCGGTCGTAGCCCTGATCGCCCGTACCGTAAGGCAATGGCACATTGAGCGTTGTGCCGGGGGCAGTGCGTGGATCGCCGGTTTCGTGAACAGCGCCGGTGCCTGGATAGAGAGGGGATGCATGCGTCGAGCAGAAAAATACTCGCTCGTCGCGATAGAAGATATCCTGGGTACCGTTGCCGTGATGGACATCGAAATCGATAATGGCAATGCGCCGGTAGTTGTGCCGGTCAAGTAAGACCCGCGCCGCAATCGCAATGTTGTTGAAGAGACAAAATCCCATCGAGCGAATATCGGTGGCGTGGTGGCCGGGTGGTCGGACCAGGGCAAAGCCATTCTCGCATTGTCCGGTAGCAATCGCTTCAACCAGACCGATGGTCGCGCCTGCTGCCAGTAACCCAACCTCCCACGAGTCGGCAGTAACATAGGTGTCGCTGTCGATCTGTCCGCCGCCGTAGCTGGCTAACTGGCGCACCCGTTGCAACATGTGGGGGCTGTGGACGGCCAGCAGTTCGGCTTCGGTGGCGGGCCGGATTGGGAGCGTAGTTAATCTGGACATCAGACCCGACGCTTGCAATGCGCGCTGGATAGCGTGCAGACGACTTGCCTGCTCGACGTGTCCGTGCCAGGTGTGCAAATCGAACCGTTGATCGGTCACAATGGCAGTAGTCATATCAGGTCATGAGTGTCATGGCGCGCGTGTAGCGCTACCGAGCTGATGTGCCTGCGATGTTCGCGGCGTGCTGCTCTGACGCGCGATGCACGATCTAAGCTGTTCTTTGGCTGCGTGGATCGACCGGCCAGATGGTATTATCACCTCACCTGCTTATCGGCGTTGCCTCCCATTGTACCACGAGGCAACCGGATGGCGGGAAGAGGCGCGCTGACCGTGGTATAATCCGATGCGCAGCAGTGGCGGCAACGGGAATGCCGTGGCCCAATGTCCCGATCGATGAGAAGGAGACACAGCATGTCGCGCCCGCTTTTGGTATTGGTTGATGGCCATGCGCTGGCGTATCGGGCGTTTTTCGCCTTGCGCGAGAGTGGCTTGCGTTCGTCGCGGGGTGAGCCGACGTATGCCGTCTTCGGCTTCGCGCAAATCCTTCTCACCGCGCTGTCAGACTATCGGCCCGAGTATGTCGCAGTGGCTTTTGATGTTGGGCGCACCTTTCGCGATGATCTGTACGCCGAGTACAAAGCCGGTCGCGCCGAGACGCCGGAAGAGTTTCATCCACAGTTCGAGCGGATCAAACAACTCCTCGAGGCGCTGGCCATCCCGATTTATACTGCCGAGGGGTATGAGGCCGATGATGTGATCGGCACGCTGGCCCGGCAGGCGACCGAACAGGGTCTTGATACGATCGTTCTGACCGGCGATTCTGACGTGTTGCAATTGGTAAACGATCACGTTCGGGTGGCCCTGGCAAATCCCTACAGTGGTAAAACGAGCGTGACACTGTACGATCTCGATCAGGTGCGCAAGCGTTACGATGGTCTTGAACCGGGCCAGTTAGCCGATCTACGCGGGCTGAAAGGCGATCAATCCGACAACATTCCCGGTGTGCGCGGAATCGGTGAAAAGGGGGCAATTGCCCTACTTAAACAGTTTGGTTCGCTTGACCAACTGCTGGAAAATATCGCTGCTGCGCCGAAGCGTTATCAATCATTGCTCAGCGAACAAGCCGATACGGCGCGCTTCTCGCGCCAACTGGCAACCATTGTGACTGATGCGCCGGTTCAGCTCGATCTGGAAAAGGCCCGGCTGGGGGCGTACGATCGCGCCGCAGTGATGGCGCTGTTGCAAGAGCTGGAGTTCGGTGTCAGTTCAAACCTGATCAAGAAGTTACCGCCGGTCGTGCAACCACCGGTTCTAGCCGAACTGCCAGCCGATCTGCCGGCAGCGCCGACGGTTCAAGTCGGGCCGACTCAGCTCTCATTGTTTGATGGTGACGCTCCGCCGGCGCCGGCTACCACGGCTGCCATGTCGTTACCGGCTCAAATTGTGTGCGACGCAACTGCTTTGGCTGAAGTGGTTGCGCGCCTGCAAGCAGCGCCGGCCTTTGCCTTTGATACTGAGAGTACCAGCCTTCAAGCCGTTAGCAGCGATCTGGTTGGGATTTCACTCGCGATCTCGCCTGAGGAAGCCTGCTACATCCCGGTCGGCCACGAGACTGGCGAACAGTTGCCATTAGCCGAAGTAGTTGCGGCCCTGCACCCGCTCTTTGCCGATCCCAATAAGCCAAAATTTGCGCACAACGCCAAGTTCGATGCCGAGGTGCTGGCCGGTGCCGGTATCAAAGTGGCCGGTCTGGCTTTTGATACGATGATTGCCGCTGCAATGCTGGGCAAGCGACAGGGGTTGAAGGATTTGGCCTTCTATGAGCTGAAAATCCCCGAACCACCCACCACGATTGAAGACCTGATCGGTCGCGGGAGTAAACAGATTAGCTTTAGCGCAGTGCCGATTGACCAGGCTGCGCCTTACGCTATCGCCGATGCCGTGCATACGCTGCGTCTGACCGATGTGTTGCGCCGGCAACTTGATGCTGATCCGCCATTGCGTGATCTCTTTTATCGCGTAGAACTGCCGTTGATCGAGGTGTTGACCGAGATGGAGCTGGCCGGTATCCTGCTCGATCAGGAATATTTGCGCGAACTCGGCCAGCGCTTCGCGCAGCGGATCGATGCGCTGGTCGAGCGCATCTACGAACAGGCTGGTGGAGAGTTTAATATCAATTCCGGTCAGCAGTTGAACGAGGTGCTGTTTGAGCGGATCGGGATTGATCCGCGGGCCTATGGATTGAGCAAACTGAAGAGTGGCGGTTTCTCGATCACCGCAGAGGTATTAGAAGAACTGAGTCAGCTCTATCCGATTGCCGCCGATATTCTGGCCTACCGCCAGTTAACCAAACTCAAGAGCACCTACATTGATGCGCTGCCAGCGCTGGTCAATCCGCGCACCGGTCGGATCCATACTTCGTACAATCAGATCGGCGCTGCCACCGGTCGGTTGTCGTCGAACAATCCAAACCTGCAAAACATCCCTGTGCGCACTGAAGAGGGCCGGGAAATTCGCCGGGCATTTGTCGCTGCGCCGGGTCACCGTTTCGTCGCCGCTGATTACTCGCAGATTGAGTTGCGCGTTCTCGCGCATATCAGCGGTGATGAGAACCTGATCGCTGCGTTCCAGCAAGGTCTCGATATTCACGCTGCGACTGCCAGCCGGTTATTCGGCGTCGAGCCAGAGCAGGTTGACAAGAATCAGCGGCGGGTGGCCAAAACAGTGGTCTTTGGAGTGATCTATGGTATCAGCCCCTTTGGTCTGGCGCAGCGACTGGGCATCGAGCGCGAGATGGCGCGTCAACTGATCGATAACCTGTTCGCTCAATTCCCCGGCATCCGGCGTTATATCGATCAGACGCTTGCTTTTGGCCGCCAGCACGGCTATGTGCAGACCCTGTTTGGGCGGCGGCGCATGATGGAAGATTTGCGCGCGAGTGGCGTCCGGCGCGCGGCAGCGGAACGCGAAGCAATCAATGCGCCGATTCAGGGT